>Ga0105046_10001605_pt1 | contig 34958 bp, 30 predicted proteins | sample MAT03_FD_78385 | JGI IMG/M metagenome (GOLD analysis project Ga0105046, IMG submission 78385) | Freshwater microbial communities from Lake Fryxell liftoff mats and glacier meltwater in Antarctica - MAT-03 (megahit assembly) | ecosystem: Environmental > Aquatic > Freshwater > Ice > Liftoff... | reverse complement strand
GATCTCCTGAAACCTGGCCGCTGCCCGTCCGCTCGAAATAGCGACCTCCATGCGTCGGAGGGCATCATCGCGGTCGGCGGCCACACCCGCCAGCACCAGCATCTCGGCGCCGAGGGCGTAGGTCACCTTCATGAGGTCCGGCGGGCCGTCACCGCGCAACGCCATGATCGCCTCCTCGACTTCGAGCGCGTTGCCGCAGGCGCGCCCAAGCGGCCGGTCCATGGCAGTGAGGAGTGCCACCACCGGGCAGCCGTGGTCGGCCCCGAGCTCGATCATCGTGCGGGCCAGGGCCAGTCCGCGATCGAGTTCCGGCAGGAAGGCGCCGGAGCCACGCTTCACATCGAGCACGAGCCCCGTGAGGCCTTCGGCGAGCTTCTTGGACATGATGCTCGCCGAGATGAGCGGAATGCTCTCCACGGTCGCCGTCGCGTCACGCAGGGCATACAACCGACGGTCGGCGGGCGCGATCTCGTTCGTCTGGCCGATCAACGCACAGCCGATTCGCTCCAGCTGCGCGGTGGCGCGCGCCAACGAAAGATCAGTGCGAAAACCAGGGATCGATTCGAGCTTGTCGAGGGTACCGCCCGTGTGCCCCAGTCCTCGACCGGACATCATGGGGACGGCGACGCCGAGGCATGCCACGAGTGGTGCCAGCACCAGCGACACCTTGTCGCCGACGCCGCCGGTGGAATGCTTGTCGACGCGCGCCATCGTGAGATGGTCGAGGTCGAGCGTGGCGCCGCTGTGCAGCATGGCGTCGGTGAGCGCGCCGATTTCGTCGCGATCGAGCCCGTTGAAATAGATGGCCATCGCTAAAGCGGCCATCTGGTAATCCGGAACTTCGTCTGTCGCATACTGCGACATGAGCGTGCGCCACTCGGCGGGAGTAATTCGACCGCCGTCGCGCTTTCGCTCGATCAGCGCGCGTGCCAACATTGAGTGCTCATGATGCAGCCAACCTACATCCCCGCCGCCCGCACCGCACGCCGATGGGCGATCGGTCTCACTGTCGGGTCCGCACTGATCGTGCTGGCGGGGCTGCACTTGGCGCCGCGTGCACTCGCCGCGCAGAGCGTGAACGACCTGCTCAGCGCCGGAGATCGTGAGAGTATCGCGCGTCGTCCGTCGGCGGCGCTCGGCAACTACGAGCGAGCGGTGAAAGCGGAGCCCACGTCGTACGTCGCGTTATGGAAAGCGTCGCGCGAAGCCGTGGATCTGGGCGAGTTCGAGAAGAATGCCGACACGCGCACCTCGCTGTACACGCGCGCCACGGACTACGCGCGACGGGCGGTGGCGACGAACACCAACGATGCCGAAGGGCATTTCCACCTGTCCCGCGCCATCGGCCGCACGGCGCTGGCGGCCAGTCCCCGCGATCGCGTGAAATTCGCCCTCGATGTGCGCGACGAAGCGCTCAAGGCGCTCCAGCTGCAACCCAAACATCCCGGCGCGTTGCATGTGCTCGGGGTGTGGAACGCCGAAGTGATGCGCCTGAACGGGTTCACGCGTGCCATCGCGAAAACCTTTCTGGGCGGCCAGGTGCTGGGCAGTGCCAGCTGGGCGGAGGCGATTCGGTACATGGAGCTCGCGGTCGCCGTGGAGCCCAATCGATTGGTGCACTATTTGGATTTGGCGCGCGTGTACCGAGACGCCGGGCGTCTGAACGAAGCTCGCACCGCCTTTCAGGCGGCATTGCGCGCTCCGCTCCAGGACGCGAACGACGATCGGTATCGCATGAGCGCCGACGAGGAACTCGCCAAGCTCCCTTAGGCGCCCAGCAGGCTTACCCTCGACTTACCAGCGGCTTACCACGGCGCGACGTCGCTGGCCCGCTCGCGGACACGTCCAGCCATCTTGCGGCCCTCCTTCATGCCACGTCGAGCCAGACGACGCGCCGATTCATCGGCATCGTCCCACAAGTTCGAGAGTGTGTCACCGCCCTGCTCAGCCATTCGACGCGCATTGCGGCGCAGCTGTCGACGGGTCTGCTCGCCGCTGGCCGGCGCCATGAGCAAGGCGGCACCGGCACCGATCGCGGCGCCGATGAGCAGTCCAAGCCCGAGTGCACGGCCGTCCATCTGATCACCACGATCCCGCTTTCCACTGTTGAACATGCGACCTCCCGCGTTGAAACGCGTGAATGATTCGGTGGTATCCAACCCCTACAGGCAAAACATCGCCGCTGGATTGGCGGCGGATGACGCCTCTGTCTCTGTTTGATACATTTCGTACATGAGCGTCGTTCCATCTCCGACTGTCCAGCGCGCTGCGGAATTGCGCGAATTGCTGGCCCGCGCGCAGCACGAGTATTACGTGCTCGACCGTCCCGCCCTCTCGGATGCCGAGTACGACCGGCTCTTCCGCGAATTGCAGGCCATCGAGGGGGAGCACCCGACCCTCTGCACTGATGATTCTCCCACGCTTCGTGTGGGTGCGCCAGTGCAAAGCGCGTTCCAGAGCCATCGGCACCTCGTGCGGATGCTGTCGTTGGACAACGCGTTCGACGATGCCGAACTGCTGGCCTTCGAGCAGTCGATCGAGCGCGTCGTGGGCGCCTCGATCCACAAAAGTGGGTATACGGTCGAGCTCAAGATCGACGGCGCGGCCATCGCGCTCACCTATCGCAGCGGCGTGCTGGTCACGGGTACGACACGCGGAGATGGCACCGAGGGCGAGGATGTCACGGTGAACATCCGCACGATTCGCGGCGTGCCGCTGAGGCTGCTGGGCGATGGTCACCCGCCGCTGATGGAGATTCGCGGCGAGGTGTATATGCCGTTCGCCGGCTTCGAAGCCATGAACGAAGCACGGGTGGCCGCCGCCGAGCCGGTGTTCGTGAATCCGCGGAATGCGGCCGCCGGCGCGCTGCGCCAGCTCGATCCGTCGATCACCGCGCAGCGTCCATTACGCTTCTTCGGCTACGCTGCCGTGCTGCCCGACGGGAACGCGCCCGCCCGCAGTCAATGGGAGCTGCTCGAACAATTGAGCGCGTGGGGGATTCCGGTTGCGCCGCATTACGCGCGCTGCCACACGATGGCTGAGGTATCGGCGTGGGCGCACACCGTGGAGCACGAAACGCGCGCGACCCTCGGCTTCGCGATCGACGGCGGCGTGGTGAAGGTGAACGACATGGCGTTGCAGGACGAACTCGGTGTGCGCAACGATCGCACTCCGCGCTGGGCGATCGCGCGCAAGTTCGCGCCCGACATGGCGGTGACGAAACTGATCCGCATCGACGTCAGCGTGGGGCGCACCGGCGTGCTTACGCCATTCGCGGTGTTGGAGCCGGTCGAAGTGGGCGGGGCGACGGTCACGTATGCCTCGCTGCACAACGCCGATCAGATCGCGAAGAAGGATCTGCGCGACGGGGACCAGGTGCAGGTGGTGCGGGCGGGCGACGTCATTCCGTACGTCCTCGGGCCGGTGCCCGAGCGACGCGATGGCAGTGAGCAGGCGTGGACGATGCCATCGCACTGCCCGCGCTGTCAGGCGCCGACGCATCGGTACGGCGACGATGTCGCGACGTACTGCCCGAACGTCGCCTGCCCGGGACGTCAGCTCGAAGGGCTTGTGCACTGTTCGAGCAAGGACGCCCTCGACATCGACGGTCTCTCCTACGCGCGCATTCAGCAGCTGCTGGACGCCGGTTTCGTCACGGACTTCGCCGATCTATTCGACCTCACGGTGGAGCAGCTCGTGACGCTCGAGCGCTTCGGTACGAAGAGCGCCGAGAATCTGGTCGCCGCGATCGCGGCCGCCAGGCAGCAACCGCTGTCGCGCTTACTGTTCGGCCTTGGCATCCGTCATGTCGGCGCGCAGGCGGCGCAATTGCTGGCGAAGCAGTTGGGCGGCATGGACGCGATCATAACCGCCACACCGGAGCAGCTGGGCGCCGTGCGGGGCATCGGTGACATCATCGCCACGTCGGTGTCGTCGTACTTCGCCGATCCCACGTCGCGGGCTCTTGTGGAGCGACTGCGCGAACGTGGCGTCCGCTTCGATGAGCCGAACGCGGTGCGGGCCGATGGCCCGCTCACTGGAGCGACCGTAGTGCTCACCGGGTCGCTGCCCACGCTCTCGCGAACCGACGCGGCGGCGCTGGTCGAGGCAGCGGGCGGGCGGGTCACCAGCAGCGTGTCCAGTAAGACCACGTTCGTGGTGGCCGGCGAGGAGGCCGGCAGCAAGCTCGAGAAGGCGGTTGCGCTGGGTATCGAAGTGATCGACGAAGCCGAGTTGATCCGGCGCACCGGGCGTTGACCGACACGCCGCGGGCATCGTCCATCACGCTGGTGCCGCTTGACGTGACCGCCGGATTGCGCGAGCGTCCCGGGATCATGAGCACTTCGCTTCCTTTCCTGACCACCCGAACCGTGACGGTGCCGGTCGAATTCTTCGACGGGCTCCGCCGGTCCACGCAGCACGCGCATCCGGCCATTCCGGTCGATGCCGTCCGGGATGCGGGCTATGCCGCGGGACAAGCGCTTTTCGACCACTTCTCGGCATGGCTGGCGGATCGCAGCGAGCACGGCCCCGACAACCTGATCGACGACCGTTTCCCGATCCTGCTTCGGGAGTACTTCTTCGAGATCGGCTGGGGGCTCGTCCAGCTCGCGTCGCTGAGCGAAGCGGTCATGGTGCTGGACGCCAACAACTGGGGCGAAGCGGCCGATGACGCGAGCGGCTGCCCGGTGTCGACGGGGCTCTTCGCGGGCTTCTTCGGACGGCTGGCCGACGCACCGATCTCGGTACTCGAAGTCACCCCTGAGTCGGCCAGCGGCGGACAGTGTCGTTTCCTGCTCGGTTCGGTCGATGTGCTGAACTACGTCTGGGAAGCAATGGAACGTGGCATCCCCTACGAACGGGCCGCCACCAGCGCCTGATCGCTGTCCGACTCGTTGTCCGACTCGTTGTCCAGATCGATCTCCCGATCAGACCTCGGGGAGCAGGCCGGCATACTTGGGGTTTGGCCGGAGTTCACCGTCGATCAGAATCTCGCGATCCCAGGGCAACACGATCGTGCTTTGCGTGGCCAACGCGAAGTAATCGGGGGCATACGTGCCCGTTTTGAAGCTCACGGCCGTGCGCACTTCCAGGGCCCCTGCATTCCCGACGGCCGCGACGGCCAGCCGCATAGTCTGGCCCGAGTCGCAGGTTTCGTCCACGACAAGCACCCGCCGGCCCCGCACTTCGGTCGGCGCAGCGCCGAAGACGGCGGGCGTTTCGCGAATCCGGGACGCGCTGTAGCGACGCGACACGAGAATGGAGTGGAACGGCAGATCGAGAATCGCCGCCACCGCAGCACCCGGCACCACGCCGGCGGTGGCAATACCAACCACGAGTTCCGGGCTCCACTCACGAGCCACGCGCACCGCGAGGGCGCGGGCCAACTCTCCAAAGAGCGGCCAGTCCACGATCATCACGCCCTTCGACGGATCAGGTGCGTACGGCTGTGGTGCGGTCATCGAGGCGCTCCGGTAAGAGATCCCGTAGTGTAACCCGAGTGTAGCCCTCGGAGTGCCCCTCGGCAACTTGTTGGCAACGCGCCGTCCCGATAGCTTTGCGCTCTGATGCGCAGCTCTCCTTTCTCCTTTCTCCGATCCACGGCGAGCGCATGACTTGGTGGCGCCGCCTTGTGGGCGGCTCGTCCGGGCGCGATCCGCGCCACACGGACTTCCTGGCTGAAGCGCTCGATCTCGAGTCGCGCGGCGATTATGCGAACGCCCTGACGTCGTACCGACTTGCCTTGCGCGAGCGACCCGATGACCTCGGCGTGTTGCAGAACATCGCCATCGCGTTCTCCAAGACCGGGCAGCCCGAAGAGGCCATTCGGACGTATCGTCGCGCGCTGCAACTCGACGCGGAATCGCCGGGAGCCCATTACGGCCTGGCGTTTCTGCTCCTGAAGCGGGGTGATTCGGCGATCGCCGCCATGCATCTCGAGTCGTTCCTCCAATTCAGCACCGAGCAGGATCCGACGTCTGCGCGATTCCGGGCCCACGCCGAGCGTACGCTCGCGCAGTTACAGGGTGCCCCGGTCGATGCCGACGGCCAGTATCAGGATCCGTCGGCGCCATCCGGCGATCGCGACGGATCAGCCTACACGGACGAGGGCTGACGTGGGACGCGTGCTCTCCATCGTAAGCCAGAAGGGTGGCGTCGGCAAAACGACCACAGCGGTGAACCTCGCGGTCGCGTTTGCCCGCCGTGGACTGAAAACGCTGCTGATCGACGCCGACCCGCAGGGTTCAGTTCGGTACGGGGTCGGCCTGCGTCGCGGTCACCCCACAGTCGGGTTCGACGATTATCTGCGTGGCGAGAAAGCGCTGCGTGAAGTGATTCTGCCCACGGCCCTCCCGTGGCTCCGCGTGATCCTCGCCGGCAGCGTGAGCGAGTCGGCCGATCATTCCGATTTTCAGCAGCGCGTCGGCGAGAGCACTGTGCTCGCGGACTTGCTGGCATTGGCCCGCGAACGCTGTCACGTGGTGGTGGTCGATACACCGCCGGGGCTCGGCGCGATCACCCGTCGCGTGCTCGCGGCCAGTCAGCATGTCGTGGTGCCTCTCCAGTGCGAGCCGCTGGCGTTGCAGACCACACCGCAGATTCTGCGCGCGATTCAGGATGTGATCAGCATCAACGACGAGCTCACCCTCGAGGGCATTCTGCTCACGATGTTCGAGCCGGGGAATCCGGCGTCGGAACGTGTCATGCACTATGTGCGCGAACATCTGCCGCAGCATCTTGTGTTCGATACGCCGATTCCGCGCACGCCGGCCACGGCCGACTCGTTCGCCGCCGGTCAGCCGGTCGTGCTGCGCAATCCGGCCGATGCCGCCAGTCAAGCGTACGTGAATGTGGCCACGCTACTGGCTGAGCGCTTCGCGTGATCCGGCCGCTGCGCGCACCTCGAGGCGCCAAGGCGCTGCTCGTTGCCGCGGTGATCGTCGCCACCGCCATCGGTACGGCCTGTGCAGAAGTGGGGCTCGGTCCGAACGAAGCCGCGGCGATCGAACTCGATCCGTTCCCGTCGCCGTCGGTGGTCGTCGGTGATACCCTGCGCAATATCGATGGCATCGTGACGCCGATTCGTGCGCGGGTATTCAACGTGCGCGGTGATGTCATCACCGACGCGACGCCGCGTTACCTGTACGCCGACTTCAACATCGACTCGGCGTTGGCGATCGACTCGATCAGCGGCATCGTCGTCGCGAAGAAGCTGGTCTTGACCGAGAAGCGTATTGCCGCCCGTATCGGCGGTTCGCTGCAGGTGTTGCGCACCATTCGCATCGTGACCCGCCCGGACTCCGTCGACGGCACAAGCCTCACCAACGTCCTGGGCACGACAGTGCCCGACACCGGTCGTCAGGGACGCGAGAGCAACTCGACCAGGACGCTCACCGTGACGGTGCGGAACCGTGAGGCCGGTGTGGTTTCCCCGGCTCGCTCGTGGCCCGTCCGCTTCCAGCTGCTGTCACCGGCCAACCCCACCAACGACACGATGGCGGCGGCCTACCTGGTGGACGACCAGGGTCGAGCCAGCGCCTTGGATACCACCGACGACAACGGCGGCGCCGGACGGCGTGTGCGCGTGCGTGCGCTTCAATTTCCGGTTGGCGCGGCCGTGGAGACGGTCGTGGTCCGCGCGACCGTGACGTACAAGGGCCAGCCGCTCCGAGGCTCACCGGTCCGACTCACCGCGCCCGTTCGTCGTGGAACGGGATCGTCCTGAGGACTCGCGCCACGCGTCGTTCAGCAGCATTTTAAGGGTATCCCACCTGGCGTCGCTCCGGTTCACCGTGCCGATGCGCCTCTGCCCTGCCTCTTGCTCCAGTCGGAGATGGCGATGACTTCGGTCTCGGCTGATTCCTATCCCTCGCTGAACGTGACGATGAACGGCCTTCCGGCCTCGTCACGCTATGCCTCCGGTGGACCGCGTCCTCCGCAGGGCACGATCAACGCGCTCTTCTTCGACGCCGTCGAACGATTCGACCGCGCCGATGCGCTGAGCATGAAAGTGCGCGGCGTGTGGGAGCCGATGTCGCACCGGACGATCATGGAGCGTGTGCGGCGCACCGCGCTGGGCCTCGCCGAGTTGGGTATCGTTGCCCAGGACCGCGTGGCCATCCTCTCTGAGAACCGTCCAGAGTGGCTGATCGCGGACTACGCCTGCATCTGCAGCGCCATCACCGATGTGCCGATCTATCCGACGCTCCCCGCCGACCAGCTGCCGTATCTGTTGAACGATTCGGGCGCGCGCGCCATCTTCGTGTCGAACGCTGATCAGGCGAAGAAGGTCGCTTCGATTCGCAGTGAGGTGCCGGGACTGCAGTGGATCATCGGCTTCGCGGCCACGCAGGCCGACGGCTGCGACCTCACCATGGCCGACATCGAAGCGAAGGGCGCGGCGGCGGACAGCGCCGAGCGTGCCACCACCTTCAAGCGTGATGCGCTGACCGTGACTCCCGACCAACTGGTCACGCTGATCTACACGTCGGGCACGACGGGGAATCCGAAGGGCGTGATGCTGACGCAGGACAACCTGCACTCGAACGTCATCGCCACGAAGACCTCCCTGCAGGTGAGCACGAGCGATCTGGCGTTGAGCTTCCTTCCACTCAGCCATATTTTCGAGCGGTGCGGCGACTACTTCCTGTTCGCGAACGGCGTGCGGATCGCGTACGCCGAGTCGATCGACACGGTGCCGGTGAACATGAGCGAAGTGAAGCCGACGATGATGATGTCGGTGCCGCGTCTGTACGAGAAGATCTACGCGCGCGTTGTCGAGAACGCCGTGGCCGGTGGTGCGATCAAGCAGCGCATCTTTTTCTGGGCGAAGAACGTCGGCGAGAGATGGGCCGACGAAAAGCTCGCCGGTCGCGAACCGGGTGGTTTTCTCGCGATGCAGTACGCGCTGGCGCAGAAGCTGGTGTTCTCGAAGCTGAGGGAGCGCACGGGAGGGAACCTGCGTTTCTTCGTGTCGGGTGGTGCGCCGCTCTCGCCCGAGATCGCCAAGTTCTTCTACTCCGCGGGACTGATCATCCTCGAAGGCTACGGCCTCACTGAGACGTCGCCGGTGATTTCAACGAACACGTTCGAACAGTACCGACTGGGCAGCGTGGGCCGGCCGATCCCCGGTGTGGAAGTGATGATCGCAGCCGATGGCGAGATCCTGTCACGCGGACCGCATATCATGCGCGGGTACTACAATCGGCCCGACGCGACGAAAGAAGCGATCGACGACGAGGGATGGTTCCACACCGGCGATATCGGCGAATTGGTCGACGGATTCCTGCGTATCACCGATCGCAAGAAGGACATCATCGTGACGGCGGGCGGCAAGAACATCGCTCCGCAGCCCATCGAGAACATGTTGCGCACCAACAAGTACGTCTCTCAAGCGGTGATGCTGGGCGACAAGCGCAAATTCCCCGTGGCACTCGTGGTGCCGAACTGGGATCAGGTCGAAAAGTGGGCCGCGGCGCAAGGCATTGTCTGGACCAGCCGCGCCGAGTTGGTGGCGATGCCGACGATCAATGCCAAGATAGAGAAGGAAGTAAAGATGCAGCTGGCCGGATTGGCGAGCTACGAGACCCCGAAGAAAGTGGCGTTGCTCGAGCATGATTTCAGCGTCGAACGCGGCGAACTGACGCCCACGCTCAAGGTCAAGCGCCGCGTGATCGACCAGACCTACAAGCCGCTTATCGACAGCCTGTACGTCGAGTAGGCGCTACCGTACGGATTCAGGCGCGCGTCGGCGGAGCTCAACCAGCCCGCTGGCGCGCGTGGTCGTTTCCGCAACCCATTCGGTCGCATCACGCGCGAGTTCGCGCAGGCCGGCCGGGAGCGGTGCATCGGCCGGCGCCACGAGACGCCCCCCCAGCCGCAGTGCACGGGCCGCACTCTCGAGCATCGACGCCGAGGCGTTCCCGGCGTCCACGGCCACCGCTGCCAGCGTATCGACACCGAGCGGAAGCCGGTCGGCGACCACAATGCACGACGCGCCCACGGCACGTGGCCCAGCAACGGCGTTCACGAGCAATTGTGGTGCGGCGACGTACGAGGCGAGTGGTGCGCTACTGGCCGCGTAGCGCCCCACCAAGGCGATGGGCTGCTGGCTTTCCGCGACGCCGAGCAGGGCGGCCAAACGAATCAGATGATCGTCGGTGGGCCACGTGTCGTGTGCCGGCACCGGGGCCTCGCTGAAGTGCGCGACGCCATCGGCGACGCGGTACTCGGCGCCGCACACGGGACAGGCCAGCGCTGCTTCGATCAGTTCGGACCCGGACGCCACGTGCACGACCGCGACGAGCCAGCTTTCATCATGTGGTCCGGGACAGCGGAGCGCGTCGAGCAGGTCACGTTGCATCGTGGAAAGATAGCCGATCGCTACTCGAGCAGTTCCTGCTGCGACGCCGGTGTCGAGGACGTCGGCTTGAGGTAGCGATCGTACCAACCGGTCAGCCGATTGTGCCAGTCGGCAAATTCGGCGACATTCGTCATCGGAATCCCGTGGCCACCGTTGGTGTAATTCACCCACTCCACCGTTTTCCCGAGACGGCGCAGCGCGAAGTACATCTCACGGGTATTGATCGCCGGCACGTTGTGATCCTCGCCACCCGTGACCAGCAACAGTGGCGTCTTGATGCGGTCTGCGAACATCACGGCGCTATGCTGCACGTACTTCTGCGGCTGCTCCCACATCGTGGCGCCGATACGATCTTGCGTTTTCTCGGCGGCGTTCACGTTGCGCACGCCGAGGCGTGGGGAGTCGGTGTAGAAGGAGACGAGATCAACCTTGCCGGAAATATTGATGGCGGCCTTGAACCGGTTGGTTTGCGTGATGAGCAGGTTGGTCGCGTAGCCGCCGTAACTGGTGCCGTGCACACCCAGCTTGCTACTGTCGGCGATGCCCATCTCGATGAGCTTGTTGGCTGACGCGGTCACGCCTTTCAACCAGGCTTCACCCGGGTAACCCGTCTCGAAGGTGACCGACGGCTTCATGACCGCGTAGCCGCGGCTGGCCAACATCATCGTCGTGGCGTCGAAGCCGTCGTCGAAGAAGTCTTCGTACACGCTGAAGACCGTGGGTAACGTGCCGGCCGCCCCGGCGGGCATCGTCAGCACACCGAACTGCGGGCGACCGTCAGCGTCGAGATATTGTACCAGCTTGGTGATGGGCATGGCGCGCGACGCGAGCTGCGGATTGGACTCCACGACGCGACGCGGTGTCTTGAACGCGGCGTCGGCGAGCCAGAGATCTGCCGGTCGGCCATTGGCGCCGATCGTGACGGCGAGCTTGGCGCCGTTCGGGCTTATGCGCGGCTGGCCGTACAACCGGCCATCGCGCACCAGCGTGTCGACTGCGCCGCTCGCCACGTCAACGCGCAGCAGGGCGCGGTTCCAGTCGGTACGCGACGCCATACCCAACAAGATGGTGCGACCATCGGCGCTCCAGTCGGCGAGTGTCACGCGCGGACCGCGCAGGGTGTCGGCAATCGCCACGATCGTGCGGCGCGTGGCGTCGGATACGCGTACGAGATACCAGCCGGTGCGCGAGGAGACGAGCACCGCATCGCCGGCCGGCGACATGTCGACGAGCGTGAACCGTTCCTCGGCGGCTCGGGCAACGGAGTCACGCGTGGCGTCACGCGGACCGCGCGCCGTATCACCTCTGGCGCGCGGCGGCGCACCGATCAATCGGCGTGACGTCGTGTCGGTGATGCTCGCGACGTACACGGCGCCGTCGCGAGCATAGGCATAATGATCGCCATCGGCGGCGCTCGAGAGCGTCACACCGCGCAATGAGGCGAACACCACGCGCGCGCTGTCGCGACCGCGTCGCGCGAGCCATCGCGACTCATTGGCAGGGCCGCCGTCATAGTTGGTCTTCGCGTTGCGGTCTCCGCGCCAGCTCACCAGCTGCCCGCTCGGCGACGCCGCCCAGGCGGAGAGTTGTGTGGCCGGAACGAGGGTGTCGAGCTTCGCCGTCGTCGGCGTCAGCGCGACCACGATCGCCCGGTTGCCGAGACGGCGCAGCACATCCCACGCCAGGAACGGCTCCGTGCCCACCTGCACCGAGACGGGTCCACGCACCAGCGAATCGAAGCGCGCGCGCACTTCCCCGATCCACTGCCGCTCCCGGATCGCCAGCAGCAGTCGACCGTCTTCCGTCCAGGAGAGATCGCTGTTGTCAGCCAAGCGCGCGCCCGCGAGAGATTGGGTCCGCAGCTTTCGCGTGGCGGCATCCCACACCAGCAGCTGCGGCAGCGAATCGCGCGTGGCGATGGCGAGCCGATCGCCCGACTTCGACCAGGCCACGGTACCGATCGTGCGCGCTACGCTGACGATCGGCATGGTGTCGCCCGTCTCGGTGTTCAGCAGCAGTAGCCGAACCGGCGACGGACGGGTGTAACTCGGATCTCCGTCGCGGGCGGCGACGAATCCAAGGCCGTCCCGACGTGTCGCGATCCGCATCACGAGCCACTTGCCGTCGGGCGAGTAATCGCCCACCGAAACGGTTCGGACGTCGAGCAGGTCGTTGGGCGTCAGCGACCCAGTCGGCGCTGGCAGCGCATTCACCGGACCGGACTGCGCGATCGCGCGCGAAGCGGAGAACGTGCTGGCGGCGAGGCTCAGTACCACCACCAGGGAACGGTGACGGCGATAAAAGGGTCGTAGCATGGATCGGTCCGGATGGGCGCTGTGGGTGCCAAGGGCCCTCGCGGCCGTCGGCTCGTTCAAAGCTGCACGCGAATGCGGCGTCCGTCGAGGCTACCGCAGCCCTACGCCCGACTGATCCGCAGCTCGTCGACGTTCACGTGAGCGGGCCGCGTGACGGCCCAGAGCACGGCGTCGGCCACATCGTCGGGACGCAGCATCGCGGACCGTGGCGGGAATCCGGGCGTGTTGTCAGGATCGATGGGATCCCATATGGGCGTATCGGTGGCCGACGGCGCGACCAGCGTGGCGCGGATACCGCTGCCACGCAGTTCTTCGCGTAAGACTTCGTGCAGCGCGCGGGCGCCGAACTTGCTGGCGGAATAGGCGCCATTGCCACTGTAGATACGGCGATCGGCGACCGAGCCGATCGTGATCACGTGGCCACGGCCGGCGGCCCGCATCAACGGCAGGAACGCATGCAGGAAGCGAAACGGCGCCAGCAGGTTCGCCTGCAGTGCGTGCTCGAACAGCGCGGGATCGGTGCGTTCGAGGAGGCCCAGTGGAAAGACCCCGGCGTTGTTCACGAGGATCGTCGGCCCGTCGGCGCGGTGCTCGCGAATGGTCTGCACGGCGAGCGCGACGGCGGCGGCGTTCGTGACGTCGCACGGTACCGCGACCGCATCACCGCCGATCTCGATCGCGACCCGCGCCAGGTCGCTGGCGGAGCGGGACATCAGAAACGTATGCGCCCCCGCCGCCGCGAGGGCGGCGGCCACCGCGCGGCCGATGCCGCGGGACGCGCCGGTGACCACGGCCGACACGCCGTGAAGCAGAGAAACCGTGGCCGACGCACTCGCGGTCACGGGCACGCGTTCAGAACGACGCCGACGGGCCGTGTGCCAAACGCAGGAACTCGCTCCGCGTTTTGGAGTCGTCGCGGAAGAGGCCGCGCAGCGACGACGTGATGGTGCGCGAACTCTGCTTCTCGACGCCGCGCATCATCATGCACAGGTGCACCGCTTCGATCACGACACCGACACCCTTGGGCTGCAGCACTTCATCGAGCGCGTTGGCGATCTGCTCGCCGAGTCGCTCCTGCACCTGCAGTCGGCGCGCGAACACGTCGACCACACGAGGGAGCTTGGACAGGCCCACGATCTTGCCGTTCGGGATGTACGCCACATGCACCTTGCCGAAGAACGGGAGCATGTGATGCTCGCACATCGAATACATCTCGATGTCGCGCACCATCACCATGTTCTCGTGATTCTCCTCGAACATCGCGTCGCCGATGACCTGTCGCGCATCGAGATCGTAGCCGCGTGTGAGCCACGCCATCGACTTCGCGACGCGGCTCGGCGTTTTCAGCAGTCCATCACGGTCGGGGTCTTCGCCCAGCATTTCGAGCTGACGCCGGACAAGCCCTTCGAATTCCGTTTGCGTCGCGCTGTCGGTCTCGATGTCGTCAGGATCGACGACCGCCATGCGCGCGCGCGCCGCCAGAGTCGGTCGGATCACGTATTTACTCTCCTTCGTAGTCGACATAATTATTTTCGGTTTCCCAGAGACGGAGCCGCACCAGCTTTCCCGGCGCTACGACCGGCTTCAGCACGCCCCACATACCCACGACTACATTCTCGGTCGTGGGATTCACACCCTGCATGTACGGGACGTCGATGTTGAAATTGCGGTGATCGGTGACGTTCACCACATGCCGTTCCACCGTGTCGCGCAGCATCCCGAGGTCGATCACATAGCCACTGCGCTCGTCGATCGGTCCCTTGACCGAGACTTCGAGCGTGTAGTTGTGGCCATGCCAGTTCGGATTGTTACACTTGCCGAACAGGCGGGTGTTCTCCTCGTCGGAGAGCGCAGGATTGTGAACGCGGTGGGCCGCGTTGAAGCGCAGCAGTCGCGTCGCGGTGACAATAGGCATAATCGGTAAAGAGCCCGCAAGGGGGAGTGGTTCCCTCTCCAAGCTCGTAGCCTCGGCAGACGCCGGCAAGGCAGCGGCCGAGCCGCAGCTGGGCAACCACCGGAAACACGAAAGCCCCGCCGAACGGCGGGGCTTTCGCACAAGTTACGGAACGGAAAGGAGGTCTTGAAGCCCAAAGAATACTGATAAGGCCCTCACCACGCGGTCGCCTTCCCCGCACTGGGGCATGACGTGAACGCAGTCTGTCGGACCTTTCCTTAGGACTTATCGGCTCAAGAGGTAATTCTCTCCGCCCCGCACACACTGGAACAGCCTACGTTTCGAGTATCGACACTGGAGGGGGCGAACTCCACGCCGATAGTGTACATGGTGCGCCGCGGCGTGCGCAATGCGAGATTACGACATGGACCTCTACCTACTTGCCGGAATCGTGATGCTGGTCGCGTGGGGCGGCATCACGTATACGACCGACGCCCCCGGATGGATCCACCTGATGCTCACGGGTGGCGTCTTTCTCGTGATCTGGCGCATCGTCGCACGCGACACGCCCTCCGGCCCGGACCAGAAGCGCTGACCGAGCCGTCCTAAATCTCCCAGTTCGAGAGCACCATGCCCTCGACGGGCGCGACTTCGTTCCAGCCATAGGCGCTCATCCGCAGGTCCGTCCAGCGCACCCGTGCGCCCAACGCGACCAACGTGCGATACGCGTCCGGATAGTCACCCTGCAGGCGAATCGCGACGCGACGGGTGCCCGTACGACGCGCCAGATCCGCCAGGCTGCCCAACAGTTGCGGTAGGCTGCTGCGGCGGGCCAACACGAGCTTGAGCACCCGCAGCTCGTCCCGCGTCCGGCCTTCGACCAGCGGAGCCGTATGACAGACGGCGAAACCGGTGGGCGCGTCCAGCGGCCCCATAAGAATCGTATCACCCAGCGTGAGGCGGTCGGTGAGTTCGAGCTCGCGGGTAAAATCGTACCCAGGCATCACTCGCATCGTGAGGTCACGACAGGCGCTGATCGCGGCTTCCTTCTCGAGATACGACAATCGCGAGAGCAGTTCCGGCGCGCGTTCGCCCAGTGCGGCGTCGAGCGTGAGGGTGACCGTGAGATGGCCGGGAACGAAGCCGAGGTTCGAGTAGAACCCGATGTTGTCCATCGTGCGCGGCATCGTTTCGAGACCGATCACTTTCACGGATTGCTGGCGCAGCCAGCGCATGCCGCCCTGCACGATGATCTTGCCGAGTCCGGCGCCTTGGCTATCGGGGCGCACGCACAGCGGCCCCATCCAGCCTTCGGTGCCGGAGTGGTGCACCATGTTGAACGCGGCAATACGCCCGCGTTCGTCACGCCAGCAGAGTGCGCCGTCGCCGGCATCCTCGATGGCGTAGCGCCAGATCGATGGGTTGAGCGGCGGCACACGTACACCGGTCATACCATCCTTGCGATAGCGCTCCGTGAACGCCTCGGCGAACACCTCGTTCAACTGCGGAATGTCGTCGGCGGTGGCGACGACCGGCCCTTCGACGGGACGGGCGCCGCGCCACGTGCGCGGTGACGCGGTCATCTCCCCGCCGGCGACGGTGTGTTGGCGGCAGACGCGCCGAACGCATCCGCGTCGAGCGGCTCTTCAGGCAACACCGGCGGGCTGGCGTGCACGACGCTGCACCCACGCGCTTCATCGAAGCGCACCAGCAGCACCCGATCCAGTCCTTCACGGACCTGCTCGATATGCGTGATCACGATAACCTGCTCGAATCGATCATGAAGATGACGCAGGAGTTCAACCACGTTGGCCCGACGCGTTTCGTCGAGTGACCCGAAGACTTCGTCGAGAATCAGCAAGGAGAATGCCTGCCCTGCCCGCTCGGCGATCATCTGTGAAATAGCCAATCGCAGCACAAGGTTGCACAAATCTTCCTCGCCGCCGGAAATCACCGGCTTGGGGAGACCCTCCTCCATCACCAGCACCTTGTAATCCTCGTCGAACTCCAGCGCACTATAGCGCCCGTCGGTCAGTCCGTCGAGGAATCCACTGGCGATCTCGGCCAGCTCAGGACGAAGCTGAAAGTTGAGATCGGTACGCAAGTCCGTGAGCGCGCGGTCAAGCTCATCATGCAACTGCTTGTCCTTGTCGAGCGCGTCGAGCGTCTCCTGTAATCGCGCGAGATCACGTCGTCCCTGCTCAGCGCTGTCGAGCGCCGCGCGGGCCCGTTCCGCGTCGCCCGCGGCACTCACCGCATCGAGTTCGGCACGACGGGCTTCGGCCGACGCGCGTTCATGCGCATCGCGGACCCGCTGGTATGCGCTGTCGTCCATGCCGAGCGCGCTCCGTTGGCGCTCGAGCTCGACCACCTTCGTGCGTGCGGCGTCGCGGATCGTCGTGATACGCACGCGCTCGGTGCGGGTCACGTCTTCACGCTCCACCAGACCGCCCACGCGGGCCGCCTTTGTTTCGAGCTCCTGCAGTCGCACCACCTCGTCGCGCAGCGCACGGTGCCGCGGTGCGTCATAGCCCAGCGGCAGCGCGGCCAGCTGCGCGGTGGCCTGCGTGAGCCGCGCCGCGAGTTCCGTACGCGAATCGGCGACTTGCGTCGCTTCGGCCAGCGCATTCTGAATACGCTGCAACCGTCGCTCCACGGCCGACAGTTCCGTCTGCATCGTCCGACGCTGCTCGTCCAGCGCGTCGATCGCCGCCGGCACAGCGACCAACTGTTCAACGCGCTGCCGGTAGTAGTTCCCGTCGATACGCACCGTTTCGATCTGCTCGTTGAGCAAATCGAGTACGCCGCGATACGACGCACCGAGCGGCCGTCCGCAGGTCGGGCATGGGGACTCTTCACCCAGCCCCTCGAGCATATCGCGCTGCTCCGACAGCTCCGTGTACTGCCGCCGGAGTCCGTCCAGTCGCGTCTCCGCTTCCTGACTGTCCTTGGCCCACGCGGTGCGCTCACTGTCGAGCGTGCGCTCCACTTCCGGAAGAGTGCCACGCAAAGCACCGAGCTGCGCCTGCGTTTCGCGCTCCAACGTGGGGGCCGACTCCAGACGCGCCGCCCGTTCGGCCAGCTTGGCATCATCCTCGGCCACGGTGCGAACCCGCTCCATCAACGCCTGCCGGCGCGCGTCGGCCTCCGCGAGTTGCGCCAGCGATTCCAGTTCCGCACGCAGCGCGAGCAGCGGCAGAATGGCGTGCCGTAACGGCGCGAGTTCACGGTGCGCGATGGCCACGGCATCGAGTTCGCGATCGAGCCGCTCCACGTCGCGCGCAAATCCCATGGCCTCGCTCTCAGCCACGCGCAGCTCGGATACCAGCTGCTGCATCTGGTCGCGCTGGGCCTGCGCATCGAGCCACTGCGGCGCCACCGCGCTCAGACGGTCGGACGTGTCGACGCGCGCAACTTCAGACTCCGTGGCACGCATCCGCGCGACGGCGAGCCGCGCCTCGGCATCGGCCACACCACGCCAGATCGCGTCGGCATCGGGCATACCCTGCTTGAGGCCGTTGATCTCGGCCATGAGGATGCGACGACGCTCACGCGCGATCTCCTGGGCGCCACTGATACGGTCGTAGCCCAAGACACGCGACAGAAAGCGCGCCCGTTCGGCCGCTCCCAGCGTCGCCATGACGTCGAGTTCTTTCTGACCCGTGAAGTACGTGTGAAAGAACTCCGAGCGCGTCATGCCGAGTCGGCGCTGCAACAACTCGGTGGCGCCGGTGATCGTGTTGGCGATCGGCACGTCACCGCCGTCGAGGAACACCTCGGCGTTGGTGAGTCCACGCATCACGCGATAGCGGTGGCCGGCGAGTTCGAACTCGAGCTCCACCTTCACGGAGGCGCGCGGCGCCGCGCGTGAGAAACGGATGGAATCGCGTGTGCCGCGCGCCGCCGGTGTGCCATAGAGCGCCCACGCAATCGCTTCCAGCAGCGTCGACTTCCCCGAGCCGTTGGGGCCGATGATGCCCGTCAGGCCGCGCTCGAACGTAAGGCGCGTGTCCGCGTGCTGACGGAAGTTCTGCAAGCGCAGAGAAATCAATCGCACGCGCTAGCTCTCCAACACGGGGAGGGCGGCCATCGCCGCGTCTTCCGCCTGCTGCAGATAACGCAGGCCGAGCGACACCAGCGCCTCGCGATCGACACCTGCCGGCAAGGGCCGTTCGGTGAGGCGCTCGGCCACCAGCTCCGGCAAGGTGGCCCGACGGCCCGGCGCGCCTTCGCCCTTGCCGCGACGCGCCAGCACTTCCGGCCGCCGCGTGTCGAGATGGAAGTGCATGGCACGCTTGCGATACTCGCGCAACGCTTCATGATTGAGCTCGCGCACGATATGACGCGCGATGTTGCGCACCGTGACACGCACGACGCGATCGTCGATCCCACCGATCGCGCTGTCCACACGCGCGCGCAAGGCGCTGTCGACCTCGGCGGCGCCCATGCCGCTGGCGTCGATCGGTTCGAGATCGAGCAACGGGCGCGAGGGCGACACCGGATGAAACCGATGCGCGCCGGATACCAGATCGTGCTCGATGAAGCCCTTGCCCGGGATGCGCTGTTCGCGCTCCTCGCGCAGCTCGCCCCACGGATTCGAACTCGTATAATCGAGCGAGCCGCTGTAGTACGCCCGCGTGGCGACTTCGCGATACACGTGATAGTGACCGAGTGCCACGTAACTCCACTGCTCGGCGTGCAACTCGGCCGGATCTATCTCGATGGCCGCACGATCAGCCGACGCCGCGTGCGCGGGCAGCATGCCGGCGATCTCACCGTGCAGCACCAACACCGTGTGATCGAAGCCTTCTGGTGGCACAAAAGGTGGGCGGTCGATACCGGGCACATCGGGCACCGCCAGCACCGCGAGCGAACGTTCGGCGAAGGTGAACAGCTCGGCCTTCGCATCGGCCACGTGCACGCCGATTTCGCGGAAGAGCCGAAGAATGCACCCGGTCTCCGACGTGCGCGGCGCGTCATGGTTACCGGCCACCATCACGATCGGCGTGTCCGGCAGACGATCACGCAGCGCCGAGAATGTGCGGAAGGCGTGCAGGATGGCCGGATTCGACGGCCGCACCGTGTGGAACACGTCACCGCCGACCACGATCAGATCGGGCGCACAGGCGATGATCTGGGCGACCGCCCGTGACACGGTCGCAGCGACATCCGCTTCGCGCTGGTTGATTCCGGTCGGCGTGAGCCGCTGATACTGGCGAAATCCGAGATGAAGATCGCTGAGGTGGACCAGGCGCATCCTGCAATTTACAGAACGACCCCGTCCGCTCAAAGGTCGAGACGATCGCCGCAGCAGTCAGCGGATGCGAATGCGTTGTACGATGCGCAGGTCGAGCAACATCGGCCGAGCCGCTTCGGCAGGGCCGGGCGTGACTTCGGACTGCACGTCGATGACGGTACGGGCGTCGACGATCCAGGCGCGCAGTCGGTCGAGCACCATTGTGCCGCGCACCGTGCCGGCGGTGACGACCCGTGTTCCGACAGGCAACTCACGTGCGGCACCGTCCCGTCGCAGTTCACCGTCCATCGAGATCCAGGCGTTCCGCCCACGCTGCGTGAGGGAGTCGAGACGGAAGCGCGTGCGCACCACGCCGTCGGCGCGATAGCCGCTGAGGGGAAGCGCGGGGAGCATGATGTCACGCTCCCAGCGTTCACCCACCCGCACCGCGTTGTCAGGCAGCAGCGCCGGCATCGCGGCCAGGGTCGCCCCCAGTTCCATCGCCCCGGGCGGTGGATCGCTGACCCGCATGGCGCCGTCGGGGGTCACGCGCACACGCACCTGACGTCCGTCCACCGGCAGCGGTAGCATGGCGAGCCGCACCGGTTCGGCGGCGGCGCCGGCCCACATGGCCATCGAATCCGTGGTGGCCAGCAAGGTCGTGGACGACAGATCGCTCGCCTCGACCAGCGAGTGCGCGTACATGACGAGCTTGGTGACGTGCAGCGAGGCCCGTGCACGACGCGGCCCGTATTCCGGCGTCTTCGATACCGGCGGCGTGTTGCCGCCGGCGCGACGCCCATCGATTCCAGCCCCTGAGCCCACCGGTGGCACTGAAGACTCCGTGCGGCGTCCACTCATCTCGATGGTCTGCTCCATCTGCAAGCGCAGCGTGTCACCGACACGCGGCCGCACGATCAGCGTCATGGCATCGGCGCCGACGCGCATAGACTGCGCGGACAGCCGTGGCGCGCCCGAGAGCAGGAGCATCGGCATGAGCATCGGCATGAGCGCGCGGAGGCCGGTCGGCATACAGCGCACGCGCGCGATCAGCCAGCCGCGGACTCCACTCGCCGATGTCATCCGCCGTATTCGTCGGGGGAAAACGAACGCAGGGCGCGCGGACGCGGCGTGACGGCCTCGACGTCGCTGGCGGTCGGACGCGCACGTCGCGCCAGTTCACGCGTGAACGCGCGCTTCACGTCGTCCGGTCGAGTGCGCACTACCGCGTTGCGCGCCGCGAGTACCACGTGCTCATCGTACAATAGAATGGTTTGCTGCACGAAGCCGAGTTCGATGGTGTCGTCGAGTCGACGCAGCTCGCGCGTGACAGCCTGTGCCAGCGAAGGTTCCGGCGCCTGTGGGAACCGTTCCACGCCCTCGCGGCCGGACATCACCGCCGGACGCGGAAAGCGCACGAACACCGGCTGCGTGAAATGCGGATGGCGTACCATGAGCTGTCCTTTGTCGAGGGTGGCCATGCGCGCTTTGATCGCGGGGCTCAACACCTGGTAGCCGGGTGATGCCAACTCGTCGCCGTCCATGCGCCCGTACAAGGCCGTCCCCGCGTTACCGGTCACGCGACGATGTACTTGCGAGCGGAATTGCTGTGCGCCGAAAAGCACGAGCCCGAGATAGCGGCCGCGTTCGGCGATGTCGAGCAGCATTTTGCGGACATAGGTATCGGGACCATCGTGAGGCGCATACTTGTTCAGCTCGTCGACGAAAACGATGACGTGATCCACGCCGAGTTCCCGTCGCTCGAGTTGTTCGCGCAGTCGGGACACCACCCGGGCGAAGACGAGATCCTGCGCGTCTTCCTCCACGTTGGCGACATCGACCACGTACACCGCGCGATCCACAAAGCTCCCGAACGGCAGATCCGACACGGCGCCGTCGTCGGTGACGAGCCCCGCGCATCGCGTGGACAGGTTGGACAGCCGGTTCCGGACCTTGCGCACGGTGGCCGCATGATGCGTGCGCCAGGTGTCGCCGTTGGACTCTTCGAGCTTGCGCAACACGTCACGAAACCACGCGTCGAGATCGGCGAACGACTGCACACGATGCGTGCGCGAGAAGCCGGCCTCCTCGAAATCCTTGCCGACCACGCGTTCCCGGATGAAGTCGATGAGCGCGTCGGCTTTTGCGTCGATGTCGTCCTTGTTCAGCAGCACCTCGGCGAACTGCAGCACCTCACCGAGTCCCCAGGTGAGTGGCGACACGCTATCGGCGAGCGCGGGATGCGAGCGTAGGGTATTCAGCGCGAAGCCGCGTGCGGTGAACGGGGCGAAATAGCGCACGTCCTGGAACGGCGTGGGTGGTACACCGAGCAGCTCGTACATCTCGAGATCGGCCGGCTCGAGCTTTCCCGGCTGATCGAGAAAGCAGAGGTCGGGCCCCTTCACGTTGAAGCACACCGCCGCCACCGTGCCGCGATGGGCGGGAAAATGCGCGAAGATCGACTGCAACAGCCACTCGATCGCACTGGTCTTCGTGGCCAGTCCCGACACACCGGAGATATTCAGATGCGCCGCTTCCGGCCCCACGAGAAAGTCGGCGTCGAGGAAGATCGGCGAACGCATGCCACCGGCGCGATACACGCCCACCGGAATGCCCGTGGACGAGTCGCCGGTGATATAGCCGTCCATGCGTAGCGCCACCGCGACGTCGGCATCGTCGGCGAGGTAGACTGCGCCAAGCGGCACGGGTTGCAGCGGCTCCTCGGGAATGTGTCGCAACACCGACGCCGTGTAGAGCCGGATCTCCGTACGATCGGTATGCGCCAGCGGCCCTTGATGCGGCTGGCCGTCGTGACCGAGCACATCATGCAGCGGCGACTGCAGGTCGCTGTAGCTGAAGCCCTCCACCACCACGCCGTACACGCGGGGAATCACGGCCTCGACCGGCGTGTTGCCCTCGACGCGCACGATCGTGCCGATGCCGATCGGGGCGTCGATCGCGGTCCAGAAATGAAACTCATGCGGCGTGTTCGGCTTCTTCTCCGTCGCGACGACACGACCGAGTGGCAGCGACACGGCAGCGGGGGCCGCGTCGGGCGCGGCACCGGGAATGGCAGAAGGCGAGGTCACAGTGTCACGACGAAGAAGGTCAGCTGCCGACAAGCGCATCGAGATACATCTCACACGCGTGAATGCCGTAGGTGAGGGTATCCCACCGCGGATCGGGAAGCGAGAGCGGGGCCCGTTCGGCGAGGATGCCGGCGGAGAGACGATCACAGTGCGCCGTGAGCCGGGCGCGCGCATGGTCGGTGATGTGCTCTGGGTCGAGCACGTCGGTGGGCGGGGAAACTTCGACACGCACCAGACCGTGCAGCGGATCACCCCCTATCGCGCGGCGAAGGCGCACGTACCAACTCACCACGGAGCGGCGCGGACGATGCCCGAGGAGAAAGGCCGGGGATCGCTCCGCTTCCGCCAGCGCGAGCACCGATTCCACATGCTCCACCGTGCCGTACAGCGTGGTGTGTGATTTCACCACGCCGAACGCCGTGGCATGTTCGTCGACCGCCAGATTGCCGGAGATTCCGCCGTCGATCCACAGCCATCGCGATTCGCGGCGACACCAGTCGGCCGCGAGCCGACGTTCCAGCCCTTCCCGCTCGAGCGCCACCAGGTCGAGTGCTCGGGCCCGAAGCGCGAAGGGATGCACCGGGATCGCGTCGTCGGTCAGATCGGCGGTGATGTCCACCACGGGGACCCCGCTGTCCACCAGTTGGTTCCACGCCAGCTCCCCGAGCTTCCCACGCGACGCGTAGAGCGCCCGACGGACACTCGGCTCGCGCCAGGTTTCGAGGCGGCGCGCGACGCGCTCACGGACGGCGGCCGCGACCGACGCGTAGATCAGTGGTGACCCAGTGAGGTAGCCCACGACGCGGCTGCGCTGGACGCCGTCCAGAAACGCCACGACCAGCGGTTCGGTGGGCACCGCAAGCTGGCGCGATCCCGGCTCCTCCAGCAGCACGCACGGCGCGACCGACGGCGGGTCGCTGCGCATGGCCATCCGCTCGAGGGTGGGCCCGCTGCCCGCGGCCACGAGCGCGGAGTCACCGAACAACCCGCGCAGCGAACGGAGGGCACCACGGAGCGAGGCATCGGCCGGAAGGCGTTCGTCGGTCACGAGGGGCACGCTAGCGGGACGGACGCCCGCAGACAATCAATTCAGCGATCAGGCGGCCAATCGGACCACTCTTGAACGCGGGCGGTGGACTTCGGCGCGCCGGTCCACGAAACTCCATGGTGTGACCCTTTTCAGACCTTTTGCCATCGCCACCGCGCGACTCCGCGCCGTGGCCCTCCGCGCCCTCCCGCTGGGGCTCGTGTTCCTCGCGGCGGCCTGCGAAACCACCGAGAAGGTGAAGAACGCGCTGAAGGCTGACCAAGGAGATCCGGTGTGGCAAGGCGACAGCACGCTGCTCGCCACCCATCCCGAAGTGCTCTTCCGTGTGACGCGCGACAGCGCCGGACCGCGCATCGTGCCCCTGGCCACGATGGGACCGAAGGGCTTCCGGTTGCTTACCCTGAGCGATCGCGGCTGGCGGTCCTTCGATCTCGAGTACCTGTTCGCCGGCACGTCGCTCACGCCGTATCGCGGCGGGCGGGCACTGGCGTCGGTCACGACCACGCGTGGTATGTGGGAGGGCGCGCCACTCGACACCATCCGCGGCTGCTCGATCCTGCTCCCGGGCGCGCTGGCGTCACTCCCCGACGGCGTCGAGTTCTTCACCAGTGGCGAGCGACCGCCGCTCAAGCCGGTCACGCCACTCTCGGCGGGCGAAGTACAAACGGCGATCGATGCCATCGCCACGCTGATCGCGCCGGCGGCCGGCATCTCGATGTCGATGCTGCCGCGCTATCAGCGCAAGGTGTACGTGGCCGAGACGGGCAATGGTCCCCGGCCGACGATCGTCGTGGTGTACGACGATCCCGAAGTAGCAGCCGACAGCGTGCGCCCGATGGGTGCGCGTCCGCGGCATCTCGTGGTCGTGCTGGACAAGGGTGTATACGGCTACAAGCCGACGTTCACCTACTCCACGCTGGGCAACAAGCTGTCACCACCGCGCTATCGCTATCTCGACCACATCGACGTGGACGACGACGGCAAATCGGAGCTGTTCTTCGGCCTCGGCATCAAAGGAGCGCCGTTGTACACGATCGTGCTGCGTTTCGAAGTGGACGCCTGGCATGAACTGTTACGCAACGAACGGCAGCGCTGCCACGCGTGATGTGCTCGGGGTGAACTACTCGACCCCGATGTCCCATGCCTGTTCGAGATCGTTGCGGCTGTACGCGCGGAAGGCGGTCAGCGTTTGCGTGCGCACGATACCGGGCACCTTGGCGAATTCCTCGGTGACCACCGTCGCGATGCGCTCGAGATCAGGGACGCGCACGATGGCCACGAGATCCCACGCGCCCGACACCGAGTACACCTCGCTGACGCCCTGGATACCCGCCAGCGCGGTCGCACAGGCGGGGATGGTCTTCGGATCGGCCTGCACCAACACGATGGTCGTGATCATGATCGCCTCAGGAACGTGGGAGAGTCGCGGTTGCCTGTGAAGGGGGAGCGGTTCAGGCGCCGGTGAGGCAGCGGGCGATGCGCGTCACGCCCTCGACGGCCACCGACTCCGTGGTGGCGTAGCTCGCGCGAATCCAGTCGGGCGTGAGGAACGCGCTGCCGGGCACCACCGCCACCTTGTGCTCCTCGAGCACGGCCGCGGCGAACGCGGCGCCGGCGTCGGCGGCGCCCCGGAAGCCGGCCACGTTGATGTACACGTAGAAGGCACCGGCCGGATGGACATACCGCACCGTCGGGAAGGCCGCGAGCGCCGCCACCACCGCGTCGCGGCGCTGACGAAACTCCTTCACCATATGGTTCACCGCCTCGTCGGCCTCGTCTCGACGCGCCAGCGCAGCGAGCGCGGCGTGTTGCGACACCGCCGCCGGGTTCGACGTGGTGTGCGACTGAAACGCCGTCATCGCCTTCGAGAGCGCGACCGGCGCGATCGTCCAGCCGATCCGCCATCCCGTCATGGCGTATGCCTTCGCGACCCCGTTGATCACGATCAGATTGTCGCGAGTCTTGACGACTTCGAGCGCCGACTGCGCACCACCCTCGTAGGCGATGCGTAGATAGATCTCGTCAGCGAGTACCCACCAGCCCTTGTCGGCCGCGAGATCGAGGATCGCCGTGAGTTCGTCCCGCGTATACACGGCGCCGGTGGGGTTGCTGGGCGAGTTCAACATCAACCCTTTCGTGCGCGGCGTGGCAGCGGCCGCCAGCTGATCGGCCGTGACTTTGAGGTCGTTGGCTGCGTCGCCGAACACGGGCACGGAAACGGCGCGCGCCAGCTCCACCATCTCGTAGTAGCTCGTCCAGGCCGGCGACGGGATCAACACCTCGTCGCCCGGACCGAAGCAGCACACGCAGGCATTGTAGAGCGACTGCTTGGAGCCGTTCGACACCACGACTTCGGCCGCGGTGATCGGCGCCCCGTGCGCGAGCAACCGATTGGCATCGGCCGCGATGGCCTCACGGAGCGGTACTATGCCTTCGGTGGCCGTATACCGGGTCGCGCCCGCTTCGATGGCGGCCGTGGCCGCGTGGCGGATGAAGGCCGGCGTATCAAAATCGGGCTCACCAGCACCAAGATCGATGATTTCCTGTCCGGCAGCCTTGAGCGCCCGGGCCTTGGCGGCCACCGCCAGCGTCGCGGATTCCTTGAGACGGGCGATGTTGGCGGACGGCTGGAAGACCAGAGACATGATCGGGACAGGGAGCGAAGGTGGATGCCAAGGGAAACGCGCCGCCCCACTGTAGGTCGGGGCCGAAACCGGCTATCTTTCAAGGCTGGACCTGAGACAGGATGCAGCGAACACGACGCAATTAAGCGCGCCCACCAGAGGCGCGCTACGCAGGAGCAGGGATGCGGTGCGCCATAGGGGCGCGACAATCACTGGCCGTTGGGCGGCCAGGCTGACCGACAATCGATGGGGTGGGGCGTGGGCGAGCAAGATCGGGAAGAGACGTCGCCAGGGGCGACGCGGAGCCAGCACGTGGTGCTACAGGGACCCGCAGATCTGCGGATGATGACCGCCGCCATGCGTCCTGGCATCGAACGCAGTCGCCGAATGCAGGGCGTAGCCGCGCCCGCCTGCCTCGTGATCACCCCGACCGTCGAACAGGCGCTCAGCGCCGCCGAACAGGCGCGTCTGTTGCTGGCCGATGACACCCTGCGCGTCGTGCCGGTCACCTCCGCCACGCGCGCCCGTCGGGTCCTCGCCGCCGGACCGGTGGCCGTGGTCACCGGCACCGCCGCCGACCTCCTCGCGCTGCGCAAGGAAGCCGCCATCGACTTACAGCATCTGCAGGTGCTCGTCGTGTTCAGCCTCGACGAGATCCTCGCCGACAAGATGGGCGACACGCTGCAAGCCCTGCTCGGCGATTCGCCGGAAGACATCATGCGGGTCGGCACCATCGACAGCGAGTCGGACGAGATCGAAGCCTTTCTCGAAGCGCAGATGCGTCGCGCGCGTCGCCTCACGCCGATCCTCGCCGGCGACGCCCCGCTCGCCATGACGCCGAGCTTCGTGATCACGTCGGCCTCGGGCCGCGCCGATGCGTTGCGCTCGATCCTCGATGAAGTCGATCCGCCGTCGGTCGTCGTCGTCGTTACCACCGACGCGGGGCAGCGCGAGGCCCACGCGGCCATGACGCGCATCGGCATGGCGGTGGATGGAGTGAACGTGCAGGTCGTACGTCAGGCCACGTCGCAGCACGTCGCCCTGGTGGTGCTCTGGGAGTCACCGGTGTCCTACGACGCGCTCGTTGAAGCGCTCGCGGCACGCCCGATCGACGCCGTCGCCCTCCTGATGGCCGACGAGCTTGCCGCGTTCCGTCGCATGACGGCCGGACTGGCCGAAGCGTGGACGCCGGCCGCTCGCAAGGCCAACGCCGAGAGCCGCGTGCAGGCGCTGCGCGCCGCGCTGCGCACGACGCTCGCCAGTTCCGGTGGCACGTCGGCCAGCGAAATGGCGCTGCTCGCGCCAATGCTGGAAACGCATGATTCGCTGGAGATTGCCGCCGCCGCGCTGCGCTTGTACGAAGTCGCGCGTCGCGAGCTGGTGACGGCGCGGACGAAGGCCACCACCGCCGGTCCGGTGCGCACACCGGTGGCCGCTGGCTACAAGCCGGATGCGCCCGCGGGCGATGGCAAGCAGCGCGTGTTCCTGGCCGCCGGCAAGCGTGATGGCGTCCGCGTGGGCGACATCGTCGGTGCCGTGGCCAACGAGGCGGGTGTTCCGGGCGACCGGATCGGACAGGTCGAGTTGTTCGAGTCGCATGCGATTGTCGAGCTCAGTGCGGACGACGCCGCCAAAGTCGTGCAGGCCTTGGGTTCCGTGTCGCTCCGTGGTCGTCGTCTCAGCGCCCGCATCGACGAGCGCAGCGGTGACGCACCGCGCGGTGGTGATCGTGGCCACGATCGTGGATCGCGTGGTCCGCGCAGCGAGCGCTCGTTTGGTCCGCCGCGTCGCGATGCCGGCGACCGTCCGCCCCGCGGTGGCGATCGTGGCCCGCGGCCGGAAGGTCGTGACGGTCCGCCGCGCGGCGGCAACGACCGTCCCCCACGCGCCGACGACGAGCGTCGTGCGTTCGGCGACCGTCCGGTGCATGAGCGTGCAGAAGGACGGGCTGAATGGTCCGAGCGTGGCGCCCGCATGCAGAACGCGAGCCGGAAGCCGCGTCCGAACACCGAAGAGAGCAGCGAGAGCTGATCATGAGCGGGAGCTTCCAGGTTTCCGGTGGATGGATGGAAGTCGTCGCTGGTTCGATGTTCAGCGGCAAGACGGAAGAGCTGTTGCGGCGCGTGCGGCGGGCGACCATTGCCCGCAAACGCGTGCAGGTCTTCAAATCGCACCTCGACGACCGGTACGCCGGGCTCTGGAATGTCTCGAGTCATGATCGGCGCACCTTCGAGGCGATTCCGGTCGACTCGTCGTCGCAGATTCTGCTGCGTCTCGATCCGATGGCGCAGGTCATCGCCATCGACGAGGCACAGTTCCTCGACGCCGGGATCGTGCAGGTCGCGTCGAGTCTGGCCGATCGTGGACGACGGGTCATTCTCGCCGGCATCGACAGTGATTTCCGCGGCGAACCGTTCGGTCCGATGCCGCAGCTCATGGCGGTGGCGGAAATGGTCGACAAACTGCACGCGATCTGCGTGTTGTGCGGATCACCGGCCAGTCGCAATCAGCGACTGATCGGCGGTAAGCCCGCGCCGTACGACTCGCCCACGATCATGGTTGGTGCGGCCGACTCCTACGAAGCGCGGTGTCGCGCCTGCCACATCGTGCCGCGTCCCACGGAAGGACAGCAGCAGCTGTTGTAGCCACTGCTATCGCAACGCGCGGGCGAGGGCCAGTGTCATCGCGTCGGCCAACTGACCACCCGTGAACGGCTTGTTCACAAAGGGTACGCGTCGCGCCTCGATCGCGGCGCGTGCGCCAGTCTCGATGCTGTAGCCGCTCACGGCGACCATCGGCATCGTCGGATACCGTGCAGAAACGATCTCCATCAGCTCGAGGCCGTTCATGTCGGGCATCGTCAGATCGGTGATCATGAGCGACACGTCGGCAGCGTGCGCCGCCAGTACGTCCAACGCGTGCTGCGCCGAGGGCGCCACCACGACGGTGTGGCCCATCTTTTCCAGCATGCGCCGACCGAGATCGAGTAACATCGGATCGTCGTCGACGAGCAGAATGCGCTGCATCATCGACGCGATACCCGACGAAGACACGGGCGTCACGCGCGGTTCCGGTACCAGCGCCGCCGGGAAGAACAGGCGGAGCGTGGTCCCCGCTCCAGCCACGGACTCGCACTCGATGAACCCGCGACTCTGATGCACGAGGCCGTGCACCGACGCGAGCCCCATTCCCTTGCTCGCGCCGAACTCCTGCGTCGAGAAGAACGGCTCGAAGAGACGCGCCTTGAGGTCGTCGCGCATGCCGGTACCGGTGTCGGTCACCGAGAGCACAGCGAATGGACGCGGTGCATCGGTAGTCGGGGCCTGCGGATACCGCGTGCTCACGATGGCGGTCGCGAGCGACAGCATGCCGTCCTGCCCCACGGCGAGCATCGCGGCGCTCGCGTTGTCCACGAGCGCGCGAAGCGCGTCGAGCAGTCCCGGCCGATCCACCATGGCGATGACGGGTGTTTCACTTAGGTCGAGTCGCACCACGATCGACAGCCGGACTTCATCGCGAATGACGGGCAGCTGGTCGCGCAACAGCTGGTTGAGCTCCACCGATTCCGCGCGCAGCATCTGACGACGTCCCACGGCGAGCAGGCGGCGCGTGAGCTCTTCGGCGCGCTCGGTGGCGCGCTCGATCGCGTCGAGATCCTGGGTGTACGGCGACGTGGGACCGACGCTCTCGCGCAAGAACGCCGCGCTGCCGCGAATGACCGTGAGCAGATTGTTGAAGTCATGGGCGATGCCGCCGGCCAGCTGACCGACGGCTTCGAGCTTCTGCGCTTGCCGCAGGCGCTCCTCGGAGCTCCTCGCATCGGTCACGTCGGTGAAGACCGCCACCGAGGCATAGGGCCGTTGTTCGCCGGAGCGCACCAGCGGATCGGCGGAGACGTTCACCCAGCCGAACGTCCCATCCCCGCGCTGCACGCCCATCAGCACGCGCTCCTGGCTCTGGCCGGTCTGGAGCGCGACGAGGGCGGGATGGGTGTCCGGAGACCACGGCGTGCCGTCTTCATGCACCGCGCGCCATTCGTGATCGCCCGGTTGGAGGCCCAGCAGCTGCGCCCCCGAGAGCCCGAGGATGCGTTCGGCGCTCGGGTTGTACGCGCGAATGGCGCCGGTGTCATCGTGCAGCACGACGCCTTCCTGCATGCCCGCGATCACGGCCCGAAAGCGCGCTTCCGATTCGCGGAGTTGCCGTTCGGCACGGACGCGATCGGTGGTGTCCTGCATGATGATGTGCAGCACGCGACGCCCGGCGATCGCGACCACGCCGATGAACGCCTCGACCTGACGCCGCTCGCCGTTGGCGACCCGGTGCTCGCGCTGCACCCGGAGGCCCGTGCCGGTCGCAATCGCCGAGGTGGTGTCACGCCAGTGATCGAGGGCTACGGCTTCGAGGTCCGTGACGTACATCGCGCGCATAGTGTCGCGCGGCCAGCCGTAGAACGTCACGGCCGCCGGATTCACATCGACGATGCGCGCGGTCTCGATCTCGGCGAGCAACTGCACCGCACCGTTGTTCTCGAAGAGCTCGCGATGGCGCGCTTCACTTTCTTCCAGCGCCAGTCGTTCGATGTGTCGCGACGTGATGTCGCGCGAGGCGATCGCCACGGCGTCGCCGGACACGGGCACGAACTGCCGCTGCAACCAGCGGAGCGGCTGGTTGGCTGTGGGCGCATGCTGCGTGGTTTCCAGCGCTTCACCGGTGATGAGGACCGCGCAGCACTGCTCCCACAGATTCCAGTCACGACTCTTCGGAAACATCTCCAGCAGCGAACGCCCAACCAATTCCTCGCGAGTCCGCTGCACCATGTCGGCAGCCCGTGCGTTCACATCCAAAATCTCGAAGTGCTCGATCGAACCGTCGAGGGCACGGTGCGCGCGGACCATGACGAAGGCATCGAGACCGGCCTCGATTACACCACGCAGGCGATATTCCGATTCGCGCAACGCCCGTGATGCGGCCGCTTCATCGGTGACGCTGCGGGAGAGACCCAAGAGATGGGTGGCGATCCCGTCGGCGTCGCGGATGGCACTGAGGCGGGTCTCCAGCACCAGGCTCCGCCTGTCGAGAGTGACGACCTCGCGATAGGCGATGGGCACGCGCGTGGCGAGTACGTCATCGCACCGCGAGATCATCAGCGCCGCTTCCGCCGGCGGGAAGACCTCCGGCGGCAGACGCCCCACCAGCTGCGCGGCGTCCATCGCCGTCGCCGCCACGTAGGTCGCATTCACCCACTCGCACCGATAGACCCCGGGCGCTTCGATCCGGAGCATGAAGGCCATCTCGTGCATGTGCTCCGTGAGCATCTGCAGTCGCGCCTCACGCTGCCCGGCCTCGCGCGCCGAGCGCACGCGCACCGTCACGTCACGCAGCTGTAGCGTGCGGAAGGACTGCGCACCGGATGCGGTGCCGGTGCCGACAGCCGTCCGTGTGGTCAGCACGGCTTCCCAGACCCGCTCGCTCGCGCCATCGCCGACGGCGATGTCCATCGACGGGCCGCCCGGGTGCAGGAGCCCACCGTCGATCCACGCCGACAGCGTGCCGCCGCCGATGTGCCTCGCACACTCGGGCAGGAGCTGCCCCCGCAGCGCATCGGGCGGGAATCCCAGCAGCGTCCCGGCGGCTTGATTCGCCTCCAGAATCCGGCCCTCCGCGTCGGTCACGAGCAGGACATCGTCCAGCGCCATGAAGGCCGTGAGGAGGTGTGGGGAGGGTATGAGAGGGTCGGAGGGCACGAGGCAGGCGCGAGCGAGAGAGGCGACCACCAGCGTCGTCGCCAGTGTGTGCCGTGCGAAATGTGCCAGAGCGCAAGGGCTACCGTCAGTGCGCGTCCGGCCGATCCGGTGACGGATAGTGACGATATCCCGGCTCGCCGCGTCTTTCGGCTGATGTCAATGTCAAGCCCCTCCTTCCCCGAACGGATTGTCGCATGGGCGTAATCGCGACGCTCCTCGCACACGAGCCCCGGCTCGCACGGCTACGGTCTGCCGCGCGCGACCGTTATCGCTTCGTGACCTGCGAGGACTGGACGTCTCTCACCCGCGCTTGCGAGCGCGGGCCGATCAACGTGGTGGTCTTCGATCTGTATGTCGACGGCCGTGCCGATTTCGAACGCGTGCGTCAGCTGCGCATTCGTGTGCCACGTGCGGCCCTGGTGGCCTACGTGGACATGACACGTGAGCGCGCGAAGGACATGTTCGACGCCGGTCGGTGCGGCATCGATGTCCTCGTGGTCGCCGAGGAAACCGATACGCCGCAGATGCTCGCGGCGCTTCTGGATCAGGCGGAAGCCCGCAGTGTTTCGAGTCTGCTCAAGCCACATCTCGCCGGATTGCGCAGCGTGGTACGCGACGCCGTGATGCTGTCGGTGACGCGCGCGCACGAGCGCTTGACACCGGACAGCCTCGCGCGCCTCATCGCGGTCTCGCGTCGCCTGCTCTCGAAGCGACTGGAAGGGGCGGAGTTGCCGCCACCGCACCAGCTGCTTACGTGGGGACGTCTGATCGTGGCCGCCAGCATGCTCGAAGATGGCTCGCGCAGCGCCGACGGCGTGGCCAGTGCCCTCGACTTCCCGTCGGGCAGCGCGTTCCGCAACACCTGCCAGCGATACCTCGGCTGCACACCGCATCAGATCCGGTTACGTGGCGGAGCAGGCTGGGTGATTCAGGAGTTGCTCGTGAACCGCGAGAAGCGGCGCGAGATCTCGGAATCGGAAGACGACATGCACGACAGCGCGGCCGCGTAACGTGATCGCATCGAAGGGCTTCGGAGACTCCGGAGCCCTTTGGCGTTGGTGGTAAGTTTCCGCATGCTTCAACTCGCGCTCACCGGCAACATCGCCAGCGGCAAGAGCACCGTGGCGGCACTGCTCGCCTCCCACGGGGCGACGATCATCGATGCCGACGTGTTGGCCCGTGAAGCCGTACTGCCGGGAACCACCGCCCTCGCCGCGATCGTCGACCGCTTCGGCTCGGCCGTACTGCAAGCCGATGGCACCCTCGACCGGCCGGCGCTCCGTCATCAGGTGATTCGGGATCCGGTGGCGCGGGAGGCTCTCAATGCCATCGTGCACCCAGCGGTGAGCCGACTACGCGACGCCCGGCTGGCCGACGCCCGACAGCGCGGCGACGCCGTGGTGATTTCCGACATCCCCCTGCTGTTCGAAGTCGGCCTCGAGCAGGGCTTCGACGGCGTGATCCTGGTCGAAGCGCCTGAATTGGAGCGCCTCGAACGGCTCACGCGCGACCGCGGGTTGTCGCACGATGAAGCACGGGCCATGATCGATGCGCAGTGGCCGTCGGCGCGGAAACGGGCGGGCGCCACGTGGATCATCGACAATGATGGGCCGCGCGCGCAGCTTCCAGTACGCGTCGCCGAGCTCTGGCAGACGATTCAGGCGCTTCCCCTGCGCGGTGCAACCGCGGATACTTCTCCCTGACCGTTCCTTTTCCCCATTTGGAGTCCTCGTGTCGAACATCCCCGCCGATCTGCGCTACACCAAGGAGCACGAATACATCCGCCCCACCGACGACGCCGCGATCGTCGCCATCGGGATCACGGATTTCGCGCAGGGTGAGTTGGGCGACATCGTGTATGTCGAATTGCCGAAGGTCGGCGCGACGTATGGCTCGCACGACGTGTTCGGCACCGTGGAAGCGGTGAAGGCCGTCTCGGAGCTGTACATGCCGGTGGCCGGCGAAGTGGTCGAGATCAACGGTCGCCTGGACGGTGAGCCGGCGCTGATCAACACGGACCCGTACGGCGACGGCTGGATGATCAAGGTGCGCGTCGCGGCCGGTGGTGACGCGGGCCTGCTCTCGGCCGCCGAGTACACGAGCGTGGTCGGCGAGTAGCGTTTTTCTTGGCAGGATCGTGGTACGGGGCCCCGGGCTGGTTGCTCGGGGCCCTGTTTGTTTTGGGCTTGGGGTCGGGCTTGTGCGACCGCCCCGGTCGGAGCGTGGGATCCCCCTCGCGGCTTTCCTGTGGCGGCGGGCTTGGGCGCGCCGCGCCAGGTTCGCGCGCCCGCCACAGAGAGCCACTCGCGGGACCCACGCCCCTCGCAGGGCTCGCGGAAGTACGACGCGCCGGGCGCGGTTCACCGAGGCCACGAACGTTATCTCCGCCTCCCCGTTCCACTCCCCAGACCGCGATGAGCCCCCACTCGCCCGTGGTCCGCGCGCGCCTCTCCGCAGCCACCACGCGACGTGGTCACACCGGGGGATGGAATCCCGTCGCGAGCTTTTCAGCGTCACGCCGTGCGCGTACGCCGTGAGCCCCGAGCCCCGAGCCCCGAGCCCCGCGCGGAGGCCAGCGGCGGCCGGGCCGGGCGTCCACTGAGCGGCTCTCTGTGGCGGCCGCACCCACCCGCGCGGCGCTC
>Ga0105046_10001604_pt1 | contig 34966 bp, 26 predicted proteins | sample MAT03_FD_78385 | JGI IMG/M metagenome (GOLD analysis project Ga0105046, IMG submission 78385) | Freshwater microbial communities from Lake Fryxell liftoff mats and glacier meltwater in Antarctica - MAT-03 (megahit assembly) | ecosystem: Environmental > Aquatic > Freshwater > Ice > Liftoff... | reverse complement strand
GGCGGAGCGACGGGGCCGAGCTTGACGACGCAACCTTTGGGCATCTTGATGCCGAGTTTGCCGTTCTTGACGCAGGTCTTGGCTGCCGACTTGCCGGGGGGTGGAGCCACAGGGCCGGCGAGCGCCGACTGTTGTGGCAATGCCGCTGCGGCAGACAGTACTGTCACAGCAGCCAATACAACTACGCGACGACGAAGCATTTTGCTCAACGTAAACATGGAAACCTCCAAAAGATCCAATATGTCCCAGCCTTAAGTTGTGACACGCAGTGAGTTGCTTGGATGGAGGTAAATGTAGGTTTGAAGATCGTAATGCTAGGTGTCAGTGCCGCAACTTAATGCACATCTGAATGATAACAATGTCATTACTGATCCGTAACCTACCAACATACTCGACTTTGTATGGAAATTCAGGCTAAAAATAGACACAAACACGCTGAGAGGATTTGTCAGGCTACGATTTGCCTATAACTGTGCCTTTAATGGGTACATAGAATCGCCACTATGTATTAAAATCACGAGGTCATGTCGGCGTCTTCCCCACTCCCCACACAGGCCACTCTTGAACCGCGTTTGAAGGAATTTGAGCAGTTGGCCGTGCCGTGTATTGAATGGGTAGACACGATCAACAGTCTGGCCCGAGTCATTGTCGATGTGGATTCGGCCCGCGCGCAACAGCTCTGCAAAGAGGCGCTGCGGCTCTCCGGCGAGTTGAAATATGTTCTGGGCGCAGCCCGTAGTCTGACGTTGACGAGCTGGTTGAATCTGGTTCAAGGACGCCCCGATCTCTCCCTCACCCGGGCCGTGCATGCCCAAACGCTGGCTCGCACCATTGATGATGCCCAGCAAGAGGGTCACGCGCTGTATGTCGAGGCGATGGTGCATGATCAGGTCGGCAATTTTGAAGAGGCCCAACAATCCCGCCAAAAGATGATCTCGATTGCTCGAAATCTAGGGGATCGTTCGCTTGAGGCCAACTGCCTCACGACCATGGGCATGCAACATTCGCGATTCGGCGATCACGCCAAGGCTCTCTCCAGCTATCTGGCCGCATTGCGCATCTATCGCGAATTGAAGGATGAGCGTGAGGTGATGGCCCTCAACAACGCGGCCTCGGCGCTGACCCGCATTGGCGATCTCAGCCTGGCGTTGGATTTTGCCGGCCGTGCGCTCGAAAATTGCAACACCGACAACGTGCGCGTGCACACTCAGATTTTGCACACCATGGGTGGCGTGCATGCCGCGCAGGGTGAGGTGGATGTGGCATTGAGCTATCACCAACGCGCGATCGATCTGAATGCCAATGCCTCTGAGCGGGGGCAAGTGATCGACCAGGAATTTGAGATCACGGTGCGGCTGGATGTGGCAACGCTGCAACGCACCCAGGGGTTGCTGGCCGAATGCATTGCGACGCTGGAACATGCCCTGACCGTGGCGCAGGCGATTGACGCCAAGCCGTTGCTGGTTGAACTTCACGATCAGCTCAGCAAGGTTTATCGTGAAACTGATCAGGTTGCACTGGCATTGACCCAGGCCGAGCAACGCGAGGTCACCCGCACCAAACTCCAGAAGGTTGAAGCCGAGCAATCCGAGCGCGTGATGAAAGTCATGTCCATGCTGCGCACTGTGCGCGATCCGCTCTATCAGCAACAACGCCTGGCCAGCATGAACCGCGCATAAGCCGGCGATTTGTGCGATTCATGCTGGCCGGGTGCGGCGATGCGCAAAATTCCCTCTTGTTCGTATCGCGGCTACACTCTGTCACATGAGCCTATCTGCGACACCGCGGGCCGATGCGGGCATTCAATCACGGCCCAGGCCATCGCGTATTGCCGTGTTGTTGGCGTTCGCGTTGGCCGAAGCGTGCATTCTGGCATCGCCAGCCACCCTGCTGTCCTCCTCTCGTCTGTCGCTGCATCCGTTGGTCGTTGTGTCGGTGCTGTGGCTGGTGCTCTTTTCCATGGCATGGGCGCGCGCCAGTATGGCCCAGGCTGATGTGCCTAACGGGCTGGCCCGGCTGGCGGCGCTGGTTGCCTATATCTTGCTGGCCACGACCTGCATCGGATTACTGGGCCTCTCGCTGGATGGCGTGTTGATTGGTCTGGTGGCCAGCCTTATCATCTGGTGGCGTGGCTTGTCGTTGGGCAGTAGCGAGCTCAGTCCTCAGCAAGCGCGCGGCCTGTTTTGGTTGGGCCTGTTTCTGGCCGGCGGCTTAACCATGTTCAACACCCATCCAGCGCGCCTGGTGCTGCTGTTTATCTTTGCGGTGGCAGCCCTGGTAGCAGTTCAACTGAGCGTGCGCTACGCCGTGGCTCAATACAACTATATGAGCGCGAGCGCACTGGCCACACCTCGCTGGCGGCGCGCCACTTTTCTAATCGTGCTGGCCGTATTGGGACTGATGGTGTTCGATTCGGCCCTGTTTAACAGCGAAGTCGCGAACACGGTGGTGTGGTTTCTCATTGTGGCGATTGCATTGCCGCTGGCGTTTTTGCTCACCACGCTGCTAAGCCTCATCGTGCAAATTCTGCCGCTGGAGTTTTTGCGCCAGCTGCTGGCCCGGCTCATCGCGCTTCTGACCAGTGTGCAGCAACTGACCGATGGCGTGCCACAACAACAACCTGAAACGGAACTGCAACCGCCCAGCACCATGGATCCACGCTGGATTCTGTTTGGCCTGGCGGCGCTGGTGCTCATTGCCATCGTGCTGTTCGTGGTGCGTCAGGTGCAGTTGCGGCGGCAAACCCAGCCCGCCCTCAACGACACCGATATGCCCGAGGAAGACCAGGCTGATGAAGCCGGCGACAATGCATTGGACGAACAGCGCAAGCGGTCGCCGTTTTCGCGCTGGTTTGCCGGCGCAACGGTTCGCCTGATTTACGCGCGCATGGTTGCGGAGGCAGGCCGGCGCGGGATGCCCCGTGCGCGCACCCAGACGCCGCGAGAGTTTATGCCGGACTTGATGAACGCTTTTCCCAACGCCGAGCCGGAAGTGAATCATATTACTGAGGCGTATGAGGCTGCTCATTATGGCCAGTTGCCGGACACCCTGGAGAAACTCGATACCATTCGGCAGGCCTGGGAACGCGCCCGCAAAACGCCACGCCCAGACAAGCCGCGCCCGGCGCCGGGCTGATCCCATGCGCTCACCTGCTTCACAGTTCACACCTTCACGCTTTTAAGAAATGAACCTTCAGAATGTCACTACCTTGTTGAATGCCTTGCGTACCAATGTGCGTACAGTCATTGTCGGCAAAGACGAAGCCATTGACGTGGTGTTGATCGGGTTGCTCTCCGACGGCCACGTGCTGCTCGAAGATGTGCCCGGCGTCGGTAAAACAACTTTAGCCAAAGCCATTGCCCGCAGTTTGAACTGCACCTTCAAGCGCATTCAGGGCGCGCCAGATTTGCTGCCGAGCGATGTCACCGGCGTCTCGTATTTCAATCAAAAGCAGCAGGAGTTCGAGTTTCGCCCCGGCCCCATTTTTGCCAATGTGTTGCTGGTGGACGAAATTAACCGGGCGACGCCGCGTGCACAGGCCGCGTTGTTGGAAGCGATGCAGGAGCGGCAAACCACGGTCGACGGTGACACGATGGCATTGCCGAAGCCGTTTTTGGTCATCGCCACCCAGAACCCGATCGAGCTCGAAGGCACCTTTCCGCTGCCCGAAGCTCAGATCGACCGCTTTTTTGCGCGGGTGCGCCTGGGCTATCCCAGCGAAAGCGAGGAGCGAAATCTGCTGATGCGGTTCGAGCGCGTGGATCCATTGACGACGTTGCAGCCGGTGGCCGAAGCCAGTGATTTGATCGAAGCGCAGAAATTGGTTCGAGAGATTCGGGTTGAAGCCAGTGTGGTTGATTACCTGCTGAAGCTGTGCCGCAAAACGCGCGAATCTCTGGGCGCTCAACTCGGCGTCAGCCCCCGCGGCACTTTGGCGTTATATCGCGCGGTGCAGGCGCGCGCGGCCATGCAGGGCCGCGATTTTGTGCTGCCGGACGATGTGAAGCAACTTGCGCCGTATATCCTGACCCACCGCATTGTGCTGGATGGCAACGCGCGCCTGCGCAATCGCACGGCCGGCGATATTCTGAGCCAGGCGCTGGAGAACACGCCCGCGCCGGTGGACGCGTGATGGTACGGGTGCTTGCGTTTTTCGCTTCAGATCGTGCACGTGCACGTCTCACGTGCACGTGCACGATCCGATGCGCCATGCCAGAAAACACTTTGCCTACTTCATGACCCAACAACAGCAGACCACCGCCCGCATGATCTCGAGCCTTATTTTGCTCGGCGTTTTTGCGGTTCTTTTGCGGGCCTCGGCCGGTCTGGTGGCCATTGCCATTGTGGCGACGGTGGCGCTGGTGAGCTTTATTTCGCGGCGAATTCTCATGCGCCGCGTGTCCTATTGGCGCAAGTTTGAACCGCAACGCGCCTTTCAAGGTGAGGAGATGGTGCTGTGGTGCAACCTGGCGAATCGCAGCTGGCTGCCGGCCGTCTCGGTGTATGTCGATGACACCGCCCCCAAAGGCTTCGAGTGCGTGGCCGAGCGCTACATCAGCACCAGTGGATCGCCACAAGCGGCCGCCCTGCCCGCGCCTGAAGTTGTGCCAGGCCACGCCATGCAAGCCGAGTGGGTGGCCGCGACCACCGGCCTCGACCGCGATCTCTCGCAACGGGTCGCGTTATTGCCGCATGAACGATTTAGCCGCGGCGTGCGCATGCGGGCCAAAAAGCGCGGCTATTTCACCTTCGAGCCGCCGCATGTGCGCCTGACCGATGTGCTGGGTTTGCTGGAAGGCGAGCTGCATCCGCCGCTGGTGGATACCGTGATCGTGTATCCGCGCGTGTATGCGCTGGAGGATTTGCCGCTCAGGAGCCGCGAGCCGTTTGGAGCGCTGCCGGCCTTGCGCACCCTGGTCGAAGATCCTTTGCGCATCGTCGGCACACGCGACTATGCCTACGGCGATTCCTTTCGGCAGGTGGATTGGAAGAGCACGGCTCGACGGAGCAAGCTGCAAACTCGCGTGGTCGAGCGCGCCAGTGAGCCATCGGTGACCATCGTGCTCAACGTGTCGACGTTCACCTATTACTGGGAAGGCATCGAGGTGAATATATTTGAGGCCGCTGTGTCGCTGGCGGCCAGCTTTGCCAAGTGGGCGCATGAGCAGGGTTGGGCCATCGGCATCTCCAGCAATGGCAACGCGCCGCAATTACAGCAAATTCCGCGTGTGCGCGCGCGCCGCTCACCCAATCAACTGGCGCGAGTGCTGGAAAGCCTGGCCGCCATTGGGCCGCATTTCTTTTACCCGCTGGAAGAATTTCTATTTTTCGAGCAACGCTTTTTACCGGCCTCATCTACACAACTTATCGTGACGCCGATCATGAATGTGCGCATCGAAGATGCGTTGCGCAAGCTGAGCGCGCAGGGCAAATCGGTGATCCTGGTCTGCATCGGCTGCGCAGCCCCATTCATCGAAGGTGTGGTTGCGATGGAGATGCCGCTGGAGCCGTTGGCGCGAGACTTTCAGCAGGGTGGGGCGGTGGAAGAAGCGGCTGGCGATTAGCTGCTAGCAGCCAGCCGCCTCTTTTTGCTGCCGGCCGGCCGCACCAGCGCGGTTTTGGTCCACGAGGATTTAAGCTGAGCCAGCGCGTCGCCCCAGGCCTTGATCAAGTTATCGTCGAAGTGGTCGAGGTCGCTGTTCTCGATGCGGCCGTTGGCATCCAGCCACTCCACCAATCGCTGTGCGCCGGCCTCCCAGGGCACGGTGTAACGAAATCCTAAATCTGATCTGGCGGCCGTGTTGTCAAAAATATTGTTGAACTGGAAGTTGGTCTTCGTCCAATGCACCGCATCGGCCAGGTCATCGCTGGGTAATAGCGCGGCCAGTGCGTCGGTGGGAATGTGCACCAATTGCGGCTCCGGCGCACCTATCGCCCTGGCCACGATCTGGTGATGCTGATCCCACGTCACAAATTCTTCGCCGGTGGTGTGATAGCGCTTGCCGAAGCTGATGGGAGTGCCAGCCGCGTTCACAAAGGCGCGCGCCACATCCACCGCGTGGCACGAGCACCACAACGATTGCCCATCGCCGTGCACGATGATGGGCTTGTCCTTGCGCAGCCGGTCGATGTAGGTGCGCCGGCCGCGCAATGAATCGAGGATACCGGCTCCCTCGGCGTATGTTGCTGCGGGTCGCATGATCGTGACATTGAGGTCGCCGCGCCGGTGGGCATGGTGCAACACCTGCTCGCACTCAACCTTGTTGGCCGCATATGCATTGCGGCCCAACTGCGGCGCATCCTCGCGATAGGGCAGGGCGGCCTGCGGTTGGGGGTGCGCATACACATCGACCGTGCTGCAAAAAATGAAGTGGTTGCAGCGGCGCGTAAACGCACGCACATCGCTCTCCACGTCCTCGGGAGTGAAGCCGATCATGTCGATGACGCAATCGAACACCGGCAGCTCGGCCATCTGTGCCTCAAAGCGCGGCGCATCCTTGCGGTCACCGACGATGGTGTGGATGGGGCCGTTGAACACGACGCCGCCGAAGCCGGTGGTGCGCTGGCCGCGGTTGTAGTGCCACACCTCGTCCCCGCGCGCCAGGAGCTGTTGGGTGATCTGGGTGCTGATGAGGCCGGTGCCGCCGAGGATGAGGATTTTCATATGGATGTATCAGGCTTTAAGCCTTAACCAATCGAACGGCCTGATATGGCCGGCCTGGCAGCACAAGCTTAAATTCGCCGCTGAAGGTGCCGGCGACCGGCGTAATCGTCATGTTCCATGTATCGATGATGTCAACCTTGTAATGGGTGTCGCCGACCAGTTTGAAGGGAAGCTCAGCGGGTTGCCGATAGCCGGTGTAGACCAGATAGTGCGAGCCGGCCACGCCGCTGCACGGCAGCGCATTCGGCCCAAGATGGGTGATGGGATCGAGCTTGGGGCTGGGCAGGTCTTCGATCAGTTGTCGCAAAAAGGTGATGCGTGGCGCGCTGTGGCCGTGCAGGACGCCGCCTTTGGACCACCACAAGACATCGTGGCCGCGGCCATCGCCTGGGTTGAGATAGGTTTCGCCGTGGCCGCAGTAGCCGCCGCGCAACGTGGTCTCCCAGAACCGGCGCACCAACTCCTCAGCGGTGATGTTGCCCCAGCCATTGGGGATATTGCCCTCGTAGCAACACTCGTCGTTGACCACGGGCTTGCGAAACTGGTCGCGCCACTCGGCTGTTTGCTCCACGGCGCTGTGCTGGATGCTGCAATGGGTCACCCACGGCTTGGCATAGTCGTAGAAGCCGCGGCAGTTGTGCACCGAGCGCAGATGGCCAACGGGGTCGCTCTCCTGCACGGTGCGAAAGAAGTCGTCCCATTCCTGCATCGGCAGCCATGGCATCAGGTCAAATTCATTGGCCATCGACCACCACACATTGCGAAACGCGGATAAACGTGCCGCGATGTAACGCAGATAGCGATGATTACTCTCGCGATCCATCTTCGCAAATCCCCAGCGATCATACGGGTGAAACAAGATTAGATCGGCCTCGATGTTGAGATCGCGCAATGCGGCCACACACCGCTCCAGATGCTGGAAAAAGGCAGGATCGAAGCGGGTGTGGTCGAAATTGCCGCTGGCATCCCGCTCATACGCAAACAGCGCTGGCTCGTTGGCGTTGTAGGTGTAGTGCTTGGGGAAGATGCACATGCGCAGCTTGTTGAACGGTGCCGTCTTTAATGTTTCCAGCGTTTGAGCAATAAGCGCGTCGGGCTGGTGAATCCACGCATAGCAGGTGGTGCCGACGGAGACGTGCGGCGTCCCATCGGCGTAGGCAAAGTGAAATTGATCGCGTACCAACACCGGCCCATGATTGCCCTCGCTCGGCGCGATGCAGGTAAATGTGCCGGTGTGGCCGTTCAGCGCAGCCTTGTCGCTGTGGGTGTCATAGCGCCATTCGCCCAATGTATCCGGCATAAAGCGCACGCGATAGATGTCTTGACCCTCACTGGACCGTCCATCGTAAAAGCCATCGACGCGAACGCCGCGATGTAGATGGGTGAAGGTGGCTGAGAAAGGCTGTGAGGTGAAGGGGTTGCCGCCGGCGGATGGTGGCGCATGAAAGCTGAGCTCGATGAAGTCCCAGCGCTGGGTTGAAGAGCGAGATGCGGATTGGCTTTGAGTCATGGAAAAAGATTTGTTGCAGCGGGTGGCACACGATGCTGGCGAGAAGATGGACTCCATCTTCTCGCTGCTCTACTCTTTTAATGCGCCGGCGGTCAGGCCCGACACAAGATAGCGTTGCAGGAAGATGTAGATGAACAGGATTGGCGCGATGGAGATGACGACGCCGGCCATTAACTCGGTGTAACGCGAGGCCCATTGACCCTGAAAGCGCAACAGGCCGACCGGCACGGTCAGCCAGGCCTCGGAGTTAATCAGCACCAGCGCGATGAGCAGCTCGTTCCAGGTGCCCAGCGCGTCGATGATAAAGAGCGTGACCAGCGCCGGCCCTGACAGCGGCAGCATGATCCGCCAGAACACGGTGAACTCCGAGCAGCCATCCAGCCGGGCCGCCTCGATCAGCTCATTGGGCAGCGTGCGGAAGAAGCCGCGCATGACGAAAATCTGGAAGGGCAGGCCGAACACGACATAGGGCGGAATCAAGGCGGGCAGGGTGCCGGCAATGCCAAGCTGCTTCATCATCACCAACAGCGGCATCAACGTCACTTGCACCGGGATGGCCAGGCCGATGAGAAAGATGACGAAGATGGCGTTGTTGAAGCGAAAGCGCATCTTGGCCAGCGGGTAGGCGGCAAGTGCCGCGATCAAAATGCCGAGTGGGACCTTGGTCAGAATCAAGATCAGGCTGTTGCGAAAGTAGACCGAGAAGTTGCCAATGCTCCAGGCTTTGGCGAAGTTCTCCGGCAAAAAGCGCTGGGGCCAGGCGAACACGCCGTTGCTGATCAGGTCGTTCATGCTGCGCAGCGACGTGAGCAGGATGATGATGAAGGGAATGAGCCATAGCGCGGCCAGGAAGATCAGGCCGATCCAGATCAGCAGCGTCGGCCACGAGCGGCGCAATCGGGTGGCCACGGTCGCATTGCGTTTGGGGAGGAGAAGGCTTTCAGTCATAGGGGGTTAGCGCGTTAATCTCGCGACATGCGCCGGACGTAGGGGATGGCGACGACGAGGGTGATGATGGCGATGATCCAGGCGATGGCCGAGCCATAGCCGGCATGGTAATACTGAAAGGCGTTGAAGTACATCCAAGTGCCCATGACCTGGGTGGAGCGGCCAGGGCCGCCGTAGGTCATGGTGTAGATCAGGTCAAACACCTTGAACGAATTGATCACCGCCAGCGAGAGCACGATGACATGGGCCTCGCGCAGCCAGGGCAGGGTGATATTCCAGAACAGGCGCGGGCCGGTGGCGCCGTCCATGCGCGCGGCCTCGTATTGCTCTCTGGGAATGCCTTGCAGCGCGGCCAGATACACCGTCATCGAAAAGCCCACGCCGGTCCAGATGGCGGTGAGGAAGGTGGCCGGCAACGCCGTCTCGAACATCGACAGCCAGCCGCGGGCAAACCGACCCAGCCCCACCGCCTTGAGTACCTCGTTGATGAAGCCAAATTGCGGGTTGTACATCCAGGCCCAGATGAGGCCAACAGCGACCAGCGGCAACACGGCCGGGCTGTAGAAGATGCTGCGCAACAGCGTGCGCGCCGGCAACTTCTGATCCAGCGCCACAGCGAACAACAGGCCCAGTGTGGTGGGAATCACCAGCGTGCCGGCCGTCCAAATCAGGTTGTTGCGCAGGGCCAGAATCGTCACTTGATCCTGGAAGATGGCGCTGGTGTAGTTGGAAAGCCCGACCCAATTGCTGCCACGCGACAGGCCGTCCCAATCGGTCAGGCTGATGATGAACGAGTAGAACATCGGGTATCCCAAAAAGATGAGGTACCACAGCAGGGCCGGCAACAGAAATAAGTACGGTGTCAGCCGGATGCGGCGGCGGGGACGTGTGTGGGTCATATTTCAGATGAGGAGAGGTCAGACGTCAGATATCAGATCAGGCGCAATGCGCGTCTGTGATCTGATATCTGAGATCTGTTATCTCCCCTTTCTTTCTACTTCTTGTTCTTCGCCTTCCACTCGTCCACGCGCTGCTGCATGAGATTGGCGCCCTCTTCGGGGGTGAGCTTCTTGGCGACGATGTTGTCTTGCACCTCGAAGAAGCCGTCCATCAGTTCCTTTTGGAAGGCCTGGTCGGTGGGCGGGTAGGTGCTCTTGGCGTCGAGGACCTCTTTGCGCAGGCCGCAGGTCAGCGGCCATTCGTTGCAGTCGGGGTTTGCGCCGATGGTGGCCGAGCTGGCAAAAGCAGTGGGGAACTTCTTGGCCGTCTCGGGCGAGGTCAGCCAGTTTAGGAACGCGGCCGTCTCATTGGGGTGCTTGCCATCTTTGGAAATCATGAACTGCTCGGGGAAGGTCGAGAAGCGCAACGGCGTCTGATCGGTCGGCGGCAGGTAGAAGTTGTACTTCTTGTTGTCCTGCTCGTTGTTCTTCAGCACACTCTCATACCAATCGCCTTCCAGCACTAATGCGGCATCGCCTTTAAAGAAGGGAAAGCGCGAGTCGTCGGGAGAGACGGTCAGGAAGTCCGGCACTACCCAGCCGTTGTCCACCCACTTCTGAAAGCTCTGATATGAAGCCACCACACACGGGTCGGCCCAGCTTAGGGTCAACGCATTGAGTTGGTCGTGCTTGTCCGGCCCGCACTGGTGCTCGATGAAATAATCGAGGATGCGCATGGTGTGCCAGCCAAACTTACCGCCGATCGACACGCAGTACACGTTTTGGCCCTTCAACTTTTCGCACATGGCCTCCTGCTCGGCAAAGGTCTTGGGCACTTCCACGCCCCACTTGGCGAAGTTGTCTTTGTTGTACCAAAAGCCCATGCCGTGCGCTGTATACGGCACACCAAACTTACTGCCGTTGCGCGAGATGCGATCCAGCGTCCAGGGGCCATACACCTTGTCCCAGCCGTACTGCTTGTAAAAATCGTTCAGGTTCAGCACCTGGTCGGCATCAATAAACGGCCCGGCGATTTCGCCACCCCACATGAAGAAGGCATCCGGCGGATTGCCCGAGGCCAGCGCGGTCTTGAGTACATCCGGATACACGGCCGCGCCGCTGCCGGCGGTGTTATCCACCGCAATCTGGATGTTGGGGTTCTGCTTCATATAGTCGTCCAACACCGGCTGCATCTGTTCCATGCTGGTGGCGTCCCAGATCGAGGCGATACGCAGGGTGATCTTCTCGCCACTGGCGACTGGGGCGGTTGTTGCATCGGCAGCAGCAGGCGCGGCTGCGGTGGCGGCTGGCGCGTTGGGCTGGGCCGGTGCCGCACTGGGCGCACCCGGCATGCCGGCGCAGGCCGCTAACAGGGTTGCGATGCTTGCGATCGCAAAGGTGCGAATGGTCGTGTTTCGGTTCATCTTGGATTTTCTCCTATATCACTACAAATTAAACGCTACTTGTCTTTTGATTCCACTCCAGGCGCGCGGGCTATTGCGCCGGCAGGGTCTTGGTCCACGCATCAATCTGGCGTTGCGCCTCGGCGATGATCTTGTCGATGCCGGCTTCCTGCAGCTTGCTCTTGTATTCAGCCAGCGTGGCGTCGGTGTCTTCGACCATGCCGCGGTTGAGGTTGCCGTATTCCTTGGCCACTGTGTTCACCTGAGCAATTTCATTCTCCACGGGCTTGCGGTCGAACGTAAAGCCCATGATGGGCGAGATGTCGGCTTCGGCAATGCCCTTGTCTACCCGATCCCACAGGCCTACATCGGTGGGTCGGTGAGATAGAGCTGGCGGCGGTCGCCAAATTGCCAGTAGGTGTTGGGCAGCCAGGTCGCGTTGTCCATCGTCACGCCCTCGGGCAAGCCGATCACTTGATTGGACTTGTCCTTCCACACTCATTGCTTGCCCTCGATGCCGTAATTGAGTAAGTTATACAGCTCGGGGTTCTGGTTCACCTCCTCGATGTACTTCACCGTTAGATCTGGATGCTGTGAGGTGGAGTACACGCCCGTGCCGGTGCGGCCAATGCCGGTGGTCAACAGCACCGATTGATTGATAGATGCGCGAGAGCACATGATCGTAGATCTCGTGCAGCAGGACGGCGATGGACAGCAAGACCAGCACATTGGCGATGATGAACAGGGTGTTGATGAACAGGGTGTTGCGGATGATGCGCCAGGCAATGCCGGTGCTGAACAGATAGATGAAGTTGCTAAAGCCGACCCAGTCGCTGCCCCAGAGGCCATGGGCGGCCTTGTAATCTTTGAAAGCCGGAATAATGCCGGGCATGGGCACATATGAAAACACGAACAAGATGAGCATGCCCGGTAGCGCCATCAGCAACAGCGTCCCATTACGGCTCAGCCAGCGCCGTATTGATGCCGCAAGAGATTGCGGTTGCGGGACTTTAGCGACGATGGGCGACGACGCTGGGGACCTTGTGATCCGGCTCATGTCGGCACCTCCCGCATCGCCAGCACCCAGCCGGCATCACGCGGCGATGTGCTGTCAGCGCATTGCAGGAAGCGCCGACTCTCCGACACTTTTAATGCACTCTGTGCCAGATCAGTAGCCGGGCCTATCCATTTGTCAGTGAGCATGAGTATGGGCAAAAGCCGATTGCTTTTCTAAGCCGCCTCCAACACCAGCACCCAATCCGGTCCAGTTTCTGGCGTGGTGAAGAAGCGAATGCCCTCGGTCGCGAACAGGCCGATCTCGCTTTGAATGCCGGTGCGCGGATCGAACCAACCGACGCGGGCTTTTGGGGCCTGGATACAGTTCATGTGCACATCCACCGTTTGCGTGTTCGGCACATAGATCAGCGCGTATTGGCCCTGGCTGTCTCGTGTGGCCTGCACATGGCTGCCGCGCATGCCGGGGTCGCTGGCGACGATGAGCGGGTCGGCGATGCGGGTGAAGAACGGCTTCGACTCGATGAGTTGCCGTAGATGGATGACTTGATTGGCACCGGGCTGGTCGATGGCTTCGAGCCACGGCCGGTCGGCGTGGTTCACCACCGGCTTCAGCGCCGGGTCATAGAACTGCCACACGGCATGGTGCCCGTAGGTGACGCCGCAGGCGCCGGCAAACACACTTCGATAGAGCTGCTTTCGCACATCGTGGTCGCGGAAGTAGCCGAATTGGGGGTCCCACTGCGGCCACGGATTCACCGGGTGGCCCTCGTAGTTGGGCTCGGCGTCCAGCGTGGGCTTGGTCGGCGACAGTGCATAGTCCGAGGTCACATCGTCCCACACGGCCACATCCCGGCCGCTGCCGTGGCCGCTCTGGATCATGTTGAAGTCGAGCCAGTCTTCATTGTGGAGAAACAGCGAGGTGCGATTGTTGCTTCCGCCGGCGGGGTGATACGTGATCAAGGCCTTGCCGTCTGTCGCAGCATCAATCCCGGCTGCCATCGCGCGCCAGACCGGCACATAGTCGTCGTGATACTGACCCTCGCTCTCTCCGCGGCCGCGCCACACCGGTGGCCGGTCGCCGCCCAAAATCCAGATGAGGTTGGTCTTGCCAGCATAGCGCCGCGCCAGCCATTCCCCGTAGGTGCGGGCGTTATTCGCATCAAAAATGACTGGGCCGTCGCCCCACGCATTCTTCACCACTTTATCGCCCCAGGTGGGCAGGAAGCCGATATAAAGGCCCTTGCTGGCAGCCAGATCAATCACCCAATCCACATGCTGAAAGTAGGCTTCATTGGGTTGGGTGGGGTCCAAGTCCACCAGTGGCAAGTCGCCGTAGCGATTGGGGGTGCGCACGCCGTCGAACTCGGCCAGCGCCACGGCCTGGATTACGGTAAAACCCTGCGCGCGCCGCTTGTCTAGAAAGACTTCGGTCTCCTCGCGGGTGAGGCGGTGAAACAGCTCCCAGGCAGTGTCGCCCAACCAGAAGAAGGGCGCACCATCGGCGTGCTGCAGGAAACGTCGGTTGGCCGAAACTTCGATCGGCCCATGGTTCAAATCAACAGAAGGTCCGGTTATTTGCGTCATGGCTGAAAAGTTTGTCTCGAAAGGGTGTTGGAGCGGCAACCTGGAACATGCGGGTGAGCGGCACAACGAATCCGTTTAAGCGGCCAGTCCCAGTTTTACCTGCTCTAAATTTTCAATGCCGCGCGCGCTGTTTGCGCGGCCTCGACCAGATGCTTGCGCATGGCTTCACGAGCGCCCTCTATGTCCTGTTGGGCAATCGCGTCGAAAATGGCTTTGTGATAGCGATAGGTGCGCGCCTGCGTCTTGGGCAGCTTGAGCGCCAGCCGCCGGCTCTCGATCATCATTTCATTCAGCGAGTCGAGCAGCAGCACGAAGTAATCATTGTGGGCCGCACGGGCCAGGCCCATGTGAAAGCCGATATCGCAGCGCACGTAAGCGTCGTCGTCGCCCTCTTTCAACTGCTTCAAGGTCTCCAACTGCGTGCGCAAATCCAACAAATCCTCCTCGCTGCGGCGCTCGGCGGCAATACCGGCAATGCCCACCTCCAGCAGCCGACGCACCTCGATGAGCTTCTCGAAATCGGCCTGCGGGTGAGCACTGCGCAGATAGTGCGACATCGACTTGGTCATCACCTGCGCGCTGGGCCGGATGACGGTGGTGCCACTGCCAGGCTGCACTTGCAACAAGCCGCGCGCCATCAGCGCCCGCACGGCCTCGCGCACCACGGTGCGGCTTACCCCAAACCGCTCGCTCATCTCGCGCTCGGAGGGCAGGCGTTGGCCCGGTTGCAGGCGCGTGTCGGTCATGAGCTGCTCAATTTGATCTGTGACACGGCTGGCCAAGGTGGCCTGTCGGGTCACAGTCGCAAAAAGGTTGTCTGCAACACGGATCTTCATGACTTCAGGGAATGGCATGTGGCATGTGGCATACCACTTGTGACGGGGATTGTAGTGAGGGGGGCGAGGTTGTCAAATGGAGGGGTTGGTAGCGCTGGCCCTGGGCACACTGTGGCTATGGCGGACGCAACGCGCGTTTTTGGTGTGGTACGCCGTGTTGGTGGCCTACGTGGTCGTGCTGCCCGGCCCCATTTTGTATGAGCGGTTTACCCTGCCGATTGTGCCGCTGCTGTGTGTCGGGATAGGTTGCGGAGTCCAACACGGGCTTGTCACACTTGTGTCACGTAGGGTGACTAAACTCAAACCGAAATAATCGAGATCAGTCGATTGTCAAATCAAACCTGCTCAATAGACATTATTGGGAATAACAAAACGCGTTGTCGTAGGGGCGAATGCTTCGCCCCTAGCTTGGCAAATCTTTATTCCCAATAATGTCTAATCAGAAAACAAGTTGCGCCAACATGAACAAAGTCTCTAAATGGCAACCCGTCATCGCACTCGTCACCGCGTCGTCCCTATTGATTCCCAGCATGATGCCCACTCACACAGCCCTGGCCCAAATCGAGCCGCGCGTCACACCGGCCAAGGTCACCGCAGCCTTACCGGAGCTCGAAAAACTGGCCAATAAAATCATCGCCGACGGCGATGTGCCGGGTCTCTCCATCGCCGTGGTTTACAAAGACGAAGTCGTCTATCTCAAGGGCTTTGGCGTCAAGAAGATCGGTGATGACTCTGCTGGTGAAGGCAACCAGGTGGACGAGGACACCGTGTTTCAGCTCGCATCCATGTCCAAGCCGATTGCATCCACAATTGTGGCCGCATTAGTGAGCAAGGGTGTCGCGAGTTGGGATTCGCGCATCAGCGACCTCGATCCGGCTTTCCAGCTGTCCGACCCATTGGCATCGCGAGACGTGACCGTGCGCGACCTGTTCTCGCACCGCAGCGGCCTACCCGGCAATGCCGGCAACGAACTGGAGGGCATGGGCTACAGCCGCGATGAAATTCTGCACCGGCTGCGCTATGCAGCGCCGGCCTCCAGCTTTCGCTCGGGCTACTCCTACAGCAACTTTGGCATCACCGAGGGTGCCGTGGCTGCGGCCAAACCCACCGGCCAGGCCTGGGAGGACGTGGCCGAAGCATTGCTCTACAAGCCGTTGGGCATGACATCCACCAGTTCACGCTACACCGATTTCCTGACCCGCACCAACCGCGCCACCCTGCACAGTGAGGCCGATGGCAAGTGGGCTTCGCTGGTGAAACGCGAACCTGATGCACAATCACCCGCCGGCGGCGTCAGCTCCTCGGCCCGCGACCTGGCCCAGTGGATGCGGCTCGAACTCGGCAATGGTAAATACAACGGCGAGCAACTGATTAGCGAGGCCGCAATTGCCCAGACCCATCTGCCCACCATCATGCGCGGCCCCAACCCCATCACTGGGCAACCGTCCTTTTATGCGCTGGGCTGGAACGTGGACTATGAACTGGACGGCTCGGTGCGCTGGGGCCATGCCGGCGCATTCAGCGTGGGCGCGCGCACACTGGTCAGCTTGAATGGAGTCGACCAGATCGGCATCGTCGTGCTGTCCAACGCCTTTCCCACCGGCGTGCCCGAGGCCCTGGCTTCCAGTCTGTTTGATCTGGTCTATACCGGCAAAATCCAACGCGATTGGGTGAAGACGTGGAACGATGGCTATGACAGTATTTATGGACCCAAGGCCATCGCCGCTGGCGCCGCCCCCTATGCCAAAAAGCCGGCATCGCCTTCATCCGCGCTCAAGGCCGAGGCTTATGTGGGAAGTTACGCCAACAACTACGTAGACGCCCGGGTGGTGGCCGGCAGTGATGGACTTGTCTTGCAATTGGGGCCGAAGCAAAAACCATATCCGCTCACCCATTTCAACCGCGATCTGTTTCTCTACTACGCCGACGCCGAATATCCTAACGTGCCATCGCCAGTCAGCTTCATCATCGGCGTCGATGGCACCGCCACGCAGCTTCAGTTAGATGATCTGGCCAACGTCAAACAAAGTGTGCTGCCGCGCATTGCAGACGCACAAGCGGCAGCCCCTGTGTTTTCAGACAGCTTGAAACAGGAGATGGACGCCGAGATTGAGAAGCAGATGAAGGACAACAATTTGCCGAGTGTGGCCGCGTCCATCGTCATCCCCGGCCAGGCCGAATACTCCTTTGTCAAAGGCACAGCAAATTTGGAGACGGGCCGGCCGCGCAAGTTTGATGATCCCTTCCGCATCGCCAGCAACACCAAGACCTTCATTGGCTTGACGATTTTGCGCCTGGTCGATGAAGGCAAACTCAGCACCGACGACACCATCGACACGTGGTTTCCCGACTTCCCCAATGCCGGCAAGATCACGGTCGGCGATCTCCTGCGTATGCGCAGCGGCATCCCCGATCCTTTCGATGAAGCTGGCCTGGCAGACTATTACGCGCACCCGCTAATGATTCAAACGGCCGAGGACAGCATCGCCAAAGCTGCCAAAGATCCCAGCAAGTTTCAGGAGCCGGATCAGATCACGCACTACGTCAATGTCAACTTCATTCTGCTGGCCGTGATCGCCGAGAAGATCACCAAGCAGCCGATTGATGTGGCAGTGCACGAGCAGGTACTAGTGCCGCTGGAGCTGACTCACACGCTCTACCCCACCAACACCGTGTTGCCGGGTGAATTGCGCGGCTATAGCTGGGAGGCCGACACCGAAACCTTCAGGGACATGACTGTGCTCAATCCCGGCGTGGCCGGCGGCGCAGGGGCCATGATCTCGGACATTCGCGATCTGGAGACCTATGTGCGGGCGTTGTGCACGGGCACATTGCTGAAACCCGAGACGCATGCCGCGCAGATGCAGGGACAACTGTTGGACGGCAAAGGCATTGTGAATTACGGCGAGGCCCTCGGCTTCTTCGGCAAATTCTGCGGCCACACCGGCACCATCTTCGGCTTCACCACCTACATGATGTATCTGCCCGAACGCGATGCCACTGTGATCATCAACGTCAATCGCCTGGATGAGGATGATCAGAGTTCGGCCACCGCCATCTTCCTGGCCATCACCAAACTTGCGTTTCCCAACGACGTGAGCTGGTAATAATCCTGGGGCGATGCCCCAGGCTGGTATAGGCTGCGCCGTTGGCGCGAAGACGGAGATGGGTGATATTTGGATTCACGGATTTATGTGCTGCCTTGGCGCCTTGAGCTTGAGGAAAGGCTCAAAGCTCCAAACTCAAAATTCCGCTAGTACGAGGTTAATACGGCATCTATGGTTCTCCAACACTCGTGATCTATTCTTATCCCCGTAGAACAAGAAAAAGGTGAAGGAGCCACGGCGAACGCCAGACCCCTTTGCAATTTGGGTTGAGTTTGGAAAAGGAGATTTAAAGATGGGACGAATTGTAGGAATTGACCTGGGCACTACCAATAGCGTCGTTGCCGTAATGGAAGGTGGCAGCCCAACCGTGATTCAGACCGCAGAAGGCAGCAATCTGGTGCCGAGCGTGGTCGCGTTCAACAAGAACGGCGAGCGCATTGTTGGCCAGCCGGCCAAGCGCCAGTCGGTGGTGAACCCCGAGAACACCGTGTCTTCGATCAAGCGTTTCGTGGGTCGCCGCTTCGACGAGGTCGAGAGCGAGGCCAAGCGTATGTCGTATCAATTGACACCCGGCAGCAAGAACGAAGTGTTGGTGAAGATTCCCAACACGAACAAGACCTATACGCCGCAGGAAATCAGCGCCATGATTCTGAGCAAGCTGAAGGCGGATGCCGAGGCGTATCTGGGCGAGCCGGTGACACAGGCTGTGATCACGGTGCCGGCCTACTTCAATGACGCACAGCGTCAGGCGACCAAGGACGCCGGCCAGATTGCCGGCCTCGAAGTGCTGCGCATCATCAACGAGCCGACGGCCGCAGCGCTTGCTTATGGCCTCGACAAGAAGAGTGACGAGACCATTCTGGTGTTCGACCTGGGTGGCGGCACCTTCGACGTGAGCGTGCTGGAAGTGGGCGATGGCGTGGTGGAAGTGAAATCCACCAGCGGCGACACCCACCTGGGCGGCGACGACTGGGACCGCGTGATCGTGGACTGGATGGTGGCCGAGTTCAAGAAGGAACAGGGCATCGATCTGCACAGCGACCGGCAGGCATTGCAGCGCTTGAATGAGGCGGCCGAGAAGGCCAAGATCGAGCTCTCCAACATGATGGAGACCGAGATCAACCTGCCGTATGTGACGGCCGATGCGAGCGGCCCCAAGCACTTGTTGCTGAAGCTGACCCGCGCCAAGTTCGAGCAGTTGAGCGAGAGCCTGGTGAAGCGGTTGCGCACGCCGGTGGAGCAGGCCTTGAAGGACGCCAATCTCAAAGTGAGTGATATTCAGGAAGTGGTTTTGGTCGGCGGTAGCACCCGTATGCCGATGGCGCAGCAACTGGTGCGCGAAATGACTGGCGGCAAAGAGCCGAACAAGAGCGTGAACCCCGACGAAGTGGTCGCGGTCGGCGCGGCGGTTCAGGCCGGCGTGCTCACCGGTGATGTGAAGGATGTGTTGTTGCTGGACGTGACGCCGTTGACGCTGAGCATCGAGACGATGGGTGGCGTGGCAACGCCGATGATCCCGCGCAACACCACCGTGCCGGTGCGCAAGAGCGAAATCTTCAGCACGGCCGAGGACAACCAGAGCGCCGTGGATGTGAAGGTGTTCCAGGGCGAGCGGCCAATGGCCAATGACAACAACCTGTTGGGCCAGTTCCGCTTGGAAGGCATTCCTGCCGCACCGCGCGGCTTGCCGCAGGTGGAAGTGACGTTCGACATCGACGCCAACGGCATCATCAACGTGACCGCCAAGGATAAGGCCACGGGCAAGGAGCAGCACGTCAGCATCACGGCCAGTACCAACCTGAGCAAGGCCGACATTGACCGGATGGTGCAGGAGGCGCAGAAGAACGCTGCGGCCGACGAGAAGCGCAAGGAACTGGTCGAGGCGCGCAACATCGCCGATCAGGGAATTTACGCGGTTGAGAAGTCGCTGAAGGAACTGGGCGAGAAGGTGAGCGGCGAAGATCGCGCTCGCATCGAAGGCCAGATCAATGACCTGCGCGATGCGCTGAAGACCGAGGACACCAATCGGATCAAGAAGGCGACCGAGGCCTTGCAACAGGCCAGCGCCAGCATCTATCAGGCTGGGCAACAGGCCAGTGCTGCAGAAGGCACAGGTCAGCCTGAGAAGGGCAATGGCAAGCCGGATGAGGGTGTGGTCGAAGGCGAGTTTCGCTCGGTTTAATGAGCGTAACTCACATGTCAGACGTCTGCGGCGATTCTGATCGCAGACGTCTGACATCTCATACAGGGCGAGTGGTTTGAAAGCCGCTCGCCCTGTGCTTGTTTTCCAGACCGCGTCGGCCTTCAGCTGTTCCGCCAGTCACCTGACCAGTTCTTATAAGTCAAGTCACTGTCGCTTCGGGTGTATGTAAAGCCTAGACTTTCCGGGTTAACGTCACTTGCTACTTACTGTGAAACGAGCATACCAACGAGACGTCGTAGGGGCGACTGGCGGTCGTCTCCTACGATACAAAACTGGCCTTCAAATAGCGCTAATAGCTCAGGTAGCAAGCCGCGTTGTTCCTATTTTTTGCGTAATGTGTACAAGGAGTCGCCGTTTTTAAGCTCATCATTGTTCCTCTCGATGGATCACGGCCTAGCGAAGCGGTTCTTCCGTTTGTCGAAGCACTCGCCAGATCTGATCACGCTCAATTGGTACTGGCCGAAGTCATTGCGCCATCCTCAGCTTATTGGGAGTGGTCCAGCCCGGCATTAGCACAAGCCGTGGTGCAGGATGTGCAGGCAGCGGCCACAAACTACCTCAGAGGCAAGGCCAGCGAACTCGCACAACGCGGCTTAAATGTCCATATTGTTGTATTAGAAGGCTTTAACCCTGCAGAAGCCATTCTTGAATATGCCGCCCAGGGACAGGCCGATTTGATTGCGATGTCGACCCATGGACGTGGTGGGTTGGCGCACGCAGACATGGGACGCGTGGCCGACGGCATCGTTCGACACGCAAGAAGCCCTTTATTGTTGGTGAATCCAAATGCCTATAACTGTGGCGTGGCAAAAGAGTCGTATTTGAAATGGATCATTCCAGATGAGATGTATGAGATTAGACAATAAAGTTGCGGTGATCACCGGTGCTGGCTCAGGGATGGGTCGCGCCATGACCCACATGCGAATTCGTAGCCACAATTTTGCGAGGGAGCGGGATAATTTCAGTCGGCATGAGCAACAGCACCCTCAAGATTAATTCCGATCGGCTCCTCAACGACATCAACACACTGGCCACGTTCACCGAGCCAGACACGCCCGGCTGGACGCGGCGCTTTCCCAGCGATGCGTATATTCGCGGCCGGCAGTGGTTGCGCAAACGCTTCGAGCAGGCCGATCTCGTCACTCACATCGACGTGGGCGGCAACCTCATCGGCACCCTGGCCGGTCGTCAACCCGCCGCATTGCCCATGCAGTCCGGCTCGCACACCGACACCGTAATGGGCGGGGGCCGCTACGACGGCGTCCTTGGCACACTCGGCGCGCTGGAGGTGGCTCGAACCCTTCAAGAGACTGGCATTACCTTGCAACACACGTTCAATGTCGTGGACTACCTGGGCGAAGAACCCAACAACTTCGGCATGAGCTGCACGGGCAGCCGCGTCATCGTGGGCGATTTTGAGCGGGATTGGTTGACGCGCGAGACCGTCGGCCGCACCTTTGCCAATGCCTTCCGCGAGATGGGCGGCGATCCTGATCAGTTTGAATCGCTCGGCGCATTTGATCCGTCGCCGCGCACACGAAAACTACACGCCCACTTCGAGTTGCACATCGAGCAGGGGCCGGTGCTGGAAGCCAGCGGCATGCACCTCGGCGCGGTCAGCGGCATCATCGGCATCAAGCGTGGCGTATTCGAGTTCGAGGGCCGGCCCGACCACACCGGCAGCACGCCCATGACCATGCGTGCCGATGCGCTGGCAGCCGCGGCCGAGGTGATCCTGGAGACCGAGCGCGCGGCCAATGAGACGCCGGGCAGCGTGAGCGCCGTCGGCCGCATCTTAAACGAGCCAAATCAAATCAATGTCGTGCCAGCGCATGTGACCTTTGTGAGCGAGGTGCGCAATCTGGACAAGGCCGTGATCTTGCAGTTGTGGGCGCGGGTGGTGCGGATGGCCGAGCGGGCCAGCGCGGCACGCGGTGTGCAGATGCGACTGCATACCGTGGGTGAAACCGAGCCGGTTATTCCACAGCCCTGGCTGTATGCGTTGGTGCAACGCGAGTTACATGCATTGGACGCCAGGACCATGACCCTGCCCAGCGGGGCCGGCCACGACAGCAACCACATGAGCAAGGTGTCGCCGGTGGTCATGCTGTTTGTGCCAAGTGCAGGCGGCCGTAGCCATTGCCCGGAGGAGTACACCGCGCCGGAGTTGTTGGCATTGGGGGTGCAGGCGCTGGCGAATTGTGTGTTGGCGGCGGATGGTGTAGAGATTTAGCAGCGGAATCGTCGAGGTCGACGTCGACCTCGACGATTCAGAATTACGCGTCACACACTTCAAACGCCGCGCGCAAAGACTCGATCAAGTCCCCCTTCGGCCGATACTCATGGCCGAGAAAGAGCGAGTAGCCCGTATCTGAAATGGCCTTGCAAATGCCCCGGTAGTTCATCTCCTGGGTGTCGTCCAGATCATTGCGGCCGGGATTGCCGGCGGTATGGAAATGGCCGATGTGGGCGATGTTCTCGCGAAGGGTGCGGATGATGTCGCCCTCCATGATCTGCATGTGATAGATATCGTAGAGCAGTTTCACATTCGGGCTGTTCACCCGCTTCATCACATCCACACCCCAGGCCGTGTGGTCGCACTGGTAGCCGGGGTGGTCCACTTTGGAGTTAAGCAGCTCCAGGTTGAGATTAATCCCGGCCCGCTCGGCCATCGGCGCAACCCGGCGAAATCCTTCCGCCGTCGCCTCGCGTGCGTCCTCATCGCTCTGGCCCTCGTTCACGTTGCCGCTAAAGCAAATGAGGCCGGCGACGCCGTACTTCCTGGCCAGCTCAATGCTTTCTGCCAGTTCATCTTCGATGCGAGCGTGATTGCTGCGTTTGTTGAGGCCATCGGGCAGGCTGCCATGGCCGGCGAAACTGGCAATTTTGAGGCCCGCGTCCAGCGCCGTGTTACACCACTCATCGAATTCAGGGCCGCGGCCCCAAAACTCGGTGGCCGCGTAGCCGATCTGTCTGGCCTGCTGAAATAGCTCGCGCAACGACATCGTCTTGGGTTGATAGAGCGGATAGCAAAAGGATTGCTGAATCATGCCAGCCAGCTTACGCCACTTGGGCCGAACCGACAATGTGGAGGCGTGCTCAAAAGTCAGACTTCTTCAGAAGTCTGACTTTTTTAGCGATGGCTCTAGTCGGCTTGAAGCACGCTCGCGATAAAGATACGATATTTGTAGTCCGGCGGCGGCGGCAAATCGGGCAACGTGAAACTGCCGATGTAGATCAGATCATCTTTGGCGGGTTGACCATTCTCGGTCGCCGGCCAGCGCGCAAAGCCCGCTTTGTCGTAGATGCCGGCATACAGCTTATATTCGCCACCCGGCGCATCGGCCGGCAACACAATCTGGTGCACCTGATCCATGCCGTCGCCGGTGCGGTAGCTCAGCGTCGAGCGCAAACCACGCTCGGGCGGGTTGTCGTCCTGGGGACAGGTGGGCCGGCATGAATCGCGATCAGTGTGCAAAAACAGCACGCCATCGCGAGTGGGTTGCGCATCCACCTGCCAGTAGGTGTGAAAATTCAACGTGACGCCGCGAGTAATGGGTTGCTCGACCGAGTAGCCCAACAGGCGAACTTCACCCGCGCGCGCATCCACTGGATTCGCAATATTGGTCGGCACCGGTGAGGGCGGATGCAACTCCACTTGCACCAAACCCAACGGAACTCCACCGAGCGACACGCCATCGCGCCAACGGTTGAGCATGAGGCGATACCAACCCGGCGAGACACTATACGGCACCGGCATGCTATACATGCCGCGCACGGGTTCACCGGCCGGCCAGTCCTTCACCGGGAAAGCGTCGGTGGCCGCGCTTTGGCGCACCGAGGCAATCTCGCTGCCGGTGAGTGTCTCCAGCTTCAGTTCGGTGTCCCAACCCGGCGTGCCGGGTTGCGCCGTCTGCCAGGTCACCACCGCCTGCAACGGCTCGCCGGGTTTTACCGTCGAGGGGAACTCGGCGTAATTGATCTGGACATCATCGCCACGCAAGGCCGTCCATAGGCGCAATGCGTTGGGCAGCTTGAGCGTGACCGGTGATTGAGGTTCTGGACTGGCTGCAACCTGGGTATTCGATACCACCAGCGGCGATTGCAGCGGCGCGCCCACAGGCACTCCCGAACTTGTGAGCGCAATATTCTGCAACGGCCACTGGGTCAGGCGAACGCAGCAATCGCGCCATTCATCCGGCAATGGCATTTCAGCCACCTGAAAGCGCTCCTGCTTTGCGCCTTCGGTGGCGGCCCATTGCAGGGTGTAGGGTAATTTGGGCAAACCCAAGGGCAGCGGCAAGACATGATCCACCCGCCAAAATGTACCCGGCACCCACTGCGCCGGCATGGGCGAGAGATTGCCCGGCAACAGCCAGTCCCACCACACTTGTCCTTGCTCCTGTAATCGAAAACTGGTGTTGATGCTGGCCAAGGCATCATCCGAAAGTGCACTGCTGTTGCGCCGCCAGTACAGCGACACGATGGCGTTGGACTGCGGGTTGTAGCGCGCTGGTGGATGAATCTCGTAACCGGCCAATGCAACACCAACGGCAGGCCGCAGGTCGAGTGCGCCGGGCAACGTCTGCGCCGTCGGTGGCAATTCAGAGACGACGGGGACTTCGGTATCGACCAGATAAAGCAGCACCGGCACGCTGCGAGCGGGGAAACCAAACGGGCCATTGACGTGCATGACGCGTCGGTAATAGTCGAGCCGCGCGCCGTGCGGAACGGCCAGCCAGATGCGCCGGTATTGGGCACGGACAGCCAGGGTATACGGCAACATCTTCGCGTCATCAGTGACCACATCATCGGGCACCGACCAGCGGCCCGTGACGAAGGGGAAGCCGCGCAAATAGGGTTGCAGGGTTGCGAGATGGGTGGCCGAATCGACCACGATGACGTCGCCATCCTGCCAGTGATCTTGAATGTAGGTGGACACCCCGCGCCAGTCATCGTGCCAAGCCGGCGTGCGCGTAAAGGTATAGACCAGGCCATACGCCTGCGCGGCCACCACGCCAATGGCCAGCACCACGCCAGCCACCTTTGCCACGATGATCGGTCGCCGTAACAGCCAGTCTACGGCACGGCCCAACAAAGCGGCCAAGGCCGGCGTCACCAAAATCAAGTGGCGAAAGCCTTGATAGTTGGATTTGAAGAAGGACAAGCCAAACCACACCAGCAGCGTCACCAGGATCGAGACCAGCAGCAAGGGCCGGGCCACCCGCGCATCGGGTCGCTCTGTCGTTTGGGGCGGCAACAGCGCCATCAGCATGCACAGGCCTGCCAGCAACCACACGCCGACGGTGATAAACACGGCATTCGGATTCGGCACATTCAGGCCGATGATGAAGCCGCTGATCTGGGTCCACACCAACGTATCGAAGCTGTGGAAGACATAGTTCATGTCGTTGCCGGTGGCCAGCCGCGCCACCAACTCGCGCACGTCGGGCAGCAGCACCAACACCACCGCAACCACCCCGGCCGCGGCCAACCCCACGCGAATGACGCGCCGAAGTCCCAGTGCCAGATTCCGCCAGTTGCGCGCCAGCACCCAGCCAGCCAGCCCCACCTGTCCAATCAACATGCCCACAAATGTGTAGTGGGTGAAGAATGCCAGTGCGATGCACACGGCCCAGGCCACCCACCATTTCACATCCCGCGCTCGCAGCCGCAATGCCCGCAACAACGTGTACATCGCCAGCGCGGCCATGCACAACACGAGCGTATACATGCGGGCTTCATGGCTATACCACTCAATGCCGGGTGAAAGGCTGATGAACACAGCCGCGACCACGGCCGCACGCTGCGAGAAGGCGCGCCGGGCCAGCACATACACCAGTGGCGTTAACAGCACACCCGCGCACACCGCAAACCACTTGAGCGAAAACTCAGTGTCGCCGCCGGCCAACGTCCACAGTTTGAGGAGAACAAAATAGAACGGCGGGTGCGTGTCGATGACGACGTTCCCATCAATGTGAACGATGTTGCGCAAAATATCGGGCAGGCTTTCGGCCAGACGCAAATACGTCGCACCTTCGTCCGGCCACATGCTGCGGCCCAGCACATCCGCCGCACGCAACACCGCCGTCAACAAGGTCAGCAGCACCATCAACGGCCCTTCGCGCATAAAAGGCCGTGTAATTACAGGTGTGGCCGCCCTCGAACGCTGCATGGTGGTCATGTGCGGGGAGTGGGTGGTGATTAGTGGTTAGTGGTTAGTTGCTGGTTGCTGGTTGCTGGTTTGATCGAATCTCCCTTCGAACTAACCACTAATTACTAACCACTAACAACTCTGCTCTATCCCTGCTCCATCTGGGCCATCTCAAACAAACCCTCGGCCACGGCGTCAAAATCATAGTCCGGATTGGCCCGGCAAATGGCCTCGCGAATGTCGAGCGGGATGGAGTCCACGCCTTTCCACGCGCCACAGATGGCACAGGCAATGGCACCGATTGTGTCGGCATCACCCGACAATTCTGCTGCCAGCAAGGCCGCGCGCATCGGGTCGCCCTCGGCCAGCGCCACCACCGCAAATGCCGCGGGAATGCTCTCGCTCGCAGCCAGTGACGTGCCAACCAGATCGAAGATTCCTTGCAAGCGCTCGGTGTCGGTGCCCACCCCATCGCGGGCAAGGCTGACGGCAAAGTCGATGCGCCGCGGCACAGACGCGCCCAGCCACACCTTGCCCAATGCTGCGCCGATGCTGGCGGCGTGCATGCCCGCAAAAATCACGTCTCGAAGTTCGGGCCTGGTTGCGCCAGATTCCTCATTGGCCGGCCCCAGCGCGCAGGCCACCGCACCCGCCACCGCAGCCGCGCTGGCGCAGCCCACTGTGGTGTTATGCGAGGGAATCGCCGTGAGCACCGCGTCGTGCGCGGCTGCGTCCACATCGCCGGGGTGAATCAGGCCAACAACAGACACGCGCATGGCGGCGCCGTTGGTGTCGCCACCGATGCCGGTCTCGCGCAAATCACCGCCCGCGCGCAGCTTGGCCACGGCCCGGCGTGTGCTGGGACCCACGAAGGCTACTGTATCGCCGCCGACAAAGTCATACCAGGCCACAATCGCTTTGGCCGCGCCTTCGGCGCTCACTTTGCCATCGGCGATCATTTGCCGGGCCAGAAAGATGGCCTGTTCGGTGTCGTCGGTCACCCGGCCGGCCGGCAGGCCAAAATGAACTTCGTGATCATCCGGCGCGGGGAGCAAGGTGGTGATCCTGCCATAGCGGTGTTTGGTCTGCTGCATGGTGAGCATGGCCGGCATGCAAAACGCATCGCCCAACGCCTGACCATAGATGCCACCCAAAATTTTCGACTTGAGAGTTGTATGACTGCTGTTCGATTCCAAAAGATGCCTCAAAGATGCCACGTAGAGCGGTTGGTTGTGCATCACGCCGATGCGCAATGCGCATCAGTATTCTACGCACGGGCCAGGGGCGAGAGAGGGAATGGGGGAATGGGATAGAGTTCGGAACTCTATCCCATTCCCCTTTCCCCCATTCCCTCGTTCCCTAAACCGCCTGACGAAATTTGCGCTGGCGATTGATGGCGCGCTGGCGCTGCACCACGGCATACAACACCAGCGCGATGATCGTGGCGATGTAGGGAATCATCTGCACAATCTGGGTGGGGATTTTGAGGTTACCCAGTTGAATTGAGAGCGCATCGGCCGCGCCAAAGGCCAGCGCAGCAATGAGCGTGCCCCACGGGTTTTTAGCGCCCAGATACACCGCCGCCAGCGCGATAAAGCCACGTCCCGCCGTCATGTCGCGGGCGAAGAATTTTACATAGCCCATGCTCAGAAATACACCGCCCAGGCCGGCAAAAAAGCCGCTAAGAATGAGTGCGAGGTAGCGCATACCCTGCACATTGATGCCGACCGAGCGGGCTGCATCCGGGTTCTCGCCCACAGCGCGCAGGTGGATGCCGATGCGGGTGCGAAACAAGAACAAAGCCACCAGCGCCGTCAGAATCAGCGCCGCGTAGGTCAGAATATTCTGGCCGCTGAAGATCGTGCCGATGACGGGGATGTCCTTGATGATGGGAATCTCGATGAACGGCATCTGCTGACTGATGAGCGTGCTGGTGCCGCCCTTGTCGCCGCTGCCGGTCAAGGATTGCGTCACCAGATACACCACAAACGTGGTTGCGCCCGAGCACAGAATATTGAGCGCGATGGCGGCCAAAATCAAATCGGCCCGCAGGTTTAGATGAAAAAATGCCAACAGTGTAGCCAGCAGCATGGCGACGGCAACACCCGCCAACATGCCGGCCCAGGCGCTTTTGGTATAGACACTGACCAGCACGCCGGTACAGGCCGCGGCCAGCATCATGCCTTCCAAAGCAATATTGCTGACGCCGCCCAGCTCCGAGATGAGTCCGCCCAAGGCCGGCAAAATCAGCGGCGTGGCCACCCGCAACACGCTGGCGATAAACGAGGCGCTAAAAATAACTTGAAGTGCTTGTTCCATGGTTGCTTGAATGATTGACCAGTGACAGATTGACGATTGACCATTCATTAATAGCCAATGGTCAATCTGTCAATCGTCAATGGAGTCATTGGCTTGTTTGCCTCGCCCGGCGCGCTTTCACCAGATCGATCAACACTTGCGCCGTGATCAGCAGAATGATGACGGCTTGAATCACCTGCACAATCTCGGCACCCACTTGGGCCTCTTGCTCCATGATGTCGCCGCCGACGCGAAGATATGAATAGAACAGGCCGGTGATCGGCACGAGTAAGGGGTTGTTGCGCGCCAGCAGTGCCACCACAATGCCCTCGAAGGCCAGCCCAGCCGCCATGCCAGGGATGAGCCGGTTGTGCACGCCCAGCAGCAAATGCACGCCACCCATGGCCGCAATCGCGCCCCCAATGGCAAATGACAGCGCAATGGTGCGCTTGGTATTGATGCCGCCGTAGCGGGCAAATTTCTCGTTCGAGCCGATGGTGCGCACCTCATAGCCAAACGGCGTGCGCGTCAGCAATATCCAAACAAGGATGACGCCGATGACCACGAAGATGACACCGGTATTGACCCGGCCGAAGTTGAACTTGAAAATGTCGCCAATGCGGGCCAGCACGGCATTGGGCTGCACTGCCTCCGAGCGAATTTGTTGTGCGCCGGGAGCCGTGAACACATAGGTCAGAAAATAATCATATAACCTGAACACCACCGCGTTGATCATCAGCGTCGCCACGATCTCGTTGGCATTCAAATACGCCTTCATCAAACCCGGGATCAGGCCGATGAGAAAACCGGCCACCATCGCGCATATTAACGGAAGAATCACGGCAATCACCGGCGGCATGGGCACATAAATGGCGATGACCGCGCCGACCATGGCCCCGACATACATTTGCGATTCCGCGCCGAGGCTGAACTGGCGCGCTCGAAAGGCAATGGACACCGACAGGCCCAAAATGATGAGCGTGGTCGCGTCCTCCAGCCAGCGGCCCGTGCGCAAGGTGCGGCTCAACGGCCCGGTCAGCAAGGCCTGGTAAGCCTTCACCGGGTCTTTGCCGACCACCAGCATGACCAGAAAGCCGATGAGCAAGGCCAACAAAATAGTAGCCAGGGTGATGACCAGATCAATGGTCGCCAGGCGGCGCCGCTCGGCGGCCACACGCGCGCGCTCGGCAGATCGGTCGAAAGTTATTTGGGCTGCGGACATGGTTGGTTGCTGGTGACTGGTTGCTGGTTGCTGGTGACTGGTTGCTAGTCTTTACCAGCCACTAGCAACCAGCAACCAGTTACCAGCTACAAGTTCTGTTCAATCTCCACTTCAGTTTGCTGCTTGATGCCAAGCATATACAGGCCGACTTCTTCTTCGGTCAGCGCATTTACATCAGAAAATATCGCGGTGATGCGGCCATCTTTCATCACGGCCAATCGGTCGGACAGCGAGAGCACTTCGCCCAGATCGGCCGAGATGAGCAGGATGGCCACACCGTCGTTGCGAGCTTGAATGAGCTGCTCGTGCATGAATTCGCTGGCACCGATGTCCACGCCGCGGGTGGGCTGGGCCGCAATCAACAGCTTGGGTTGCGAGGACAACTCGCGCGCCACCACCACTTTTTGCATGTTGCCGCCCGACAGCGAACCCACCGGCAACGTGCCGTCGGGCGTGCGAATACCATATTGCTCGATCAAGCGGTCGCCGTTGTCGCGAATCGCGACCGGGTTCATAAATCCGCCGCGCGTAAACGGCTCCTGCGTGTAGCGATCCACGATCAGATTTTCGCTGATGGAGCTGGTGAGCGCGACGCCGTTGGTCAGGCGATCTTCGGGGATGTGGGCACAGCCGGCCTGGCGCACTTCACGCGGCGTGTTGCCGGCAATCGTGTTGCCGGCCAGCGCGATGGTGCCGGCCAGCGGCGCGCGCAGGCCGGCGATCAGCTCAACCAGCTCAGTTTGCCCATTGCCCTCGACGCCGGCAATCCCTAGAATTTCATTGGCACATACATTGAACGACACGCGCCGCAGGGCTTCGACGCCGGCCTCGGTGGCATATTCCAGATCGCGCACCTTGAGCATCACATCGCCGCGCTGGGTCGGCGGCTTGCGAATGTTCATGAACACTTCGCGGCCCACCATCATGCGCGCAATGCGTTCCTCGTCGGTGTCGGCAGTGTCGACCGTGCCCACCATCTTGGCGTCGCGCATCACGCTGACGCGATCACTGATCTCCTTGACCTCGCGCAATTTGTGCGAGATGAAGACCACGGTTTTGCCGGTTTTCACCAACTGGCGAATGGCCGCGAACAACTCGATGGTTTCCTGCGGCGTGAGCACGGCCGTCGGCTCGTCCAGGATCAACACTTCTGCGCCGCGATACAGCGCCTTGAGGATTTCGACGCGCTGGCGCATGCCGACCGGCACCGAGTCCACCACCGCGTTTGGATCGACGGCCAACCCATATTGCTTACCCAGCGCGTTGGTCGCTTCGACGGCTTTGCGGCTGTTGACCAGGCCGCTTTGCAATGGCTCGCTGCCCAACACGATGTTCTGGGCAATGGTGAACGACGGCACCAGCATGAAGTTCTGGTGCACCATGCCAATGCCGAGGGCGATGGCCTCGTGGGGCGTGTTGATGGTGACAGGTTTGCCGCGCAGCATGATCTCGCCGCTGGTCGGCTTCTCCATGCCGTACAGAATCTTCATCAGCGTGGACTTGCCCGCGCCGTTCTCGCCCACCAGCGCATGGATTTCGCCGGGGCGCACTTCAAAGGTCACATCGTTATTGGCGCGCACACCATTCGAATAAATCTTGGTGATATTGCGCATCTCGATTAGCGGTTCGGCCATGAATAAATCCTGGTTTTCCAATCGATGAAAAAGCTCTACAAGCTCAGCGGCACCACAAACACAAGGGCGCAGCGCGCCAATCGAGTTGACGAATGCTGCGCCCATTGCACATCGCGATGCACAAGCACGTGACGGATTAAATCAGCACGCGCTCGGGTGTCAAATCAAGAAGTGTTCCGAACGCTTCAGAGCGTTCGGAACACAGACTCTTACGGCCTACGGTGCATCAAAAGCCGACACCACCTTGGTCTCGCCGCTCTTTACCTTGTCGAACGAGGCCTGCACGATGGCCTGAATGTCCTTCGACACAAACTTCTGATAGTTCTCGTTGTCGGCGATGCCCACTGCATCGTCGGCGGCACCGAGGCTCTCAGACACGCCATAGGTCAGTTTGCCCTCGGCATCCAGCTTGGCCGCGCGGAACAAACCCGCGTCCACGTTCTTGAGCATCGAGGTGATGATGGTGGCCTTCTGATCGGGGTCGGCGATGGTCAGGAACTGGTCGCTGTCCACACCGATGGAATACAACTTGGCTTCCACTGCGGCCTCGAAGGCACCATTGCCGGACGAGCCAGCCACGCCCCACACCACGGCTACGCCCTGGTCAAACATCGACTTGGCAATTTCCTTGCCCTTGGCCGGGTTGCTGAACGGAGTGTCGCCACCAACATATTGCACCAGCACATCGGTCTCGGGGTTCAAGCCGGCCTCGGCAAAGCCCTGCTTGAAGCCGACCACAAAGTCATTGATCACGGGCGCATCAATGCCACCCACGATGCCGACCTTGGCCTTACCCTCGGCACCTGGCAACTTGCCCTCTTTCAAGACATTGCCGACGGCCACGCCCAACAGGTATGAACCTTCGTTGGCCTTGAAGAAGATCGAGTAGACGTTCTTGCAACCATCACCGCAGGCCGCAAAGTCGGGGCCGGCGTCAAAGGTCCAGAACTTCTTGTCCGGATACTTGGGCGCAATGGCCTGGACGTAGCCGCTCATGTCGAAGGTGCCGGCGACCAACACATCGTAGTCATCGCTGGCGGCGGCGTCCTCAAGACCCGGCTCCCACTTGTTGCGGTCATAGCCCAGCTCGACCACTTTGGTCTCGTAGCCCAGCCCGCTCGCCATCATGTCCAGACCGCGCTTGGCGCTGTCAAAGAAGCTCTTGTCGCCGAGGGTGCCGTTCAGCACCAGCTTGACGCGCAGCTTGGTGGCCGGCATCGCCGCGGTCTCGGTCATGACTTCGGTGGCGGCAGCAGCAGGAGCCTCGGTGGCAGCGGGAGCTTCAGTAGCAGCAGGCGCAGCAGGCGCAGTCGTCGGTGCGGCGGCGGGGGCACCGCACGCGGCCAGCAGCAGGCTCAAAGCCAATACGGGACCAGCAAACAAAACATTCCTTCTATTCACGATTTTCACTCCTTAAATGGTTACGGACTACAGGCCACAGATTGTGACACTGAATGTCGACTCAATCCGTCGTTGGGACCCATTGAGCAGCGAGTGCCGCTCGATGGGGATTATAGGCTTTGGGACGATGTGGGTAAATTTGCCTTTAGATTTAGGACGCGCTCCAAACGAATGCACAAAGCCAGCAATATGCTTTGACAAACTATTGGTAGGTTGTCAAGGCAAAGACTTTACGTAGCCACGTCATTCCCGCGGAGGCGGGAATCCAGTGCTAAATCAACTGTCGCGTCGGGGTTACGACTGGATTCCCGCCTCCGCGGGAATGACGGCCTGGTTTGATGGGTTCCATTCAGTCTCAGTTTTGCCCTTGGACTAACCTACGGTCTTTACTTTGACAAACTACCTAGCCAGCGCTACTTGGTGATGGCCGAGACCACCACAGTCGCACCGCTGGTCACTTTGGCCGCGGCCGCAGTCACCTTATCCTGCGTCTCTTTGGACACAAACTTCTGGTAGTTCTCGTTGTCGGCCAGGCCCACCGCATCGGCAGCAATGCCCACATATTCCGTCGCGCCATACTTGAGCTTGCCCTCGGCATCCAGCTTGGCCGTGCGCAGCAAGCCTGCATCCAGCTTCTTGATCATCGAGGTGATGATGATGGCCTTCTGAGCGGGATCGGCAATGGTGAGAAATTGATCGCTGTCCACGCCCACGGCATACAGCTTGGATTCGACCGCGGCCTCGAACGCGCCGTTACCGGTCGAGCCTGCCACGCCCCACACAATGCCGGCACCCTGGTCAAACATCGACTTGGCAATTTCCTTGCCCTTGGCCGGGTTGTTGAATGGGCTATCGCCGCCGACATATTGCACGATGACGTTGGTCTCGGGGTCGAGGCCGGACTCGGCAAAACCCTGCTTGAAGCCGACCACAAAGTCGTTCAGGCCGGGGATGTCCAGGCCGCAAATGATGCCGATTTTGGTCTTGCCCTCGATGCCGGGCAGGGTGCCGGCCTTCAGCAACTCACCCATCGCAATGCCCAAAAGATATGAGCCTTCATTGGGCAGGAAGTAGATCGAATACACATTCTTGCAGCCATCGGCACAGGCCGCGAAGTCGGGCGAGCCGTCGAATAGCCAGAATTTCTTGTCCGGATATTGCGGCGCGATCTTCTGGACATACTCGCTCATATCACTCGCGGCCACCACAATAGCGTCCCAGTCGTCGGACGCGGCCGCATCCTCCAGACCGGGCTCCCACTTGTTGCGGTCGTAGCCCAGCTCCACCGTCTGGATGTCATAGCCCAGCTCAGTCTTCATCAGCTCCAGGCCGCGCTGGGCGCTATCGAAATAGCTCTTGTCGCCCAGGGTGCCGTTCACCACATACTTCACGCGCAGCTGGGTGCCGGCGGCGGTAGCAGCAGTGGTTGCGGCAGCCTCCGTGGTGGCTGGCACGGTTGTGGCGGCAGTCACTTCTGTGCTGACCGGAGCAGTCGTAGCGGCGGGTTGGGCTGGAGCCGCAGGTGCGGCGCAAGCGCTCAAAATCAGGCTCGCAGTCAAAGCGGCGCTGGCAAATAGAAACGTGCGTCGATTAGCAATTGCGGTCACTATCTTCCTCCGATGGATTGAATTGGATTCGAATGGATACGGATCAAAATACAGGTTGGATGGAGTGCAACGTGATGTGGTTTGAGCAAGATGTGCCACACGTGATTCAGCGAGGAAACCAACACAGTAGTTTGAGCCGGTCAACGTGGACAACTCTCGACAGGCGTTACGTAAGCAGACTGCCTGTGCGGAGCGATGTCCGCATCAGCATTATAGCGAGATTGCGGAGGAGATATCAGATGTCAGATATCAGAGGCAGGGCGAACGCATGACTAAATTTAAGGCTGTATATAGCCTATGCAATCTTCATTGACGCCATATGTGGTGGTCGAATTCGACCAAAGTCTACTGACAAGCTTGACCCTGCCAAACGGAAATCGAAAAAGTGGCGAAAAGAGCCGAAAAAGTGAAACCTTAAAAATAGTCATGCGTTCGCCCTG
>Ga0105046_10001602_pt1 | contig 34993 bp, 26 predicted proteins | sample MAT03_FD_78385 | JGI IMG/M metagenome (GOLD analysis project Ga0105046, IMG submission 78385) | Freshwater microbial communities from Lake Fryxell liftoff mats and glacier meltwater in Antarctica - MAT-03 (megahit assembly) | ecosystem: Environmental > Aquatic > Freshwater > Ice > Liftoff... | reverse complement strand
TCGGCGACGCGGTCGGCCGCCCCGCTGGTCGGCATCGAGCGCGCGATGCCCTTCAGCCCCTTGCGGTAGCCGGGCGCCAGCCGCGCGTTCGCCGCCAGCATCGCCACCGAGTCGGACGGCGTGATGAAGATGCCGCGGCCGATGATCAGGTTGCGGTCGCCGTCGCCGTCGGAAGCCGCGCCGAAATCCGGCGCATCCGGCCCCATCATCTCGTCGTAGAGGTGCTTGGCACGGACGAGGTTCGGGTCCGGATGATGCCCGCCGAAATCGGGCAGCGGCACGAAGTTGCGCGCCGTGCCTTTCGGCGCGCCGAGCCGGTGCTCCAGTATCTCCTTGGCATATGGCCCGGTCACCGCGTGCATGGCGTCGAAGCGCATGCGGAAGCCGCCCTTGAACATCGCCCGGATCGCGTCGAAGTCGAACAGGCTCTCCATCAGCTCGGCGTAGTCGCTGACCGGATCGATGACCTCGACCGTCATGTCGCCGGCTTTCACCGTCCCGACCGCGTCGATGTCGACCGCATCGAGGTCGGCGATCTTGTACTCGGCGATCTTCTTTGTGATCTCGAAGATGCGGTCGGTGATCTTCTCGGGCGCCGGACCGCCGTTCTCGGCATTGTACTTGATGCCGAAATCCTCGTGCGGCCCACCCGGATTGTGGCTGGCCGACAGGATGATGCCGCCGAACGCCTTGTATTTGCGGATGACATGGGAGGCCGCCGGCGTCGACAGGATGCCGCCCTGCCCGACCATCACCTTGCCGAAACCGTTCGCCGCCGCCATGCGGATCACGATCTGCACCACGTCGCGGTTGTAGAAGCGCCCGTCGCCGCCCAGCACCAGCGTCTTGCTCTCGAAGCCCTCCAGGCTGTCGAAGATCGACTGCACGAAATTCTCGACATAGTTCTTCTGCTGGAAGACCGGCACCTTCTTGCGGAGTCCCGACGTGCCGGGCTTCTGGTCCTGGAAGGGCGTGGTGGCGACTGTGCGCATCATCTGCATCAGGTCCTTTTCGCAACGAGGGAGCGATAGAGCTCGGCGTATTTCGCCGCGCTCCGGTCCCATGAAACATCGGCCTTCATGCCCTGGCGCTGCATGGCGGCCCAGGCCGGCCCGTCGTCGTGCACGGCGATTGCCCGCCCGATCGCGTGCAGCAGTGCGGCGCCATCCTCGGCGTCGAACTGGAAGCCGGTCGCCACGCCCGCCGCAAGCGCCGCCTCGTTGGCGTCGATCACCGTGTCGGCCAGCCCGCCGGTGCGCGCCACGATGGGCACGCAGCCGTAGCGCAGGCCGTAGAGCTGCGTCAGCCCGCACGGCTCGAACCGCGACGGCACCAGTATCGCGTCGCAGCCGGCCTGCATCAGGTGCGACAGTCCCTCGTCGTAGCCGATGACGGTGCCGACCTTGCCGCTGTGGCGCGCGGCAGCCGCAAGCAGCGCGCCTTCCAGCGCCGCGTCGCCTGAGCCGAGCACTGCCAGCCGCGCACCCATCGCGACCGCCGCGTCGAGCACCCCGACCAGTATGTCGAGCCCCTTCTGCCAGGTCAGCCTGCTGATCACGCACAACAGCAGGCTGTCGTCGCGCACCAGGCCGAAGCGCTCCTCCACCGCCTTGCGGTTGGCGGCGCGGGTCTTCAGCGTCTTGGCCGCGAAGGTGGCCTTCAGGTGGCCGTCGGACTGCGGGTTCCAGATGTCGACGTCGATGCCGTTGACGATGCCCTTCAGATCGGCGGCGCGCGTCGTGAGCAGGCCGTCGAGGCCCATGCCGAATTCCGGCGTTCGTATCTCCAGCGCATAGGTCGGGCTCACCGTGGTGATTGCCCAGGCCGACTGCAGGCCGGCCTTCAGATAGCCGACCCCGCCATAATATTCGACGCCGTCGAGGCTCATCGCGGCGGCCGGCAGGCCGAGTTCGGCGAAGATGCCGACGCCGAAGCGGCCCTGGAAGGCGAGGTTGTGCACCGTGATGACGGAGGGCGTGGCCGCCGCCTCGCCGTAGCGCATGTAGGCGAGCGTCAGCGCGGCCTGCCAGTCGTGCACATGCACGACATCGGGCCGGTAGCCCGAGATGGCGCCCGCCGCTATGTCGGCGCCCGCGAAACTCAGGGCCGCGAAGCGCCGCCAGTTGTCGGGCCAGTCGGCGCCGGTTGTGTCCCCGTATGGCCCGCCGACCCGGTCGAACAGATGCGGCGCGTCGAGCACCAGAAGGTCGAGGCCCGCCGCTTTCGCCGCGAATACCGTCGCCTCGCCGCCATGCATGGCGGGGTAGCGGTGCAGCGGTGCGCTCATTTCCAGTTGCTTCAGCACGGTCGGATAGCCGGGTATCAGCGTGCGCGTCGAAACGCCCTGCTTGGCGAGCGCGATCGGCAGCGCGCCGGTCACGTCGGCGAGCCCGCCTGTCTTGATCAGTGGAAAGATTTCCGGCGTAACCGCTAGTACCTGCATCCGGATCCTACCGCCCCGTCACTTTCCCAGCCTGTCTATCATGTCCTGCGTGATCAGGCAGATGCCCTTTTCCGACACGCGGAACCGCGTGGCGTCAAGCACCGGATCCTCGCCGACGACCAGCCCCTCGGGTATCCGCACGCCGTGATCGATGACGACCCGCTTCAGCCGCGCCTTGCGGCCGACATGGCAGTCCGGAAGCATCACCACCTGGTCGAGCACCGAATAGGAATTGATCCGCGCGCCGGTGAAGATGAGGCTGCGCTTGAGCGATGCGCCCGATACGATGCAGTCGCCCGAAACCAGCGAGGAAACCGCCATGCCGCGACGGCCGTCGACGTCGTGCACGAACTTCGCCGGCGGCTTCAGTTCGGCGTAGGTCCAGATCGGCCAGTCGCGATCGTAGAGATCGAGTTCCGGGGTCACGTCGGTGAGGTCGATGTTGGCTTCCCAATAGGCATCGATCGTTCCGACGTCGCGCCAGTAGGCCTCGCGCTCGGCGCTCGAGCGCACGCAGGATTTGGTGAAGCGATGCGCCACCGCTTTGCCGTGCTGGACGATGTAGGGGATGATGTCCTTGCCGAAGTCGCGGGTGGATTCCGGTTCCTTTGCGTCGCGCCGAAGCTGGTCCATCAGGAACTTCGTCTTGAACACATAGATGCCCATCGAAGCCAGCGCGAAGTCCGGCTTGTCCGGCATGCCGGGCGGGTCGGCCGGCTTCTCGATGAAGGAGATGATGCCGTCGGTGTTGTCGACATGCATGACGCCGAAGCCGGTCGCTTCCATGCGCGGCACTTCCAGGCAGCCGACAGTCACGTCGGCGCCCTGATCGACGTGCTGGCGCAGCATCGGTTCGTAGTCCATCTTGTAGATGTGGTCGCCGGCCAGGATGACCATGAATTCCGGCCCGTAGGACTCGATGATGTCGGCGTTCTGGTAGACCGCGTCCGCCGTGCCCTCATACCACTGCGTCTCCGAGACGCGCTGGCTCGCCGGCAGGATGTCGAAGCTCTCGTTTCGTTCGGGTCGAAGGAAGTTCCAGCCGCGCTGCAGGTGGCGGATCAGCGAATGCGCCTTGTATTGCGTGGCGACGCCCATGCGGCGGATGCCGGAGTTCAGCGCGTTGGACAGCGCGAAGTCGATGATGCGCGTCTTGCCGCCGAAATAGACCGCCGGCTTGGCGCGCCGGTCGGTCAGTTCCTTCAGTCGGCTGCCGCGGCCGCCGGCCAGCACATAGGCCATCGCGTCGCGCGCCAGCGGCTGGTTCATCTTGCTTGCTTCCACCATCCTGCCCTCCCAGGCTATTCCGATGCCAGTTCCAGCATGACGGTCGCCAGAGGCGGCAAGGTTATCTCGGCGAAGATCGCTCCTCCGTCGCCTGTCCTTGCTTCCACCACGCCGCCATTGCCCATGCCCGAACCGCCATAGTCGGTTGCGTCCGTGTTGATGATCTCGTGCCACTGCCCTGCCACGGGCAGAGGCAGGCGATATCCCTGCCTCGGCACCGGCGTGAAGTTCGAGACCACGGCGATCGGGTTTCCCTCCGGCGCATGACGCGCCCATGCATAGACCGAGGTGGCGGCCTCGTCGGCCAGCAGCCACGAGAAGCCCTCCGGTTCGCAGTCACGCGCGTGCAGTGCCGGCCGCGACCGGTAGAGATAGTTGAGGTCGCGGATGAGCTTCTGCACGCCCTTGTGCGGCGCGTGTTCAAGTTCGTGCCAGTCGAGCCCGCGCGCCTCGCTCCACTCGTTGCGCTGGGCAAACTCCTGCCCCATGAACAGCAGCTTCTTGCCGGGATAGCCCCACATGAAGGCGTAGTAGGCTCTGAGGTTGGCGAACTTCTGCCAGTCGTCACCCGCCATCTTGGTCAGCAGCGTGCCCTTGCCGTGCACCACTTCGTCATGTGACAGCGGCAGCACGAAATTCTCGCTGAAGGCATAGAGCAGGCCGAAGGTCAGCTCGTTGTGGTGGAATTTCCGGTGCACCGGTTCATGCGACATATACTCCAGCGTGTCGTGCATGAAGCCCATGTTCCACTTGAAGCCGAAACCCAGCCCGCCCTCATGGACGGGCTGCGAGACTTTCGGCCATGATGTGGATTCCTCCGCGATCGTCATGACTCCCGGATGGTGCCCGTAGAGTTCCTTGTTCATCTGCTGCAGGAAACTCACAGCATCGAGGTTTTCGCGCCCGCCCTTGCGGTTCGGGATCCACTCGCCCGCCTTGCGCGAATAGTCGAGGTACAGCATCGAGGCCACCGCATCGACGCGCAAGCCGTCGACGTGGAACTTTTCGGCCCAGTAGAGCGCGTTGTTGACGAGGAACGAGACCACCTCGCGGCGGCCGAAATTGTAGATCGCGGTGTTCCAGTCGGGATGGAAACCCTGGCGCGGATCGGCATGCTCGTAGAGGGCCGTGCCGTCAAAAAGCGCAAGGCCGTGCGCGTCGACCGGAAAATGCGCTGGCACCCAGTCGAGGATGACGCCGATGCCGGCGCGGTGCGCACCATCGACGAAGCGCGCGAACCCCTCCGGTTCTCCGAAACGGGCGGTCGGCGCGAACAGCCCCGTCGTCTGGTAGCCCCAGGACGGGTCGAACGGATATTCCGAGATCGGCATGAACTCGATGTGGGTGAAGCCGGTCTCGATCACGTATGGGATCAGCCGGTCGGCGAGTTGGTCCCATGACAGGAACGAGCCATCCTCGTGCCTTTGCCACGACCCGGCGTGGACCTCGTAGATCGAGATCGGCTCACGCCGCAGGTTGGTGTTGCGCCAGAATTCGCGATGTTTTTCGTCGCCCCAGGCATGGTTCAGCGGAGCTTCCGTCACCGACGCCGTCGCCGGCCTCAGTTCCGATAGCGCCGCGTAGGGGTCGGCCTTCAGCGGCACCAGCACGCCTTGCGCCCCGACGATCTCGTATTTGTAGGCCTTGCCCGGTTCGAGGTCTGGAATGAAGATTTCCCAGATGCCGGTGTCGGTGCGCTTGCGCATGGTATGGCGGCGGCCGTCCCAGTCGTTGAACTCGCCGACCACCGACACCCGTTTTGCATTGGGCGCCCAAACCGAGAAGTTGAAGCCCCTCGCGCCTTCATGATCGATGAGGTGCGCGCCAAGCTTGTCGAAGAGCCTGAGATGCGACCCTTCGGCGATGTAGTAGTCGTCCATCGGGCCGAGCACCGGGCCGAAGGAATAGGGATCGGTCACCAGCCACTCGCCGCCGGTATTGCTGAGGCGATAGCGAAGCGGCTGGCGCTTGCCGATGTCGATCCTGCCCTCGAAGAAACCGGCAGCGTTGCGCAGCGTCAGAACGCCCGCCTCGACGCCATCCAGCGTGTACGCGGTGGCGGCCTCGGCATGCGGAATGAAGCAGCGGGCAACGAAGCCATCGCCAGTTTCCTGGACGCCAAGGATCGCAAACGGATCGCCGTGGACGCCCTTTACAATCGCCTCGACGTCACCGGCCGCCGCCTCGACGGGCCGGGTCTTCGTCGCGGCTGCGCGCGGCTTCTTCATGTCCCGGCGGTCCTCCCAGACTGCTCTGTTGTCGACTGTTCCTTTATAGCTGCCGCGATGCTCTCATCATGGCAAGACGTTCCAGATTTCCTTCGCATATTGACGGATTGTGCGGTCGGAGGAAAACCATCCCATCCTCGCCACGTTGCGTATTGCGCGTGCGTACCAGTCCGGCCCGTTGCGCCAGACCTTGTCCACCTCGCGTTGCGTGGCTGAATAGGCGTCGAAATCCGCCGCCACCATGAACCAGTCATGTTCGTAGAGGCCGCCCAGCAGCTCGCGGTAGCGTTGCGGGTCGTCCGGAGAGAATACGCCAGAAGAGATCGCCGCAAGCGCCTGCGACAGTTCAGGCGATCCCTCGATCACGGCGCGCGGGTCGTAGCCGTTGTTGCGCCGCTCGGCGACTTCGTTCGTGGTCAGGCCGAAGATGAAGATGTTGTCGTCGCCGACATGTTCCTTCATTTCGACATTGGCGCCGTCGAGCGTGCCGATCGTCAGTGCCCCGTTCAGCGCGAACTTCATGTTGCCTGTGCCCGAGGCTTCCATGCCGGCCGTCGATATCTGCTCCGAAAGGTCGGCCGCCGGCATCATGATCTCGGCGAGGCTCACATTGTAGTTCGGCATGAACACGACCTTGAGCAGGCCGCGCACCGCCGGATCGCGGTTGATCACCTTGGCCACGTCGTTGGCGAGCTTTATGATCAGCTTGGCATTGTGATAGCTCGGCGCCGCCTTGCCGCCGAAGAACTTCACGCGCGGCATCCACTCGCGTTCGGGATGCGAGCGTATCTGGTCGTACAGCGCCACCGCCTCGATGATGTTCAGGAGCTGGCGCTTGTATTCGTGGATACGTTTGATCTGGATGTCGAACAGCGCCGAGGGATCGACCTTCACGCCGATGCGGCCGGCCACGTAGTTCGCCAGCCGCACCTTGTTGGCGCGTTTGACCGCCGCGAATTTGTCGCGGAAAGCCGCGTCGTCGGCAAACTTCTCGAGCGCCTTCAGTTCTTCCACATTGTCGAGGAACTTGTCGCCGATCGCCTCGCGGGCGAGGCTGGTCAGCCCGGCATTGCACTGGAACAGCCAGCGTCGCGGCGTGATGCCGTTGGTCTTGTTGTTGATGCGCTCGGGGTAGAGCTTGTGGAGGTCGGCGAAGACCGTCACCTTCATCAATTCGGTATGCAGCGCCGAAACGCCGTTGACCGAATGGGAGCCGGTAAAGGCAAGGTTGCCCATGCGGACCCGACGCTCGGTTCCCTCCTGGATCAACGATATGCGCCCGATCTGCTCTTCGCTGAAATGACCGTTGGAGCGCGCTTCGAGCAGAACCTGCGCATTGATCGCGTAGATGATCTGCATGTGGCGCGGCAACAGCCGATCGAACAGCGAGACCTGCCAGCTCTCCAGCGCCTCCGGCAGCAGCGTGTGGTTGGTGTAGGCGAACGTCCGCTTCACCGCATCCCATGCCTTGTCGAAGTCGTAGCCGTGGACATCCATGAACAGCCGCATCAGTTCGGCCACCGCGATGGCCGGGTGCGTGTCGTTGAGATGGATCGCCGCCTGGTCGGGCAGCGACATCAGGTCGCCGAACTGGCTGAGGTGCCGCTGCACGATGTCCTGCAGCGAGGCGGACGTGAAGAAGTATTCCTGCCGCAGCCTGAGTTCCTGGCCGGCCGGCGTCGAATCCGCCGGGTAGAGCACCCGCGACAGCGCTTCGGCGGTATTGCTTTCGCGCAGCGCGCCGATGTGGTCGCCGGCATTGAACGCGGCGAGCAGGATCGGGTCGATCGCCATCGCCGACCACAACCGCAGCGTGTTGACCCGCTTGCCGCGCCAGCCGACCACCGGCGTGTCGTAGGCCACCGCGAGGATCCGCTCGGCCGGCTTCCAGACATGACGCTCGAGCACGCCGTCCTTTGAGGTCACTGATTCGACATGGCCGCCGTACCCGACTTCGAAGGATCGCTCGCGGCGTTCGAATTCCCACGGGTTGCCGTGGTCGAGCCAGTTTTCCGGAAGTTCGACCTGCCAGCCGTCCGATATCTCCTGCCGGAACATGCCGTTCTCGTAACGGATGCCGTAGCCGTGCGCGGGCACGTCGACGGTCGCCATCGACTCCATGAAACAGGCGGCCAATCGTCCGAGACCGCCATTGCCGAGCGCCGCATCGGGCTCCAGTCCGGCAATCACGTCGATATCGACGCCAAGCGACTTCAACGCGACGCGCATGTCGTCGAGCAGGCCGATGTTGGAGAATGCGTCCCGCATCAAACGCCCGATAAGGAACTCAAGCGACAGATAATAAACGCGTTTTTCCCGTCGGTCGTAGGCTTCCTTGGTGGAACGTATCCACTGGTCGATGATGCGGTCGCGCACCACCTGGATCGCCGCGGTCAGCCAATCGTAAGGGGTTGCGACCGTCATGTCCTTGCCGACCCGGTATTTCAGGGCCCTCAGGATTTCGGCGGCGAGTGTTTCGGGATCTGATGTCGCCAGGACGGTGCGGGGGAGCTTGGTTGTCATTGCGCTAGCCATATCGCCTCAAAGCGTTGCCTGGCCGGCCGCAGACAGCCGGTTTCCAGCATCCTCCCACGGCAATGCTAGCGATTTCCCGAACTTTCTCAATCGACTACCGGGATTTCCGGAATCTTTATTCCGCACCGCACACAACCGGCATCACGCGGCAACGGCGACCTCCGGCGGTTGTTTTGCACCGGTCATGAAGGCCACCGCGTCCGACATCGAATATTCCTTCGGATTGATGACGGTAAGACGACGGCCGAGACGGTGGATATGGATGCGGTCGGCGACCTCGAAAACATGCGGCATGTTGTGCGAAATCAACACGATAGGCAGTCCGCGCTTCTTCACGTCGAGGATCAGTTCGAGGACCCGGCGCGACTCCTTTACGCCTAGCGCCGCTGTCGGTTCATCCATGATGACCATCTTAGACCCGAACGCCGCGGCCCGCGCCACGGCGACGCCCTGCCGCTGGCCGCCCGACAGCGTCTCGACCGCCTGGTTGATATTCTGGATCGTCATCAGGCCCAGATCGTTCAGCTTTTCGCGGGCGAAAGCCTCCATCCGCGAGCGGTCAAGCTTGCGGAAGACCGAGCCGATGATGCCGGGTTTGCGCAGTTCACGCCCCATGAACATGTTGTCGGCGATGGAAAGCGCGGGGGACATCGCGAGGGTCTGGTAGACTGTCTCGATCCCAGCGGCGCGGGCCTCGATCGGCGTCTTGAAGGCGATTTCTTGCCCTTCAAGCCAGATGTGCCCCTCGTCGGGCATGACCGCGCCCGAGATAGCCTTGATCAACGTCGATTTCCCGGCGCCGTTGTCGCCAATCACGCCGAGAATCTCGCCGGGGTACAGATCGAAGTCGCAGTCGTTCAGTGCGGTGACCTTGCCGTAGCGCTTGGTCAGGCCGCGGGCCTTGAGCATGGGTTCCATCAGCCAGACACCTTTCTGATCCACTGGTCCACGGCGACGGCGAAGATGATCAGGACGCCGATAAGGAAGAAGGTCCATTGCGGGTCAGTGCCGACAAGGCGAAGGCCCATCTCGAAGACGCCGACGATGAGGGCACCGAAGAACATGCCGACAATCGACCCACGCCCGCCGAAGAGCGAGATGCCACCGATCACGACGGCGGTGATCGACTGGATATTGCCGAGCTGCCCGGTCGAGGCCGTCGGCGAGACCGAGCCGAAGCGGCCGATCATCACCCAGCCGGCGATGGCGCAGAAAAGGCCTGCCAAGGCATAGACCTGGATCAGCACCTTTTTCGTCGGCACCCCGGCGAGTTCCGCTGCAGCCGGATCGTCACCGGTGGCGTAGACGTAGCGACCCCAGGCGGTATGACGCAGCACGTAAGCCATGATGGCAACAAGCGCGATCATCAGGAACACCGCGAACAGAACCTTCACACCGCTGCCCGCGACCGCGTTCGTGGTCGCAAAGACAGTTTCGGCGGTGGCGAGGTCCGGCTTTGATCCGTCCGCCGGGACCGGAACGCCGAAGAAGGTCACGTCCTTGCCCCAGAAAGCCAGGGCGGGGGCCTGCGCCGCGACATCGGACGACCGGATCGTCTCGTTCTCGGAAAAGATGTAGTTGGACGCCAGCAGGATCTGCCAGGTGCCCAGCGTCACAATGAAGGGCGGCAGGCGCAGTTGAGCGATCAGAAAGCCGTTCACCGCGCCCATGGCGGTGCCAAGTGCCAGGCCGATGGCGATCGCAAGCTCGGCCGGGACGCCGTAGCGGAAGCTGATCTGGCCCATCAGGACCGAGGAAAAGACCGCGATGGCCCCGACGGAAAGGTCGATGCCCGCTGTCAGCACGACGATGCTTTGCGCGCAGCCCAGGATGCCGACGATTGCGATCTGCTGCAGGATGGTGGACAGCGTGCCCGCCTTGAAGAAGTTGTCGGTAGCAAAGCCGAACACGATCAGCGCGACGATCAGCACGATCAGCGGAACGGCCGAGGGTGTCTGGTGCAGCCAGTGCTGGAGCTTCTTCAGTGCGTTTTCCGGTTCGTGTAACTCGGCCGCGGTCTCGGCGGCGCCCCTAAGTCCGGCCTCGTAGGTGCCCGAGACCGACTTCGCGTCGTTTGTCATGCGATCCCCTCCCGTCAGGCCCGTAAGTCGGGCCCAGGTATGCCAAGGGCGGCGCGAGGGCCGCCCTTGACGTCATTTGTGGCCATAACGACCGCACGGATCAACACACTTTTGGGCTTAGCCCCAGCAGAGTTCGGTGCCTTTGGTGGTGTCGATCGATTCAACCCCGTCCACGGGCTTGTCGGTGATCAGCGCCACGCCGGTGTCGAAGAAGGCCTTGCCTTCGGTCGGGGCCGGTTTGGTGCCGTCAGCGGCGAACTTGGCGATGGCTTCGATGCCAAGTGCGGCCATCAGAAGCGGGTACTGCTGCGAGGTTGCGCCAATGACGCCGTCCTTGACGTCCGCCACGCCCGGGCAGCCGCCGTCGACCGAGACGATCAGCACGCCTTCCTTGCCCGCGGCCTTCAGCGCCTCGTAGGCACCGGCGGCAGAAGGTTCGTTGATCGTATAGACGACGTTGGTGTTCGGGTCCTTCGCCAGAAGGGCTTCCATCGCCTTCAGGCCGCCTTCTTCGTTGCCGGCAGTGACTTCGTTGCCGACGATGCGCGGGTCGGTTTCGTCGCCCCACTTGTTGATGTCAACGGTGTCGATGCCCATGCCGGTCAGGAAGCCCTGGTCGCGCAGGACGTCGACCGACGGCTGGCTGATCGCGAGGTCGAGAAGCGCGATCTTGGCGTTGGCCGCTTCGGCGCCCAGCGTGGCGTTCGCCCACTTGCCGATCAGGAGACCGGCCTGGAAGTTGTCGGTGGCGAAGGTCGCGTCGGCAGAGTCGATCGGGTCAAGCGGAGTGTCGAGCGCGATCACCAACACGCCGGCGTCGCGGGCGGCCTTGACCGAGTCGACGATGGCTTTGGTGTCGGACGCGGCGATCAGGATGCCCTTGGCACCGTCGGCCACGCAGGCCTCGATGGCCGCGACCTGGCTTTCATGGTCGCCGTCGACCTTGCCGGCATAGGACTTTAGGGCCACGCCCAGCTCGGTCGCCTTGGCTTCGGCGCCGTCCTTCATCTTCACGAAGAAGGGGTTGGTGTCGGTCTTGGTGATCAGGCAGGCCGCGACGCCGTCCTGCGCCGAAGCGGCGGAGGAGAACGCCATCAGGGCGACGGTAGCCGCCCCAAAAACTGTCGATTTCAAAAGTGCAGATCTGGTCAAGATATCCTCCCGGGATTGAACGCTTTGTCGGTCGGCCGAGGCCGAAGCAGGACATCCGCCACCTCTGGCGAATGTCTCGCGAGCAACAAACAGCAATCACAATCCAGAGTCAATAAATAAATCACTCTTATTTATTATTGACATCGGTGTAGCCTGACACGCATTCTCCTGCCAAAAACGCGCAAGGCAATGACGGGAGGAATCGCTTGGACGACGGCCCTCAAAGGCAAGCTTCGTCTGTGGCCGCAGGTGTCCAACCACATCATCGCGGCACCAATCAGAGCGGCATGCGCGACCAGAATGAGCGCCTGGTGCTTTCGCTCGTCCGCCAGAACGGCAGCCTTGCCAAGACGGACATCGCCCGCATGACGCGTCTCTCGGCCCAGACCGTTTCCGTCATCATGCGCGAACTTGAGGACGAAGGGCTGCTGCTGCGCCTGGCGCCTCAGCGCGGCAAGGTCGGGCAGCCCTCCATCCCAATGGCGCTGAATCCCGACGGAGCCTATTTCATCGGGCTGAAGATCGGACGCCGCAGCGCCGAACTGGTGCTGATCGATTTCCTCGGCAATGTCCGGGCGATGCTGCAGAATTCCTATCGCTATCCTGCCCCGCGCGAAATTCTCGATTTCGTCGACGGTGGCGTGAAGCGGCTGAGGGCCAGCCTGAACTCGTCGCAGGACAAGCGGATCGCAGGCCTTGGCATCGCAATGCCGTTCGAACTCTGGAACTGGGCGGACACTGCCGGCGCGCCGCGCGACATCATGGATCAGTGGCGGCACCGTGACATCCGCGCCGACATCCAGGCATTGTGCGGTTTTCCGGTCTACCTGCAAAATGACGCGACGGCCGCATGCGGCGCGGAACTGGTCTTCGGGCAGACCGGCAATCTCCGGGACTTCATCTACTTTTACATCGGCGCCTTCGCCGGCGGCGGGGTCGTGCTTAACGGCCGTCTCTACAGCGGCCCTACTGGCAATGCCGGCGCGTTGGGATCCATGCCTGTGCCTGGCCCGAACGGCCGGCCGACCCAGTTGATCGACATCGCCTCGCTGGCGATGCTCGAAAACGCGCTCAACGCAAAGGGCATCGACGCCACCTATCTCTGGAAGTCGCCGGATGTGTGGGAGCACGACGGACCCGAATTCGATACATGGTTCGCCTCCGCAGGAGCCGCGCTTGCATATGCCATTGTCGCGGCGGCTTGCGTGATCGACTTCGAGGCCGCTGTCATCGACGGTTGGATGCCGCCGACGGCAAGGCGGAGCCTCGTCGACGCTGTCCGGGCAGCCATTACGACAATCGACGCCGAGGGCTTGCGCATTCCTGCGATCCGGGAAGGCACTGTCGGCATTCACGCGCGCGCCCTCGGAGGCGCCAGCCTGCCTCTGTCCGAGCGGTTCCTGGTAGGCGCGGCCACGCTGGCTGGAGGCATCTGAATGCTGATCGGCATCCCTTCACTGCTCGGCCCCGACCTGCTGTCGACACTGCGCGCGATGGGGCACGGCGACGAACTGGCGATCGTCGACGGAAACTATCCGGCGCAGGAGCACGGCCGGCGCGTGCTGCGCGCCGACGGGCATGGCGCTGTCGACGTGATCGACGCGGTCCTGACCGTGCTTCCCGTCGACGACTTCGTACCACAGGCCCTGTTCTGCGCGTCGGTAAACGGAGATCCGACGAAACTCGACCCAGTGCATCATGAGATGATCGCGGTCTGCGCGCGCCGCGTCCCGGGGATGACGGTGACGCCATTGGCGGGGGCCGCATTTTACGAGCGCGTGAAGGCTGCCTACGCCGTGGTTGCCACTGGTGAGCCACGGCTGTACGGCAATTTCATCGTGCGCAAGGGCGTAATACGGGCGCTCGCGCACCAGGGAGGCCAGGGTCAATGATCATCTGCTGCGGCGAGGCGCTGATCGACATGCTGCCACGCAGATCGACGCTCGACGAGCCGGCTTTCTCTCCCTATTCCGGCGGTGCGGTCTTCAACACGGCGATCGCGCTCGGCAGGCTCGGAACGCCCGTCGAATTCTTCTCCGGCCTGTCATCCGACCTCTTTGGCGAACAACTGCGCGCGACGCTCGCCGGGAGCCGCGTCGGATCGCGCTACGCCCACATATCTAACCGATCCACGACGCTGGCCTTCGTGCGTCTGGTGGATGGGCAAGCAAGCTATCTGTTCTATGACGAGGGAACCGCCGGACGGATGCTGTCGGAGGCCGACCTGCCTGACTTCGAAGGCAATGTCGACGCCCTGATTTTTGGCGCGATCAGCCTGATACCGGAGCCATGCGGCTCGGCCTACGAAGCACTGATGCGTCGCGAGGCGGGCCGGCGGGTGACCATGCTCGATCCCAACATCCGCCCCGCCTTCATTCCGGACCGCGACAGGCATCTCGCGCGCATAGGGCGCATGATCGCGATGGCCGATATTCTCAAGCTTTCGGACGAGGACGTGACCTGGTTCGGAGAGGCCGGAGAGACCGATGACGTCATTTCCCATTGGCTGGATCGTGGGCCGAAGTTCATCGTCGTAACCCAGGGCAGCAAGGGCGCGGTCGGATATACGAAAAATCACAAGGTCACGGTCACCCCAAAGCCGGTGACGGTCGTCGATACAGTTGGAGCCGGCGACACTTTCAACGCGGGCATTCTCGCATCGCTGCACGATCAGGGGCTGCTTTCCAAAGAACGCCTCGCGGCGCTTACCGAGACGGAAATGAACGCCGCCCTGACGCTCGGAGCGGCTGCGGCGGCCGTGACTGTCTCACGCGCTGGCGCCAATCCGCCCTGGCGTCGGGAACTCGACTGAGCCGGCTCAGGAACGCCAAACCGCGATCACTTTATGTTTCGCGAGTTTCGCCCGTCAGCCGAAACCGGTGAAAAATCCGCCCAGCCCGGCATTTCCGAGCCATTGTCGCGGTAACGCAGGCGGTTCTCCGGGCCACAATGCCGCGTTTCGCCATGCTTTCTCGGCGGAATCTTGTCTGCTATCAGCGGCTGAACATCCGGGACAACGACTCAAACGCATGCAATTCATAGATTTGGGCGCTCAGCGCGAGCGCATTGCAGACCGCCTCAAGGCAGCCATCGATCGTGTTGTCGAAGAGGGCCGCTACATCCTTGGCCCGCAGGTGGCCGAGTTCGAAAGCCGCCTCGCGGCATATGTCGGCGTCAAGCACTGCATCGCCTGCGCCAACGGAACCGATGCGCTGCTGCTGCCGCTCTATGCCTCGGGCATCGGCCCTGGCGATACCGTTTTCGTGCCGAGCTTCACCTTCGCGGCCACTGCCGAAGTCGTGGCGCTGGCGAAAGCCGAACCGGTGTTCGTGGACGTTGACCCCGACAGCTACAACATCGACATCGAAAGCCTCGAAGCTGCGATCGCCATGATCAAGGCCGAAGGTCGCCTGAAACCGAAGGCGATCATTCCGGTCGACCTGTTCGGCCTTGCCGCCGACTACGACGCCATCATGCGGATCGCCGAGCGCGAGAATTTGCTTGTCATCGAGGACGCCGCGCAGGCAATCGGCGGTTCGGCCGGCGACAGGATGTGCGGATCGTTCGGGCATGTCGCGGCCACCAGTTTCTACCCGGCCAAGCCGCTCGGCTGCTATGGCGATGGCGGCGCCATGTTCACCAACGACGACGCGCTGGCTGAAAAGCTGCGTTCCTTCGCCTTCCACGGCAAGGGCGAGACCCAGTACGACAACATCCATGTCGGCATCAATTCGCGCCTCGACACGCTGCAGGCGGCGATCCTGCTTGAGAAACTGGCGATCCTCGAAGACGAGATGGTCGCCCGTCAGGTGGTCGCCGCTCGCTACGCCGAGGGACTGCGCGATGTGGTGAAGCCGTCAGACAATCTCAGCGGCACGCGCTCCGCCTGGGCGCAGTATGCGATCGAGACGCCGAACCGCGATGCGCTGAAAGCGCACCTGCACGAAAACGGGATTCCTTCTGTCATCTACTATGTGAAGCCGCTGCACAGCCAGGTCGCGTACAAGTCCTTCCCGGTCGCGCCCGGCGGACTGCCTGTTTCCAAAGGCCTGCCGGAACGCATCCTCTGCCTGCCGATGCACCCCTACCTCTCGATCGAGGATCAGGATCGCATCATCTCGACGATCCGCAATTTCGTCGGCAGGAATTCCCTGAATCCCGCGGCCGAATAAGATCGACGCCTACTCGCCACCCTTCGCGATGAAGTGCGGGTTGGCAAAGTCGCTGTCGTCCGCCTGATTGCGCTTGCCATAACGCAGCGGCGCCCCATCCAGCGTCACCGTGGACCCACCAGCGGCCCGCAATACCGCATCACCCGCCGCCGTGTCCCATTCCATGGTGCGACCGAAGCGCGGGTAGAGGTCGGCCTCGCCGCAGGCCAGCAGGCAAAACTTCAGCGACGAGCCGACGGACACGATCTCGGCCGCTTCGACGCTCTGGATAAAGCGATCGGTCTCCGGCGTTCGATGCGATCGGCTCGCAACGATGGTCAGCGGCGGCGACCCGGTACGCACCGAGATGTCCTTGCGCTCGGTGACGGCGTCCGCCGGATCCAGTTCGATGATCTGCGCGCCTACCGGACTTGCGGAAAAGAACCGCCTGCTCATCGGCGCGTAGACGACGCCGATCTCGGGAACGCCATTGCGCACGAGCGCGATGTTGACGGTGAAGTCGCCGCTGCGATTGATGAATTCCTTGGTTCCGTCGAGCGGATCGACCAGGAAGAAGGCGTCGCCCAGTGCTGCCGGCACAATTCCCGCCGAGGCTTCCTCTTCCGCCACGCACGGTATCGACGGACAGGCGGAGCGCAAGCCTTCGAGGATAATGAGTTCGCTCGCGCGATCGGCTTCCGTAACCGGAGACGCATCCTGCTTGCTGCCTATCTCGCAGCCCGCGTGGAACACCTCCATGACCTTTCGTCCGGCCGCAAGGGCAAGCCGTTCGAAAAGCAACTGCATCGCCGTATCGTCAGATGCCGCCGCCGTCGTCGTACTGCTCTTGTTCAATGTCGCGCTCATGCAGCCAGTTCTCGAGAATCTCTACCAGTTCTTCGGTCGATTTGCCGAGCGTCTCAAGATGAATCTCCGGTTCTTCCGGCGATTCATAGGGTGAATCCACCCCGGTGAAGTTCTTGAGCGAGCCGCTGAGCGCGAGTGTGTAGAGGCCCTTGGGGTCGCGCTTGACGCATTCCTCGAATGACGTATCGACGAACACCTCGATGAACTCACCCTTTTCCATGAGCTCGCGCGCCATCTGGCGCTCGGCGCGGAAGGGCGAGATAAACGACACCAGCACGACGAGACCGGCGTCGGCCATGAGCCGGGCAACCTCCGCGACGCGGCGAATGTTTTCCACACGATCCGCATCGGTGAAGCCGAGATCGCGATTCAAGCCGTGCCGGACGTTGTCGCCATCGAGGATATAGGTGTGATGGCCGGACGCGTGCAGCTTCTTTTCCAGAAGATTGGCGATGGTCGACTTACCGGAGCCCGACAGGCCGGTGAACCAGAATACCGCCGGCTTTTGGTTCTTGGCCTGCGCGCGTTCATGCTTGCCGATATCGAGCGACTGCCAGTGAATATTCTCCGCACGCCGCAGGCCGTGCAGGATCATGCCGGCGCCTACCGTCGCATTGCTCATGCGGTCGATCAGGATAAAGGCGCCCGTGGTCCTGTTCTCGGCGAAATTGTCGAAGGCGATCGGCGCCTGCGCCGAGATGTTGCAGATGCCGACCTCGTTCATCGCCAGCGACTTTGCTGCCTCGTGCGCGAAATTGTCGATGTTGATGCGGTATTTCAGGTCCGTGACCGTCGCGCCGACCTGGTCCGTTTCGGTTCGCAGTATGTAGGAGCGGCCGGGCTTGAGAGCGTTCTCGTCGAACCACACGATGTTTGCGGCGAACTGGTCGGCGACCTGAGGGCGCGCCGTCGGCGCAACCAGCATGTTGCCCCGGGACACCTCGACTTCGTCGTCGAGCACCAGGGTGATCGCCTGCCCGCTGACCGCGCCATCGAGGTCGCCGCCCTGTGTCACGATGCGCTTGACCCTTGCCGACTTGCCGGACTTCGCGACGACCACCTCATCGCCGACGGCCACTGAGCCGGAAGCGACTGTGCCCGCGAAACCGCGGAAATCCAAGTTCGGCCGGTTCACATACTGCACCGGAAACCGGAAAGGGCTGTCGATCGCGATCTCATCGACCGCCACGGTTTCAAGATGTTCGAGCAGCGTCGGCCCCGCGTACCATCCGCTGTTCGCGGAGCGCGTCGTGACGTTGTCGCCGTAGCGCGCCGAGATCGGGATCGGCTGGATCGAGCTGAAAGTCAGGTCCTTCGCGAAGTTCCGATAGTCCGCAACTATGCGGTCGAATATTTCCTGGTCGAAGCCGACGAGGTCGATCTTGTTTATCGCGACGATGACGTGCCTGATCCCAAGCAGCGACGCGATGATGGAATGGCGGCGTGTTTGCGCCAGAACCCCTTGCCGCGCATCCACCAGGACGATGGCGAGATCGGCTGTTGACGCGCCCGTCGCCATGTTGCGGGTGTATTGTTCGTGGCCGGGCGTGTCGGCGACGATGAACTTGCGCCTCGCGGTGGAGAAGAAGCGATAGGCGACATCGATGGTGATGCCCTGTTCCCGCTCCGCCTCCAGCCCATCGACCAAAAGCGCGAAATCGACTTCGTCGCCGGTCGTTCCGTGCTTCCTGGAATCGCGTTCGAGGGCGCTGAGCTGGTCCTCGAAGATCTGGCGCGTATCCGAGAGCAGGCGGCCGATCAGCGTCGACTTGCCGTCGTCGACCGAGCCGCAGGTCAGGAAGCGCAGCAGCGACTTGCGCTTCTGGCTCTCAAGGTAGTCGCGGACGCTTTCCGCCGCCAGGGCAGGGTCGGCTTTCATCTGGCGCATGGCTCAAAAATACCCTTCGCGCTTCTTTTTTTCCATAGAGCCAGCTTCGTCCCGGTCGATGAGCCGTCCCTGGCGCTCGGACGTGCGCGCCGTCAGCATCTCGCTGACGATCTCCTCAAGCGTGTCGGCGTCGGATTCGATGGCTCCCGTCAAGGGATAGCAGCCAAGCGTGCGGAACCGCACCAACCGGTCCTGGATCACTTCCCCCGGCTTCAGCGTCATCCTGTCGTCGTCGCGCATGATCAGCATGCCGTCGCGTTCCACGACGGGCCGGCGCTTAGCGAAATACAGCGGCACGATCGGGATACTCTCCTGCAGGATGTACTGCCAGATGTCGAGTTCGGTCCAGTTGGACAGCGGGAAGACACGGATCGACTCGCCCGGGGCGACGCGCGTGTTGTAGATCTTCCACATCTCCGGCCGCTGCCGTTTGGGATCCCAGGAATGCTGGGCATTGCGGAAAGAAAAGATGCGCTCCTTGGCGCGCGACTTTTCCTCGTCGCGCCGCGCCCCGCCGAAAGCCGCGTCAAAGCCGTAATTGTCCAGCGCCTGGCGCAGTCCGAGGGTCTTCATGACGTGGGTGTGGACGTTCGAGCCGCTGTCAAACGGATTGACGTTTTCGCGAACGCCATCCTCGTTGATATGAACCAGAAGATCGAAGCCCAGCTTCCTTGCCATCTGGTCGCGAAATTCGATCATCTCCCTGAACTTCCATGTCGTGTCGATATGCAGGAAGGGGAAAGGCGGCTTGGCCGGATGGAACGCCTTCATCGCCAGGTGCAGCAGAACCGACGAGTCCTTGCCCACCGAATAGAGCATGACGGGGTTGGCGAAGGTCGCGGCCACTTCGCGGAAAATGTGGATCGCCTCGGCCTCGAGCCGGTCGAGATGGGTCAGTCTGGCAAACATTGGAAACCTTTGATTTCCCCGCTGCATAAGTCAGGCGCGAGGGCTCGGCAAGGGCGGGTTCGCGTCGGATATTCTCATAACAGCGCCAATTCTCAAGCAGAAGCCGACCAAAGATGCGCAAAACCGTCGGCCGGAATTTCCGCGCAAGCTCTCTTGACTAGAATGATGTTCCAACCGTGGCGCGTTGCGACCCGTGGGCCGGATCGGCGCGCGACAATGGAATTTCCGGTGGATCGAAACCCTGGGGTCGGTTACCGTCCGGCGACCCATACGAACCTGGCCCGTCTTCTCTGGCCGGATTGGGACGATCACCGGAAGGAACGATGCAGCAACTCGGTGAAAAGAGGCGTCTTCCCGCCATCCCGAGTTGGGTCCGGGAGCATGACCGCCGCAGCGAGCTCTTCACCTCTATTTGTTTCGCCCTCGCACCGCTGGCGGGTTCGCTGGTCAGCATCGCGATTAACCTCGGGGCTGTCGGCGGTGTGCTGGCGGTGCTGCGAGGCACTGTACGGCTGAGCCGCGACACGTTCATGGCTTGGCTGACCATACCGCTTTTTCTCTACTGCGGCGCATATCTGGTGGCGTTGGCGGCCAATCCGAATCCTGACTGGAAAAATGCCCTGCCGGCCGGCACGCTCCTCCTGTTCCCATTTCTCTACTCGATCTGGTCGCTGTCGCGGCATGAAACGATTGCCCGAAGCGCTGTGCTTGGAAGCATGGTGGCCTGCTGCGGGGCGTTGCTGCTCGCCGTCGTGCAGTTTCATTTTCTCGGCATGCGAGCCGAGGGCGGCGACGGCAACGCCATCGTTTTTGCCGTCGTCACCACGCTGGCGGCTCTGATCTCGCTCGCCGGCGCCTTCGGACGAACCGGCTTCACGGCAACACTGCTGTTGGGCGCATATTGTGCCGGCAGCATCGCAGTCCTCTATTCGGGATCGCGCACGGCCTGGCTCGCGCTCTTCGTCGCCAGCGGCGCCATTCTTTGGATATACAGGGATCGCCGCCACGCATGGAAATCAACACTCACCGTGTCGTGCGCAGTATTCGGGATCGTTGCCGTCACCATGGTCGCGGCGCTGGTCGTCCCTACACGGGTGGCGGCACTCATGAATGACTGGCGGGAAATCGGCAGTGACGGCAACCGCGACACGTCGCTCGGCAATCGCAGCCAACTCTGGAAACTGGCGTCGGAAGCAATCGGCGAAAAACCGGTCCTGGGTCACGGTCCCCAGACCACCAGGCAGATCATCCGCGACGGGTTCGCAGCCGACGGACTGGAGGCTCACTACAGCCATTTTCACAATGGCTTCCTGACCGCCTGGGTCGAGGCGGGTATCGTCGGCGTCCTGTCGTTGATCGGTGTGCTCGTTGTCGCCCTATGGGCGGCCGTCAAGACCCTGCTGGCAACGCCGAATGAGACCCAGCGGCTCGGCGCGGCGATGCTGTCGGCCACGGCGATCGTCTATGCCGTCAACGGCACGACCGCCATTCTTCTGGGGCACGACATTCTCGACGCGATGTTCGTCGCTTTCCTCTGTGTCGGCGCGTATCTGGCGGGCGGCACATCTTCGCTCGCGGAACGATCCGTAACTGATGTCAGCGGCGGCCGAACAGGGTTCGCGCCATGATCTCAAGGTCAAGGCCGAGTGACTGCGAGGCCAGATATTCGGCGTCCGCCGCTGCGCAAAGCTCGGGATTGGACATGTCGATGCCTCGAACCTGCGCCAAACCGGTCAGGCCCGGCCTGAGCGCCAGCACACCCAGCCGGCTGCGCCGCTCGATCAGTTCTTCCTGCACGGGCAGGCACGGACGCGGCCCCACGAGGCTCATCTCGCCGCGGATCACGTTCCAGAGCTGCGGCAACTCGTCCAGCTTCCACCTGCGCAGGATCCGCCCCAATGATGTGACTGCTCCTGCGTCCAGCTCGTGGGTAGGGAGCGATGGCGTGCCTGCGCGCATCGTCCGCAGCTTGCGGCAGAGAAATGGTCTGCCGTGCCTGCCAATCCTGATCTGCAGAAACAGCGCGGGGGCCCCGGACTCCCGCCGGATGACCAGCGCAAGCGCGCAGACCAGCGGCACAGCGACTGGCGCAACCAGCACTGCCAAAACGAGGTCGACGGCGCGCTTCATGGGCTACATCAGCCCCAACGCGATCGCAGCCCACAGGAGCAGCGTACCGCCCAGGGTCTGGCGGTAGACCCCGGATCTGCGCAGGCTCGCCATGGCGTGAATCAGGCCGCTTCGTCTGGCTTCTGCAAAGGCGTCCAGCGTCGCTCGGGCATCATCGGTCAGCAGGTCGCGGTTCTTGCCGAGGCCCTCGAGGTTCGTCTCGTTCCATCGCGCGAACTGCCCATGAAGCAGTCCTTTCAGTCGCGTCAGCCTGGCCCGCAACGTGTTGTTGGCGCCGACCACGTTCGCGTCGTGCTGGCGATACCGGACCAAGGGCGTCGCCGAGTAGCGGGTGACGCCCCCTGCCCCGGTCACGATCGTATAGGCCCACCAGTCGTGGCTGACGAAGCCCGTCCGGTCGGACGCGACGGCGAGGCTGTCGCGCGCCGCCCGGTTCAGAACCATCGTGTTGCCGCCGGCGATGCTCTGCACCAGCGCGTTCCTGAAAGACGGCGGGCGGCGAAACAGGGGCGAGTGGCCGATCGGCGCCCCCGTGCTGGATACCGTCGTCGTCCGCGAACAGAACAGCAGCGGAAGATCAACACCTTCGCCGGCCATCCATTCGATCGCCAGTTCCAGCTTGCGGTTGTCCCAGATGTCGTCCTGGTCGCAGAACGCAAAATAGTCGGCCCGGATTTCCCGGTTGCAGATCAGCGATCGAAAGTTTTCCGCGAAGCCCTTCCGGGGGCCGTTGCCGATCCCGAACGCCCCCTTGGACCATCGTCCCTGCCAGGCTTTCAGGATGTCCAGCGTCGCATCGGTGGAGCCGTCATCGGAGGCCCATATATCGATCGCGGGATGCGTCTGTTGCTCCAGCGACTGCAACTGCTCATGGAGAAAGGCGGCGCCATTTCTCGTCGCCAGAAGCACAGCGACATTGGATTGACCCGCAACAGATCGCCGCTTCACGGACAAAACAAAAGCCTCCAGCGCTATGAGGCATCGAAGTCGAAGAGCATGCGCCGCAGCCCTGCCTCGTCTCGCGCCTCTATGCGCTCCTTGATTGCCGCTATGCGCGACGGCAGGTCAATGGGCAGATCGGTCGGCCGATGGGCGCGCAGGATTTTGGGATGCGAGGTGGCAACGTTCACCGACGGGTCGTATGCCAGTTCTTCGTGCAGTTTTTCGCCCTCTGCCGGACCGACGATGACGATCTCGATATCTCCCTCCGGATTTTCCGTGTTCCTGACCGTGTAGCCGGCCAGCATGATCATGTCTTCGGCCAGATCCTTGATCCTGACCGGGCCGCCCATTTCGAGCAGCAAAATGTCGCCTGACGCCGACAGGGTGGTCGCCTGGATGATCAGTTCGGCGGCCTCCTGCACCGACATGAAATAGCGGGTCATGTCCTCATGCGTCACCGTGACCGGACCGCCTGCCGCAATCTGCTCCTTGAACAAAGGCACGACAGAACCGCTGGATCCAATGACATTGCCGAAGCGGACGGACGCGAAGTTGCGGCCCGAGCTTGGATCGCTCTGGCCGTGATGCCGGACGATAAGTTCCGACCAGCGCTTGGTGGCACCCATGACATTGGCCGGTCGCACTGCCTTGTCCGACGAGATGAGGATGAAGTTCTTCACACGACAGTCGTGCGCCGCTTCGGCGATGTTCCAGGTGCCGAGCACGTTGTTTCTTGCCCCTTCGAGGCAGTTCGCTTCGACCATCGAGACATGCTTGAAGGCCGCGCAATGGTAGACGGTCTCCACCTCGTGCTCGCAAATGATTTGCGTCGCCAGAGCAGCATCGGTGACCGAACCAAGCACTCGAACGACCGGAAAAGCGGCGTCTTTCGCCAGTTCGCGGCCGATCTGGTAGAGCCCATGTTCGTTGAAATCCAACAGCACAAGTTTGGCGGGCTTCAAGGCCGCGATGGTTCGGCTGAGCGCCGACCCTATGGAGCCGGCAGCGCCTGTCACCAGGATGACCCGCCCCTCCACGACATCGCGCATCAACCCGGGATCGGCCGGAACCGGGGACCTGCGCAGGAGGTCGTCGATGTCGATGTCGCGGACATTGGTGATCGAATATTTTCCGGCCGCAAGATCGACAATTGGCGGCAGGATCCGCAGTCGCACGGGCAGGGTTCCGAAACGCGCAATCGAGGCGCGTTGCGCCGCACCCGTCGGCAGCGGCGTTGTGGAAATGATCTCGTCTATGCCGAAATTCGCGACGACGGACTCGAGCCCGTAGCTGGGGTAGACCCTGAGGCCCAGCATATCCATGCCCTGCAGGGCGTCTTCGTCGGCAATGAAGCCGAGCACGCTGCGCTCACGCGTCCTGGTCAGCGCTGTCGCAAGCTGAGCGGCTGCTTCCCCGGTTCCGTGGATCAGCGTCCGGGGCGCGGTTTCCAACGGAACAAGTTGCCCGAACAGGAACCATTTCGCCCCGAACCGGCTGCCGACAATCGCTGCGACGCTTAATGCCCAGTAATAGATCGGCACCGAACGAGGGATCCCTTCGAGCCCCGTCATCCGTGTCAGGAACGCCAGACTGACCCACGCCAGAACAGCGACGGTCACCGCGCGGACGATCGTCCAGATCGCCCGCTCCGGAAGGTAGCGCAGCACGGAACGATAGAGTCCCATCCGAACGAAAATCGGTACGGCTATCGCCGGAGCCGCGAGCATCAACAGTGCCTGCGAAAAACTCGGCCAGAAAAAGTGACCAAGACGAATCGAGAAACTCGCCCATAGCATGACAGGGAGCGCGACGCCGTCGAAACCGACGAAAAGCCACTTCTTGGTGCTGCGGGGCAATCCACCCAGCCGGCGCGCCAACCGCCCCTTATACATTGGCGACAGCGTGCTCGCGGCAGCAGCGGTGACCCGCTTGGCGCCTGCTGCCCCAGGCTCATGCGCAACCCGATCAGATGGTGCTCGCGTCGTGACGCCGGAAATCAGGGGAAGCATTGGCAAGCTCTTCTGCCCTTAGATCGAATCGTATTCAACAAACCCAGCTCCCGCCGTTGCAACTACCCAAAAGGCAGGCGCAAGGCAAATCGCCATCCAAGATTCGAGTATATCGGGAAGAATATCGGGAACTTTATCCACGGTCGTCAACAGCAACTTAAAATCAGCGATCGAATTGGATCAAGGAGCCGATCATGGAACAGTCCGCAAATCTCCAGCTTCCCTACATCACGCCGTCGCAGGCCCAGAAACATGTCACGCACAACGAAGCGATCAGGTCGCTCGACGCCATCGTCCAGCTCTCGGTCGTCGATCGCGACCTCGCGTCACCGCCCGGAACTCCAACCGACGGCGACCGATTCCTCGTCGCCGACGCAGCGTCGGGTGCCTGGTCCGGCAAGGATGGAAAGATTGCCGCGTGGCAGGATGGCGCCTGGGCATTTTGGACGCCGAGGCCAGGCTGGCTAGCCTGGGTCGAGGACGAAGAGCGTCTGCTAGTCTTCGACGGCACGGACTGGACCGACGCCGCGGTTCACACCGTCAATCCGGTGCCGCTGGTTGGCGTCAACGCGGTGTCGGACGCCACCAACAGGCTGTCGGTGCGCAGCCCCGCGACGCTTCTCGACGAAGAGACGGGCGATCATAGGTTGACGATCAACAAGGCGACGGTCTCGGACACCGCCTCGGTGGTCTTCCAGTCCGGCTATTCGGGGCGGGCGGAATTCGGCCTGGCAGGCGACGACGACTGGCATGTCAAGGTATCGCCGGACGGATCGACATGGGTCGACGCGCTGACAGTAAGCGCGGCGACCGGGCGAATAACCCTGCCGGCTGCGCTGGCGCTCACGGACAATGATCAGGTGGCGACGAGGCGCCACCTGAGGGAGCTGCTTGGCGCGGATCGAACCTACTACGTCCGCAGCGACGGATCTGACGGCAATTCAGGTCTCGTCGACAGCGCCGGCGGCGCATTCCTGACCCTCCAAAAGGCCTACGATACGCTCGCGAAACGCGATCTCGGCGGGTTCACGGTGACGATATCAGTGGGCGCAGGCACATTCGAGGGCATCACCTTCGGCAGTCCCTGGATTGGAGGCAATCTCGTGATCGCCGGCGCCGGGGCCGCCAACACCACCGTCACGACATCGACCAGGGCTGGCGCATTCTTCATAAGCGCGGCGCTCTCCGGTGTTTTGACTGTGCAATCGCTGAAGATCACCGCAAGCGGAGGACAATCCGGCATCCGCATGAGCGCCGCGGGCAAGTTCGTGCTTGGCACGGGCATGGAATTCGGCGCCTGTTCGGGCCGACATATGCTGCTTGCCGCGCCCGGCGCCCATCTCGAAACCTCGGCCGCTTACACGATTTCGGGTGGCGCCGCGTACCACATGGACGTCCAGTATCACGCCTTCATGCGAAACGACGTGAAGACGATCACGCTTTCCGGGACGCCGGCCTTTTCAACGGCGTTCTGCGCTGCCAGCAATGGCGGCGGCATTCTCGCAAGCGTGCTGACGTTTTCCGGATCGGCCACCGGTCCGCGCTATTTGTCGGCGACATCAGGTCATATCAACACCGGCGGTGGCGGGGCGAGCTATTTTCCGGGCAACGCAGCCGGCACGGCGACGACGGGGGACTACTACTGAGCCGCTAGTGTTCACAGCAGGAACACAACCCTGCGGCTGTATTTTCCAAGCACAAGAAGGGCTGCGGCGCTCAACAGCACGGTCGCCGCGCCCGCGATCACCCACGACGTCGTCGGCACCACGCCCTCCACAACCGGTCGCCGGACGATGTCGATGTAGTGGGTCAGCGGGTTCCAGTGGTAGACGAATCCGAGCACGCCACCCCTGCCGTCAGGGCGCCAGAATACCGGCGTCACGAAGAACAGCAGCCGCATCGCGTTGCTGACGATGTGCTGGAAGTCGCGGAAGAATACGCCGGCGAAACCAAACAGGATCGACACGGCCGGCGCGGTCATCAAGACGAGCAGCAGCGCCGGAATAACCGTCAGCAGCGCCATCGAAGGGACCGCTCCGCTGTAGATGACAAGCGGAATCGCGCCCGCCAAAGCGTATAGCGAGCGGATCGCGCTGTGGCTGGTCTGACGCAGCACATAGATGGAGATCGGCAGGACCGTGCCCTTGATGAGGCTTTGCTCACGAAGGAAGACCGACGCGCTGGTGGACAGGACCTCACTGATGAACAGCCACACGACGAGGCCAGTCGCCACGTACACCGTGTAGTTGAAGGGGCGCGGGGCGCCTCCGAGGATCAGGACGATGACGCCGCAGAACATCAGGTAGTTCAGCAGCGGCCAGACCGGACCCAGCATGGTGCGCCGGTGGGAGTCGACGATGTCTTCGGAAGCAAGCGCCCACCAGACGCTCCGCTTGCCGAGCGCGGATGCGATGTCAGAGAAAGCGCGCCGAAGCAGTTCCCGCATCTCGATCCAGTTTCATTGAAGTTGCAGCTAGTGGAGTGAATTCGACCTTAGATTACGTTCGAGGCGAGCGAGGCAGCGAATGTCAAATTCAAAGCTCCACTAGAATTCAATAGCTATCTAGTGGTCCTTTGATTCCGACATTTGCTCGAGAACTGGCCCGGAGGGCCAGCAAATGTCGGAATCGGCCACTAGACCCTATGCGTCCGCCGACCATTCGGAAAGCGCGGCGATGACGGTCGGAAAATCAGCCCACCGCCTGATGACCGTCTCGGCGCCCGCCTCGGTCAGGATGTCGGCGTGTCCGGGATAGCTGTGCGATGCCCCCGTGAAGCCTATGACGCGCATACCGGCCGAAATCGCGCCGGCGATGCCGTGGACGGAATCCTCGACGACGAATGTCCTGGCGGGATCGGCGCCGAGCTTGCCCGCCGCATGAAGGAACACGTCCGGTGCGGGTTTCGGTTTTCCCGAGGGCGTATCCAGCGATGAGAAGATGCGTCCAGTGAAGAGAGGCGCAAGTCCCGTCTTCTCCGACATGAAGCCGATCCTGTCGGTGCGCGAGTTCGAGCAGATGCAGCGTTGCGTGGTCACCGAGGCGACGGCGTCGCGCGCGCCTTCGATCATGCGCACGTCGGCACGCAGCCGCTTGTCGACCAGTTCCTCGGCCTGGTCGATCAGCGAGACCTTGAAGGGGATCGCGGCGACTTCCTCGATCCTGAGAAGAATGTCCTTGAAGGTCAGCCCGGCATAGATCTGGGACAGCTCCTCCGCGGTGATCTCGTAGCCCGCCTGCGTGATGAGCTCCGCCTCGACGCGCGCGGCGATTATCTCGCTGTCGACGAGGACACCGTCGAAGTCGAATATCACGAGGTCTGGCTGGGGCATGGCTTCCGGCAATCGATGAAACAAGCGGCGCGCCATACACCAAGCAGGTCGGGACTGCAAATTTCCCGGAGGTCACTTCATTAAATCTTTACCCAGAACGGTAACCATAACGGACAGTAAACAGTAACGCGCAAGCTTGAGTATCAGCATGTCCGCAGCGGCCCTTCTCGACACTTCCCCTTCCGATGCCCGGCAGCCGGAATGGCTGAACGCCATCCTGAAAGGCGACTGCGTCGCGTCTCTCGACAGGCTGCCTGCAAATTCGGTCGACGTCATCTTCGCCGACCCGCCCTACAATCTGCAGCTCGAAGGCGACCTTCATCGTCCCGACCAGTCGAAGGTCGATGCCGTCGACGACCACTGGGACCAGTTCGAGAGTTTCGCGGCCTACGACGCCTTCACGCGAGCCTGGCTGCTGGCGGCTCGCCGCGTCCTGAAGCCGAGCGGCACGATCTGGGTGATCGGCTCCTACCACAACATATTCCGCGTCGGCGCCACCATGCAGGATCTCGGCTTCTGGATCCTCAACGACATCGTCTGGCGCAAGACCAACCCGATGCCCAACTTCCGCGGACGCAGGTTCCAGAACGCACATGAAACCATGATCTGGGCGTCGCGCGACCAGAAAGCCAAGGGCTACACCTTCAACTACGATTCCATGAAAGCCGCCAACGACGACGTGCAGATGCGCTCCGACTGGCTGTTTCCGATCTGCACCGGCGGCGAGCGGCTGAAGGACGACAAGGGCGACAAGCTGCACCCCACGCAGAAGCCCGAGGCGCTGCTTGCCCGCATCATGCTTGCCTCGACAAAACCCGGCGACGTCGTGCTCGATCCGTTCTTCGGTTCCGGCACGACCGGCGCTGTCGCCAAGCGGCTCGGCCGCAACTTCGTCGGCATCGAGCGCGAGCAGGCCTACATCGACGCCGCGTGCGAGCGTATCGCGTCGGTGACGCCCATGGCTGTCGAGGATCTGGGTTCGATTTCGGGGAAGCGCGCGGAACCTCGCGTCGCCTTCGTCAGCCTGATCGACGCCGGCGTCATGAAGCCCGGCACCATGCTGTTCGACGCCAAGAAGCGCTGGGCGGCGAAGGTGCGCGCGGACGGGACGCTTGCGGTCGGCGAGACGGCCGGCTCGATTCATCGCGTCGGCGCGGTCGTCCAAGGGCTCGACGCCTGCAACGGCTGGACCTTCTGGCACTACGAACGCAATGGTGGCCTGACGCAGATCGACGAGTTGCGGCGTATCGCCCGGCTCGGCATGGAACGCGCCGGCGCCTAGAAATTCAGTCCGAGCCGGCGAAGATCCGTCTCCAGCGGTCCCGCGCCGGCAAACAGCACGGCCTGCCACCCCGCCGCTTTCGCGCCTTCGACATTTTTCAGGCTGTCGTCGATGAACAGCGTCGACGCCGGGGTCAGCTCGAACGTGGCGGCGTGGTGATCATAGATCGCGCGGTCCGGCTTGATGGCCTTGATCTCGCCTGACACGGTGATGCCGCGAGGCTTTTCCAGGAAAGGAAACCTCGTCCGGGCCTCGACGAATGTGTCGGCCGCCCAGTTGGTCAGCAGCGTGACGTCGTATCCGCCGTCGATCAGCCGCTCCAACACCGCGACGCTGTCTTCGTAGGCGTTCGGCACCATCTCGTGCCAATGGCGGCGAAAGCTGCGGATGTTCTCGGCGTGATCGGGATGAACCGCCAGCAGTTCGGCCTCCGCATCCTTCCAGTTACGCCCGCGATCCTGCTCCATGTTCCATTCGGAGGTGCAGACATTCTCGAAGAACCACCTGCGTTGCTCGGGATCGGGAATGAGCCTGCTGAACGGCAGGTCCGGGTCGTAGTGAACCAGAACCTTGCCGATGTCGAAAACGATGTGGCGGATTTCGGTCATGCGGCCTTCAGTGTCGGCGTTTCGTCGCGCCTGGAATGGCAGATTCGATCACCTTTTTCATGACCGTTGGGAGGGCTTCGTCATGAACGTTCGAGATAGCGGACCACCAGTGGCCCTCGGGCGTCGGTAGCGCGGAAATTTCCGCGCGAAACACGGCCAGTTCCAGCGAGAAATGCGTGAAGACGTGCGAGATGCCGCCGCAAACGCGCCAGTCCGCACTGAAAGGCGCGCCTTCCCGCGTCGCATCGCCGTCCTGGCGGGCGGTCCAATTCGTGGTGGGCACTTCGCTCATGCCGCCGAGCAAGCCCTTTTCGGGACGCGTCCGCAGAAGAATCGCACCGTCCTGCCTGATCGCCACGAAGGCCGCGCCGCGCCTCAGCGGCTTTGTCGCCTTCTCGGGCTTGATTGGCAGAAGTTCCGGATCGCCGGACAGGATGACAAGGCAGTCTTCGCGCAGCGGACACAGCATGCAGCGGGGGCGTTTGGGCGTGCAGACCGTCGCGCCGAGATCCATCATGGCTTGCGCAAAATCGCCGGGACGCTCCGTCGGCGCGAGTTCCTCAAGCAGCGTGCGTATCTCACCCTTCGCCTCCGGCAGGGGCGTTCGTATCTCGAACAGGCGCGTCATGACGCGCTCGACATTGCCGTCGATGACGACTGCCCTTTGGCCAAAGGCGATCGCCGCGATCGCTGCCGCGGTGTAAGCCCCGACACCGGGCAGTTCGCGCAGGCCATCCTCGTTGTCGGGGAAGCTGCCGCCCAGCTCCGTCGCGACGAGATCGGCGCATTTCTTGAGGTTGCGCGCCCGGGAGTAATAACCCAGACCGGCCCAGGCCTTCATGACGTCGTCCGCATCGGCGGCGGCGAGATCGCCGACTTCCGGCCATTTCTCCAGGAATTTCAGGAAATAGGGCTTCACCGCCTCGACGGTCGTCTGCTGCAGCATGACCTCCGACAACCAGACATGATAAGGATCGGGCTTCACTCCGGCCGCATGAGCGGATGGCGTCACCCGCCACGGCAGTTCACGATGATGCGCGTCGTACCAGGCAAGAAGGCGACCGGGGATGTGGTCCTGCCGAGACGTGCCCTTGCGATGCTTTCCGGTGAGTGCCATTGGTTCCGACAACGCCTGCGAAGGCAACTGGATGCTGGTGGAATAGCGCCCATGGCAGGAAAAGGGCCTGATCGCAATGCCGTCGCGGTAAGCGACCTGGCAACCGCTATCCTGGACCCGGTTCTCCGTAAGCGGGCGGGCATTTCGATCGGTCTCGTCCAGTCCTGGGACGAGATCGCCGGGCCGAGACTCGCGCAGTCGTCGAGACCCGAAAAGATTCAGTGGCCAAGGCGCATGCACGACGACGATCCGTTCGAACCGGCGGTGCTTGTGGTCGCCTGCGAAGGCGCGGCAGCCCTGCATCTTCAACATGAAACCGGCGAGATCGTCTCGCGCGTCAACGCCTTTCTCGGCTTCTCGGCCATCGGCCGCATCAGGATCGTGCAGAAGCCGGTGCGGCCGTCGCAGCCCGGCAAGCGGCCAAGTCCACGCGCCCTGTCGCAGGACGAAAAGGCCAGGCTTGGCCGCACCGTGGGCCAGATCGAGGACGACGGATTGCGGGAATCGCTTGAACGGCTTGGCGCCAGCGTGGTGGGCAGCCGGAAGCCAAAGGGCTGATTTTGCCTCTCGCGAACGTGATCGCCGCCATAATTTTGCCGATTGGATCGGGGACCGGGATGCCATATTCGGCGCCGACCCTCGCCTTACGACCTCCCGGCGTTGCATGATCCATCCACAATCAGGTGATTCGCATGATCCGCTCACTGCCCCGCAGAACCGTCCTGTCGATGCTGGCCCTTTCGGGAGCGGCATTCGTCGCGGCCTGCAACGATTCTGCGGATGCGCCCAAGGCAGAGGCGCCGGCCGAACCGGCAACCCCGCCGGCGGCTGAAACGCCTGCCGCTCCGGCAACCCCTCCCGCAGCCGCAGCGACCGCGCCTGTCTCGCAGGGCACCATCGACATGGCGCAGCTGCTGCAGCCGGGCGCGTTGCCCGACATGGCGCTCGGAAAGGCCGACGCGCCCGTCACCATCGTCGAATATGCGTCGATGACCTGCCCGCACTGCGCGCATTTCCACGAGACCACCCTGCCCGCGTTGAAGACGAAATACATCGACACCGGCAAGGTTCGACTGATTTTCCGCGAATTTCCGTTCGATCCGCGTTCGGAAGCCGGTTTCATGCTGGCGCGCTGCTCCAAGGACAACTATTTCCCCATGATCGACGTGCTGTTCAAGCAGCAGCGGAATTGGGCTTCGGTTGAAAACGCCCAGGAAGCGCTGCTGCAAATCTCCAAGCTGGCCGGTTTTTCACAGGAGTCCTTCGCGGCCTGCTTGACGGACCAAAAGCTTCTGGAGGATGTGAGAGCGGTGCAGAAGCGCGGAGGGGACGAGTTCAAGGTGGACTCGACGCCAACCTTTTTCATAAACGGGAATACCTACAAAGGGGCCCTGACTATTGAGGAATTGTCGGCGATCATCGACGGCATCCAATAGCGCCTGCGCGACCCGCGCGGCGGCGGGTTTCCGCACGCCGCAAGGCGGGCGCGCATGAAATTTTCGCGCCTTCGCCTCCTCGGGTTCAAATCCTTCGTGGAGTCCGGCGAATTCGTCATCGAGCGCGGCCTGACCGGTATCGTCGGGCCGAACGGCTGCGGCAAGTCGAACCTTGTCGAGGCGCTGCGCTGGGTAATGGGAGAAAGCTCGTACAAGAATATGCGCGCGTCCGGCATGGACGACGTGATCTTCTCGGGATCAGGCACCCGGCCGGCGCGAAACACCGCCGAAGTGACGCTTTTCCTGGACAATGCGGACCGGACGGCGCCCGCCGCCTTCAACGATGCCGACGAATTGCAGGTTTCGCGGCGCATCGAACGCGAGGCAGGCTCGATCTACCGGATCAACGGCAAGGAAGCGCGCGCCAAGGACGTGCAACTGCTGTTTGCCGACCAGTCGACCGGCGCTCGCTCGCCGTCCATGGTGGGCCAGGGCCGCATCGGCGAATTGATCCAGGCAAAGCCGCAGGCGCGCCGGGCGCTGCTGGAAGAGGCAGCAGGCATTTCGGGCCTGCACACCCGCCGGCACGAGGCGGAACTCAGGCTTCGCGCCGCCGAGCAGAACCTTGAACGGCTCGACGACGTGGTCGGCGAACTCGAAGGCCAGATCGAGAGCCTGAAGCGCCAGGCGCGGCAGGCTTCCCGGTTCAAGAACCTGTCCGCCGACATCCGGAAGGCCGAGGCGACGCTGCTGCATGTGCGCTGGACGCTCGCCAAGGCGCAGGAGGCCGAAGCCCAATCGGCGCTTTCGGCGGCGACATCGGTGGTCGGCGAGCGCGCGAGCGCGCAGATGGAAGCTGCCAAGGAGCAGGCGATCAGCGCGCACAGGCTGCCCGAACTGCGCGATGCCGAGGCGGCGGCCGCCGCCGCCTATCAGCGCCTTTCGATCGCCAAGGCGCAGATAGAGGAAGAGGCGGCGCGGGTCGAACGCCGCCGCACGGAGCTTGCTCGCCGCCTCGAGCAGTTCGACGCCGACATAACGCGCGAAGAGCAGATGGTCCGCGACAACGCGGACGTCCTGTCGCGCCTCGACGCCGAGGAAGCGACGCTCGCCCTCGAAAACGGCTCGTCGCTGGAGCGCGAGACGACGACGCGCGCGGCATTCGAAGCAGCATCCACCGCGTTGACGCTGAGCGAGGCGGCACTAACCAAGCTGACCGCCGAACGCGCCGAGGCTGCGGCTGCGCGCAACCAGATCGAGCGATCCCTGCGCGAAACGACGGAGCGGCGCGAACGTCTCGAAAGACGGCTCGCAACCGTCGACCGAGAGGCCGCGGAGATCGCCGAGCGGATCGCCGGGCTGGCCGATCCCGCCGAGAAGAAACTGCTCGCGGACGAGGCGCAGGCGAGAATTGAAGGCGCCGAAGCGGCGGCCAATACGGCCGAAAGGGCCGTGATCGAAGCGCGCGCGGCCGAAAGCGCTGCCCGCCCGCCCTTGCAGGAAGCGCGGGCCGGACTGGCGCGCATCGAGACCGAGGCGCGAACCCTCGCAAAAATTCTCAACGCCGTGACCGGCGACCTCTTCCCGGCGGTGCTTGAGCAGATCACGGTGGAGCGCGGTTACGAGGCAGCCTTGGGCGCCGCGCTTGGCGAAGATCTCGACGCGGCACTCGACCCCGGGGCTCCCGCCCATTGGGCAGATCTCGACGCCAACGCTCAGGGCTCCACCCTGCCGGAAGGCATCCGCGGCCTGGCAAGCGTGGTGCGCGCCCCCCGCCAGTTGGCGCGGCGTCTCGCACAGATAGGCATTGTCGAGGCCACGGACGGACCCCGGCTGCAACGATTGCTTGCGACAGGGCAGCGCCTTGTCAGCAAGGACGGTGCGCTGTGGCGCTGGGACGGCTTCACCGCCAGCGCGGATGCGCCAACCGCGGCGGCTCAGCGCCTCGCGCAGAAGAACCGTCTTGCGGAACTCGATGCCGAAACGGTCGCGGCGACGCAGAAGGTTCGGACAGCCGAAGCTGCCCTCGTGGCAGCCGAGGGCACCGTGCGCGAGCGCGTGGCGAACGAGGCCGCCGCACGACAGGCCTGGCGCGACGCTCAAAAGGCGCTGGGCGACGCCCGCGACGCGCTGGCGCGCGCCGAAAAGGCGGCCGGCGAACTCGCGGGGCGGCGTCAGTCGCTGGCGGAATCGCGCGCCCGCATTGGCGAAGACCTCGCGGCGACAGTCGATGCGGTGACTCAGGCGGAAGAGCAGCTTGCCGCGGCGCCCGATCTCGGCGACCTCAGAGAGCGGCTCGATGCGCTCGCGTCGATCGTGACGCGCGATCGTGGCATCCTGGCCGACGCCCGCGCCCTGCACGAGGGGTTGAAGCGCGAGGCGGAAGCGCGCACGCGCAGGATTACAGCTATTGCCATCGACCGTGCGACATGGATGCAGCGCGCCACCAACGCCGACAAGCAGATCGCCTCGCTTGCCGAGCGCCGCGTCGAGACGGCGACGGAACTCGACGCGTTGAAAGACGCGCCCGACGAGATCGATGCCAAGCGCCGTGCGCTGTTGAGCCAGCTTTCGCAAGCCGAAACGCTGCGCAAGGC
>Ga0105046_10001601_pt1 | contig 35027 bp, 31 predicted proteins | sample MAT03_FD_78385 | JGI IMG/M metagenome (GOLD analysis project Ga0105046, IMG submission 78385) | Freshwater microbial communities from Lake Fryxell liftoff mats and glacier meltwater in Antarctica - MAT-03 (megahit assembly) | ecosystem: Environmental > Aquatic > Freshwater > Ice > Liftoff... | reverse complement strand
TCGCCGTCCTCTACGATCGCGATGCCGCACATGAGGCGACGCTGCGCAATCTGCTGCAGCGCAAGGGCTATGCGGGCCTGGAAGCTGTGCGCGAAGAGGGACGCGAGGATGCGCTGCGCAGCAGCATCGTCATCGTGCTGACCGCCCGCGGGATCGACGCCGCGCCGATTCGCGCCGCGGTGCTCGCCGAGCGCGATGGAGACGTCCTCGAGCAATGGTTGCGTGCAGCGGCCACCGCGCTGCGCGCCGAAGAAGTCGTCGACAAGCCGCCGGGTCGGCGCCCCAAGCGGTGAGTCCGCCCGTAGGGCCAGCGCTAGCGACGCGGCCCGAGGCCTCGTACGATCCCCTCATCATGACGCCGCGCCGGCTCCTCGCCCCGGGCCCTTTCCAGGCCAGCCAGCTTCGCTCGAAGGACCCATACGAGCTCTCGGACGGTCATGCTCTCCTTTGTCTGCCCACCGGTCGCCGCGGCAGCACGCGCAACCTCGTAGGGGGAGCCGCGCTCGAGACCGATCCCAAGGTCGTGTCCGCCGGCGTCGATCTCGGCGTCTCCACCGCACCCGGGATGCTGCGGGCGCCCGACGTCGCAGTCGGACCGATCGAAGATGCACCCGGCTGGGCCACCAAGGCGCCCCCGCTCGCCGTCGAGTACGCCGACGTCGGGCAGGACGAGCCCGCCCTCCAGCTGAAGATCAGCGAGCTGCTCGGTGCCGGCACGCGCTTCGTCTGGGTCGTCCGTCTCGAGGGAGAGCCGCGCGTGGAGGTCCACGAGCCCGGCAAGCGGATGCGCGTCGCGCGCCAGGGTGCGGTGTTGCGTGCTCCAGGAATCCTGGAGAACGAGGTGCCCATCGCCGTCCTCTACGATCGCGATGCCGCACATGAGGCGACGCTGCGCAATCTGCTGCAGCGCAAGGGCTATGCGGGCCTGGAAGCTGTGCGCGAAGAGGGACGAGAAGAGGGACGAGAAGACGCGCTGCGCAGCAGCATCGTCACCGTGCTGACCGCTCGCGGGATCGACGCCGCGCCGATTCGCGCCGCGGTGCTCGCCGAGCGCGATGGGGACGTCCTCGAGCAATGGTTGCGTGCCGCGGCCACCGCGATGCGGGCCGAAGAAGTGGTCGAAAAGCCGCGGGGTCGACGCTCCAAGCGGTGAGCCCGCCCGCAGGGCCAGCCTCACGGTTCTCGCCTAAGGGGTCCAACAATCACTGTCATTCGATCGACGCTGCATCCCCACGGGCAGCGTTGCTCCTCCTCAAATAGCAGCAGTATTCATCGTCGTCGCGCCTTGCCCGTGGGGCGCCACGCCGCTCTCGATGATCAGTAATTGTTGGACGGCCCCTAAGTCTTGATGGCGCGCGGACGCCGATTCAGCTCAGCGTCGACCAATCCAGCAGGTCGACCTCGAGCGGCGCGACGCCATACTCGACCACGTCACGGTGACCGATGCGGTCGCCACCGATCTGGAATGGCACCGGCCGCGAGAAGGTCGCGCGCACCCTTGTGACCATCCACGTGCTCATGCCTTCGAGCGGGTGCTCGCCACGCCACAGGCGGCGCGAGGCGAGGAGCGCGGTGGCCGCAGGTTTGCCATAGTTGCGCAGGCAGATGCGACCGCGGACCGCGCCGGCGAAGGGGAACGCGCGGAAGCCGAAGCCCCACTCCTCGCTGGTGCCGGCGGCGCAGACGCTGGTCGGCCCGCGGTAGAGGATTTTACCGTGCTCGCCGCCGCGCAGCTTGGCCGGCCGACCCATTGCGTCGATGGTCATGGCGTCCTCGCCGAGGTTTTCGATCTCGACCTCGACGCGCGGCCTCATGAGATGCCGCGGCACCATGCGCGTGACGAGACCATTGAGGTAGCCGGCGAGGCCCTTGCGCATGCTGGCCGGCAGGACGCCCAGGCCCTCCTTCTGCGCATGAAAATCGTCGATGAGCTCCGCGTCCCAGCCGGTACCAGCGAAGTGACCGAGCATTCCGCACGTCTCGACGAGATCGAAGCGGCGGAACTTGAGGGGGCGACCGCTGCGACGCGCGCTCCCCAGCTCGCGCAGCGAACGACGCCAGGCATGGGCGCCGGTGACGTGCGCCCAGCCATTGCCGGTGCCGAGCGGAAGGACACCGAGGGCGGGCGCGAAACGACGCGCGTCGGCGATCTCGTCGGCACTTGGCGGCGCGCTGCCGGCAGGTCGGCTCGACTCACGCGAGCGCAGAGCGCGCATGGCGTTGAGGAGCGCGATCGCCGTGCCGTCGCCGCCGGCCGAGAGCAGCAGCTCCGGCGGGTCCTCGGCGATCTCGCGCGCGAACTCGGCGGCATCCTCCAGGCTGCGCGACACGCACACCCGTGCGCCCGGCAGCTCGTGGTGAAGGGTCTGGGCGACGGCTTCGCTGCCGCGTCGAGCACGCACGTTCACGAGAGCGGCGATATCCACGACAAAACCCTAGTGTCGAACCGGTCGAACGTCTGTCATGAAGGCGTCATCGCGCTCGACGGCGCAAGGCGTCCTGGGTACAGGGCGCTCGGTGAGCGAAGCGGGGTCGGCGTCCGAATCGTCGTCGAGCGGGCACGCGACGCCGAGCACGCTCGGCCTGCCGACGATCCCCCGCGCGCTGCGGCTCGGCATCATCATCGCGTGCGCGCTCATCGCGTTCGCGGCGATGCTCGACGTGTTGTCGTTCGGGCACGGGCGCGACCAGTCGATCTACACGCTGGTCGCGCGCGAGACGCTTGCCGGCGGCATGCCCTACCGCGACGCCTTCGACTTCAAGCCGCCGGGCATCTTCCTGATTTACGCGCTAGGGCGGCTCCTGTCGGGGTCCTCGCCACTCGGCGTGCGTGGCCTCGAGGTCGTGGCCATGCTCGCCAATTGCGCGGTGCTCCTTCGCCTCGCCAAGCGCGAGCTCGGCGACGAGATCATCGGCTGGATCGCGCTGGCCATGACCTGTGGCATTCATGCGCAGCTCGACTTCTGGCACACCGGCCAGCCCGAGAGCTTCGGCGGACCGATGGGCCTGTGGGCCCTGGCCTTCGCATGCGAGGCCGGGCGCAGCAGCGACGCGCGCCGCAAGGTGCGCCTCTACCTGCTGATGGGCATGCTGTGCGGGCTCGCTGGCCTGATGAAGCCACCGCTCGTCGGTGCCGCCCCGATCGCTGCGCTGCTCGCCGCGTGGATCGATCTCGGGCGGCCCGGCGCGAGTGACTCGCTCGCGGCGCGATGGCTCGTCGCCGGCAAGGCACTCGGGTGGGTCGCACTCGGCACCCTCACGCCAATCGTGCTCATCGCTGCGTGGTTCGCCGCACGCGGCGCGCTGAGCGATCTCCACCAGGTGCTCTTCATCTTCACGCCCCAGTACACGAAAATAAGCTGGCAGGGCGCCAACCCCATTCGAATGCTCTACCACGGGCTCGTCGAGTGGCTGACCGTCTACTCGAGCGCGATCCTCGCGGGCTTCATTCTCACCGCCATTGCTCCCTGGCAGGTGCGGTCCCGTCCGCTGCTCGTCGCGCTCTACGCCCTATGCGGCATCCACGTCCTCGGGGTCGTGATGCAAGCCAAGTTCTTCCCCTACCATTGGGCCGCGACATTCCCTCCAACTGCGCTCCTCGCTGGCGTGGGCTACGCGTGGATCATTCGTCGTGCCGCACAGCGCGACGTCGTGCTTGGCGTGGCCGTCACGCTCCTCTGCGCCGGGGTGGCCAGCGTTCACGCGCCGGTGCCCAACATGGGCCAGGTGCTTCTACAGCGCGCCAGCCAACGCCTCGATCTCGCGCTGGCGCCTGACTCCGCCGAGCGTACCCGACAGATCGATCTCCTTGCGTCGATCGCTGACGTCAATGCGTGCGACAACCGCGCGGCCGCTGCGATCGTCGCGCGCTGGGTGCCGAAGAGTCAGCCGATCCTGGTGTGGGGCTTCGAGCCCGCCGTCTACGACCTGGCCGATCGGCCACTGTCGACGCGGTACGTCTACAACGTCCCGCAGCGCGCCATCTGGTCGAAGGAGCCGATGCGCGCCGCGCTGATGCGCGATCTCGCGGCGAAACCTCCCGCGGCCATCGTCGTCGAGCACAACGACGTCTTCCCCTTCGTCACCGGGGATACGCTCGACTCCTTCGCGTCGCTCGAGGAGTTCGGCGAGCTCGACGACCTGCTGCATGACGACTTCAAGCTGGTCGGCGTCGCCGGGGATCTCGAGGTGTGGGTGCTCGACGACGTCGTGAACAGCGTTCGGGCGCTCGGCGAACCGCTCTAGCGGGGCCCTCCGCAGTTTGACCGACACACTCCGGGGCGTGCCGCACCTCCCGGTCAATGGCCGGAGGTGCCGGTGTTCCAGAGGGCGCCGGGCGCGCCATAGACGACCACGTTGCCGTCGTCTTGCACCGCGAGCGAGGCGCCGGCGTGTCCGTTCGTCCCGGTGTTCCAGATCGCCTGCCCGCTGCTGGCGTAGATGACGAGGTTGCCGTCGTCCTGCATGGCGAGCGCGCTACCGGGGTGCCCCGCGGTGAAGGCCGACCACAGCGCGCCAACGCCCGACTGGTAGAGGACCAGGTTGCCGTCATCCTGCATGACGAGCACGAAGCGGCCGTCGCAGGAAGTCACGGCGCCGTTCACGTCAAGCACGTTACCGGCCGCGAGCGAGCCACAGCCGTCCGCGGGCGGCGCCTCGCCGGGATCCGCGGGCGGCTCCTCGCCGGGATCCGCGGGCGGCTCCTCGCCGGGATCTGCGGGCTGCTCCTCGGCCGGCGGCGGCTCGGCGGGCGGCGGCTCGGCGGGCGGCGGCTCGGCATCGCACGCGGTGCCGCTGGTGGCGGCGAGGAGGTCGAACGGATCGATGTCGTTGTTGTAGTCGCCGGGCGAGATGTTGAAGTGCAGGTGCGTCGATGCAGCGCCGGTACGCCCCATGGTGCCGATGACCTCGCCCGCAATCACGGTCTGACCGACGCTGACGTACTCGGCGTCCATGTGGCCGTAGTAATAGTTCCAGCCACAGGCATCGCGGAGCTTGACGCGGATGCCTGAAGTGTTGCTCACCGTCCCCGCCGCGACGACCGTCGCGTCGGCCACCGCGACCAACGGCGCGCCCTGGTAGGCAAAGACGTCGATGCCGTGGTGGTCGCCGCCCTGGTCGACGTTCCAGTCGGAGTTGGCGTGGGCGTCGGGGCAGCTGATCGGACAGGGGCCGCCTGTGCAGCTCCCGTCGTACCCGATGTTGTGCGGAGCAGCGACCGGGAAGACGACCATGCGAGGCTCGCAGGCGATCGCGTCGCTGGTGACCTCGACGTCGTCCTGCCCCTCCAGCGCGTCGCCGTCAGCGCAGCCGGCCACGGCCAGTAGCATCGACGCCGCCATGGCGACGGTGGAGACCGCAGTGAGTGCGCGGCGGGCGTGACGTGTCTGCTCGGCTCGCGATCCTACGTGGCTCATCGGTGTCCTCCCGGACGGTCGAGGCGGCAACGCCCCTGACCTTCCCATCGCATGCGACGTGCCACGCGCTGGCGCGGTCGTTCTCGCTGCAAACGCCGGAGGTCGAACGGCTCGGCCGGCCTGGATCACGGCTCCTCCCGTGGGGCCGCGATCCATCGGCGAGAAGGGATCACATTGGAGACCAATCGAGCCGGGACCTCGGCGAGTCATCGCGTCTGCCTGGTCGCGAGTCACGCAGACGAAGGTCGCGCCCTGCCGCGCTGCGCGATATCCCCGCGAAACAATCGCGAAACGCGGATCCGCTACCTCCGGCACATGCCCGATTCGCGCGTCGACACCGGCGACACCGCGTGGCTCCTCGTCTCCATCGCCCTGGTGATGCTGATGACGCCGGGTCTCGCGCTCTTCTACGGAGGCATGGTCCGTCGCAAGAACGTCCTGGCGACGCTCATGCACTCCTTTTCGGCCCTGCCGATCGTCACCCTGCTGTGGGTCGTGCTGGGCTACTCGCTCGCCTTCGCCCCGACCCACGGCGGACTTATCGGCGGGCTCGACTTCGTCTTCTTGCGCAATGTCGGCGTGGAGCCCAAAGGCACCGTGCCTCACCTCGCCTTCTGCGCGTTCCAGATGATGTTCGCCATCATCACCCCGGCACTCATCGCCGGTGCTTACGCCGAACGCATGCGATTCGCGGCGTACGCGCTATTTTCAGTCCTGTGGGTCACCTTCGTCTATGCGCCGGTCGCGCATTGGGTCTGGGCTGAAGGTGGCTGGCTATTAGCCATGGGTTCCATCGATTTCGCCGGCGGTACCGTGGTGCATCTTGCAGCTGGCGTGAGCGCTCTGGTGTGCGCGATCGTCCTGGGCAAGCGGGTCGGCTGGCCCCGCGAGCGTCACGTGCCGCACAACCTCACCATGACCCTCCTCGGCGCGGGCCTGCTCTGGTTCGGCTGGTTCGGTTTCAATGCTGGCAGCGCGCTCGGCGCCAATGGCGTCGCCGCCGTCGCATTGGTCAACACCCACGTCGCGGCCGCCGCTGGCGCGGTCGGCTGGGTGGCCATCGAATGGAAGCAGCGCGGCAAGCCCACCGCGCTCGGCGTCGCGTCGGGTCTGGTCGCCGGCCTCGTGGGGATCACCCCGGCCGCGGGGTTCGTCGCGCCATGGGCGGCGATGATCATCGGCTTGCTGGCCGGCGCGGTCTGCTACGGCGGCGTCATCCTCATCAAAGAGCGCCTGCACATCGACGACAGCCTCGACGCCTTCGGCATCCACGGCGTGGGCGGTCTGCTCGGTGCATTGCTCACTGGCGTCTTCGCCGACACGACGATCAACGCGGCCGGCCGGGACGGCGTCATCAAGGGGAACGTCGCGCAGATGGTCCCGCAGATCGCCGGCATCGTGGCCGTCGGAGCCTATGCCGCGGCGGTCACCTTCGCGATCCTCAAGCTGGTCGACAAGACGGTCGGTTTGCGCGTCCCGACCAGCGACGAACGCGAGGGACTCGACGCGACGGAGCACGGCGAGCAGGGCTACACGCTTTAGACCACTCCAGCAGCGAAGAGGGATAGACACCTTCACGGGTGCGCCGTTCGTCCGAACCGCGCCGACTTCGTCTCCACGCGCCGATGGTCAGCCCTTCACCGCGCCCGACGCGAGGCCGGCGACGAGCTGCTTCTGCACGACGAAGAAGAGGGCGATGACCGGGATCGACACGATGAGCGAACCGGCCGCGAAGGCGCCCCAATCGGGGTCGAAACCACCGACTGATTGCTGCAGCGTGATGGGCAGCGTGTAGCGACCGACGTCGTCGAGGAAGAGCGCGGCGAGCACGAACTCGTTCCAGGCGCCCATGAACGAGAAGAGCGCGGTGATCGACAGCCCGGGCCGGACGAGCGGCAACAGCACGTAGCGAAATGCGATCCAAGGGCTCGCGCCGTCGAGCAGCGCTGCCTCGTCAAGGTCCTTGGGCAGGGCATCGAAGTAGCCTTTGAGCATCCAGATCGAGAACGGGACCGAGGTCGTCGCATAGACGAGCACCAGGCCCGCGGTCGTGCCGAAGAGGCCGAGCGCATCGAGGAGAAACAGGAGCGGCACCGCCGTCACGACCGCCGGGAACATCTGGGAGACCAGCATCGCGCGCAGGCCGGTCAGCCTTCCGACGAAGACGAAGCGCGAAAAGGCGTAGGCCGCGGTGAGCGCGAAGGCGAGGCCGACCACGGTCGCTGCGAGCGACACCACGATCGAGTTTCCCAGCTGCTCGAAGAAGACGAGCCGGCCCGAAAAATCACGAGCCATCACCACGCGCTCGAAATGAACCAAGCTGGGCTCTCGGGGAATGGGCAGCACGCCTCGCGAGCCCATCCTTCCGCTTTCGTCAGTCGCCGTCTTCACCACCCAGAGCACCGGATAGAGCACCACCGTGCAGGCCAGGAGCAGCCCGGCGTGGACGCCGATGACCTCGATCCAGGACGGAGCGCGCTTCACGAGCTCGCCCCCTTCGGGACGGCGCGCTCGCCGAGGCGCGAGAAGAGGAGCAGGAAGAAGAAGATGAGCACCGAGTAGGCGGCGGCGTGGCCGTAGCGCTGCCCGCGCTCGAAGGCCCAGCGGTAGGCCTCGCTGATCAGGATGTCGGTCTGGGAGCCGGGCTCGCCGCCGCTCACCAGGTAGACGACGTTGAACATGTTGAAGGTCCACACGCTTCCCAGCACCACCGCGGGCAGGAGGGCGGGCGCGACGTGCGGCCAAACGACGAATCGGAAGCGCAGCCAGCGCCCGGCGCCGTCGAGCGTCGCCGCTTCCTCCAGCTCGGCCGGGACCTGGGAGAGCGCGCCCAGGGTCGTCACCATCATGAACGGGAAGCCCAGCCAGACGTTGGTGACGACGTTCGCGGTGAAGGCCGTGGAGAAGCGATCGAACCACGAAAATCCCTCGAACCCGAAGGGAGCGAGGAGCGCATTGATGGCCCCGACCTGAGCATTGAACATGCCCTTCCAGAGGAGCGCGGTGATGTAGTTGGGTATCGCCCAGGGCAAAACGAGGATCACTCGATATACCGTGCGCAATCGATTCCAAGTGGGGCGCAGCAGCAGCGCGAGCCCGACGCCGATCGCGACGTGGAGGATGACGTTGAGGACCGTCCACAGGACGGTGACCGCGAGCGCGAAGTAGAACGAGCGAGCCTCGAAGGCGCGATCCAGCGGCGGCAGGAGGATGGAGGCGAAGTTGCGCAGCCCGACGAAGGTGAACGTGTCCCCCTCGTAGGAGTAGAAGCTGATGGCCGCGCCCACCAGCATTGGAAGGACGACCAGCGACACCACGGCGACGAGACCCGGGAGGAGGAATGGCAGCGCCCGCCAACCGCCGCGGCCGATGAGCCCTGCTCGCACGATGGCCGACTCGCCGAGACCCCTCCGCACGCCGCGCACGATGAGGATCGAGCCGACCAGGAGGAAGAGGACGAGAGCGATGCCGAAGGGCCGGGAGTCGGCGGGCGCGTCGGTCGAGGGTCGGGAGCGGTCGAGATCCCATTTCGCCGATTCGATCGCCTTGTCGACGTCACGCCCAGCGATCGAGGCGGAGAGCACGTCGAGCGCCGGGTTCCATAGCGCTGCCATGCGGGGGACGTTGGGGGTGACGAGGCCGTTGCGAAGCGCAGCAGCCTGGGCATTCACCATGTCCTTCCGCGCGGAGAGCTCTGGACGCTCGCCGTTGGGCAAGTCAGAAAGCCATACGTGACGCTTCGACAGCGTCGGTGCCTGTCCGAGCCGCTCGAGGCGCTCGAGCTGCGCGCGATCACTTGCGAGATACCGAGCTACGGGCACGGCCCACTTCGAGCGCGACGAGCTCGCGACGAAAACGGCGTCGACCGTGATGAAGGAGCCGGCGGGCTTGCCCTCGACCGCGGGCAGCGGAGCGATGCCCCACGTCCCCTTCTTGCCGATGGATCCGCCCGGCGTATACCAGGGCCCATTCACGAGCGACCGGAGCTTGCCTTCCTCGAAGAGGCGTACGGCCTCGTTGTAGGTGGGCTCGGGAGGCAAAATACCAGACTTCTTCCATTGCCCGGGCAGCGCGAAGGTACGCCGGCCTGCGGCTTCGAACAGCGCGGGCTCCCCCGCTTCGTCGAGAACGCGTCCGCCCTCACCAAGGAAGAGGGGTGCGTGGAAGAAAAGTGAGCTTGCGTCCCAGGCGATCGGGAACGCCCCCTCGGGCAGCGCAAGCCGTGCGGTCTCGAGGTCGCGGGTGTCGGCGATCGGGCCCCCGAGATCCCGGTTGAAGAACTGGACGAGGCCCTTGAACGTGAGCGGAAGCGCCCTGATCGAACCACCGAGCGTGACGCCTTCGAGGAGACCGGGCAGGAGCGGGCCATCCGCCAGGGCCACGCTGGCACCGTTCGATGCGAGGGCGTCACCGACGACCCGACCGCGGACCAGCTCTCCTATCTCGTTGTGCGAGGTGATGAAGAGGTCGGGCCCCGAGCCGCGCGGCACGTTGCGCAGCAACTTGTCCTTGAGGGACGACTCGGGAACGGCGAGCGGCTCGACCCGGATCTCGCCTGAGTGCTCGCCGTTGAATTCGCGCAGGAGCCCCTCGAGCACCTCGCGCTCGGCGCCGCGCTGACTATGCCAGAGGCGGACGACGTCGCCCGGGGGCGGCGGCGAGAGGACCGAGAGAATGGGTCGATAGAGGAGAAACGCGACGACGAAGAAGGTGGCGACGTAGAGCAGCCATCGCGACGTCCCACGCTCGACGCTCGGCCGACTCTTCACGAGGAGGCTTGCCCACTGTCCGGCGCGGGCGCCGCCGCCAGGGACTCACCGGTCTGCGGGTCGAAGAAGTGGAGGTGGCCCGGGTCGATGGAGACGCGGACGCGCTCGCCCTGGCGCAGGCGGAATGCGCGGGGCCCCGGGACGCTCGCGAGCAATCGATTCGGAGGGATGCCGGTCGACGGATCGGCCCCTTCGCCGCGTTCGATACGTGCGCCGTCGATCGCGAGGTGGACATAGCCGACCTCGCCAATCGGCTCGACACCTTCGACCACGGCGTCGAAGGAGGTGTGGCCCAGCTCGGGACCGCCCGGCTCGGCGATGCGGACGCCCTCGGCCCGAACGCCCAGCACCGCTTCCCCTCCCGACATGGCCTCGGCCGTCTCGGCGGCCACGGTGCTGACTAGCGCGCCGCTAGAGAAACGTGCGCCCACCAACGTACCCCGCACGAAACACATCGAGGGCGAGCCGAGGAACGCCGCGACGAATCGATTGGCCGGCCGCACGTAGAGGGACTCCGGCGAGCCGACCTGCTGCACGACACCCTTGGACAGGACGACGATGCGATCGGCCATCGTCATCGCTTCGGTCTGATCGTGGGTGACGTAGAGCGCGGTCTTGCCGAGCTGGCGCATCAGGGCGCGGATCTCGACGCGAATGGCCGAGCGGAGCGCCGCATCGAGGTTGGAGAGCGGCTCGTCGAAGCAATACAGCTCGGGCCGGCGCACCAGGCAGCGGCCGATCGCGACCCGCTGGCGTTGCCCTCCGGAGAGCTGCCGCGGCAGCCGATCGAGCAGCGGACCGAGCTCGAGCATCCGGGCGGCCTCGGCGACCGCCTCGTCCTGTTCGTTCTGCGGGCGCTTCTGCACGAAGAGCGGGAACGCCAAGTTTTCGCGCACGGTGAGGTGCGGATAGAGGGCGTAGCTTTGGAACACCATTCCGACGCCCCGCGCGTGGGGCGGAACGTCATTGAGGACGCGCTCGGCGGCCACGATGCGCCCCTCGCTGACCTCCTCCAGGCCGGCGACCATCCGCAGCAGCGTCGACTTGCCGCACCCGGAAGGGCCGACGAGAACGACGAGCTCGCCCGGCTCGCAAGAGAACGTCACGTCCCGAAGGACCACGTTGCCCTCATATCGCTTGCCAACGCTCTCGAAACGGAGAGGGATCGTCAAGGCGCCTATCCGAGGTCGTCGTGGACGGGACTCGGCTCCCAATGGTCGATCGCGGCGCCCTTGGACATCGCGGCGAGGATTTCACGCGCCGGTCGCGAGAGCAACGAACGCGGCGCCAGCGGACCGTCCTGGTGCCCGCAGCCCCGGGGATCGAGTAGCGTCGCGCGCGATGCCTTCCTTCGACGTCGAAGCGGCGTATGCCGATCTGGTCCAGGCTCGCCGCGCGGCCAGCTCCGACGTGCGCCCCTTCGGGGAGCTGAAGGTCGAGACCACCCTTCACGTGGGCGACGGCGGCACCTTCTTCTGCCACGTCATGGAACGGGTGGCACCGGGACGATGGGAGCTGCTGCGGGCGCCAGGCGCCGTGTTCGCGTTGCGCGTGAGCTCGACGCCCGCCCTGTGGCTCGACGCCGGAGCCATCATGCTCGACACGACCTTCGGCGCGTTCATCCCCGAGTCGGCCGCCGAGGAGATCCAGGGGCTCGACGACGCCGAGGTCACGGTCGATTTCGCGATGGACGTCGTCGGTCACGAGTCGTTCGGCCAGCGCGGCGAGGCGGTCGTCAAGACACCCAACGGCTCTTCGGTCGCGGTGTTCCGAGTTCCTACGGCGGGAAGCTACCCGGTCGCCAAGGGGCTCGATGCGTCCGGGCGTGTCTGCGCGATCGTGGTCGGCTGCTGAGCTTTTCCGCCCCGGCGAACCGCGAGCTTTGGCCTCCGACCCGAACGCGCGCCGACGCGCGACCTCTGGGTAAGCTCTTGCACCCGGCGGTGCACGGCTTGCGCCTTCGGTTTCTGGAAGCGCCGCTTGCGCCAGTGCGGCTTGCGGCAGTGCGGCACGCACCATGCTTAGTCGTCGCTGGTGCAGATATCGCCAGGCGCTCCCCCGGACGCTATTCCCCTCGGCCTCGCGCGTCGGCTCTCGGAGCTGTTTCCCGGAGCGAAGATCGTGGGCGCTCACGTCCTGGCCGCGGACGAACGCCCTGTCGGCGAGAGCGCAAAGGCGATCGGATACGGTCGGCCGCTGCGCGTCGACCTCGAGCTTCCGGACGGCAGCGCACGCCAGGTCGTGTTCCACCTGCCCGAATCGAACGACTTCGGGCACGACCGGCGGAGCGATAGGGCTCAGGCAAGCCTTCTGGCCTGGGACACGTTCGGTGCGATTCCGCGGCACGCTGCAGCGCTCGACGTTGGCGCCATCCAGGAAAACGGCTCCCTGGTATCGCTGCGGCGAACAGGTGAGCTCTATCTGCTCACCGAATGGTGCCCCGGGCGCACCTACGCCGAGGACCTGCGCGAGGTGGCGGCCTCCGGGCAACTCACCGCGCGGGACCACTCTCGTGCGCGATCGCTTGCGAGCTACCTCGTCGACGTGCACCGAGAGCGGGGGAGTCACGGGGCCGCCTATACACGCTCGGTTCGAGATCTCGTGGGCGGCGGGGAGGGCATCGCCGGAATCGTCGATGGCTATCCGGACGACGTGCCCGCAGCGCCGCGTGCGCGACTCGAGTCGATCGAACGATCGTGCCTCACCTGGCGATTCTCCACCAAGCGGCGCACCTCGCGCTTGCGCCGCATTCACGGCGACTTCCATCCCTTCAACGTCGTCTTCAGGGAGAGAGACGACTTCACCGTGCTCGACGCGAGCCGTGGCGCCGAAGGCGACCCGGCGGACGACGTGACCAGCATGGCGCTGAACTACCTCTTCTTCGCCCTCGGTCGAGCTCCGGGGCAGGCGCAGGGACTGGCGACGCTCTGGTCGCTCTTCTGGGAGACGTATCTCTCCGCCGCCGGCGACGACGATCTGCTGGACGTCGCCGCCCCCTTCGTCGCTTGGCGTTGCCTGGTGCTCGCTTGTCCGCGTTGGTACCCGGGCCAGCGGGCCGAGGACCGAGACCTCTTGCTCGGGCTCGCTGAACGAGCGCTCGCGGAGCCACGCTTCGATCCGCAATGGGGACGGCAGATAATCCTTGGCTGACGGCATCGTCGTCTGGTTCACGGGGCTGCCTTCGAGCGGAAAATCGACGCTCGCGGAGCATGTGGCAGTCGAGCTCCGTCGGCGCAACGTGGCCACGGCCGAGCTCGACGGCGACGCCCTTCGGGGCTGCTTCGTTCCTGCGCATGGCTACGGCGAGTCAGACCGGCGCGACTTCTACGAGACCTTGGCGCGGCTTTCGGCACTGCTTGCGGGGCAAGGCCTCGTGGTGCTCGTGCCCGCGACGGCGACCCGCGCGGCATTCCGCGCGCGGGGGCGGAAGCTCTGGTCGCGCTTCGTGGAGGTGTTCGTCGACGTTCCTCTCGACGTCTGCATGCAACGAGACACCAAAGGGCTCTATGCCGCGGGGAGGAGCGCGCTGCCTGGAGTCGACGTCACCTTCGAGCGGCCGGCCCACCCCGAGGTCACGGTCCGGAGCGCCGACCCGGAGGACGTCGACCGCGTCGTCCGCGCGATCGACGCGATGTACGCGGGGGAGCAGCAGCTCAACCCGGGATCCGGATGACGAAGGCGGCACCCTGTTCGACGTCGTCGATCCCGATCGATCCCCGGTGAGCTTCAGCAACGAGCTTGTAAAAAGCTAGACCTAGACCAAAGCCTCGCCGCGAAGAAGGACGGGCCTCGACCTCGCCCGCGACGAAGGCGTCGAAGATGTGAGGCCGTAGCGACTCCGGGACCCCCGTGCCTCGGTCGGTCACGCGAAGCTCGATCTGGCCGTCACGCGCCTGCGACGAAAGCTCTACCTCGCTGTTCTTGGGCGCGTGGCGGATCGCGTTCTCGACCAGGTTGGTGAGCGCACGCCGCAAGAGCTCGCCGACCCGTTCGAGGTGTGCGAGAGGCTTCGCGCGCTCCCGGGAGGAGCGACGGTTTCCGGTGATCTTCCTCACGGCGTTGCGCGAATGATCCGCAATCTGCTCGACATCTCCCGCGGGGAGGAAGGAGTGCTCCAGCCGGTGCACGGGCCGGTCGACCTCGACTTTCTGGGAGCCGCGGTGTTCGGCGACCTTGCCGTCGTGGCCGGGCTTTCCCGCGTGAACCTGCGCTCGCGCTTCGAGGTCGCCGTCGTCTCGGCCGTCCCTGTTCGGCATGCGGACGTCGAGAGGTACGCAGTCGATCGCCGCACCAGCGAAGGCAGCGAGCGCCTCGGCGCCGCCGGCGGCGACCGCGCGACGAAGGTATGCACGAGCACGTGCATACCTTGCACTTCGTCGACGCGGACGCCCGACTTCGCCTACGGAGTCAGCGGTTCGCGGTCGGCACGAAAGTTGTTTGGGAAGCGGTCATGAGCAAGCCCATCCCGACCATCCAGAAGTACATGACCACGTCGCCCCACTCGATCGGACGCGAGCAGACGCTGGCCAAAGCCCACGCGATGATGCGCGAGCACGGCTTCCGTCATCTGCCCGTCCTCGAGGGCGGAAAGCTCGTCGGGCTCGTCACCATGCGGGACCTTCACCTCATCGAGACGCTGCGCGACGTCGACGTGGACACCGTGACCGTCGAAGATGCGATGTCGACCGAGGTCTACGCCGTCTCGCCGAACGCCCCGCTCGACGAGGTGGCAGCCGAGATGGCCGAGCACAAGTACGGCTGCACCATCGTAATGCAGAACCAACACGTCGTCGGCGTGTTCACCACGGTCGACGCGTGCCGTGCGCTGCATGATCTCCTTCATGGACGTCTCTCGAAGTAGCGAACAAAGCGAACAAAGCGGCATTCCCCGTGACGCTGAGCGGATCGTCGGCGAGTGCCTCAATCGGCGAAGCTGCTGCCGCCGATGAACTCGCGCAGGATGCTGGTCGCCGGAACCTGCTCGGACTCGATGGGGATGAAGGGAACGAGCAGCGACCGCAGGCGGTTCGCGGCTGCGCGCTGCGGGTGACCGCTGGGGACCTCAAGCAGGTACCGCTCGGCGAAGATCTTCAAGACCGAAGCTTCGTACACGATGGAGCTGTCGAAAACACAGTCAGCGTGGACGATGCCGGGCTCGATGTGGCGGCGCTCGCCCCGGCGAACGCTGCACCAGCGGCTGAGGGTGTCGCCCGTCGCCGGGGAGACGTGGCCATCGTGGGACCGCAAACGCGCGCGCTCCTGAAGGACGCGACGGGCTTCGCACGCCGTGCTGGTGCGCGCAGCGCGAGCAGCGCGACGGGCCGTCTCGTTCTGCTCGCCGACTGACGGTCTGGGTGTCGTATCGTCGCGGCATGCCCGCTTCCACGGTGGACCAGTACCTCGCCGCGCTCCCCGAAGGCCGCCGCGCCGCGCTCTCGGCCGTCCGCGATGAGATCAACCGCAGTCTGCCCGCCGGGTACGAGGAGGGCATCCTCTACGGGATGATCGGTTGGTACGTGCCGCTCTCGAGCTATCCCGCGGGCTACGGTGGCAATGCCAAGTCCCCGCTGCCGGTGATCGGGCTGGGCGCGCCGAGGTCGTACATGACGCTCCACATGATGTGCCTCTACATCGACTCGCCGCTCCACGACTGGTTCACCCGCGCCTATGCCAAGAGCGGCAAGAAGCTCGACATGGGCAAGGGCTGCGTACGCTTCAAGACTCTCGATGCGCTCGCAATCGACGTGGTGGGTCGCACCCTGGCGCGCCTGACGCCGGCGCAGCACATCGCGAGCTACGAGGCTTCGCGCGCGGGACGGGGACGAAGCCCGCGGCCACGAAGGCGCCCAAGAAGGCTGCGGCGAAGAAGGCTGCGGCGAAGAAGGCTGCGGCGAAGAAGGCTGCGGCGAAGAAGGCGACGCCGAAGGCCGCAGTGAAGAGGGCGGCTCCCGCGAAGAAGGCGGCGCCAGAATGACGCTTTGCTGCGGCGCTCACGCCGTCGCGGTAACGCGTCCGCGCCTCCATAGGGGCAGGAGCAGGAGCGCGCCGACCAGCGCGTAGCCCGCCCAGGCGAAGATCGCCGTGCGCCAACCGTAGTGGTCGACGAGCCAGCCCGTCAGCACGTCGCCCCCTGCGGCGCCGACGTAGCCCATGCAATTAACCAGTCCGACCGAGGCCGCAGCGGTCCCCGGTCGCGCGAGGTCCACCGGGAAGGTGCCCACGAGCAGGACCTGCGCCCCGAAGACGCAGAAGCCGACGAGCACGAGCACGGCGCTCACCGCGAGGGTCGAATGGGAGACGACTGCCTGATAGCCGACGGTGAGCACCGCCAGGGCGGCCAGCAGGACACAGACCAATGGCGCACGCCGCCCGGCAGCGAAACGATCGGAGATCCATCCGGAGCCCAGTGCTCCGGCGACGCCGCCGATCGGCAAGATCGCATACGTGAGCGCGGCTCGGCCCACGCCGGTGCCTTGCATCTCCTTCACGTGGGAGAGGCCCCAATCGAGGAAGCCATAGCGGGTGGCGTTGAGCAACCCCAGCGCGAAGGCCAGCAGCCATAGCGGTGCATTGGTGAGGGTCGCCGTAATGGTGGCGCCGACCGATAGGCGTGGCGCCGCGTCGACCGCGCCCACCGCTGCGTCTCGAGTCGGCGCGTCCCCCGGTGCGTCCCCCGGTGCGTCTCCCGGTGCGTCTTCGGGTGCGGCTTCGGGCGAGCCGGCGGCGGGCGTGTCGCGCAGCAAGGCGAGCATGTGGACGGCCGCGAGCGCGAGGAAGCCGGCGGGGAGCCACATCGCCCAGCGCCATCCCCAGGTCTCGGCGGCGTAGCCGGAGACGACCAGCGTGACGGCCGCGGCCACCTGATAGCTCGTTCCGAGGATGCCGAAGGACAGGCCGCGATCGGCGGCTGGGATCCAGCTCGAGGCGACGCGCATCGTGGGCGTCCAGCCGAGGGCCTGAGCGTAGCCGTTGGCCGCCCACGCGAAGAGCCAGAACGAGACCGCCTCGCCGAACCCGAACAGGACGCTGAGGAGCGCCGAGGCAAGCATGCCGACGGCGAGGAGCACACGTGCAGAGATGCGCTCGGCCAGCTGGCCGTTGACGATCTGGCCGATCGCGTAGGCCGCCTTGAAGGATGCGAGCACCCAGCCGAGATCGGCCTTGCTGAAGCCCAGCTCGGCCTGGATCCCCGGCAGCGTGGCTGAGATGTTGCTGCGACAGAAATAGAACGAGCCGTAGGTGAGCCAGAGGACCCACAACATCAGCCTGCGCTGTCGATCCACGGTGGGGCGCAGCCTAACGAAAGACGCCGAACGAGACGTCTCTTCCGGGAGCGATGCCGAAGCCTGCCACACGATCGCCACAAACCTTCCCTCGGGCTGCCTCAAAGGGTCCCCGAGTCGCCCCCATCCGGAGTGCAGTCTCAGCTTCGATGACGAGGATCGATGGGACGTTGAGGACCTGGTCGCAGTACGCCCGGCTCGCTGCAAAGCTTCTGCTGGCGAGCCTGGGGGCGCTATCGGCATGGCTGGCTGCCGCCATCGTGCTCGAGGTCGTGGGCGCGCGGGAGCCGCCCTCACGCGCGGAGCGGCCGACCTGGGATGCGATCGTCGTGCTGGGCTGCCGTGTTTCGCGCGACGGGGCGCCCAGCCTCGCGATGCGCCGTCGCGTGGGATACGCCGTGGAGCTCTTCCAGCAAGGGCGAGCCCCACGGATCGTGATGACCGGTGGCCGCGGCGAGGACGAGCCCGTCTCCGAGGCCAGCGTGGCAGCCAAGGTGGCCGAAGCGCTCGGGGTGCCTCGCGAGGCGATCCTCATCGAGGAGGAGAGCCAATCGACCGAGCAGAACGCCGAGTACGCACGCCGCGCGCTGGGACCGGGCGAGGTCCTCGTCGTCAGCGACGCCTACCATGTGACCCGCGGAGCCCGTGTCTTCGGGCGCTACTTCGACGAGGTGGACGGCACGGGGATCCGCGGTGCGCCGCTCGGCGGAGCACTTCGCGAGGTGGCCGCGATCGCGATCTATGCGCTGCTCGGGCGGCTCGACGGCCCGGTCCCGGTTCCGGTCGACGAGCGGCTGGCGAAGTTCGCCGTGGCGACCGGCGCGGCGCGGCGCGGCGCGACTCAGCGAGGAGCGTCGCGGAACAGGCGGGCAGCGCGTGCGACCTCGAGGCCGAGCTTGCGGAGGAGCGTGTCGACCCGAGGATCGACCGCGGCGCCCGTCTCGTCGAAGGCTTTACCGGCCGTGGCGAGCGGGACGGCGAGCGGGACGACCCAGCCACGCAGCGCGCGCACGATGAAGTCGAGGGTGTTGACCGACTGCATGCTCTGCATACCGCCGGACGTCCCGATGAGACCGACCGGCTTGTCGGTCAGGTAGGGCGGCTCGCGATCGGAGAGCAGCTCCAGCCAGTCGATCGCGTTCTTGAAAACCCCGCTCACCGAGCCGTGATAGAGCGGGCTCGACCACACCAGGCCATCCGCTTCGTACATCGCCGTCGCAAGCTCGACGGCGCGCGGAGGCGGAGCGATCCCGTACTCGTACATCGGCAAGGCGAGCGTGCGGATGTCGAAGGCCACGACGTCTGCACCGGCTTGCGCAGCCCCCGCGAGAGCGACGTTCAGCGCCGAGAAGCTGGAGCTCGATGCGCCCAGGGCGCCACCGAGCCCGACGATGCGGAGCGGCCGTTCCAAGTCCCGTGGCTCTAGCACGCACAGGCGCTGCGAGGTGCTGGCGATTGCGCTCCGGGTTCGTTGCGGCACACAACGCGCTTGGTGAGCCTCCCTATCGCCAGCGCCGCCGTCGAGTGTCCGCATGCCGCGCGCTGCCCGGGTTGTGACCACATCGGCGTGCCTTACGCCGACCAGCTCGCCAGCAAGGCGCAGGCCGTGCGAGGCGCTCTCGAGCCCTACCCGTCGCTGCGCGGCATCGAGACGCGGTCGGTCCGCGGGGCGGATCCCATCGCGGGCTACCGCGCGCGCCTGAAATGGGTCGCCGGCAAGGGCGGCGCGCTCGGTCTCTTCGAGCGCGGCGGACACCACGTCGTCGACCTGCCCGAGTGCGCGGTCGCGACGCCGGTCACCCGCGACGTCGCGGCGGCGGTGCGCGCGATGCTGCGCAGCGGCGCCTTTTCGACGATCGCAGGCTCGCTGCGTGCGATCGACGTGCGCGAGGTACACGGCGAACAGGGCGAGACGAAGTGCATCCTGACGCTGGTGCTGGTGCGCGAGCGACGTCCTTCCAAGAAGGATCTGGCCGCGGCCGCGAAGGTCCTGCGTGAGGGCGAGCCGCGCATCGCCAGCATCTTCCTCAACTGGGCCCCGCTGCGCGCCGTGCAAATCCTCGGTGACGAGACCGAGAAGCTGAGCGGCGCGAGCGAGATGTTCGATCAGCAGGGCGACGTCCTGGTCAGTGCCCTTCCCGGAAGCTTCGTGCAGGCGCATCGCGGCCAGGCCGCGGCGATGGCCGAGGCGATCGTCCGGGGGGCCCTCGCCCTGCCCAAGTCCAACCCCAAGGCGCGCGTGCTCGAGCTGTTCGCCGGAGCTGCGCCGTTCGGCCTTTCCCTGGCGCGCGCGGGCTGCGAGGTGACCGCGGTCGAGTCGTTTGCGCCGGCCGCCGAGGGCGCGAAGCGCGCCGCCAAGGCGCAGCACCTGACCGCGAACATCAAGGCGCTGGCCGAGGACGCGACCCACGCCGCCATCCGCCTCGCCCGGGAAAAGGCGACGTTCGATCTCGTGGTGGTCGACCCGCCGCGCCGCGGCCTGGGCCCGGCCCTGCGCAGCGCCATCGCCGAGCTGGGGCCGCGCGCCATCGCTTACGTCTCGTGCGACCCTTCGACGTTGGCCCGCGATCTCGAGGCCTTTCTCCGTTTGGGCTACGCGACATCCGAGATCGAGCCCTGGGATTTCATCCCGCTGACGGCCCATGTCGAGTCGCTCACGTGGCTCGCTCGCACTCCGCCGCCGCCACTGGAGGTGCTGTCGCGCGACGGCGACGCGGCCATCGTGGGCGGGCCACCGCACGCGTCGGGGGCGCGCGTCGCGAAGCAAGCCGCTCGCGAGCTCCACACCAAGGCCGTCTTCTGCCCGACCCTGCCCGGCGCCAGCGGCGCGGTCCTGGTGGGCGTCGACCGAGCGGTGGGGACGGCGCGCGTCGTCGCGGCGGTGCGCGGCGTGCCGAAGGCCAAGCTCGAGGGATGGCTGTCATCGTTGGAGGTTCAACGAACCGGCGACGGCCGCGCCCTGGTGCAGGTCGACGTGCCGATCGAGGCGCTCCCCAAGCTGGGGCGCGCGCTCGCCCGAGCCGGCCACCCCGTGCTCGGCGACCCCGACGACGCACCGACCGCGCGCTACATGGCCGAGAAACATGGCGTCGACCGCCCACTCGCCCACGTCGTGCGGCTGGACCTCCAGCTTGGCGTGTCGGCAGAACCATCGCAATCAATGGATATTCCTGGCGACATGGCGGCTGCCCTGGTCCGGCTGGGCCTCGCGGGATGATCGCTGTGTTTTCGGTCGTAGCGCGGCGCTCGCGGCGGATGCATCTTCCGCGGTGATGATCCCGAACGCCGCCCGGTACGGTCGCCTCGCCTCCGCGATGGCCGTCGTCCTCTCCTTTGCCGTTGCCGCACCCATGGCAGGTTGCAAGGATCGCATCGTCGCCACCCAGCAGGCCCCGGCGACCGCGCCCGAACCGAACGAAGCGCCGCTGGCTGGCGCGCCCAGCGCGAGCGTGGTGAACGTCCCCGCGGTGCCGCCGCCGTCACCCGGCGCGCGGATCGAGGACGAGACCAACACCATCAACGTGTTCCGCGATGTCGCGCCCAGCGTGGTCTTCGTCACCCAGAAGCGTACCGTGGTGAACCGCTTCGAGGGCACCACCGCCGAGGTGCCGGCCGGCTCCGGCTCCGGCTTCATCTGGGACAACCGGGGCCACATCGTCACCAACTTCCACGTCATCAAAGGCGCGCAATCCCTCACGGTCACGCTGCATTCGCAGAAGACGTACGATGCGAGCATCGTCGGAGTCGAGCCGCGCAAGGACATCGCCGTGCTGCGCATCAATGCGCCGCCGTCCGAGCTCAAGGCCATCCGGGTGGCCGCCGCCAGCGACACCCTCGATGTGGGTCAGAAGACCGTCGCCATCGGCAACCCGTTCGGGCTCGATCACACCCTCACCACGGGCGTGGTCAGCGCACTCGGCCGCCAGGTCGATGGCATCGGCGGCGTCACCATCCGCGACATGATCCAGACCGACGCAGCCATCAATCCCGGCAACTCGGGCGGCCCCCTGCTCGATTCGAGCGGGCGATTGATCGGCGTGAACACGATGATCTTCAGCAAGAGCGGCACCAGCGCCGGCATCGGATTCGCCGTACCGGCAAGCTCCATCGCTCGCGTGGTTCCCCAGCTCATCAAGTCGGGCAAGGTCGAGCAGGTCGGCATCGGGGTGAGCCTCGATCCGGAGCGCCGGCTCGAGCGGCGCCTACGCATGAATGGCGTCATCGTCCTCAACGTCGCGCCGGGCAGCCCCGCAGCGAAGGCGGGCCTGCGCGGCCTCACCGAGACTGCGGCCGGCCTGGCGTTGGGCGACGTCATCGTCGGAATCGACAAGGACAAGGTCGACGATTACGACAACCTCTACACCGCGCTCGATCGTCGCAAGGCAGGCGACAAGGTCATGGTGAAGGTCCGCCGCAACGAGAAGGTCGTCGTCGATGTGCCGATGGAGCTGGTGTTGCTGCCCTGATGGCTTGCTGTCGCCCGCAATGGTTGGGCAAAAGCAAGCGCTGCGCGTCATCGGCGCGGCCCGACACCGCCCGGCCGACACCGCCCGGCCGGCATCGCCCGGCCGGCATCGCCCCCGAGTAGCGCAGCCCCGTCGGTCACGCCTCGGGTTCCTCCGTCCGACCCATTCTCGTCAATGGCATTCTGACAATGGCAAACCCCGCGCGGATCTCGTCCTGCAGCCGCAGCTCCCACGCGTAGGCCTTCTGCGGGTACTTCCAGAAGGAGCCGTGGGCGACGGCGAGGCTGGGATCCGGCGCGTGCAGGCGATACTTCACACTTCACAGACAGGGCACGGCGCGCCCATGCCGGGGCGCCAGGCGGGACAAGTCTGACGTTTGTTCGTCCCGGCACGACCGCAACAGCGGAAGCGTGGATTCAGTTTCGCGCCACAGTAGTTGGTGATGAAATCGTCGCAACCGCGCTGTATCGGGGGGCGACCGAGGAGCTGCACAGGACCCAGCTGGCAGGCCCAGTGTTCAATGCCGCCTTCGAGAGGGCCATCGAACGCATACTCGTTCGGCGCATCGAAGAGGTGCTGGCCGAATGAACCGCCCTGCCCAACAAGCCGCTGAACCTGACGAAGGCCGCCCTGCCGGCTGCAGCGGCGCGCCGAGACCGGTGCGCCTCGCCCTGCCTCGCCCTCGCCAGCGTCGAAGCTGGCCTTCGCAGGTTAGCGCCGGTACGCTAGGCAGACGGAGCAATGCCCGTGCGTTCGATTCTTCTACAAGGCGGCAGCGACGCTGAAAACGGGGATTACACTCGCTTGCGGAACGCGGCCGACGCGCCAGGGCGCCACCTGGGCACCTGGTCGACGTTGAGGGACGCCAGGGCTGGCGATGAAGCGTGGTTCTACGTCGGTGCGCCGCACTCAGCGATCGTGGCTGTAGGCATCGCGCTCGGCAACGCCACGCCAGGCGACGAGTGGCCATTCCAAATGGACGTCGGCGACGTCAGGTGGCTGAGCCCGCCAGTCTTGCTCACGGAGCTGCGCGCGGCGCTGCCTGGGTGGGGTTGGGTCAAAGGAGCCCGAGGTCGTGCCTATCTGCCGGACAACGTGGGGGCCTATCTGAGACACCGCATGGCGATCGAGGTGGGCACGATAGTGCCCAATGGGCCCAGCGACCAGGACCCGCCAGCCGTTTCCACCGAACCGACGTCCCACCTGGACGAGTTCCAGCGAAGCACGGAACACCGTTGGGCGGAGCCCTACCTGGGCAGCGCTGGCTCGGCCGCCGGTCTCGCGCTCGGCTTCGTGCTGGCCGGCGTCAAGACGCGCGTCCACGCGGTGCGCTGCTCGAGCCCGGCGACATCGAGCCGCGCCGTCGTGGACGAGCAGATCCGCTTGACCGCAGCTCACCTGCGTCGCCTCGACCCTTCCGTGGCGGCGTCGCTCGAGCGCGACGCTGCGGCCCGCCTGGAGATCGACGGGGCCGAGCTCGGCGCTGGATATGCCATTGCCACGGTGCGCGGCGCCCAGGCGATCCAGGACTTCGCCAGCGCCGGCATCCCTCTCGAAGCGACCTATGGCGCGAAGGCCGCCGCCGCGATCAGGGCGCGAGCCCCAGCCTGGCGAGGCCGGCGCGTCGACTTCTGGCTTGGCAGCGATGCGGCGTGGCTCGCCGGTGCGCGGCCGACCGCCACGACGCCATGACGTGGAGACTCAGGTCGCGCCGCCATGCGAATGCGCGTGGCCGTGCCCGCTCTCATCCGGGCTGCAGCGAGCATCCTCCCAGCCGACCCAGTAGGGGCCGTCCGGTCCGTGCTCACGCTTCCAGATGGGCAGCCGGGCCTTGATTCGATCGATGAGCTCGCGACAAGCGCGAAAGGCTTCTCCGCGATGGGGCGCGCTGGTAGCGCACACGACGGCCACCTCGCCGACCTCCAGCGCGCCTGTGCGGTGGGCCGCGAACACGCGCACGCCCACCATCTCTGAGGCGAGCTCAGATTCGATACGTGCGAGCTCGGCTTCGGCCATCGATCCGTAGGCCTCGTATTCGATCCGCGTCACCGCTCGCCCTGCGTTGTGATCGCGCACCACGCCGAGGAAGGTCGCGACCGCCCCGGCCGTCGGATGCGAGACGGCGGCGACGGCCTCGTCCATCGACAGGACAGCCTGCCGGATGCGCTCTCCACTCATTTGCCTCCACTCATTTGCCTTCGCGCCGCCAGGCTCCGGTGCGGCCGCCGCTCTTCTCCAGGAGGCGTACGCTCTCGATCGTCATGTCCCGGTCCACGCCCTTGAGCATGTCGTAGATCGTCAGGCACGCCACCGTCGCGGCCACCATCGCCTCCATCTCGGCGCCGGTGCGATCGAACGCTTCCGCCACGGCGGTCGCGTGGATGCGGTGGTTGGCAGCGTCGAGATCGAGGTGCACTTCGACCCGCGTGAGCGAGATGCCGTGGCACAGCGGAATCAGCTCGGGCGTCCGCTTCGCCGCCTGGATGCCGGCGATGCGCGCGGTCGCCAGGACCTCACCCTTCTCGACGTCGTGGCGCGCGACACGGGCCAGCGTCTCGGGGCGCATGCGCACCGAAGCGGTCGCCACGGCGCGGCGCGCCGTCGCAGTCTTCGCTCCGACATCCACCATGTGCACCTCGCCGGCAGCAGTGAGGTGCGTCGACGGAGGCGCCGAGAGCGGGCGCGGGATCGGAACGTCACTGGGCAGGCGAGGCGGACCGGGTATGGGAACCGGGATCGAGCCCGGGTACGTGGTGCGGTCGTAGTCGGGCGGCAGGAGCGAGGATTGGCGAGCGCCGCGATCGGTCGCCGGCGCGGGAGCCTGGGTCGTGGGCGGCCGCGACCGCAGCGGCGCGTCATGCGTCGACGGCGGCGAGGAGATCGTGTTCGGCATTATCTTCGTGCGCGCGGCCGGAGGCGGCAGCGGCGACGTCGGCCGCTGGGGGAAGATCTCGTCGAAGACGTCGTGGAGGTACGCCTTGTCCGGCGCCTGGCGAGGCGCGTGGAGCAGCGCGTAGCGCTGCAACCCGCGCAAGCCGGCCCAGCTTCTGGCGTGCAGCGAGCGCCCAGGCTCCAGCGCCGACATGAGATCCTGCGGCGGCTTCACCGCGTCGGGATCGGGCGCCGGACGCACCCTCATGACGGAGGCGCCGGCGCGGCGCACCCCTTCCTCCACCACGAAGGGGTCGACGATCTCCGCCGTCCCGGCGAGCGTGACGCGTCGCCGGCTCTCCCAAGGCATCGCTCGCCACGCATCGAGCGAAACGCGCCAGCCCGAGAGGTCGAGTGCACGCCGCGCGGAGATCGGGACACGCTCCAGCGCAGGGTCTGCGTCGTCGAAAGCGAATAGCGCTGCAACGAGAGCGTCGTCGGCCATGGCGACCCAACGTAGCGAGGGTCCGGGCAGCGCGTCGCCTTTTGGTGAGCGGGGCCGGGCGGGAGCCGCCTCGCGGTTCCCGAGCGCGTCGGACCGGCCGTGCCTATTCCTGGCTCACGCCAGCGAGAACGCCGACCGACTGGCGTACCTGGATCTAGAGCACCGATCAGGTTGAAACCTGTCGTATTCACGCGATTTTACGCGCCAGACACGCGACCTCGTCGCTCTGTTCCTCAGATTGCTGAGAGTAGTCTTTCGGTACTCACTCCTCGGGCGCGCGCCTCGCACGCAAACTCCCGCGAATTCACTCAGCCTTCAACCTGTTCGGCGCTCTAGACCCAGGCAGAGCGCCGATCAGCTCCCGGCGCGATAGATGGAGTAGAGCAAGGCCTTGGCGATGCGCCCGGCCTCGCGCTCGCAAAGGTGACCTGCGCCATCGCCGTCGACACCTTGGCTCTTGCTGGGACACGCGGATGTCGACCGATTTTGCGCGCAAATCCGCCAGACGCCGCCGATCTCGCAGCGAGCGCCCCCCGACTGGCTCTCGATGTCCTGCAGATCGAAAACGATGTCGGACTTGAACGTCGCGAGCATCCATGTGCGCATGGCGATCTTGGGCGGATTTTCAGCGGTATCGAAGACGAGCGGCGGAGTGATGTGCAGCACCCGGACGCCCGCGGCGCGGAGCTCGCCCGCCATCGTTTGATACTGCGCTTGCACCGATGCCAGATCGGCGGCGCGCACGTCGGCATAGCCGAGCTTGAGCGCCGCGACGCGAAGCCCCGACTCGTTGCGCAGCACCGCGTCCTTGAAGACGGCGAGCTTTTCGGCAGGGTTTCCGTTCGCCAGACCCGGCTTCACGTCGACGAAGATGCCGCCATTGAGCCCAGCCGAGAGCTGATGATCGGGTCCGTAGTAGCTGAACTTGAAACCGGCGGCCTCGGCGCCGTCCTCCAGATCCTGGCCGACCGATTGATGGAGAAAGAGCGTGCCGTAGGACGTGACCTTCGCCTTTTCGCCAGCGGCGAGCGCGTCCCAGGCCGCCACGCCGTCGAGGCTGACGACGGTCTTGCCGGTGACGGCCGGCAGCGGCGCGGCCGCAGCCGCGGCGCTGCTCCGACGCTCCGACTTCTTGGAGCTGGAGCCACTGCTGCAACCGAGCCCTGCACAAGCTGTGAGAGCCAGCGCGAGGACGGGGGTGAGGCGGCGAACCGAATTCGACGTTCGAGCGGAAGTCATGTGGCTGGAGACTTCACACGCGTGCTCCGCCAGTCACGTGAATTCCGGCAAGCCATCCAGCTTCGACAATCGCGCCGCGAAGAGGTAGAGCCCCGCCCATGTCCCATCGGTCCGACGCCCCGTCGCGCCTCCCGGCGTTCTGCGAGACCGTGCTCGATCGGCGAGCCGAGCGTCGGCAAGCGCCCGACGCCCTGCGTGACGCCCTCGCTCACCCCGACGCCCGAGTGATGATCTTCACCGGCGATCGGATCGTGGCTCGGCGCACCGACGAACGTCTCGAGGTCACGTTCACCCGCCAGCGTGCCGGCGAGCTGGGCGCAGACGAAGAGATCGGCGTCCTGCTCGGGTTTACCCCGGACGGTGCGCCGTGGATCGCGACGTCGGTACGCCGCGACGGAGACGATTCCACATGGATCGGATTGGAGAGGCTCGGGCTGCGCCCGCTGCTCGCCGAGCCCAGCCTCGGCCCGTCGCACTTGGGTCCAGTGGCGGAGGCACGCAGCATGCTCGACTGGCATGCGCGGCACGGCTTCTGCGCGCGATGCGGATCGCCTACCAAGTCCCGCCTCGCCGGCTGGCGCCGTGCCTGCCCGAGCTGCGGCGCCGAGCACTTCCCGCGTGTCGACCCCGTCGCGATCATGCTGGTCCTCGACGGTGACCGCTGCCTCCTCGGGCGCCAGCCACGCATGGGACGCGGGATGTACACGTGCCTCGCAGGCTTCATAGAGCCCGGTGAGACCATCGACGACGGCGTTCGCCGCGAGGTACTCGAAGAGTCGGGGATCGCCGTCGGTGCGGTTCGCTATCACGCGAGCCAGCCCTGGCCCTTCCCCTCCTCGTTGATGATCGGAGCGTACGGCCAGGCGACCAGCCGCGACGTCGTCGTCGATCACGACGAGCTCGAAGACTGTCGCTGGTTCAAGCGCGACGAGGTCGCGCATATGGTTGAAAAGTCCCAGCCTGACGGCCTGTGGGTGCCCCCGCTGGGGACGCTCTCGCGTCACCTCATCGACGACTGGCTCGCCGGCGCCCATGCCGTTCGGGCATGAGAGGTTCGCGCACCTGGACTATCCTGGGCGATTTGATGGACGCCAAGGACCTGATCGTATGGGCGCTGGAAGCCTCGCTGTATCTCGAGCCACGGCGCCCTGGGCTCACTGCGGCCGAGATGGTGGAGATTGGCGCCCACTTCGGCGTCGGCGCGGCCGCCCTCGACACGCACCTGCGGGGGCGCGCCGTGGAGAGCGGGCGGGTCGTGCCGTTCGGGGTCGACCCGAGCTTCTTCGCCACCTACGAAGGTGATCTGCGGAACGTCCGGGCCTTCGATCACGTCGTCACGGCCTTCAAGGTCGTTGCGGAGACAGCAGGGCAACGCCCGCCGATCGTCGACCGCGAGGCGGTCATCGCGTCGGGCACCGCGGCCGGCATCGCGCCCGGCGATCTCGAGTTCGCGATTGCCACCTATCGCGCATTCGAGGCGGTACCCGAAGCGGAGCCGCGCTGGGAGCTGCGCCGTGTGAAGCCGGGGGCCGCGCTGCCCAGCGCCCAGCGCGAAGGGCCCGCCGGACGAAAGGTCACCCGTCGCGAGCGCTACGGCGAGCTCGTCGGATTGGTGCGAACCTTGGTGGAGCGCCGACGCTCCGCTGCCAGCGCTTCTGCCGCCGCGACGACCCCCGCCGCCGCCCCCCCCGGGGCGCGCGTCGCCGTTCCACAGGCCGCCCGAACCCCGGCAGTCGGCGAGTCTCCCCAGCGCGCCGCCGCACCTGCGGCGTCCGCGTCGTCGTCTTCCGCGGCCGCGCCTGTTGGCGTGGGCGATGGCGTGGGCGATGGCGTGGGCGATGGCGTGGGCGATGGCGTGGGCGATGGCGACCTGGTCCATGCATTCCGCGGTATCCTTCCGGCGCTCGGTCAGGGGCGACTCGTTTCGTGGTGGGCCCAACTCGGTCTCGAGCTCCGTATCGCCGACGAGCAGGGCGCCGCCCTGACGAGGTGCGTCCTGGCCGCAACGCTCGCGGAGATTGCGCTCACGATGGCGTGCCCCAGACCGCGCGAAGCGAGGCCGGATCCCAAAGGCAAACCGGCGCGATGGGCATTGCCTGAGATCGCCAGGGCCGCGTCGACGATCGGAGTCGACGACCGGCTGCGCGCGCGGCTCGAGCGGATGCACAAGACGCGGCAACGCGTCTACGTGGCGAGGGTGATGGAGCTGAGCGGCCCGGTGAGCGACATCACCCTGGAGGAAGCGCAGGACGCGAGTGAAGCGCTCGACGCGACGTTGCGCCTCGTGCTCGCGTGGAGTCAGAAGACGACGCGTCGCGGGTAGTCCGACGGGCAGTCCCCCGGGCGCGCAGCAACGGCGCAGCTTGGATTCGCGATCGCCGTTCCACGCGTGGCGGCGCGCCTCGTAGACCGACATCTTCGGCGGCGGGAACCTGCACCGGTCCGGTCGGCCCCGACATCCCGGGCGGCGAGGTGTCAGACCAATGCGATGTGCTCCGGCAGCTCGCCGTTGCTCACGTGCGTGTAGTCGTGGTCGATGCTCCTGACGACACACGCGGCCAGGGGAACGCCCAGCTCGCCGCGAAGCTGTCCGAGGAACTTCGGCGGTGCGACGAGGATCAGCTCCTCGAACGCCTTCTCCTGCCGACCCGCTTCGAGCTCGACGACCATCTTTCGCGCGAAGTCGTGCTCGCCCTTGTCCTCGTGAGCGCCCGCCCGATCGGTCTTCTCTCGGCTGTGCTCGCGATCGACCTTGCGCAGAAAGGTCCACGGCTTGTCGTCGCCGTCGACCTGGAAGAGGCGTGCGTGACTTCCGTCGCCGACGAAGATCCATGTCTTTTTCATCGAGGGCAGTACCACGCGCGCTGTCGATGCGCCGGTCACGGTCCGCGCAAAGCCGAGCTCGTCCCGAGCTTGTGTGGGGCAGGACGGAGACGTGAGGCGCATCGTCTCGCTCGCAAGCCGATGCGCCGACCCGCGACCGGGGTCCTCGCGAGCCGGGCGGTTGGCCTCAACCATGCACGGTGTCGCGGCATGCTGTACGTGGACCACCACGCAAGGACGCAATCGTCCGGTCGCCTGCACGGCGCCTCGACGCTCGCTGCAGCCGCGCTGTCGCTGGGCCTCACGTTCACTCCGCGAGCGGCGGCCGCGCAGATCATCTGCCCTGCGTCGGCGCCCGTCAGCTGTCCCGGCGGTTCCTGCGCAGCCACTGCGCGAGAATGCGCCGCGGTCGAGGGGTGCCCTCCGAACATGCCGCATCGCTGCTCCAACGGAGCGTGCGCCCAGACCGATGCCTCATGCACCAGCGCGAAAGCCCCCGCAGAGCCCAACGCTCGCCCCGCCCTGCAGCCAGCCACCAACACTGCGGCTCGGGGACAGACCGCCGCAGAAGCTGCAGACCTCGCCGCTGCCGATGCGACCGCGGCTGCCGCCGCCGCGGAGAGCGCGGCGCTCGACGCATACGATGCAGCAGCGGACGCGGAGGTCGCAGCAGACGACGTAGAGGTCGCAGCGAGTGACGCCGAACAGACCGCCAGCGACCTGGAGAGCCGACAATCGCCCACGGCAAGCTTCGGCGACGAAGACGCCAACAACTGCCCGACGGACACGCCGGTGGATTGCCGGGACGGCACCTGCGCGTCCTCGGTCTACGCGTGCCGTGAAACCGTTCCGGTATCCGAGGCGAGTCTCTCCGAGGACGCGAGCGACGCATCGTTCGCCTCGCCTGGCGTCGATGGAGTCGAAGACGGCAACGAGGCCATGGCCGAGGGTTGCGCAGCCGGCGCGCCAGATGCAGCAGGCGCATCGGCTGCGGCCGTCGCCATGGTGGCCTACGTGGCGAGCCGTTTGCGCCGACGTCGAACTCGTCCACTGACCGCCTGAGCTCGACTCACCCGACGCGACGAAAGCTCGCCACTATGGGCGCTTCGGAAGCTGCCCCCGCGTCGCTCCGAGCTGACCGGGATCGTGGCGCTGTGCCCCCTCGGGGATGCCCCCAGTGACGCCGCTGTTCTCGATGACCCCGCGAGTCCACAGCGTCCTCTCCACCACGGCCTGGAACACCGAGATCAGCGCATCTTCGACATGGGGACCGCGATCGCCCTCGAGAATGCGCAGGGCGCGCGCGATCGCTTCGACCGTTGCCAGGCCCTCTCGATGCGCCTCGTAGCGAAGCCGATACGACGAGGGGCGTCCCGCGGGGAGCGTGACGCAGGGGATGTCGCTCACGCCGCCCACGCGCTGGCGGATCTTTGAAGCCTGACGCCAATTGCCGTCGGGGACCACGAGCGTGACCGGCCTATCGTCGCCTGGCGAGCTCGCGACCTGGTCGAGGGGAATGGCACCTTCGTGGGGGAAGAGCAGCAGTGGACGCGACCCCTCGGGGGCGACGAATGCGTCCTTCCGGTCGTCCTCGTGCCCGCGTATCAGCACCTCGCTGTTGGGCATTGCGAGAATGGCCAGACGCCCGGTATTGGTGGGCTTGCGCGCCTCGCGGCGGTGGATGACGAGCACCAGCCGCGTGCGCGTCGAGAGCGTCGGAATGAGCTCGCATACGCAGAGCGTCGCGTGCATGCGGCAGCGTTCGCAGCGGTTTTCGCCGTTGTTTCGTCGGCTCATGGGCCTGTCAATCTAGAACCAATCGGACTGCATTCGGGCGTAGCTATCGTCATTGCGAAGGCAGAGCGCAGCCAACGTTCCAACGCGAGGCAGCTCGGTTGCCGCCCAGTACTGGGCCGCGCATAGCTTGCCTCGACACAGCGCCTCGATCTCGGGGGTTGTGGCCTCGGGGGCGGCATCTGGGTTGGACTTGGCGGCAGACCCAGCCAGCAAGCGGGTCGCCGCGTCGGCCTGGGCCAGCCATTGCCAACCGATGACCACCACCGAGAACATCTCGAGATAGTCGGCGCTGTGACGCAACATCTCCTCGATTTTGCCCTCCAGCCCGAGACCACCGAGGTGGGTCGTCACGGTCATCAAGGCCGCCACTGCACCCTCCAGTCTTCCGCATTCATCTGCCGATACACCCGCTTCGCGAGCCGACCTGATGGTCGCCATGATCTCGTCGCGCAGATCGAGCAGCGATTGCCCCGCTCCGGCGACCACCTTCCGCCCGAGCAGATCGAGTCCCTGAATGCCAGTCGTTCCTTCGTGGAGACTGTTCAACTTCTGATCGCGCAGCCACGCCTCGGGCAAATATTCGCTCGAATAGCCGTAGCCCCCGTGGACCTGCAGGGCGAGCGCATTGGCCTCGAAGCCCCGCTCCGCGGGGAAGGTCTTGGCCACCGGGGTCAACAGATCGAGCAGGCGCGCGGCGAGCTTCCGAGCCGGCTCCTCCTCTGCGGCATCGGCAAGGTCGGAGAGGAGCGCGCAGCGCAGCAAGAGGAGCAAGCCACCTTCGACGATGGCCTTCTGGCGCAGGAGCATTCGACGAACGTCGGCGTGCTCGAGGATGGGGACCTGGGGCGCCGCCGGATCCCGAGCACCCAGGGCACGCCCCTGCGGGCGCTCGCGCGCATAGTGGAGGGCCTCGCGATAGGCGACCGAAGCGGTGGCGATGCCGTTGAGGCCCACCATCAATCGCGCCTCGTTCATCATCTGGAACATGTAGGAGATGCCGCGGTTCGGTTCGCCGACCAGCCAGCCGTGGCAATCGTCGCGGTCCCCCAGCTCGAGCGCGATGCTGGGCAGGCCGCGCCAGCCGATCTTGTGGATCATCCCGGCAGTCGTGCAATCGTTGTCGACCAGCGCGCCGCCTTCCTCGCGAAGCCTCGGAATGGCGAAGAGGCTGACGCCCTTGATCCCGGCGGGCGCGCCCACGATGCGGGCGAGGGCGAGGTGCACGATGTTCTCGGTGAGGTCGTGGTCGCCACCGGAGATGAAGATCTTCGAGCCCCGCACCCGATAGCCGCCGTCGGAAGCGAGCGTCGCGCGGGTGGTCACGTCGGACAGGCTGCTGCCCGCCTGGGGCTCGGTGAGCGCCGTGGTGCCAGACCACTCGCCAACGTACATCTTGTGGAGGAATCGCGTCTTGAGGCTTTCATCCCCGAAGGACTCGATGAGGCGCGCCGCCCCCGTGGTCAGGCCGAGCAGCCCCAAGACACTGCCATTGCCGGCCATGAGGTAGACCATCGCGGCACTGGCGTAGGTCAGCGGCAAGTCCTGGCCCCCCACCTCGGTGGGGCGGGTCGCGGCGATCACGCCGAGGTCCCGGGTCGCCTCGAACAGGCCCTTCATCTCCGGATGGAGGGTCACGCGGCCGCCGACGAGCCGGGGCGGGTCGCGGTCGATGGCCCGGTACGACGGCAAGAGCTTGTCGCGCGCGAGCTTTCGGGCCGAGCCCACGTACATCATCGCGGTCTCGCGGGTGTGCTCGCGGAAGCGCGGCAGCCCGAACAGCCGCTCGGCGCCGAGCACCGCATGGAGCTGAAAGTCGAGGTCGCGATCGTCGAGGAGCGGGTTCGACATGGCCACGTTGCTACAGCATGTGGAGCCCGGCGCTCGTGGTAACGTCCGCTCATGGCCTTCGAGCGGAGCGCGCCACTCTCCAGGGAGACGCTGTCGTTCACGGAAGCTGTGCGTCGGGCGATTGCGTCGTGCCGGCAGACCGACGAGGCGGTGTGCGTCGCTTGCCTGGGCGTCCGCAACGTCGGGCGCGCAACCGATCTCATCGGCGCTCCTGCGGTCGATTCGATCGTGGTCGCGCTCCACGAGCTTCTCCTCAAGGCGCTCCGCGGAGGCGACACGGTGGAGCGGCTGGAAGGCGCGCGGTTCGGCTTCGTCCTGCACGGCTGCGAAGCGGACATTCTCGAGATCGTGGGCCGCCGGCTGGCGACGCAGATCTTGCGGGTGACCACGGCCAGCGCCCACCCGGAGGCCGAGCTTGGCACATCGCTCGGCATCGCCTTCTTCGGCGACTCGCAGCCCACAAACGATCAGGAAGGCGTCGAGCTCACGATGCGCGAGGCGGAGCGCGCCCTCTCCGAGGCCCTCGCCGAGGGTACCGGGCGCGTGGTCATCAAGTCCTTCTGATCAGACCCATCAGGGTGAGAACGCGATCGGATAGGTGACTTCGGTCTTCACCCCGCCCGCCGGGAAACGCATTTTCGCCACGCGATCGGCAATGCAGTTGCCGATGTCGCTCCCCTCGAAGGTCGAATCACTCGAGACCGCCTCGACCGCCCCGTTGGGCATGATGCGAAACTTGGCAGTCACCTTGCCAGCCGCTTTGGGGTCGACCGCGAGGATCTTCTCGTAGCAGGTGCGGAAGCCCTTGAAGCCGCCGCGCACCACGCCCTGGATCTCTGCGGGGAGCAGCTTCTTGGGGACTTCGACGACGACCGGCGCCATCGGCAACGTGGTCATCTCGGCGAAGGCCGTCTCGACGTGGTCGAGCTGCCCGGCCCGCGGCGCCGCCAGGAGGAGCAGCGGCTTCTTGCCCGGGCGTTCCCGGACCGCGACGAAGGCCTCGCCCCGCTCCAGCCGTTCGATGGTCTCCTCACTGGGCACCGCGAGGTAGGCGTCGTAGCGCGAGGGGACACGGTTTTGCTCGAGATCGAAATAGACGACGACCATCGATCGGTCGGGGTTCGGCATGTCGGCACGCCGTTCGCCGGCCTGCAGCGCCAGGTCGACCCACGAGTCGATGCGCGAGATCGATCGCTGCACCCGGATGTCGATGTCACATACCGAACAGGCCGACTCCTCGAGGTCTCGCTTGGCGGCACGCAGGTTGAAGATCCCGTGCGGGTCGGCCGAATTCGGGGCCTTGCCGACCAGCACGATGTCGGCGAGCGTCGCGCCGCGATCGTCCTCCGGGAAGTACGGGACGAGCGCCTTGCCGACCGATGCCATCGGCTCCATGTTCTGGTCGTAACGGGTGGGCGCCTCTTCCGTGCCTGAAACCAGGAGGCGCAGGCGTCGGCGCGACGCGTCATGCAGCTCGAATGTGGTGTCACCGGCGTGCCGCTTCATGAGCGTCTCGACGGCCGCGATCGCGCCTTCGCCGTCGCCCGCTGCCTCGCGCGCTCGAGACAGACCGAGGCTGGCGCGATCGAGCGCCTCCGCCGGTAGCGCGCTGCTCACGATGACCTTCTCCAGGACCACGCCGTCCGCGTCACTCGCGGTGCCCCGCTCGACGCGTCGAAGAACGCGCTCGAGCTCGAGCATCGCGGTCTCCGCCGCGGGTGCCTCCACCGGGGCAACGGCTTGCGAATTATCAGTCCTCGACCCGGGGGGCGCCTCGACCACCTCCTCCTTCTCGTCGACCGATTCACCACTCCGGGTCTCGTCGCACGCGGCGGCGAGGATCGCGGTCAGAGCAAGTGCAGCAACCTTCAGGGTCTTGTTCGACATCGTCATGGTGCGTGACCTCCGTGAAAGAGACGATGCATCGCCACCGTTCTAGCCCCTGTCTCGGGCGTGTCACCGTTCGGTCAAAGCGCTTTCCGCGCCCGCGCGGGGCGGGCGACAACCGC
>Ga0105046_10001600_pt1 | contig 35030 bp, 30 predicted proteins | sample MAT03_FD_78385 | JGI IMG/M metagenome (GOLD analysis project Ga0105046, IMG submission 78385) | Freshwater microbial communities from Lake Fryxell liftoff mats and glacier meltwater in Antarctica - MAT-03 (megahit assembly) | ecosystem: Environmental > Aquatic > Freshwater > Ice > Liftoff... | reverse complement strand
TGGGGTGCACTTCTGCACCGCCAAAGTCCGGCACGCGCTTGGTATTCACGCGGATGTCGTCTCGCAACCCTTCAAACTCGCCGCGCCGTACGTCGGCAAGATTTTCGCGATCGGGTCGCGTTGCGGCGCGTTCGTACAGGTACACGGGAATGCCAAGCTCGCGCGCCACCCGTTCGCCCAACTCGCGTGCCAAGGCGATGCAGTCGTCCATCGTGGCGCCCTCGAGCGGAATGAATGGCACGACGTCAGTGGCCCCGATGCGTGGATGCTCGCCCTCATGTTTCGTGAGGTCGATACGATCACGCGCGACCTGCATCGCGGCGAACGCGGCGGGCACCGCGGCGTCGAGCGATGCGATGCAGGTGATGACGGTGCGATTGTGCGATGCATCGCTGGACACGTCGAGCACGTGGGCGCCCGGCGTGTTGGCGATGGCGTCACGGATGGCACCGATCACGGCAAGGTCTCGGCCTTCCGAGAAATTCGGGACGAGTTCGATCACTGCGGGCTGACTCCGGGACTGCGGGCGGGACTGATTTACTGCGGGTGGGGGTTGGACGGACTTACTGCGGGTGGGGGTTGGACGGACTTACTGCGGGTGGGGGTTGGACGGACTTACTGCGGGTGGGGGTTGGACGGATTTACTGGGGGTGGGGGTTGGACTGAGTTACTGCGGGGGGGGGTTGGACAGACTTACTGCGGGTGGAGGTTGCAGGGGTAGACTAGTCCTCTTCTCGTAACTTGGCGAGGAACCAGTCGTGCATGACTCCGTTACTGGCGACGATGGGGCCGGCGATGAGGCGTGCGTCGTTGCCTTCCATGTCGGTGACTCGGCCTCCGGCTTCGCGGATGATCAGAACGCCGGCGGCGAGGTCCCAGGAGTTGAGGTGGAGTTCCCAGAAGGCATCGAAGCGGCCTCGTGCCACATCGCAGAGATCGAGCGCGGCGGCGCCGGCGCGGCGCACGCCGGCGACCTCGGGCATCAGTCTGCGGAGTTGCCGCACGTACCGATCAGCCGACGTGACGTCTTTGAAGGGGAAGCCGGTGCCGATCAGTGCGCGGGCGGGGATGGTATTGATTGACACGTGAATGGGGGTGGTGTCGACGAAGGCGCCGCCGTCGGCGATCGCGTTGTACAGAGCCCCGCGGCCTACGTCATACATCGCGGCGGCCTGCGGGACGCCGTCCAGCGCCACGCAGATCGAGACACCGTAGTTCGGGTACCCATGCAGGAAGTTCGTCGTGCCGTCCAATGGGTCGACGATCGCCACCAAACCTTCTTCCGTGCCGCCCTCGGCACTCAGCTCCTCGCCGACGATGCGGATCTCGGGGGCCTCCTTGGCGAAGTGATCACGGATGATCTGTTCAGCGCCGAGGTCGACGCGACTGACGAAGTCGGTGGGGCTCTTCTCCTCCCATGCAATCTCCTGCAGTGACCGCGATTGCTCGGCGATGAACGCCGTTGCGAGGGCAGCCGCGCCCACTGCAGTGTTGCGCCAAGCCAATCGCTGAGACTGCGAGACGTCAGACATGTTCAGGTGTTGATGTGAAACTTCACGCGTACGCTCGAACGCAAACTACCCCCGCAGCCCCCCACCCGCCGTTCATCAGTCCACCCCCCACCCGCAGTTCATCAGTCCACCCCCCACCCGCCGTTCATCTGTCCACCCCCCACCCGCAGTTACCTTTCCCGCATGTCTCGCATCTTCAGCGGTATCCAGCCCTCGGGCGAACTCCATATCGGCAACTACCTTGGCGCGGTCAAGAACTGGGCGCAGCTACAGCATGTGCACGCCGGCTCGATTTTCTGCGTTGTTGATTACCACGCAATCAGCGGCAACTACGATCCCGCCATGCTGCGCGCGCGTCGCTGGGGCATGGCCAAGTCGTTGCTGGCTGCCGGCATCGACCCGGCGCACGCCACCCTGTTTATGCAGAGTGATGTGCCCGAGCACACGGAGCTGTCGTGGATCCTCACCACGATTACGCCGATTGGTGATCTTGAACGGCAGACACAGTTCAAGGACAAGTCGACGAAGTTGGAAAGTATTCCGGCAGGCCTCTTGATGTACCCCGTATTGCAGGCGGCAGATATTCTGTTGTATCGCGCGGACGCCGTACCCGTTGGAGAAGATCAGATCCAGCACCTGGAGTTGGCTCGCGACACTGCGCGCAAGTGGAACGCGCGCTTCGGCGAGGAGTTCTTCCCCGAACCCAGGCCGTTGCTCACACCAACACGTCGCATCGTTGGCTTGGACGGACAAGCAAAAATGTCCAAGTCGCTGGGGAACACTGTGGGGTTACTTGAGACGGACGACGAGATCTGGGCCAAGCTGCGTCCCGCGATGACGGATCCGGCACGCGTGCGAAAGACCGACCCGGGGAACCCCGACGTCTGTAACATTTTCCAGTTGCACAAAGCGTTCAGTGACACCGACACGCAGGCCAACGTCGTGCAGCAATGCACGACGGCCGGATGGGGATGCATGGACTGCAAAAAAGTGTTGCACGGCAACATGATCGCTGAGTTCACGCCGATACGTGAACGTGCTGCGGCGTTGGACGCCGAGCCGCAGCGTGTGCTCGATGCGTTGGCCGACGGCGGACGCGCGGCGCGTGCCATTGCGCAAGAGACGATGGCCGAGGTCCGTGAGCGCATGGGTATGGGCGCGCTGACGCTGCCCTCCGCGTAACTGATCGTACGGCAGCACGCGGAGCGGCCATGCGACATCTCGTCGTCAATCTCTTCTCGGTGCTGACGCCGATGCGCATGCCGGCGTGGGTTGGTGAGCAGATAAAGGAGCGCGCGCAGCCGGGTTGGCGGGTGACGGTGGTGACGCCGCCTGCGTCACCCGACCGTGCTGTGCCGAGCGCCGTTGACCAGACCTCCGCCGCCATTGGTGACGCCGAAGCGTTTTATGGTTTCGACGTGTCGCCGGAACTGCTGCACGCCGGACCGCGGCTGCGGTGGGTGCATACCGCGTCCTCCGGCGTCGGTGCGTCGGTGACCAGCGTACTCCGCGCACGTGGACCCGCCGAGCCGATGGTGCACTTCACCAATAGCGCCGGAATCTTCAGCGAGACGATGGGCGATACCGTCCTGGCCGGCGTGCTTCATTTTGTGCGCGCGCTGGATGTGTGTGTCCGGCAGCAGGCGGCCGTGCAGTGGCATCGTGCCCCGTTTGCGGAGGGACCGATCGCGGGGCGGGAGCTCGACGAATACCGCGTGTTGGTGATCGGCGCTGGCGGCATTGGGAGCGCGGTAGCCCGCCGATTTTCCGGGCTGGGCTGCTCGGTGGTTGGTGTGCGTCGGCGCCCTGACCTGGGGGTTCCGGCTGGCTGCAGCCGGGTGGTGGGGGCGGAGGATCTGGATGCGGAGCTCCCCGCCGCCGATGTGGTGGTGCTCGCCGCGCCGTTCACCGACCAGACCAAAACGTTACTCGACCGGCGCCGTTTGGCGTTGCTCCCGGACGCTGCAATCGTCGTGAACGTAGCGCGTGGTGGCTTGGTGGCCGAGGAGGCGCTGTTGGAGGCGCTTGAGGCCGGCAAACTTCGCGGGGCTGTGCTGGATGTGTTCCAGACGGAGCCGTTGCCGTCGACGAGCGCATTCTGGCAGCACCCACGGGTCCTCGTGTTACCGCATGTGTCGGGCGTGTCACCCCATCGGCATTGGGTGCGTACGCTTGCCTTGTTCGAAGACAATTGGCGACGATGGGTGGCGGGTGAACCGCTGCGTAACGTGGTGGACCTCGACGCGGGATATTGACGCGCTGCTCGTCGACCACTCTCTGTAAGGCCCAACGTAGGCACCAACCGGAACGTGGCGTGGCGATCGAGCGAATCATCAGTGCAGCGGTAGAGCGAGGAGCATCCGATATCCACGTCAAAGCGGGCGACGTGGTGCGCGCGCGCATTGATGGACGTCTGGTCGCGCTGACCAAGCAAACGCTCTCTGCCGAACAAACGCGCGCCATTGCCTTGCACTTGATGGGGACCGACGCCGAACGCGCGACGATCGACACATTGCGCGACCATGACGCCAGCTGGGACGCGCCTGGCGTTGGCCGGTTCCGCGTCAACATCATGCGTCAGCGGGCCACGCACTCGATTGTCATGCGCGTGATTCCGGAGAACGTGCCCACATTCACGTCGCTGCGCTTGCCGTCCGTGTTGGATCGCATCGCGCACACGGAACGCGGCATGATCCTGGTGACCGGTGTGACAGGTTCCGGAAAATCGAGCACGATGGCGGCGTTGGTGAACGCGATCAACGGCGCATACGAGAAGCATATTCTCACCCTTGAGAATCCCATTGAATTCATTCACAAGGATCTCAGGAGTTCAGTCACGCAGCGCGAAGTCGGCCTGGACACGGACAGCTTCCGCATGGGACTTCGCGCGGCATTGCGACAGGACCCTGATGTCATTCTGATCGGTGAGATGCGCGACACTGAAACGATCGACACGGCGATGAAGGCTGCGGAAACGGGACACTTGTTGATCTCGACGCTGCACACGGCAGACGCGCAGAGCACGATCCTGCGCATCGTGGCGATGTTCCCTCCCGACGAGCAGAATATCGTACGCGTACGATTGTCGGAAACGCTGACCGCCGTGGTGTCGCAGCGGCTGCTCCCGCGTACCAACGGCCAGGGCCGTGCAGTCGCGGTTGAAGTAATGATCGTCACGCCAACGATTCGCGATCTGATCGCCGAGAATCGCATCAGTGAAATTCGCGATTATATCACCGATGGTGCGCAGTACGGTATGCAAACCTTCGATCAGCACTTAACGGAGCTGGTGACGAGCGGAGAGGTGTCGTTCGAGACGGCATTGGCGGCGTCCACGCGTCCGGCAGACTTCGAGCTGACCTTCCGTATGGGCAAGGGGCGCAATACGCCGATGAACAGCGGACTCAATGCCTCGATGGGCGGACAGATGCGCAGCTCGCAGTCGGCGCCAGCGGTGCGCCCGACACTCAGGACGGCAGCAGTCCCGGCGCCGACCAATCGTGCCGACGCCAATGCCCTCGCTGCCGGTCTGCAGCCCAACCCGCTTGGCACCGGCAAGGCGCTCCCTCCCATGGCGACGAGTCCATCCACGCACGCGGCCGTGACCAGTCCCAATCCCCTCGGGAACGACGCGGTGTTCGGTTCAGGGTTTGAGAGTCTGTTTGGCGGATAGGAGCGGCAGGAAGTAGGACCGAGGGTGGTAGGGAGAAGGGGCAGCAGGGGGTACTTTTGGGCGGCAGCAGGGGGCACTTTTGGGGGCAGTAGGTAGTCCTGCTTCTTGTTGCTACCTTTGTGTATGACTGCTCTCACGCTTGGCGGGCTTATGGTGCCTGCCGTCTCGACGTTCGACTCGCACGGCGCTCTGGATCGCGCGGCCTTTCAATTCAACATCGACACACACCTCGCGCATGGCGTGGACGGTGTGCTCGTTGCCGGATCGAGTGGCGAATCGGCGCTGCTTGACGACGACGATCGTCGGCAGTTGCTGGCATGGGCACGCGAACGTATCCCAGCCAATACGTGGATGCTGGCGGGCGTGGGCTCTGAAAGCACTCGGCAAACTCTTGCGCGCTCTCACGACGCGAAGGCGGCTGGTGCGACGGCGGTGCTGGTGGTCTCGCCACACTACTTCCTCAAGCGCATGTCGGAAGCCGCGCTCCTCGCGCATTTTCGCGCGGTGGCCGATGCGAGTCCGTTGCCTGTCCTGTTGTACAACATTCCCGTCTACGCGCACGTCGTGTTGTCGCCGGCGTTGGTGCATGAAATGGCGCAGCATCCAAACGTGATCGGCATGAAAGACAGCGCTGGCAATCTGCCGGTGCTCGCACAGTATCTCGAAGCGCAAAGCGAGACCTTCCGCGTCATGACCGGCAGTGGAGCGACCGTTGTGCCGGCGATTCATGCGGGCGCCTCGGGGGCCATTCTGGCCATCGCCCTGTATGCCGGGCCGACGGTACGGCTCATGTTCGATGCGGCGCGCGGGGGACGAGCCGAAGACGCGGCGGCCATGCAAGTCAAGCTGGCGCCGATCGCGACCGACATCGGCGGCGCGATGGGACCGGCGGGTATCAAGGCCGCGATGGACATGGTGGGACTCCGTGGCGGCGTGCCGCGCAGTCCGCTGCTCCCCGTCTCCGCCGACGAACAGGCCATTGTGCGGGCGCGTCTTGAATCGGCGGGCGTCCTGCCCACGTAAGGGCAGCATGGAACTCTCGATCGGCCCCATTCTCGCGCTTGGTTTGCTCGCCGCCGCCCTCCTCGGCGGCCTGATCCTGGTACCGCTTGGCTTGCCGGGGCTCTGGATCATGCTTGGCGCGGCCTTGGTGTATTGGATCGTTGTCCCAGCCGGTGGCGTTGGCCTGGTGACGCTGCTGATCGCCGCCGTGCTCGTGATTGCCGCCGAAGTCCTCGAGTTCACGATCGCCGGTCGCTACACGAAACAGTACGGAGGGTCCCGGCGAGCCTCGTGGGGGGCGATCCTTGGCGGCATTGCGGGGGCCCTTGTTGGTGTGCCAGTGCCGGTCATTGGCTCGCTCATTGGTGCGTTTGTCGGCGCCTTCGTTGGTGCCTATGTGGGCGAACGCACCGTGCACCGTGACGCACGCAACGATCCGACGACGGTCGCCAAGGGTGCGCTGATCGGTCGTGCCGTTGCGGCCGCTGCAAAGAGCGGGCTTGGTCTCCTGGTCGCTGTCGTCATTTTGGGGGCTGCGATCTGGGGTCGCTGAGCGGCTCGCCAATCACGAAGGGTGCGGCTGCGGTTGCTGATCCACCGCCGAAAGCTAGATTTCCTCAACGCCCCGCGGACCGTCCGCGGGGCGTTTTTTGTGTGCGCGGCTGGCCGATCCAGCCGCACCGACTCAGGGCATCCGCATGTTCGATACGACGACGCGCACCATGGTGGTGGTTGGCGCGCAGTGGGGCGACGAGGGCAAGGGCAAGCTGGTCGATGTGTTGGCCGAGCGTGCCGATTGGGTGGTGCGCTATCAAGGCGGTGCCAACGCGGGGCATACGGTACACATCGACGATCGCTCGTTCGTCCTCCACCAGATTCCGAGCGGCATCATGCATCCCGGTGTGCGCTGCGCGATCGGCAATGGTGTGGTGCTCGATCCCCAAACGCTCTTCATCGAGATCGATAAGCTGGTCGCCGATAAGATCGACGTGGAAGGACGCCTGTACGTGAGCGAGCGTGCGCATCTCGTGATGCCGTACCACAAACTGCTCGACAAGGCGAGTGCGGCCAGCAAAGCGATTGGCACCACCGGCCGTGGGATTGGCATGGCCTATGAAGACAAAGTGGCGCGTCGTGGGGTTCGCGTGCTGGACCTGCGCTACCCCGATCGCTTGCGCGAACTGGTGACCGCCGGCGTTGAGCGCTCCAACGAACTGCTCTCGCGCGGCGGTGCCGCAGAGCGGGCGTCGGTTGACGAGACGATGGACGTGCTCGCGGCGCTGTCGCCGCGGTTGCTCGCGATCGCGGAAGATGTGGGGCTCTGCGTGCACCGCGCGATAAAGAGCGGTGCTGCCGTGTTGCTTGAAGGGGCGCAAGGTTCGCTGCTGGATATCGACCACGGCACGTATCCCTTCGTGACGTCGAGCAACACCACGGTGGGTGGCGCAGCGACCGGCGTGGGCATTTCGCCGATGGCGATTCAATCGGCGCTGGGCGTGGTGAAAGCGTATACGACGCGTGTCGGCAACGGCCCGCTCCCAACGGAACTCGACGAGCCGTTGCACACGCAAGTACGAACGCTCGGCAACGAGTTTGGCGCGACGACCGGTCGGCCGCGTCGGTGTGGGTGGTTTGACGGGGTGGTGGTACGCTATGCCGCGCGCGTGAATGGCCTGACGGGGTTGGCGGTGACCAAACTCGACGTGCTCGACACGCTGCCATCGTTGGCCATCTGCACGGGTTATCTCGTGAACGGTGAGTTGCACACCGAATTCCCTGCTGATTTGCAGATGCTGGAAACGGCCGAGCCGGTGTACGAGTGGTATGAGGGGTGGAACCAGCACACGCACGATGCGCGACGCATGGAAGATCTGCCGCGCGCGGCGCGGCTGTATCTGGATCGCATCGAGTCGTTGTGCGAAACGCCGATCAGCTATGTGAGCGTGGGGACGCGTCGAGATCAGATCATCGGCGTGCGTGACATGAGCCCGCACCGATGACGGCTGCGGGGTTGGCCGATAGTGCTGCTGCGGGGACCAAGGAGACGGTAGACGTGGTGATCGTTGGCGCGGGTCCGTGTGGTCTGGCTGCAGCGATCGCCACGCAACGCGTCGGCTTGCGCACGGTAGTGATCGATCGCGGCGCTATTGTGAGCGGTATCGCGAGCTATCCCACGTACATGACGTTCTTTTCCACCGCGGAACGTATCGCGATTGGCGGTGTGCCTTTTCTCATTCCCACGGAGAAGCCGTCGCGGCGGGATGCACTGGCGTACTACCGCGGCGTCGCCACGCATTTCGGACTCGACGTGCGCCAGTTCACGACGGTTGAGTCGCTGGAGAAGGCCGGTGACGTGCTGCGCGTGCCGTGGCAGGTGCAGGTGCGTGCGCGGACCGGTCGCGCCATCACGATCGAATCTCGTGCAGTCATCGTGGCCACAGGCTACTTCGGTCGACCCAACCTGATTGGCGTTCCCGGTGAATCGTTGCCGCACGTGCGTCATGGCTATGTGGAGGGCCATGACACGTGGAATCAGGATGTCGTCATCGTCGGCGGTGGCAACTCGGCGGTCGACGCAGCGCTGGATATGTATCGCGCTGGGGGTCGGGTAACGCTGGTACATTTCGAAGACGGCATCGATCCGAACGTGAAGCCATGGGTGCGCCCTGAGATCGAGGCGCGGCTGCGCGACGGCAGCATTGCGGCGGTGTTCGGGGCGCGCGTGAGCGCGATCGAACCGGAGCATGTTGTCGTGCGCACGGCTACGGGCGAACAGCGTATCCCGGCTTCCCACGTGTACACCATGACCGGCTATCTCCCGGAGACGGGTTTGCTGGAGGCGGCGGGTGTTCCGGTTGATGCGGCGACGGGGATTCCGATGCACGATCCGCTCACCATGGCGACCCCTGTCGAGGGGATCTACCTTGCGGGGGTGATCGCCTCGGGGTTCAAGGCCAATCGTATCTTTATCGAGAACGGACGTGATCACGGCGACCTGATCGTGGCACATTTGCACGCTGTCTGACCTGTACATCGCATCGGGTTTCCTTTCACGCTGTTTTCACTCTGTCCTTTCGCGAGTCTTCCACGATGGCCAATCAACCCGATGTGATGGACAAACTCGTATCGCTCTGCAAGCGACGCGGCTTCATCTTCCAGTCCTCCGAGATCTACGGTGGCACGGGATCGGTGTGGGACTACGGGCCGCTGGGCGTTGAACTCAAGCGGAACATCAAGGACCGCTGGTGGAACGCGATGGTCCGCGCGCGCGACGACATCGAAGGGTTGGACGCCGCGATCCTGATGCATCCACGCACGTGGGAAGCCAGCGGACACGTGGCTGGCTTTGTGGATCCGCTCGTGGATTGCAAGACGTGCAAGGGGCGTTTCCGTGCGGACAAGCTGGAAGATGCCCGCTGCCCGCAAAAGCCCAGCAAGCAGCCCGGTCACCACGACGCCTGCCAGCTGACAGAGGCGCGTAACTTCAATTTGATGTTCAAGACGTACATGGGCGCGCTGGAAGAAAGCGCGAGCATTGTCTATCTGCGTCCGGAAACGGCGCAGGGCATCTTCGTGAACTTCTTGAATGTGCAGCAGTCCATGCGTCAGAAGGTGCCCTTCGGCATCGCGCAGATCGGTAAGGCATTCCGCAACGAGATCACGCCGGGGAATTTCATTTTTCGGACGCGCGAGTTCGAGCAAATGGAGATGCAGTTCTTTGTGGAGCCAGGCACCGACATGGAGTGGTTTGAACAGTGGAAGCAGGTGCGCATGGAGTGGCATTTGGCACTGGGGCTCTCCGCGGAGCGCCTGCGCTTTCACCAGCACGGGGCGGGGGAGTTGGCGCACTATGCGCGCGCGGCGTTCGATGTCACGTTTGACTTTGGTGGCACGTTGGGCTTCCAGGAGATCGAAGGCGTGCACAATCGTGGTGATTTCGATCTCACCCAGCACCAGCAGTTCTCTTCGAAGAAGCTGGAGTACTACGACCAGCTCAACAACAAGCGCTACGTGCCGTACGTGATTGAGACATCGGTTGGTGCCGATCGCGTGACGTTGGCGGCGTTGGTGAATGCCTATCGCGAGGAATCGGTCGAAGGCGAAGACGAAGGACGCGTGGTGCTCGGATTGCACCCGTCGCTGGCGCCGATCAAGGCGGCGATTTTTCCGCTGACCAAGAAAGATGGTCAGCCGGACATGGCGCATCAAATCGTCGAAGATCTGCGTGGCCTGTTCACCGTCGACTACGACGAATCCGGTTCGATCGGAAAGCGCTATCGCCGGCAGGATGAAGTGGGCACACCATTTTGCATTACGGTCGATGGCCTGAGCACGGGAGACGATACCGTCACGGTGCGGGAACGGGACTCGCTGGCGCAGGACCGTGTGTCGACGAGCCAGCTGAAGGGCTATCTCGCGCAGCGACTGTAGCACCGGCTCGCCTTAACAGTTTTGGTAGTGCCGACGTCTCTCCCGATGAAGGCGTTGCGGAAGGCGTCGTGACACACTCGTCACGGCCCACCCAACGCACCATCCAGGGGGATATCGCTATGCGTCGTACAATGATGATCTTCGCGGTGGCGTTACTCGTTCCAGCCGCATCGGCGTCCGCGTCCGCCCACGGTGTGCCGCCTCGTATACGCCATGAGGCGCGTGATGTAGGCGATGCGAAGCGCGAACTGCGGGACGATGTGCGTGACCGCCGCGAAGCCGTGCGAGAGGGTGATCGGCGCGAAGTGTTGCAGGAAACGCGGGAGATTCACCGCGATCAGCGGGAGGTGCGTCAGGAGACGCGGCAGCTGCATCGTGCAGTCGCTCGGCATCGTGTAACACGCTGAGCCCTATGGCGCGCTGGGAACGTCAGAAGGGGCCGGAAGACTCGCGTCTTCCGGCCCCTTCTGACATGCGCGAAATCAGCGTGGGTTACCGATCGATGCGAATGCCGATCATGCCCCACGACTTGTACTGTTCGAAACTGGGATCGTCACCGCCACCGCCGCGATTTTCGCGACCACCGACGTACGCCCGCAAGGGGGTGTTCGACAAGTTGATGGCTTCGCCGAAGAGCTTCACGTTGTCGCGGAGCCGGATCGAGCCCGACATGTCGAACTGCAAACGCGACTTGGTGCGCGTGTCCGCTTCTGCCGTTAAGGGGTTGATCGTGGACAAGAATTCGCCTGAGTAGTTCGCACCGCCGCGCAGCGAAAAGCGCCCGCGATCGTAGAACACGCCAACGTTGCCGGCATTACCGGTCTGCCCCGGCAGCGGTGTCGTGACACCATCCCGACCAAGCGCCGGGATGTCGGCGTCCGACGTGGTGTAGGTGTAGTTGGCGTTCAACCCAAGGCCTTTCAAGGCGCCCGGCAGGAACGTCAGGTTTTGCTGCCACGCGATCTCGAAGCCGTACAATCTCGCGGTTGGGCCGTTGACCGGTTGCGTGATCTGCGTCGCGTCAGGGCCCACGGCGTCTTCAGGTGTCCGCTGACGTGCCGTGGCAAAGATGAAGTTGGTGAGCGACTTGGCAAAAGCGCCTGCGGCCACGAAGCCAACATTCTTGAAGTACCGCTCCACCATCAGGTCGTAGTTGATCGCCGTCGTGGCTTCCAGCGCCGGGTTGCCGATGCGCGCTGTCTGTTGACCCGCTTGCACGTTCACGAACGGCACCATGTCGTTGAACTGCGGACGCACAAGCGCCGTCGTCACGGCGGCTTTCACGTTGGTGTATTCATCAAGACGCCACGTCGCATTGATCGACGGAAAAACATTGGCGTAGTTCGCCGTGCCCACCGTGTCGGCGATGGGCCGAACGAGCGCATTACCCGCCGCATTGAGCTGGACGATCTTCGCGGTGTTGTCGACGCGTGTTGCTTCCACCCGGACACCGGGAACGAGGCGCAGCGTGCCGACGTCAAGCGTCGCCATGAGGTAGCCGGCATACACATCTTCGCCCACGGTGTACGTACCGCCCGCAGAGACCGTTTGCGAGGTCAACGTGTTGACCGTGAACGCAGCGGGGTTGGCAGCGATGAACTCACGCATCCTGACCGCATCGAACGTCCGACCGAACTGGTAGCGATCATCAAGGATGGTCCGACCAGTCGTTTCCGCGGTGAGCGTTGACATGAGCGTCGCAGCTGTGGCTCCAGCGGTGTTGGCCCCGAGCGCAGAGGTATAGGTGGTGTTCTCAATCGAGTTGCTGCGATCCTTCACGCGCGCGGACAGTCCGCCCCTGAGCGTGCCGGTGAACGCACCAAAGTTGAGCGGCATGGACGCATTCAGTTTCGCGCTGACGTCGTCGTCCTTGGTATTGCGCACTTCACGCACCAGGCTGTTCAACGGAAAGCGGGCCGGGTCGTCGAACGAACCAACCACCACGCCGGCGCGCGGACGGTCCGGCTCTGACACGTTGTAGGCCAGCGTCATGTTGCTCTGACGAAACGCCATGGTGAGCACGTCGGGCCGCTCTTCTTTCGCGAGCGATGTGCCGATGGCCCAGTCGAACGCTTTGCCGTTGTTGAAGTTGTGTTCGCCGCCCAGCTGTGCCGTGTAGATGTCCTGAATGACTTCACGGAGGCGGACGTCGCGATCGAACTGTGATCCGGTCGTGGTACCGGAGTCGGGCGTAATCTGTGTCCACCGTGAGCCGCCGCCGCCGCGGAAGCGGAAGCGCGCCCGGGCGCGGATTTCATCGTCGGCGAAGCGGTTCCAGGTGCCACGAAGAAACAGCTTGCTGTTGCTGCCGAGCAAGTAGTCGAGCGTCCCGTTTGCGCCGTTGCGCAGGCGATTGACCTGCGGATAGTCGCGCAGCTCGAGCAGGTTTGGCGCGTCCAGCGACGTGAAAGACGGGGTACCGGTCAGGCCGCAATTGCGCGTCTGCGAGCACCAGTCGCCTTCGACATTCTGCGACGCACGATCATTGCGATAGTACGTGCCGCCAAACATTGCGCCGAACTTCTGCGACGTGCCGAAGCGCTTTCCGGCGTTCAAGCCCGCGTTGATCAGTGAACCGCCGCCAAGCTGATTCTGACCGCCCGCGAGGGTCGCGTTCAGCAACGGTCGCCCGGCCTGCGCGGTGCGAGTCACAATATTCACGTTGCCACCGATGGCATCGGCATCCATGTCGGGGGTCAGCGTCTTGGAGATTTGGATCTGCGCCGCCTGGTCCGAGGGAATTACGTCCATTGGCAACTGGCGATTGTTCTGCTCCGGCGTACTCACACGCATGCCGTTCAGCGACATCGAGTTCAGGTCGGCATTGGTACCGCGGATCTGCACGAAGCGTCCTTCGCCCTGGTCTCGGACCACCGCGACGCCTGGCACGCGAGCCAAGGCTTCCGCCAGGTTCGGGTCGGGGAGCCGACCAACCAACTCATTATCGATGACACTCGAAATGGTCGGCGACGTACGCTGTTGGTTTAGCGCTGACGCCTGGCCAACCACCTGGCCCCGGACGCGAATCGCAGTGAGCGCGGTCGCCGCTTCGACCATCTGCACGTTGAGAACCGTGGTGGTTCCCTTTGTGACCGAGACGCTCCTGGTCACGGGAGCGTATCCCAGATACCGAAAGGTCAGCGAGCGCGGCCCCTCGGGGACGTTAACGGCCCGATAACTTCCCGCTTGGGTCGCGGTGCGAATGTTCGTGCCGTCTACCAGGACGAGCACGCCGGAAAGTGGCCGACCGGAGGGGTCGGTGACGGAGCCGGCAACAACACCCTGCGCGGACAGCGGCGCAGCGACGGCGGCAATGAGCGCAATGAGGACTGCGGCGCGCGTGAGCGACGGCGGCATATCGTTTTTCGGGAAGGGAGAGGTGGACCGGCGGGAGGCCGGTCGGGTGGCGATAAGCTCGGCATGTCATGTAACGGTCAGTGGGGGGTTTTGTCACGGACGTGTCACGACGCGACGATCGTGGGCGCTGCGCCGAGGGCGGGGACGGTATACCTTGCCCCTCGTGACTGCCACGCTCGAATTACTCGCGATTCGCGAGATCGCCCATGCCTTTCTGGTCGCGGATCACCCGGCCGACGTCTACCAGTTTGCCCTGGACCGCGTCACGCCGATCCTGGGCGCGGCCTTTTCGCTCGTCATGCAGATCGGCGAAGATGGCCAGATCCTGCATCCGGTCGCGCAGCATGAGTGGCCCGGTAGACACCGCGACTGGATCGGAGCGCTTCGCGTCCGTGTCGGTGATGGACCGAGCGGGGTCGCGGTCGCCGAACGGCGTGTGGTGGAGGTGCCCGACCTCTTCGCGGACCCGTCGCTGGAGGCATGGTATCCTGTGGCCGATGAGCTGGGGTTTCGATCGATCATCGCGGCGCCACTGATCGGCGCCGAGGGTCCGGTTGGTGCCATTGCGTTCTATTTCTCCCTCCCGACGCCCGTCAGCGATGAACAGCGCGCGTTAGTGCGCCTCGTGGCAGATCAACTGGCGGCAACCGCTGACAAATCCAGTCTTATTGATGCCTTGCGACGATCCAATGCCGCGCTTGCCGAAGCAAACCGCGCGCTGGAACATGATGCGCGCGTTGCCGACGCCGCTCGGCGTTTGCACAATCGGCTGTTGCAACGCCTCACACGACAGGTGCACGTGGCCCTCTCGTCCGGCGATGACGCACTGTCGTGGACGGCCGGACAGCGCGTCGATGCGCACACCGGTTTGGTACCTTGGAACCTGCTCGCACGCGGACGGCTGACCGCCGAGGTGGCACACACCATCGCCGAAATCGAGACGGGGACGAGACAGCCGGCGATCACCGACGTGGATGCGCGCGCGCCACTGCTTCTCGCCTTGCATGCGTGGCGCACGCTCTGTCCGACCGCGACGATCACCCATGGAGAGCCGACGGTGCTGCTGCCGACGATCCGAAGCGACGCACAGTGGGTCGAACGCTTGTTGTTTCTGCTCCTCGGGCAGGTGCTGGTGCTTCAAACTGGCGCGCAGCCGATCCATCTGGATATCGAGCTTGGTCGAGGCTTCGTCGCGCACCGTGTCCTGTGGTTTGGCCGGCCGCTACCGGAGCTGGTGGCCGATGTCAGCGCGCTGGTGGATGCGACGGACGCCCCCATGACGACGGTGCCGTTGGTGCCACAGACGACCGCCCTCGACCTTGTGCTCCTTGTGTCGATGGTCCGTCGACTTGGAGGAGACATCCAACGGGACGCGCCGAGTGCGGACGGGGACGAGCAGGGTGCGACGGTCGTGTTCCCCGTGGAGGATCGCGTAATCTGAGGACGCGGACCGGTGCCGCGAGGCCGCGTCGCTTCGCAAATTGAAGGAGGTACGCGTTCACATTCTTCCCGTGTTGGACTTCATGCATCAGCAATCCACACGTCAGCTGCAAGAGCGGTTGACGTCACTCGCGATCTCCACGGTCCTCGACGACGCCACGCGTTTCTTCGCTCGTGGCGGCGGCATTTATACCGTGTTCCTTGAAAAGCGAGGCGCCTCGCATGTGGCGATGCGGGGGCAGGGTGGAGAGGAGCTGGTGATTGCTGCGCGCGCGGTACCTGAGGGCACGATGGTGAGTGGGTCGAGCTACCTCTTTGATCAGCAGATTGCGGCGTTTCTGGATAGTCTGCCGGTCGCCGCGCCGCGCCCGCCGTCGGATGACGCGCTGTTGCCGTCGGCCGAGCAGGCCGCGCTGTTGCCTGGCACTGCCCGGTGAGCTCCTTCGTGAGCGCGCTCCGCACGCGCCCGGAGGCGGTGCGCGTTGCGGGGGATGGGGGATTGGCACCCTGGACGCTGCGTGTGCAATGTGCGGAAGCGTGGGATGCGGTGCGCGTTGAGGTATCGCCCACGGCCCACGTGCGTGACGTGAAACGGGCGGCGATGGCTGCGCTGATGCCTGACGTGACGAGCATTGACGAGTATGTCGTCAAGCTTCGTGGCTATGAAGTGCACGATGAAACGCAGTCACTTGAAGGCATCGGCGCGACGGACGGTTCGACGTTGTTAGTGATCGCGCGTCGTCGGAGGCCCGTGCGGTGAGTGCGCCAGCCAACGTGGAGGCAAGAGATGTACACGTTCCCGAAGCGAGCACGCTGATGGCATCGGTGCAGCGGCTGCGTACGGAGATCGCCAAACGCATCGTTGGGCAAAACCACGTGGTGGATGAGATCCTCATGGCATTGGTCGCTGGAGGACACGCGCTCTTGGTGGGTGTCCCGGGACTCGCGAAAACGCTGATGATCAAATCGCTGGCCGATGCGATGCAGTTGGAGTTTCGACGCATTCAGTTCACGCCGGACTTGGTACCCAGCGATATCACCGGCACCGAGATTCTGGAAGAGTCGATCGGCGGCGCGCGCGCTTTTCGTTTTGTGCAAGGCCCGGTGTTTGCCAACATCGTCCTGGCCGACGAGATCAACCGGGCGCCGCCGCGTACACAAGCCGCGCTACTGGAAGCCATGCAGGAACACAGTGTGACAGCGGCGGGCCGGACGATGCGGCTACCTGAGCCGTTCTTTGTGCTCGCCACGCAGAACCCGATTGAGCAGGAGGGGACCTATCCATTGCCCGAAGCACAGCTCGATCGGTTTCTGTTCGACATTCGCGTGGGGTACCCGGACGAAGCGGAGGAGATCGCCATTCTCCGCGCAACAACAGGTCGGCGAGGCGAACCGATTGTGCCGGTGTTTACGGCGGCCGACGCATTGTCGCTGCAGCAGTTGGTGCGCGAATTTCCATGTAGTGATCTGGTGCTGCGCTATGCGGCGCAGCTGGTGCGCGCCACGCGTCCTGGTGAGGCCAGCGCGCCGTCAATTGTGCAGCAGTATGTGCGATGGGGGGCTGGACCACGTGCTGGTCAAGCGCTGATCCTCGGCGCGAAGGCTGCCGCGTTGCTGGCGGGTCGCGCGGTGGTCTCGCCTTCGGACGTACGACGGGTGGCGCTCCCTGTACTCCGACATCGTATTCTGCCGAACTTCGCCGCGGAAGCGGACGGCGTGTCGTCCGAGCCGATCGTGGACGCGCTGTTGGCGCACATCGCGCCGCCGGCCAGCGCGCTGCCCGGCTGACGCGCGCGGACGGCGCGTCTATGGCATCGCAAAACGACGGGCCATTACTGGATGCGCTGCGCGGCGTGCGCTGGCCCGCGCGGCGCGTTGTCGGCGCGGCCTTGCCGGGAGCGCATCGCAGCACGCAGCGCGGAACGTCCGGCGAGTTCACCGAATATCGACTGTATCGCCAAGGTGATGATCCACGACAACTCGACTGGAAACTTCTGGCGCGCAGCGATCGTGCCTTTGTGCGTTTAACGAATGATCGCGCGGTCGTCGCCACGTGGTTCGCCATAGACGCCTCGCTGAGTATGGCCTATCCTGACGCCTCGTCCACACCCGGCGGTGCGCTGTCCAAGTGGGCGTTTGCGCGTGCGATCGCCGTGGGGTTGGCGGCGGTAGCGCACGCGTCTGGTGACCCGGTTGGATTGGTGACCACGGGAGCGAACGGGCCGCAGCGATTATCGGCGCGCACGCGGCGTGGCACGGTTGGCGAGCTGGCGCGACTTCTTGACGCTGTTGTGGTTGGTGGTGCGCACGCGCTCACGCCGTTGCTGAGCGCCATTCCGCTTCGCGCCCGATTGGTGATCCTGACGGACTTACTCGGCGATGCTGATGACGTGCTGCGCGTCGCCGCGCAACGCAGCGCCGCGGGCGCGATTGTGGAGTGCCTGCATGTGGTCGCACGCGAAGAGCTCGAGTTGCCTGTCGGAGCATTCCTTGCCCGTGACCCCGAGCAGGCGACGGTCGAGCGGACCATGGACCGTCGGACGCACGAGGCGTACCGAAACCGGTTTGACGCCTTTCGCACCGAGCGTGCGCGACTCTGGCGCGCCAGCGGCGCCGGGTATGCGGAGGCGCGGACGGATGTGCCCGCGACCCGCGTGATACGTCAGCTCATCGCCGGACGTGGTCGCGACGTTGCACCGAGTGCGGCCGAATCGTTCACGCCTGAAGGTCGATGATGACCTTCGCCTCGCCGTTCGTTCTGGGAATCGCAGCGGCCGCCGCACTGGTCATTGCCGGACTGCATCTGCTGTCGGTGCGTCGACCCCCCGAGCTGCTACTGCCGACTGCGCGCTTCTTGCCAGCCACGGAGGTGCGCGCGGTTTCACGCACACGTACGCCAAGTGATCTGTTGTTGCTGCTCCTGCGTGTCGGGGCCCTGCTCGCGGCTGGGTTCGCGCTTGCCGGACCTCGCTTTACCACGACACGCGCCGAGCGCGTTGCCCTCGTGGGTGTCGAACCCGGCGTTCTCGCTGACACGGCGGCCGTGCGTCGGCTGTTGGCCACGGACGTTCTCACCGCCAACGCACGAGTGGTGTTGGTTGCGGAGTCGCTGTCCGCGCCAACGGGCACCATGCTCGCCTCGTACGATGCGGCGCAGCTGTTCCCGCGTGCGATACAGCTGGCGGCGCGCACGGTGCGGGATGATCTGGCGGTTGATTCGCTCGCCTTGATCGTGCTTCGAGCGCACTCGACGGGGAGCGATAGCGCGTGGTCGGCATGGCGGTCCGCCTGGCCCGGGAGCGTGGTCACGTATTCGCCGCCTGCTGATGCTTCGCAACCGCCGCCGCGTCGTGTTGCACGGCGCGTAGTGCTGGTGCCCGTGGCTGCGGTCGACGGCACTCCGACGAATGGCAGCCCGAGAGACGGCATGCCGCCAGACGATGTTGTAGAGGCCTCCTTTCGTTGGCATGCGGCGCGCGTCAACCACAACGACCGCTCGGCTTCAGACACGGCCGTGGTCGTCGATTCGATCTTCCTGTCGCGAATCCCTTCGCGTCAATTCGCACCGCGCGACGGGTCGCTACCCGGACGCGTGAGCATCTACTGGCCGCTGGACGGAGCGCCCAACATGGGCGCCGCGATCAATGGAACGCCCGCGAACGGCGCGACCACGGGGCAGTGGCGCGGCTGGCAGGCTGCTCCAGCGGGGGACACCGCCTCGGCATTGGTCGCCGGGGGGATCGCGATGATGGGGGGGTGGCCGGTGGCGCAATTCGGACGGTGGAACGCGTTCGTCGATGTAGATACATCGCCCAACACGGAAGCCGATACCCTTGCTCCACGTTGGCAGCCGTTCGCATGGTGGAGCGATGGACGCGTTGCCGCAATCGAACAATACGCAGGAAAGGGATGTGAGCGAACCGTGGCCGTGATGGTCGCGCAAGGGCACGACATTCTGCTCTCGCCGGCGGCCAATGGACTCTTCGATCGACTGCTTGCACCGTGTAAGCACCCTGCATCGGTTGCCATCGCGGCACTCAGCCTTCGCACAGCATCGGGCACCACGCTTGCGCCCGCGAGCGCCTTTCGCGGAGGTGATCCTGATGACATCATGGGCGGTGCGACGCCGAACCGTGTGGTGCGGTGGATCCCATCGCTATTGCTGGCGCTCTCGCTCGTCGCACTCGTGGCTGAGTGGCGTGTTCGGCGCATCGCCAACGCTCCGTCGATATGAGTACGGCCACGCTGCCCGCCGCAGCCGTTGCCACGCCATCGGGCGATGCGGTCATGCGTGATGTGGCATTCATTGAGCAGATGCTGCGCACGACGTTGGGGGTTCGCGTGGCGCTGCAGTCGATCGGTGCCGGCGTGGCGAGTTGGATCCTCCTGCAGCTCTTGCTGACCGCTGCCATCGCGCCAGTCACGCAAGATGCGGTCTCTCCGTGGATGTTCTTCGCCATTCCGCTGATCGCCTCCTTGACGGTCGTTGTGTTGTGCGTCGTGATGTTGTGGCAGAATGTTGGCAGCATCTCGGCGGTGCGAACCGCGCTGTGGATTGAGGAGCATGGGGGCACCGACTTCGCCTTGGTGACGTGGGTGGAGCAACACGAGGCCGACCGCCACGTCGAGCCGTCAGCGACGTTCGCGCGTGTCGTCGCATCAGCGTCTGCTGCGGCGCTTCGCGAGGCGCGGGCAGCGCTTGGGCCACTTGCCCGGCGCGCGCTGCTCGGTCCGCTCTTTTTTGTCGTTGGTGCGATAGCCGTGCTCGTAGCCGAGTCCGTACGCACGACGATACGTCAGCGTGGGTCGCTCGTGCGTGACGGTGCGTCGGTGCCGTTGGCGGGAGCGCGGGCGGGCGTGCCGCTACGTCCGTGGCGGGTGCGCATTGCACCGCCGACATATACCGGACTGGCGGCCATCGAGCTGTCGGATACCAACGCGGTACGAGCACTGAGCGGATCTCGCATTGAGATCGTTGGACAAGACGACCGTCCCGACCGCGTGACGGTCCGCGCGTTTGGTGAGGGGGATAGCGCGGCACGTGCTCGCGAGGCGACGTTCACGAGGCAGCGAAGCGGCTGGAGTGTTGCCGTGACCGCCACCGACGGTCCGCTGGAAGTGCGCGCGGTGCGCGATCGCTTCGCCAAACTGCTCTTGGTAGAAGGTGTCGCGGACTCCCTTCCGCACGTGCTGCTCAACGCACCCATTCGCGATAGTGTGCTTCGCACGGTGACCGCACCGCTGGCACTCGATGCGACGCTGCATGATGATCTGGGATTGGTGTCTGCGGAGTTTGAGGTCGTGGTCAGCTCAGGCGAAGGCGAGCGATATACTGTTCGCACGGAGCGTGTTGGTGCGAAGATGCTTTCGGGCGCGCACGACGCGCGCCTGCGTACCGTGCTGGACCTTGCGGCTCTCGCGCTGGGGCCCGGCGACGTCGTGCACGTGCGCGCCGTGGCCCGTGATGCGAATCCGCTGCTGCGTCGCGGCGTGGGTGCCAGCGATACCCGATCGTTCCGGATCGCGCGACCGTCAGAGTACGACTCGGTGGCCGTTGAACCGGCGCCGCCACCCGATGTCGACAAGTCGCTCCTGAGCCAACGGATGCTGTTGATGCTGACGGAGCGACTCGACGCGCGGCGGGTGCGCCTCGAGGCCGTCGTCCTGCGTGCCGAGTCGCGCACGCTGGCGATTGATCAGAGTCGGCTTCGACAGGCCGTGGGCGATGCCGTCTTTCAGCGACTCACTGGCGAACAAGGTGGTGAGCACGCGCACAGCATCGGTGACGGACATGATCACGGCGTCGAGGCGATCGGGGGCAAGTTGGCGCTGTCAGGTGCGAACACCCAGGGCATGTTGGCCGAGGGTGATGACGCCCCTGTCGTCGCGATCAACACGCCGCTGCTGGAAGCCTACAATGCGATGTGGGATGCCGGGCGGGCACTGGAACAGTCTGACACGCGAGCGGCCATTCCCTTCATGCGTCGCGCGCTCGCGGCGATTGAGCGCGCCCGCGCCGCGTCGCGAATCTATCTGCGCGGGCGTCCGCCGACGGTCATTATTGATCTGGCGAAGGTGCGTCTCGCGGGCAAAGACACCAGTGCGCCGGCCGATCGTGAGGCACGGAGTGCGCTCCCGAGCACCTCGTCGGCCCGGGAGCGACGTTTGCTCGCGGCGGCGTCGCTGGCCGCAACGGATGCGGTGGCGGCACGCGACTCGCTCGCGTTGCTGCGCGTCGAGTCGTTGGCCGACGCGCCGGCGTTCGCCACGGCATTGACCAGCGTGCTGGAATCTCTCTCTACGGGGCGTGACAGTGCGGACGTGACGGCCCGGTTTGCGCGGGCACGGCGCGTGCTGGGCGGAATTCAACGCCTGCCGTCGTCGGCATGGTCGCGAGGTGGGACGCCGTGAGCATTCCACGCGCTGTATCGCATCCTGTCGTCGCCGGCGAACGCGGAGCGGAGGCACCGTTTGTCTTCGCTACCGTGCAGTACGACTCCGGCGATTGGGACTCGGCCCCTATGCTCCCGGCCAACGTCATCGACGCGGTGGCACGCTACACCTCGCTGGCGGTTGCTCCGCAGGGCGTCTCGGTCCCGCTATCGTCGGAGGCCTGTTTTCAATATCCGTTGCTGTTCCTGACCGGGCATTTGCCCGTGCGCTTCACCGCGCGCGAGTTCGATGTGCTGCGACGCTATCTGCGGCGTGGTGGCCTGCTGTTTATCGACGATCACAATCACGACGTCGACGGCGCGTTTCACAAAACGGTGCGCGAGGAGATTGCCCGCGCCGCCGGAGCGTTGGTGCCGCTTCCCAACACCCATCCGCTCTATCGCGCCTTCTTCGTGTTCGAGAACGGACCGCCAACGACCTCGCATGAGATGAACGGGTGGGGCGACAACCTGGTACACGAGCAGCTCGACGCGGTGTTGTTCGGCACACGAATCGCCGTGCTGTACAGCAATAAGGACTATAGCTCGGAATGGAGCTATCATCCCGACAACAAGCGCTTCCTGTCAGTCGACAACACCAAATTCGCCGTTAACATCGTGGTGTATGCGCTCACGCGTTGAGTGGCTTGCCCGCACGGTCGGCGTTGGCGCGTTGCTGCTGGCCCTGATCAGCGCGGTGACAACGGCGTGGCGCGTCGGCTCGCCGCTGCCGCGTCGAGTGGCGCCTGTGCTGCGGATCACCGCCGCCGATCGCGATGCGGATTCCGCTGTTGCAGGCGCAGTACGCGATGCGATCGTGCAGTCGGTGGTGCGCGGTGCGTCGGCGGGCCCGCAGCAGAGCGCGCTGTCGGCAACTCCCACAGTGCAGCTGCACGTCTCCTCCATTCCGTCTGCGTCGGTGCGTGCGGTGTTGGGTGCGGCGGCGCGCGCCGGAGTACCGGTGTCGTGGCAGAACGCGAGTGGTGTGCGCGCGCTTGCCGTCAGCGTGTCTCGCGTGCCCACGCCGGCCACCGCGTCCTTGCTTTCGTTCGCTGCAACGACAGAGGGACCGGGGCCCGCCATGTCTGTGGTGGTGCGCGACGCCGGCGGTATTCTCGACTCGATTGCCGAGGTACAGGCGACAAGCACGCGGTCGATGCGTCTTCGTGTGGCGCGATTGCAGGCGCCGTTGCGCGCCACCATGATGCGCGATGATGACGTGTTGGCCGAGGCGGAGGCAGGCGGGCCGGATTCGCTGATGATGCGTAGGGTGCGCATGTATGCAGCCCCGGGCTGGGAGGGCAAGTTCGTGGTCGCCGCGCTCGAAGAGTCTGGCTGGAACGTTGACGCCGCCTATCAGATAGCCCCCACCGCCACGGTGCGTGTCGGTATTCCGTCAACGCTCGACACCAGTCGGTATGCCGCAGCGATCGTGATGGATAGTGGGCTGGTGAGCCCACGCGGGCTGCGCGCGTTTCTTGCGCAGGGTGGTGGTGCGATTATCGCGGGGGACGCGCTGCGTGATCCCGCGCTGCTTGCACTGACGGACGCGCGGATCGAGGACGATCGTGCGGTGATCGCTGGCGCGCTCCTGTCTGACCAACCACGCCGAGGAATCCCCGCCGTACATCTTGTCGTATCGCCTCGCGCCATAGTGCTCGAGCGCGAAGGGCAGGACGTGGTGGTCGCCGTCACACGACGCGAGACGGGCCGCGTGTTGGTGAGCGGGTTTCGCGAAAGTTGGCGTTGGCGCATGGAAGGCAACGACGAGGCGGCGACTGCGCACCGCGATTGGTGGAATACGCTTGTGGCGGCGGTGGCGTTTGCACCACCAGTGCCGCGCGCGACAGATGCTGCTGCGGGTGGCACGATCGATCGTGCGGTATTCTGGCCCGGCGACGACGCGCCGTTGGCAGACCTGGTCGCGCGTATCGGGGTCGCCGAGAGTCTGCCGTTTTCGCAGACAACGCCGCAAAGCGTTGCCTCATGGTCATTCCCTTTGTGGCTGCTGTTCCTTCTTGCCGCCGTGGCGCTCCTGAGCGAATGGGCGCTGCGTCGCCTGCGCGGTGCGTCGTGAGACCCTTCAATCAGTCGTGACACCAGATCTATGACCGCTCTCGTTGGATACATCTCGCATTCGGATTGCGGACGGCACGATACGGGGTGGGAGCATCCCGAACATGTTGGTCGGCTACGGGCCATCCCGCGTGCGCTGCGCTACGAACGCGAGCTGTTCGACGTGCTGCTGCATCATGAAGGCCGACACGCGACGCGGGACGAGATTGCGCTGGTGCATGATCGTGCCTACATCGAGCGGGTGGCCACCATGTGTGCTGACGGTGGTGGTCGCCTCGACGCGGACACGGTGGTCAGCGCGGGGTCGTGGGATGCTGCGACGGCGGCCGTCGGCTGTGTCCTCGATGGCGTGGATATGGCGTTCGACGGTCGAGCGCTGCGCAGTTTTGCGGCCGTCCGTCCGCCGGGACACCACGCCCTGCGTGATCGAGCCATGGGTTTCTGCATCTTTGGCAACGTGGCGATCGCGGCGCACTATGCGCTCGACAACCGCGCCTGTGCACGCGTTTTGATCGTGGACTGGGATGTGCACCACGGCAACGGCACGCAGTCGCTGGTAGAGCAGGACGAGCGTATTCGCTTCGTGTCGCTGCATCAGTGGCCCTGGTATCCAGGTACTGGTGCCGCGCACGATCGCGGGCCGCACGGAAGCGTGTGGAACGTGCCGATGCCAGCCGCCCAGCCGTCGTCACAGTACGTGTCGGCGTTGTTAGAGGCCGTTGATGTGGCAACCACCGACTGGGTTCCGGACGTGGTGTTGGTGAGTGCCGGGTTTGACGCGTTGGCCAACGACCCGCTCGGCGGCTTTACGCTGACGAATGAGGACATTCACACGCTCACATGTGCGCTGGTGGATCGCGCCGAGCGCTGGTGCGGAGGGCGACTGGTGAGCGCCCTCGAGGGTGGCTATGCCCCGGACGCGGTGGCGCAGGCGGCGATGGTCCATCTCGGAGCGTTGGCTGGAATCACGCGCGACGCATAGCTTCCACGCAATGACGCACCCCATCTCCGAAGCGCAACCGCGCACGCTGCATCTGTCACCCGAGGGGACGGTCGTACAAGACTGCCACCCGCGCGAGCTGGCGGCCTTGCTGGCTGAAGGTGGCCCGATGTGGGTTGATATCGACTCGACCGTGCGGTCGCAGCACGCGCTGTTGGAGAAGGTCTTTCAGTTCCACCCCCTCGCGATCGAAGATACGCTCAATCCGGAGTCCCGGGTCAAGCTGGAAGAGTACGCCAATTTTCTCTTCATCAGTATTCGGGGCGTGGGGCTTGCCACCGATACCGAAGATCCCTACGACTTGGTTACGCAGGATCTTTACTGCTTCCTCGGTCCGCACTACCTCGTGACAGTGCACGCTGGCCCGATGCCTTCGATCGACCGGGTCTCCGCAAGCATGCGCCGTTCGCCAGAGCTGTTAGCTCGCGGGGTTGAGCGCGCCCTGCATGCCGTACTTGACGACACGATCGACGGGTTCTTTCCGATTCTTGAACGCGTGGACGAGTTTTTGGATGGGCTGGAAGAGCGCGTGTTCTCCACCTTTGACGAATCGGCACTACACGACATCTTTTCGGTCAAGCGTCTGGTGCTGTCGCTCCGCCGGTACCTGCAGCCATCGCGCGAAGTCATGAACATTTTGACCAACCGCCCGAGCACCCTGCTGACGCCCGACGTACAGATCTATTTCCGGGACATCTACGATCATGTCCTCCGCATCAACGACGCACTCGATACCTATCGCGAGCTGTTGAATAGCACGATGGACTCGTATTTGATGCAAATCTCGAACAGGCTGGCCGCCAGCACGAAGGGGCTCTCCGTCGTTGCCACCATGTCACTCCCCTTTGTGGTCGTCAGTGGCATGTGGGGAATGAACTTCACCAAGATCCCGCTTTCCGACTGGCCTCATGGGTTTTGGTTACTCCTTGTCGTACAGCTTGGGTTGGGCCTTGCGTTACTGTACTTTCTCCGTCGTCGTCGACTGTACTAGTAGTGTACCAGTGGTGTACTGGTACGGTGCCCGTTGGGCGCAGCCGGTGGCTGCGCCTCCACTCGCCCGCCTCGTCGTTTCCCCCTTACCTCGCGTCGATGTTCTGTCCGGAATGCGGGACCTGGAATCGCGCTGCCGCCGCGCGGTGCACCCGGTGCAGTGGCGTGCTGCCCGAGGTCAGTGCGCCGCCCATCGATATCCCCGATGAAGAGCTGCGTGACTTGCGGCTCGCCACGGGCAATCGGTATACCATCGTGAAGCGACTTGGGAGCGGCGGGATGGCGCATGTCTATCTTGCGCGTCACGTCGCACTCGGGCGCCCGCTGGTGATCAAGGTCCTCCATAAAACCTTGGCCACCGAGCCCGAGATGCGCGAGCGCTTTCGTCGGGAAGCGGAGGCGGCGGCACGTCTTGTGCATCCCTATGTGTGCGCCATTGGCGACATGGGGACACTCGGAGATATCGATTTTCTGGTCATGCCGTATTACGCCGGTGGGTCGTTGGCCGATTTGCTCGCGCGGCAGCGCGTGGTCGCGCCGACGTTGGCGGCCGCGATCGCTGTCCAGGTGGCGTGCGCACTCGACTACGCGCATCGACGCGGTGTCATCCATCGCGATATCAAACCCGACAACATTCTGTTTGACGAAGACCGCAATGTTGCGCTGACGGACTTCGGCATTGCGACGGCGCGCTTTCACGGGCGTCTGACCGCGTCCGGGCGCGCCATGGGAACGCCACACTACATGTCACCCGAACAAGCCATGGGCAAGTTGGTCGATGGGCGAAGCGATCTGTACGCGGTCGGGTTGCTCATCTACGAGATGCTTCTGGGCAAGCTGCCTTTCGATGGGGAAGATTCGTACGCCGTGGGATACAAGCACGTCCACGAAACGCCCCTCGCGCCGGATACCATCGATCTGAAGGTGCCGCCTGCGTTGAGTAGCATCGTCATGAAGTGCCTCGCAAAGCCGGCGATGGACCGCTACGACCGTGGCTTCGACCTGGCGGACGCTCTGCTGGCGTTTCTGGCGGGCAGTGGGTCGGCCGGTGATCTGCGCAGCGCGCGATCGGCGCGCCAGCCCGGTCTGACACCACGGTGAGGATCGCCAGATGCAACTGATCGCCGAACGCATCGCGGTGCACACGCGCCACCCGTTTGTTATTGCCCGCGGCGGAACGAGTGCGTTCCATGTCGTCTGGGTACGCGTGCGCGATGCGCAGAGTGCAGACGACGGGCTCGAGGGATGGGGTGAGGCTGCGCCAAGCCGGTTCTACGGCGAGACCGCGGAGACGGTGATGGGGGCGCTGTCGCGATTTACGCCACTCCTTGAACTGGCCGACGGGTGGTCGATAGACGCAATCGAGCGTGAGCTCGAAAAGACGCTGCGCTGGAACGCGGCGGCGCGTTGTGCCGTCAGTGCCGCCCTGCATGATCTGGCGGCAAAACGCATGGGTGTGCCACTCTACGCACTGTGGGGCCTCGATGCATCGACACCTGCGCGCTCCAGCTTCACGATCGGTATCGCGCCGGACGACGCCACGTTGCGCGAACGGGTGCGCGAGGCAGCCAGCTATCCCATTCTCAAGATCAAACTGGGCACGCCGCGTGATGCCGACGTGGTGCGGATCGTTCGCGAAGAGGCGCCGCACGCCATCCTGCGCGTCGATGCGAACGCAGCATGGACGCCGAAACGCGCCCTTGCGATGCTGGACGTGCTCGCTACGCACGGTGTGGACATGCTCGAACAGCCCGTTGCTGCGCATGACATCGAGGGGCTTCGCTTCGTACGCGCGCGTGCACCGATGGACGTGGTCGCGGACGAATCCTGCATCGTGGCAACGGATATTCCGAAACTGCACGGGGCTGTTGACGGCGTGAACATCAAGCTCGCCAAGTGCGGTTCGCTCCGCGAAGCGTTACGCATGATTGCCGTCGCGCGTGCACACGGCATGCGGGTGATGTGCGGCTGCATGATCGAAACCACGCTCGGCATCGCGGCTGCCGCGCATTTCTCGTCACTGCTCGACGACGCGGATCTGGACGGCGCGGCGCTCTTGGCCGACGATCCGTTCGTGGGACCGACCATTCCGGCCGGTCGCATCGTGCTGGACAACACGCCGGGACTTGGCGTGCGGCGACGCTAGGCTCGACACGAATGGCCACCGGGTGCATCGAGGTCGCACTCCCGGTTCCGCTCTTTCGGACGTTTACGTACACGGTCCCGGAGGGAATCGCGACGCCGATACCCGTGGGCAGCCGTGTCCTCGTACCGTTCCGCGCGCGGAGCGCAGTCGGCATCTGTCTCGGGGTGGCCGAGCCGCCGGAGGGTGTGGTGCTCAAGTCGATCAGCGCCGTGCTTGATCGCGCGCCCGCGCTCCCCCGCGCGTTGCTGGAAACGGGACAATGGATATCCGAGTGGTACGCCGCACCGATCGGGATCACGCTCCGCTCCATGTTGCCTGCCGCACTGACTATCGCGCGCGCGGGGAGCGACGCGACCAGGCACCGCCGCGTCGTGCACCTGCTTCGCGACCTGCCGTCGTTGTTGCAACGCGAGGAAACCTTTGCACGAGCCAGGCAGCAACGCGTGGTCTATGAGCTGCTCGAGGCGCAAGGCGGCACGGCAGTCCTCGAGACGCTCAGGCAACAGGCCAATTGCAGTGCGGGCGTACTCACGGCAATGGCAAAGCGCGGACTCGTCGAGGTGCGCACGGAGGCGGTGTCTCGCGATCCGTTTGCAGAACGTCCCGGCGTGGCGCCGCCACCGTTGCCGTCGATCGCACAGCGCGACGCCGTTCGCGCGATTCTGGCGGGCGGGCCCGGACAGACCTTCTTGCTGCATGGCATCACCGGCAGTGGCAAGACGTTGGTGTACATCGAAGTGCTGCGTGCGGTGCTCGCGCGACCCGGGAAGACGGCGATCGTGCTGGTGCCGGAGATTGCCCTGACGTCGCAGACCGTCGATCGGTTTCGCGGCGCCTTTGGCGACGATGTCGCGGTGTTGCATTCGGGATTGAGCGATGGTGAGCGACATGATGCGTGGCAATCCCTGCGTCGTGGCGATCGGCGCATTGCGGTTGGTGCACGCTCCGCGCTGTTCGCTCCACTCGAAGACGTTGGCGTGGTGATCGTCGACGAAGAGCATGAGTCGAGCTACAAGCAATCAGAAACGCCGCGCTATCATGCACGAGAGGCAGCGATGGTACGCGCCCGTGCTGAGGGCGCAGTGGTGGTCCTGGGCAGTGCGACGCCGAGTCTGGAGAGCTGGGAGCGTTCGGAACGGGGTCAAGCCATTCGCCTGACGTTGCCAGACCGCGCAGGCGGCGCCACGCTTCCCAGCGTGCAGGTCGTCGACCTGCGCGCGGTGATGCGTGACGCCGTCGCGGCAAGAGCCCCGAACGCGCCCTTCGATCCCTCGATGGGCGTGCTGAGCCCGATGTTGAGTGCGGCGCTCGAAACGCGGTTGATGCGTGGTGAACAGAGTCTTCTGCTGCTCAATCGGCGTGGTTACGCCGCCTATATGCAATGCCAGACCTGCGGCGACGTCCAGGCCTGCCCACACTGCAGTATCTCGCTGACCTATCATCGGGTCCCCGAGATGCTGGTCTGTCATTACTGCCAGCATCACGCGCCGGTCCCCACGCACTGCACGGCCTGCGGTCTGGAGTCCTTGCGACGCAAAGGAATGGGCACGCAGCAGGTGGAGCGGCTGGTGGCGGAACGGTTTCCATCCGCGCGCATTGCACGCATGGACGTGGACACGACCAGCGGGAAATGGGCCCACACGGCAATCCTTGATCGGGTCGGACAGGGTGAGATCGACATCCTGTTAGGCACGCAAATGATTGCCAAGGGGCTCGATTTCCCGAACGTCACGCTGGTGGGTGTGGTCGATGCCGACACCGGATTGAACCTGCCCGATTTTCGCGCCGCCGAACGCACGTTTCAACTGTTGAGTCAAGTGGCCGGCCGCGCCGGTCGCGGTGCGAGAGGGGGTGAGGTCATTATCCAAACGCGACTGCCGAATCATCACGCGGTACGCCATGCGCTCACGCACCACGTGGTGGCGTTTATTCAGGAAGAGTTGGGGCATCGAAGAACGCCGATCTACCCCCCGTTTATATCGCTGGCGAATGTCGTGGTCAGCGGCACCGATCAGACAGCAACAGCGGAGGCCATGGTGGCGAGTGCACAGTGGATGGAACGACTGATCGCCCGCGCTGCATTACGCGACGTCATGATGGTCGGTCCCGCGCCCTGCCCAATTGATCGCATCAAAGATCGATGGCGCTGGCACCTGCTGATCAAAGCCTCGAGTCCGCACACGATGACCCGATTGGCGCGCTACATCGCAGAACGCTGTCCGATGCCGAAGCGGGCGGATCTTCGACTGATCGTTGATCGTGACCCCGTGTCGCTGCTCTGAGACCCCGCTAACTTCAGCGCATAGTCTGTTCTCTTACCACACGCCTTCGACCGATGTCCTCTCAGCTGCTCGCGGCCATTCCGCCTTATGTGTTTTGGGACCTTGATGCGCGACGCTCGGCCCTGCGAGCGCAAGGTCGCTCGCTGCTCGATCTCGGCATCGGGAGCCCGGATCAGCCCATTCCCAGCGTGGTGGTCGAGGCAATGCAGCGAGCCGCGGCCGAGCCGTTGCTGAGCGGCTACCCCGCGTTTCGCATGCAGGGAGCCTACGCCGACGCGGTCGCCACGTATCTGCATCGACGTTTCGCGGTCACCGTCGACCCCATGCGCGAGCTGTTGGCACTCGCGGGATCGAAGGAAGGGATCGCTGAACTGGTGCTGTCGCACGTTAACCCCGGCGACGTGGTGCTGATTCCGGCGATCTACTATCCCGTGTACGCACGTGCCCCCCAGTTGGCGGGCGCACGCCCCGTGTGCATTCCGCTGCTGCCCGATGGACGGCTGGACCTCGAGGCCGTTTCTGCGGATGATCGTGGGCGCGCGCGTGTCATGATCGTGAACTATCCGAGCAATCCCACGACGGCCACGATCCCTCTCGGGGAATTCGAGCGATTGGTGAATTTTGCGCGGGAGCACCAGCTGCTGTTGATCAGCGATCTTGCGTACAGCGAGCTGGCGTACGATGGCTTTGAGGTGCCGAGTGTGCTGCAGGTGCCGGGTGCACGGGAGGTAGCGGTGGAGCTGCACACCTGTTCGAAAAGCTTCAATATGGCAGGCGTGCGCATTGCGTTCGTGGCGGGCAATGCCGAGGCGCTTGAGCGACTGGATCAGTATCGTGCCAACATTGGGTATGGTGTCTCAACGCTCTCGCAGCGCGCGGGCGCTGCCGCGTTTACCCATGCGCACGTGATCGTCCCGCCGGTAGTGGCCGAGTATCGCGCACGCCGTGATGCGCTGGTGTCGGCATTCAACGAAAGCGGCTGGTCGGTGCAGGCACCGAACGCCACGATGTACCTCTGGCTCGACGTGCCACCTGGCTACGACGACTGGGGGTGGGTTGATGCGCTGATGCGCGGCCCCGGCGTGGTGGTCACGCCCGGAATCGCCTTTGGCGATGCCGGGCGCGGGCACTTTCGTGTGTCGTTTGTGCGGCCTGCCGATGAACTCGCGCATGCCGCGCGGTTGATCGCGCAGTTCGCTGCTACTTCGCCGGCGCCGGTTCCTTGATGGCGAAGTCCCACTGCACCTGCACTTCGTTCTCAATCGGATTCACCGCAGAATCGTAGGTGACGCCATAGTCCTTGCGGAGCAAGGAGAACTGCCCGCGAAAGCGATCTGCGCCTTTCTCGTAAAACACCATCGAGGCCGGCACGACGATGCGCTTGGTGACGCCACGGATCGACAGGTCGCCAGTGATGTCGAGTTTGGTTGGCGCGGTCTGCTTGACGCTGACCGATTTGAACACGATGTTCGGGTTCTTCGCCACCGCGAAGAAATCGTCGCTGCGCAAGTGGTTGTCGCGCATCGAGACGCGCGTATTGATACTATTGGCATCGATGGTGATCGTCACGGCAGATGCTTCGAGCTTGCTGGGATCGAGTTGGATGTCGGCGTCCCATTTTTCGAAAAAGCCGTGAGCACTGAGCAGACGCGAGTCGGCGACAAAGTTGATTTCGGTGTGAGCCTTATCGATCACGTGCGTCGGCGCCGCGAGCGAGCGAGCGCGCGGCGAGCAGGAGCGGCAACGAGAGCAGGGCGGAGAGTCGAACGAAAGGCATACAGCGGGTTCCTGTGCAGAGTGAGCAGTGCGTGACAGTCGACGAGGGCAAATAGTACAGTACTGAGATACATCTACAACGACAAAGGGGCTCGTCAAGGTCATACCCACCCGGTCACCGCCTTGTTCACGGCATAGTCGGTCGATGATCTTCCTTCGGTCACCGCTTCACGTCGAAGCGGACCTTTTTCCGTGAACCGCGACCTGATGACCGATTTCGCAGGTGAGGTGCCCGCCGATCGCGAGGACGACGTCACGTCGTTCGATGCGCCCGCCGACGAGACGCGTGCAGTACCAGTCGACCGCGCGGATGCGCCTGTCTCCGAGGTGACCGAACGGTTCCTGCGTGCCGTCATCGCCACCGTGCCGCTGGATCGCATCGAGGAGCTCCATCTTTTTGCGCCGTTGCGCCAAGGCGGCATCGAAACAGGAATCGCGGTCGTGGCGGCACGTGCGCCCCTGTTGGTGGCCGGGGCCGCCCCTGCGTCACTGGACGACGCGATCGCGTCGCCGGTCGAGGGAGCCACTGATGGAGCCGTTGAGATAGCCACTGATGGAGCCGTTGAGATAGCCACTGATGGAGCCACTGAGGGAGCCGTTGAGGGAGCCATTGAGGGAGCGACTGATGGAGCCGTTGAGAGAGCCACTGAGGGAGCCTCTGATGGAGCGGTTAAGGGAGCCATTGAGGGAGACGCAGCAGAACAGCCCGAACCGAGCGACGCCGAGGGCTCGCCCTACGCCGACGAATCGATCAGCGAGACGAACACGCCCATGAGCACGGAGCCGACCGCGCTCGACGATGGTGTCAGTGATCCCGTGGCATCGGCGTCGGACGATCTGCCGGCCGCGCCAAGAATTCGACATACGGTCTACACCGCCCGTTATCGACTGGTGCTCAAGGGACCTGAGCGTGGACGGTGGGAAGCTGATGTGGTGGATGAAGCCGATGCGCCCCTGCTGACGGTCGAAACTGTGGTGCGCGGCGTGCAACGCCGAGCCGGGGAAGAGACAGAGATCTTGCGATACTCGGAACGGCAGATTGCGCGCGCGTTACGCATGCAATGGCCGGTCATCACCGACGTGCCGGCGGCATGACCACCAACGCGTCATCGTCGGACGCGTTCGCCCAAGACCGGGAGTTGTTTCGCGCGTACCTGCGCGACCACAATCTCCCGGTGACGGCACAACGGCTGGCGATCGCCGACGTGGTGTTGGGAACAGAACGACATCTCTCGGCTGAAGACGTCGCCGATACCGTGCGCGGTGCCGGTGCGAGCGTTGGCACCGCGACCATCTACCGGACACTCGAGGTGCTGGTGCGCAGCGGCCTCGTGGTGGAGCGTGATTTTGGCGAGGGGTTTAAGCGCTTTGAAGCTTCGCGAGGTGTGCCCCATCACGAACATCTGCTCTGTACCGCGTGTGGACGAGTCACTGAGTTCCGCGACGAGCGCCTTGAGCGCATGACGACGCTGCTGGCCGACGCGCATGATTTTTCACGACAGCGACATCGACTCGTGATCTACGGTCTCTGCGGTGCGTGTCGGCGTGGCGCCGTGCGCCCGCGCGACTAGCAGTGCAACCCGTTGCAGCACCCCCGATGAATACGGATCGCGATGCCGACTGACTCACTCACGGTGTTGGTGGCGTTCTCCGCGGGCTTGCTCAGCTTCCTGAGTCCGTGCGTGCTGCCGTTGGTGCCAAGTTACCTGACGTTCATCACGGGGCTTGGCTTGGAAGACGTGTCCCGCGCACGGCGCACGACGATTATCCATGCACTGCTGTTCGTGATCGGCTTCTCGTTGATTTTTGTCCTGTTGGGCGCCGGCGCGACGGTCTTTGGCCGACTGATGTTGGCCAATCGTGTCTGGATCGCGCGCATCGGCGGCATCCTCATGATCCTGATGGGACTCTGGATGATCGGCGTCGTCCGCATGGATGCGCTCCATCGGGAACGACGGGTACACCTGACCGACAAGCCGATCGGATACCTCGGCACGGTCCTCGTGGGCATTGCCTTCGGCGCCGGCTGGACGCCATGCCTGGGACCGACGCTCGGTGCGATTCTTTTGTTGGCGGCGACTGAATCGGAACTGGCCAAGGGGATTGGCATGCTGTCGGCGTATTCGATCGGGTTGGGGGTGCCGTTTCTGCTCAGTGCCTTTGCGGTCGATCGATTCCTGCAGTTTTTTCGGCGATTCAAGGGAAACATGGCGTTGGTCAATCGGATCGCCGGCAGTCTCTTGATTCTTGTCGGCGTGTTGATGCTCACGGGATGGTTCCAGCGACTCGCCGCGATGCTGCAGCCGCTGACGCCGGACTTTCTGCTCGAGCGGCTCTAACCGAGCTCCAGCTGACGGTCGCGGCGCGTGACCACGTCCGCGCGCGCACTGCGGCCTTACGTACAGCCTTACGCGCTGCGTTACGTGCCGCCTTACGTGCCGCCTTACGTGCTGCGTTACGTGCTGCGTTACGTACTGCCTTCGATCGCGTCGAGCAGTTGTTGACGCCGTAGCAGCTGCGCATACCGACCATTGCGCAGGACCAACGCGTCATGGTGTCCCGCTTCGACGATCATCCCGTCGTCGAGCACCAGAATGTGATCGGCCTCGCGAACCGCGCTGATACGATGCGAGGCGATGATCGCGGTGCGCCCCGCAAGGGCTCCGCGCAGTCCGGCAAGGATCGCCGCTTCGGTCTGCGTGTCCACCGCTGACAACGCATCATCGAGCAAGACGACACGCGGCCTTCGAGCGAGGGCACGCGCCATAGCGGTACGCTGCTTCTGTCCACCGGAGAGATTGATACCGCGCTCACCAAGCTTCGTCTCAAGACCATCGGGAAGCGCGTCGATGGTGTCCGCCAATTGGGCGATGGCCACCGCGTCGGTGATCGCCATCTCACGTGTGGACGTATGC
>Ga0105046_10001598_pt1 | contig 35035 bp, 18 predicted proteins | sample MAT03_FD_78385 | JGI IMG/M metagenome (GOLD analysis project Ga0105046, IMG submission 78385) | Freshwater microbial communities from Lake Fryxell liftoff mats and glacier meltwater in Antarctica - MAT-03 (megahit assembly) | ecosystem: Environmental > Aquatic > Freshwater > Ice > Liftoff... | reverse complement strand
CTTTTGCCGTCATCCGTCCCATCTTTTTCGTTAAATAGCGCGGCTATTCGCCTCAAAAGATAGTTGGCTGACACCAAAATAATTGGCCTGAAATTGGAAACTTATTTTGACACCGTTCCTTACGGAATCCGACCGGGTTTATTGGATAAATCAATTTACCCGGACGAGGCCCAATCGCAGAGGCACTTTTTATAAAAAAGGCTTACTTCAACTCACTCTGACTACGCACGAAGTCGAATAAATCCGAACAAATACAAGTAGAATGGCTCATTCAGCAAATTCGCGAGCTGGACCATATGATCGCCATGCACCAATCTGGTGGCAGCGATTTTATGGCGAATTAGTACGCATCGCGTCGTTTACAATATTTTAAAGAACTTATTAGCCTGCTGACCACTTCCAAATTCAACGCCACCGGGCTCGAAACCTTTCCGCTTATTCATGCACTTACCCGAGAAAACTACGTCGAATCTGGTGAAACGAAACTCAAATCGCGTCCCCGCCATGCTTTCGATCAAACGCTTGAATTTTATCGCAAGCGTTCCAATGTAGTGGAAATGAAGAACGCTTCCCGGGGAAACAAAGAATCACCTGTATTGGGTAAGAAATCTCCGGCAGCGGAATCTAAATAAGTTAAGATTTCTCACCGTCTGCTCCTGTTTCTCCGGCTAATGCTTATGCTTTCGCATCCTCGAACCATAACCCAGGTAATCTGTTTACTTCAGACGGTCGTAGGTTGAATTCCTGCTAGGCCCACGTTGATTTTCAACGACTTATGCGACTTTAGTTCGTGTAGGTCGTTTTATATTTTCTAAGTATTTCATGACGATCTGATTATATTAGCCCTCGCACAGGTAAACGAAACAAGCGAAACAAGGTTCCCCCTAATCCGCCTTCGCCTTAAACTCATACTTCAAACCCCAATAATCCTTCAACACCATCTTCACCGAACCCACTGACACCGGCGATTCAATCAGCAACGGGATGCGGTTTTCGTCGTCGGATACCCAAATCGTCATTTTAGTGTCTTCTTTAAACACTTTGCCCGCGATCACGTCAGGCTGAAATTTCAGGGTTTTGTAACGCCCGATACTGTACACTTTTTTTCGGGGTTCGCGGCCCATGTAACGCATGCTTAGCGGGAATTCTTCCTTATCCATAAAAACGCGGAAAGGGGAACGCTCGCCGATTTTCTGGTTGCCGAAGTCGACGTTGCGCAGGTTGTAGAGAATGGACAACACATCGTGTACGCAGTCGGTAACCGCATGTTCCGTTTTGGTTTCAGCCGCGCCGCGTTTGTCGGCACGCCATACGTTCATTTTATGGGTGGACTGGTTGAAGGCAATTTTTTCAAAAATATGGTAATCGCCTTCATTGACGCTCCGTTCGGAATAATTGGGCAACAAGGTGGTTTTATCCGCCCATGAATCATACTCGTCGCGAACGGTAAAAAACCATTCATACGATTTATAGGTCTTCCCACGGGCCTGGTAGTGGTATTGATTCCCCTCTTCAGATACTTTAAACGTTACTTCACCGGCGGCTAACCACACGAAATTCCAGTTGTAATAAATTTTAAAGGTGAGTATTTCGCCGTCCTTAAAAGCATTGTTGGTAGTTCTACAAGAGGCATCAGCAACCGGTTGCGGATATAAGGCATTCGAGTAGGACGTGGCAAAGGCCATCAGCAACAAACCGGTGGCATACAATACAGGTTTAATCATTTTCATAGCCCAGTGTTTTGGCGATCCTGACGTGTAGAAGTGAAAAAGTACCAAGTAACGCCGGTAAAATCAGGTTTATTATCCATAGTAAAAAGGTGGCGGCCAGGATACCGGCTTCATCCGAACTAAAATTGGACCAGATGAATATGGCCAGGTTGCCACGCAGCAAAAGCGCCGCAACGGCCGGAAGCGGGATGATCGTTTGTAGTAAAAATATGGTCGCAATACCTGCATAACCCGCAGTTATACCCGTTTGAATATGAAAAAACTGTAGCAGGAAAAAATACTGCGTCACATAAACGCTGTAACGAAACGCCGACCATCCCAGCACTGCTGCTAAGGTTTTTCGCTCCGCCTGCGCCAATACTTCCGCATCCCGGAGCATATTTTTCATGCGCCGGATATATGGTATGCGCTTCAGGAGGGGTAACAGCGTTTTAATGTTAAAAAAGGCGGCATACAGCAGGCCAATGGCCAATATTGCCAACACAAAAGCTGGCAGTGCCCAGGCAGATGCACCCGATACGTTCAAGACGAACCACAAGCCGCCAAGTAGCCCCATACTTAGCAAAATAATTAATTGAGCAAAACTCCCCAGTACATTGGCCATCAAGGCCTTCCAATGGTTTTCGCGCCGAACGAACAAAAGCCGGCCGGCATACTCCCCAACCCGGTTGGGCGTGAACAAGGCAAAAGTCACGCCGGTCATTACCGCAAAAAAAGATTTGCGCCAGGATATCGGTTCGTAGCGCTTTATAAATGGCCTCCATTTGGCTGCTTCGGCAAACCAATTCAGGGGCATAAGGGCCAGCGTACCCATCAGCCAATCTGAATTCCCCCCGGAAATGCGACGCATACAGGTACTGCCGATCTGGGACAAATGCTGATTATCTGTTGATTCAACATACAGCGCCGTTCCCAGCAGCAATACCACGAGCACCCTGAACCCAACGTTGAGTTGGCGTTTGTTCAGAAAAAAATTTCTGATAACCGGCATTCCCGAAACAGGTACAGGCATGGTATGAGTGCCTAGCAGGTATGAAAATGGGCAATTCCATACAAAATGGAATTGCCCATGAAAGAAACAGTAAGAGGTCGATTAGTAACCGGCGTCTTTATTTCCTTTGAAAGAACCTTTCTTTTTGCTGGTTTTACCGGCTTCTGCGCCTTCCGGGCGGGCCATTTCGGTCTCGCCTTTCGCCACGCGGAATTCTGCGCGACGGTTAACCATATTGGAACCTTCAACCGGAATGATCGACGTGCCTTCACCGATCCAGTTCAGGATCAGGCGCTCGCGGGCAATCCCGTGCTCGGATACCAGGAAGTCGATAGCCGCTTTTGAGCGGTTATACGACAGTACGTTGTTGTAGCCTTCCGGACCGCGTTTGTCGGTAGCGCCGATGGCAACTACTTTCAGGTTCGGGTTCAGTTTCAAAACCGAAGCGATCTGATACAGTTTTTCGTATTCGCTGTATTTGATGTCGTAGCGGTTGTCGTTGAAATTAACCATCGGCAGGAACCAGTCGCCGCCCGAAGGCGCCGGGAATTTGATCGCCGCGATTTTAGCGTCTACAATACGATTCACGTCAGATTCCGTAATGGCTTTCGGCACGTTAGCAACACCGTTTGCATCTACGGAATAGCCCGGAGGAGAATAAGGTTCTTTGTCGTTGTAGTCCGGCACTTTATCGTTGTCGCTGTCAAGCGCTACACCTTTTGTGTTAACGCGGGCGCCTGCCGGGCTGTTGTCTTCGTCGTCGATGGCATCGATGATACCGTCGCCGTCCGTGTCGGTCGGGTCGTAAATCGGGCGGGCTTCCAGCGCCGTAATGGCATCGGATACCTGGGCAAGCGGGTTGGCCCAGTACAGTGGTTCCGATTTCATGGAACCGTCTTTGTTTTTGCCGCCGAGGTTGAAATTGAGCGACAGGTGCGGGAAATGCAACAGGTCGCGAAAGGTGGTGACATTATCGCCAATATTCTGGTCGGAATCCAGCAAATCACTTCTTTTGCCAAAAACAACATAGGTCGTATTCTCCAGTCCGATGTTGAATTTCGGGCTAACCCGGAAAGCGATACCAACGCCGCCGCTGATGTGCAGGTTGGTGGTGGCGTCGAGGGTAGATGTGCTCGGCGCACTCACCTGAGCAACATTGGTGTAGTCCGTGGAAAAGTTGTTGAAACCAACCCCGGCAAATCCGTTGAGCAAAATTTTGCGCACCGGTTTGTTGAATCGGAAGTTGTTCAGCGCCAAAACGACTTGGGCATCGCCGGAGATCCAGGTCAAATCGGATGTACGTACAGGCGAAGAACCAACGGCTGCATCTTCATTTTTAGCCTGCGCATAGAGTACGCCTGCGCGGATGGAAAAGATGTGATCCAGCGCTTTGCGCACATGCAATCCGCCACCGAAACCGACTTTTGAATCGAGATCGCCCACAACAATGGGAACGCCGAGGTCAATGCCGAGCTCCCACATATCCTTGGGTGTGAATGAACGATAAGGGGCCATTGCTGCTTCCTGTGCGAAAAGCGGGTAAGAAGCAATGAAAAGCAGCATTACAAATGTTAATTTTCTAACCGTCATAGGGTCGTTTCTTTTTGTGTTGAGTGAATGTTAGCAGTTTAGAAATTGGATGATTAAGGGTGATTCTTTAAGACGAGTGGGATTTTTATTGCTGAAATTGGATTAAAAAGGAGCTTAACAAACTATACTCCTAGTTTTTTTAAGGCCAAATATAGGGCGTTGGATGATATTTTATTTGGTTCCAGGTTAATTTTTATCACTTCCTTCAATGCATCCCTTATGGTACGGGACGTATCGCCGAAAATTGCCCGGTCAGTCATTACTGCATCCGGCTGCATTAAGTACGCAAAAACTCGTGCCATGCCACAATTTGCGATAAAATCGGGGATAATACCCGTACATTCATCCAGATACCGGGCAGTAGGACCGAAAAAGACTTCATCGTCGACAAAGGGAACGTTGGCGCCGCAGGCCATTACTTCCAAACCGCCGGCCAGTAATTTGTCAACCTGGCTGCGGGTAATCAATTTAGATGCTGCGCCCGGAATAAATATATGCGCGCCCATTTGCCAGATTTGTTCGTTGATCACTTCGAATGGTATTAAATTAGGCGCTGCAAGTTTATTACCATTTTTCGTATTAAACAAATGTTTCACGTCTGATAAAGCCAAGCCCTCCGGGGCCATAATGCCGCCTTCGCGGTCGATGATCCCTACAATTTTCACCCCGGCATTAGCCAGATAGCAGGCTGCAGCGGATGCAACATTTCCCCAGCCTTGGATAACTGCGGTTTTTCCGGCTGCTGAAGACTGGTGGTACAGATCGTAAAAATGCCGCACCGACTCCGCTACGCCGTACCCGGTAATCAGGTCGGCGACGGCGTGTTTGTGTGCGCCGCCCTCGGGTACGAACTCCGGGTCTTCCACAATTTTGGTGCAGCCATAACGCAGCTGGCCGATAATATTTATCTGTTGACCTTCCGTAGGTTTCAGATGCCCTTTTACGATCCCTTCCTGCGGATGCCACAGCCCGAGGTCTTCCGTAATGGGCACCACGTCTTTCAGTTCATCCACGTTCAGGTCGCCGCCTGTGCCGTAATAGTGTTTGAGTATCGGCAACACCGCCCGGTACCAGCGCTGGAGCACTTCCCAGCGCCTTGGGTCGGCAGGATCAAAATTAATGCCGCTTTTTGCGCCGCCGATGGCCGGACCGCACACGCTAAATTTAATTTCCATTACTTTGGCCAATGAAATAACCTCTTCGCGGCTCAAACCTTTCCGCATCCGGGTGCCGCCGCCAGCCGCACCGTTGCGCAAAGAGTTAATCACAATCCAGCCATCCGCCCCGGTTTCAGCGTCGTGCCATTCGAATACAATTTCCGGTTGTTTGGCTTTGTATTTATTTAAAAGATCTTCCATGCAAGAATTTGGTAATCGTCAGATAGAAACCGCGTAAAAATGGCCCCTTCACAAAAGCCGCGCAAAAGTATACCTCCTGAACCGTAAGTACAACGACTCCTTTTGAAAAGTCGCTACTTTTGACGTTTCTCAAATGTTGCACACCTGAACCGCTTCGCCGCCCATGCTTCAAAACTGGCTTAAACCAATACCTGCCGCCCTGGCAAAAACAGCAGATACCCTGTCTGATGCCGCTTGTGGTAAAAACATAGTGTTGCACCGGGATGTGTTTCCCGATTTGAAAAAAGTGCGGGTCGCCTTGCTGGGAATAGGTGATAAGGAGGCGAACGACGTACGCGAGCATTTCTACCGCAATGCGTTCCCTTTTCCACCAGGCGCTGTGGCCGATCTCGGCAACTTGCGCAAAGCAGATCCCTCTCAGCTATTGCCGGTGATATACGAACTGATGTCGGGGAAGATTTTACCCATCATACTGGCGGGAAAAGCCGAATTCGCAAGGGCGCAGTTTTTGGCTTACCAGGATACAAAGGCCCTGCTGAACCTGGCTGTGGTAGACGAACACTTCGGTTTAAGCACTTCAGATCCATATAGTACTCTGCTCCAGCCCCGCCATCCCCTGCTGTTTCATTTTGCTTTACTTGGATATCAGGCCCACCAAACGACACCCGAAGCGCTGCGCTTTTTGGCCCAAAATAACTTCGACCTCGTCCGCCTCGGCAAATTACGCGCTGCCCTGGAAGAAACCGAGCCGGTGCTGCGCGATGCCGATTTGCTGGCCTTACACCTCGGAGCGCTGCGCCAAAGCGATGCGCCTGGCGTAGCAGGAGCCTCTCCCTCGGGCCTTTTTGTGGAAGAAGCCTGCCAGTTATGCCGCTATGCAGGCCTGAGCGATAAACTTACCTCATTCGGTATTTATGGGTACCACCGCGACTCCGACCGCGACGGGCAAACAGCCCAGGTCGTCAGCCAGATGCTCTGGTATTTCATGGAAGCTTTTTTTAACCGAAAGGGAGACTACCCGGTCTCTAAAGATGGACTGACGGAATATATCGTGGATTTTCGCCAACTGAACTATCAATTGACTTTTTGGAAAAGCGCCAAAAGCGGGCGCTGGTGGATGCAGGTGCCGGTAGCTATCCGGAAAAAACACGAGCGGCACCGCTTAATCCCCTGCTCGTACCAGGATTATCAGTCCGCCTGCCGGGAAGAACTTCCGGAACGACTGATGCAGGCGATAAGTCGGTTTGGATGAGGAAAATCGGTTTAGGGTTAATGTAAGTCTCACATAACCGCCTTGTTTTATAGATAATCATACAGTGCAGAAGATTTGGAGATATCCGCTCAGTCGCGCTATATCCTATATTATGTTCTCCAATCTTATCCCCCTCGAGCCTTTCAACAGGATCGCAGTCCCTTCAAAATGTTGATTATCAAACCATTGTTTCGCATCTGCTGCAGTCGGAAAATAAAGGGCGCCGTATTTTTTATAACTCGTTCGGCTGAATTCCTGCCCCACCAACACAATCTGGTCGAATTTCATCCGCATCACAAAACGCAGTATGGCCTCGTGTTCTTGCAAACTATCGACGCCCAGTTCCAGCATATCGCCGAGGATGGCTACTTTGTGTGCGGCCGGCAGGCTCTGTAAGCTGCGCAGCGCTGGTTTCATACTCGAGGGATTGGCATTGTAGGCATCGAGGAGAATCGTATTGGTACCCCTCCGGATCAGTTGGGAGCGGTTGTTAGATGGCATATAAGATTCAAGGGCCGTCTTAATTTTTTCGGCAGGCACCTTGAAATAAGTGCCCAGCGCCATGGCGGTCATAATGTTGCTGAAATTATGCAGACCGATCAACTGTGTCTGCACTTCTACCACGGGACCGGCATCGGATAAAAAAGCAGCCCGGATAAAAGGCGTCTCCTCCACGAGCTGAACATCGAGCATGCCGTCGTGCGCTTGCAGGATATCCGTTCGCTGGTAACCCACCTGGTATTTGTTGGAACGCGCCATATTTTTCAGGTAATGCTCCGAATGGTTCACAAAAACACATCCGTGGTGGCGGGCTAAGTAACGGAACAATTCCCCCTCTGCTTTTTTCACACCCTCCAGGTTCCCAAATCCTTCCAAATGCTCCTTTCCAATATTGGTCAGCAAGCCGTGTGTGGGCGCCGCAATTGCACAAAGCAAGTCGATATCACCTGCCTGATTGGTACCCATTTCGATCACGGCTACCTCTGTATTATCCGGCATAGCGAGCAGGGTAAGCGGTACGCCGATATGATTGTTCAGGTTTCCCCGCGTGAAATGGCATGGGTAATGGCTGCTCAGAACAGCCGAAACAAGTTCTTTAGTGGTCGTTTTGCCATTTGATCCGCCAATGGCTAAGATCGGAATATCGAATTGGCGGCGATGGTGGGCCGCGAGCTGCTGGAGCGTTTCCAGGGTGTTTTCTACATGTATGAATTTTTCCCCAACAAGGGCATTATTATCTACAACAGCATACGCCGCGGCGGATTTTAAAGCCCTGGCGGCGAATTGGTTGCCATCAAAAGAATCCCCTTTCAAGGCAAAAAACAGGCAGCCCGGGCTCAGGTGGCGGGTATCTGTACAAATAACCGGGTGTTGGCGATAAATCGCGTAGATATCTTCGATACTTGTCAAGCAGCGTAAAATTTTATTGGCAAACGTATTAAATTTTATGGTGTAGTAAACAAAAAAACGGGAAGACTTGCGCCCTCCCGTTTTTCTGCTAATGTAAAGTCGTCGCCTAATCGTAGCGGCGCTTATTTTTTTTCTTTTTCACCTTAAAGTGGTTGCCTTCCGGTTCATCGTTGCCGGTCGGGCCGCCTTTCCGGGTCATGGCGCAACGGAAACCAATCGTTTTACTGCCTTTATCTTCCTCCTGGAAACGACGGGTACCCGGCGAAAGCCAGAATGCGCGGTCGGCCCATGAGCCGCCTTTAATGACGCGCGCTTTGTCGCTGATCAGGGTGCTGATACCATAGCGGTATTCCACGTTCGATTCTTTGTCGCCATCGAGGTAGTTATACACTTCCGGGCGTTTGTAGTTATCGCGAAGCGCCGTGGAGGTCGTATCCATCATCTCGTAGGTAAGGCGGCCAAGGCTATCCTTTTGTATCGGCGCACCGGTTTCCGGATCAATTTTCTTGGTCATGAACACGTTACCGCGATATGGGTTCAGTTCCTGGTTTTCAACGTCACGAAGGTCCGTGGTCGTCATCGGGCGATAAAGATCTGCGGTCCATTCGTTTACGTTACCGGCCATGTTGTACAAGCCGTAATCGTTGGGATAGTTTGCAAGTACCGGCGAAGGCGTAAAGGCTTTATCGTTCAGCGCGCCGGCCATACCACCGTAGTCACCACCACTGCGTTTGAAGTTGGCCAGGAGGTCGCCCTGATACTTATTGCGTTTTTGGTAGCGCACGGTATTGCCGTTCCAGGGATAGATACGGCGGTCGCTGATCAGTTCATCCTTGCTTGTAGCCTGAAGACCGATGAGTGAAAGCGCGGCATATTCCCATTCTGCTTCCGTCGGGAGGCGATATTCGGGCAGAACAATACCGTCTTCGCGGCGCACCCGGCGTTCGCCTCCGGTGCGTTGATCGGGCAGGTTTTTCCGAACGCTCGGTTCGTATTGGCCGACCAAATAAGCTTCCGTGTTGAAGTTGTTTTCGTTCTTCTGGTCAGGGGTGGGGTCGATGATACCACGTTCGATGAGGATCATTTCGTTCACGCGATCACTCCGCCATTTGCAGAATTCATTGGCCTGGTGCCAGTTGATACCAACTACGGGGTAATCGTCATAGTCCGGATCCCGGAAGTAGGTTTCTACGAGCGGCTCGTTGTAAGCCAGTTCTTCGCGCCATACCAAGGTATCTGGCAGGGCCCGTTTCCAGACCTCAGGGTAGGTTTCGCCATATACGCGGTTGATCCAGTAGAGATATTCCCGATAGTCGATATTGCGCACTTCCGTTTCGTCCATGTAGAACGAAGATACGGTTACGCGGCGCGCAACGTTGTTCCATTCGTAGGTCACGTCCTGATCGGTGAGGCCCATTGTAAAGGTACCACCCTCAATCAACACGAGGTTCGGGCCGGTTGCCTGGCCTTCATAGTCTACTTTTTCGAATCCACCCCATTTCTGGTCATTGTATTTCCAGCCGGTAGTCGTGGAACGTTCAGTCTTTTTTCCGCAGCTCGCCAGCAGGAATACCAGCAGGAACAAGCTTAACCCGTGGATGAGAGTTTTTTTCATTGTATTAAAAGTAGTTTTTGAAAAATGAGCAGCAAATGTAGGCAAATAAAACATTTTACAATCCAGGCAACGCCAAATTTAACGAATGCCTTTTTTTATTGAAACATACGGAGGCAATCATTGATATCGGCGCGCCGTTTTTTCTTACGAAGTCCTTCGCTTTTATCAAACAAAAGGCCCAATGTGAGTTCAAAAGTGCCCCCGGAGCGACCGGCAAGCCCCGATATGGTAATATCGTAGCTTAGCCCCAATTTAAAAACCCCTTCCCTAAATCCGGCCATCAGGATAGCGGCATCCGCATTGCGAAAAGTATGCCGGAACCAGCCGCCGCAAAAAACAGATCCCAAACCGGCATAAGCCCCGACATTCAATTGTTTGTAAGGGCCTTGCGCTACGAAAAGAAAATTCGGTGAAATAAACGAGGGTGGTCGAAGTTTATTGCCCTTCTTAACAACCAGCTCCGTGCCCCCTTGCAACACGTAGCGCAATGGTAAACCGCGGGCGATGTTGTCGTTTACCAGGAGTATACTTTCACTCGGGGTGGTCAGGTGCTTCATCGCGCCTCCCAGGTAAAACTTTTCGCTCAACAAGAGTAATCCGGCCGATACGTCCAATTTTGTGTTCGTGGTCACATCGGGGCGCAGCTCGCCGTTGACGGTGCCGATACCACCGAGCGGGTCAATCTGGTCGGGAAAAATCAGCTTGTCCCAGTTGAGATTGGTTTGGTGAATACCGCCTTCTACGCCGAGGCGAATGGCTAATTCGTCGTTGACCTGAAGCCGGTACGCATAGACGGCGGACGCCCGCGTTGTTTTCAGGATGCCGTCGCCGGCGTTATCCCCCTCCAGGTTAAACCCGATCCCGCTATTCAGACGGTCGATACTTTGTTCGTAATAAACGCCGTACGTGCGGTATGCGGTGTTAAAGCCCGACCATTGATTGCGGTAGGCAACGCCCATTCTGGGTGCAAAGGCGCTGCCCGCAAACCCGGGGTTGATCTGCAGGGGCATGGCATAAAATTGGGAAAATATCGGATCTTGTCCCATGACATACCCCCCTGCCAACAATAAGCACGCGGTCAATAGTTTTCTCATAGCAATGTTTTCCGCGAAAAATCAGGCAATTTGCGCTGAAATCAAAAACGAAACGCCACTTGTTTACAGGAATTGCCCGGCGGGGACAGTTTTTAGTGGGCAGTAGCAGCCGGCTCGCGCACTACCGACTGCTACTGCCTCTGTCAACCAACTGCTTCGGCAATCTCCCGGCTGGTATCCACATCGCCCATGGTGTAATAATGCAGACAGGGCACACCGGCGGCCTTAAGTTCCTTCGACTGTTGAATGCACCATTCCACCCCGATGCGGCGGACGGCTTCATCGTCTTTCGCTTTAAGCACTTCGGTCACGAATGCTTCGGGAAAATTGATAAAAAACTTGCGGGGAATCGAATTCAACTGGTAGCGTTTTGTCAGGGGTTTCAAACCCGGAACAATGGGTACGTCGATGCCCATTTTCCGGCAATCGTCCACATATTCGAAATAGCGGCGGTTATCGAAAAACATCTGGGTGACGATATATCCGGCGCCTGCATCCACTTTTTCTTTGGTGAACTGCAGGTCGCTGATCATATTGGGCGACTCGAAATGTTTTTCCGGGTACCCGGCGATGCCTACGCAAAAATCGGTGCGTTCTCCGTTCTGAATGTTCAGGTCGAGGTAAGCGCCTTCATTCATACCGGTGATCTGACGTACAAGGTCGAGGGCAAATTTGTGTCCGCTTTCCTCTGCTATGAATTTATCCTCGAACTGCCTGGCATCTCCGCGCAACGCCAATACGTTGTTGATGCCTAGAAAATTGAGGTCGATCAGCGCATTTTCGGTTTCCTCTACGGTGAAGCCTCCGCAAATCAGGTGCGGCACGGCATCCACACCGTAGCGGTGCATAATAGCGGCGCAAATACCCACCGTTCCGGGGCGTTTCCGAATGGCCGTTTTTTCATAATAGCCGGAGGGGCGTTTTTTATAAATAAACTCCTCCCGGTGGTAGGTGACATCGATAAACGGCGGCTTGAACTCCATCAAAGCGTCGAGCATGTTAAAAATAGACTGCATGCTGCCGCCCTTCAGCGGAGGCAATACCTCAAAGGATATCAGGCTTTTACCGTTTGCCTTTTTAAAATGATCAGTTACTTTCACGAGTATCGGTTTCTGTGTACGTCCAATTATCTTTGTGCATTGGCGCGTGCCTTAAATTGTATAGCCTTGGTATCCTGACCGATGGCCATGTAAATCTCGGCCATATCGTCCAGTATCCTGATATCTTCCGTCTGACGATCGAGGCCATATTGAAGAAATTTGAGCGCAGTATCTGGGTCTTTTCGATCCTTGTAATAAAAATCATACCCTGCCCGGTGGCAAAACGAGATGTATTTGTCCGAATTGGACCCGTTGAGATACACCATATATTTATCGAGGTTTTCCCGGAAAATAGTGTTGTAAGGTATTTTTTCCATCACCGTTTCCACCTGGTGAAAGAACTTATCCAATTGATGATCCAACTGAAAGCGGGCGGTGGCCACATTGAACTTCATGACCAAAGCAGCCCCGTAATTCGGATTGATCTGCAGCGAACGCTCCACGTGGTATTCCATCAAATCCACCAGCGCTTTTTTAATCGCAGGGTCCGTAGCCTTGCTATAATCGTCTTCGAAAAGCGTTCGGGTGTAAAAGGTATGCGCCCTGCAACTGTTGGTGGAGACCTTAACGGCTGCAGTGTTCAGCGAACGCATATCTTTCCAGTCAGGCACGCGCGCCAAGGTGCGCCAGGCAAACAAGCCCAGAATCGCTAACAGGATAATTGCGCCAAGGATACTTGGACCATCTTCTTTTTCCTTGATCCATTCCGGAAATTTCCGCGTTAAAAACCAGGCTGCCAGCATGCAAAATGCAATGGAGGGCATGTACGTAAAACGCTCGTTCATGAAGGTTCCTACCGAAATGAACAGGTTGGAGACGATACTCAAAGTGATGAGCCAAAAAAGTATAGCGTAGGCCGGAAGGCTGCGTTTTCGGATGTTCAGAAGCGCCCAAACGCCCATTCCTACGTATAAGGCAAGCGACAAGAGCGCCCGCCAATCGCTCCAGCCTACCTTGGGAACCTGGTACGGATAATAATCATGGGTAAGGGGGTACGGCACAAAAAGCAACTTGATGTACCAACCGAGGGTGAGAAAAATGGTGGCAAATTTTTCGCCAATCGACATGCCCACGAACGGATCGTTCATGATATCGCTTACGGCTTTACCATGATCTACCATGAAGCCCAGCGCATTAAAGCGCACTATGATAAAAAGGATCGCCGCCAACAACAGGGGAACAGCCGACGCGAGGGTGCGCGAAAACGAAACCTTCGTAAAAAACCATACGGTGAACGGAATGATCGCCAAAAAGGTGAGCGCATTTTCCTTGGCCATCATCGCCAGAAATAGCGCGACCCCCGAACCGGCTAACCAGCCGAAATTATTGGAGTCATAATACTTCAGGGCAGCGTACAAAGCGGCCAGACTGCCCAGCAACGCCAGTATTTCATCGCGGCCTTTGATGTTGGCGATGCACTCCGTATGCAGTGGATGCACCACGAAAAGCAGGGCTGCCACAAACGCAAGACTGAAATACCATTTTCCGCCTTCCCGGATCGGGAACAGGCCCAGCAGTATCCGGTATAAAAACGTACCGGTGAGCCCATAAAGGAGAATGTTGATCGTATGGCTGATATGGGCCAGGTTCGGATTGTCTTTTCCGAATATCCCAACCTCCGCAGCAAATGTTGCCAGGGAAAGCGGCCGGTAACGCCCGCCTTCCAGGAGGAATAGCTTCTGTTTGTCCTGAAAATACCCTAAAAAACTGTCGTAGCCGAAAATATTACGCAGCCCGTTAAAGCCCTGTTGTACGTACTGATTGCCCCAGATAACCATTTCGTCGTCCAGCAGGTACCCGAATTGAGTGGATGCTCCGTACAGGGCAAAAGCCAGTACCAGCAACAACAAGGCGGGCAACCAATGTTTACTCCAGAAACCGGATTGAAAGGTTTCGGTACGCGGACTCGGCGACTTCGCTTTTTGCGCAGAAGCTTTCGGCGCAGGCCGGATGGTTTTAATGGGTTGGGTCTTAGACTTATTCTTTGCTGCCATGGATATTATATTTCGAGGCGCAAATATCTAAACTTGGCCGGTAGAAAAATAAAAATCGGGATTAAATGCGATGAATTCGCCTATCCATCCCGACAAAAGCGACATAACGCTGTTTATAACACTGCCTGGCCCCGATGCCAAGGGGCGAAATACGATCCTGATTCCAAGTGATTTGTCCAATGTATGCGGCATTAGCGCAATACCAGTTTTTCGGTCCCTACTCCTGCCTCATTTTCCACCCGCACCGCGTACATGCCTTTCGGAAGGTTCCCAATGGGCACTTGCACGTGATCCGCTCCGGCTGGCATTGTCTCGGTTTGCACCAGACGGCCGGCGGCATCGAACAAGCGGATACGGGTTTCGGAGCTTGCGGCGCGGTCCAGGGTCAGCCAAACGGCGTCGCTTGCCGGATTGGGATACAGGCTGAAATGCGTTTGGGCTTTTGCCGGACTATCCGTACCCACGATCACCGTATTGATATTGAACTTGGGCGTAGCCACAAAACCGCCTTCTCCGTCGGTGACCACGAAACGGAAACCGTCGGGACCGGCATTTGCCCCGAAATCGAAAAACCGTATCGCGCCATTGTCCAAATCAGCCTGGGTAAACTGAGCGCCGGGCAACAACTGACCGCCGAAATTTTTCTGGAGTATGCCGTATTGCGGTATGCTCACCAGGGTAAAAATCAGCTGGGAATGGGTGTTGTTGGGATCGTCCGCGAGCAGCAAATCAGGCGAAATGACCTGGTTTGTGCCGGGCGACAGTTGGAGGGTGTTGTTGTTGACCAAAACAGGCGGCTGCAGGGACACAGAAGCGCAGAATTCCAGCCGGAAATTGTCCAGGGATCCCCCGGAACTGCTCACATTGTCTTTCACCCGCAGTTTCCAGACCCCGGTTGAATTCTCGCCGATAAAAAGCGTCAGCGGGTTTTGGGGCTTCATCGCCGTACCGTTGTTCGGAGGAGGGCAATAAAACGGATTGATCGCATCGTCGTTGAGCGAAAAATTGAAGGAGCCGTTGTAGTTGCCGCATTTATCCTTGAACAGCAGTACCTGTGTGCCTTGCGGACTGATCAGCGTTGCCTGCAGGTCTTTGAAAAATTCGTGGAATCCGTCTATTTGTTTAACGGTTATGTTGCTGACAGCCCCGCCGACGTTGACCGTAATGATCGACTCGATTGTGGGGTTACCATTGGCCGAGATGGTTTTCGGCAGGTCATTGGCCTGCAAGATCACGCAGTTGTCGGCGTAGGTGGAGAAAAAATTCGTTTCCGTCCAGTCGTGTATCCCGCATTCGTTCCGGGGGCGAACGCGCCAGTAGTAGGCCGTACCTTTTTCCAGCAAAACAGGTATTTTGAACGTATCGATCGCCGTGGAAACTTTAGAAGCCAGCAACACATCGAACGCAGGGCTTTTTGAAACCTGTACGTCGTACGTTTCGGCATCGACCGCGGTGTTCCATGCCAGGGTTTGGATCAAGGCCAGGCCGGTGGCCCCGTCGGCCGGAAGATCGAGCGCCAGGGATGAAAAGTCGTTGCGCACGAAAGTCAGGGAGATCGGCCGGAGAATGGTATCGCCCGTAGCGGCCACGATGGCCCGTACATTGAACGAAAACGTACCTTCCTGGTCTACATTCGACAAGTCGAGCGACAGGGTGCTGGCTTCGCCCGGGTTTATGTTGACTGTGCTAAAGGCGGCGGTTGAACCGGGCGGCAGGGCGCCCTGAATATCGAGCGCAACCGGGCTGTTGAAGCCGAGTACGCCGGCACTCAATATCTCGGTGACGAAGTTATCTGGCAGGCAAATTTTCTCCACATCGTTCGAAAGACCCATGGTGAAGGAAGGCTGTGTCGGTTGCTGAATTTTAAAATTAGCGTTGGAAATATCAAAAAACACGTTATCGGCAGCGTCCACGCGCACCCTCGCCATCGTGCTCAGGTTGTCGGGCGCCAATATGTAATGGCTGCCGTCGTTGGGCACGTTTTCGGCGAGCATGATCGGATAGGTCAGACCGCCGTCCGTGCTGAGCCGGATATTGACCTTCTGGCAGTTAACCGGGGCGACCTGGGTATTGGCCACATCCCAGCTCACGTTGGCGTATTCGCCGACGTGCCAGATTACTGAAATGGTATTGGGTGTCGTAACCAGGAACGGACCTGCGCTTGCCGTCGATTTGAACGCGACGTCGGCCCATCCCACCCCGCCGCCGTTGGAGCGGTTGTCGCGGACAAGCAGGCGAAAGGTGAGGTCCCGGGTATAGGTCGGCAACTGCTCCGAATAACTGGAGCCGTTGGAAACAATCGTACTCAATTTAGGGAAATAGCGGTTGGAGACGGGCTTGGCCAACAGGGAGCGAAAGGTGGCCGCATTACCCGCAGGAGAGCCGAGGGGAGTCTCCGGGCCTGCATCTATTCCCTCCCAACTATAAGAAAGGACGTCCCCGTCGCTGTCCGTTGCGTTTCCGTCCAATTCAAACGGCGTGGAAATCGGGATGGTAAAATTATCCTGATACGGCAGGGTCACCACCGGGGCATTGTTATCTGTTTGAATAAAAGAACCGCAGGTATTGCCGCTGTTGAACGTATAAAAATTCCGGATCTCCTCGATCGAGCCGGAGTGGTAATACAAATCCGCATAGTTCTGGATGTTGTCTGCCGCGCAGCCGCCGGCATACGACATGATCGTGCTGCCACTCCCTGGCTCGAATGCGACAATACCAAAGCGCCCGCCGCCGCCGTTGCAGCGGTTCCAGGTGTGACCGCCGGACAATTGGTGACCAACCTCCTGGCCGACAATGCCCAGAAAGTAATTCCCATAATCACCAGATTGAGTACCCGTTGAACATCCGCCCGCTTTACTGGGGCTACAAGTTGCGCCTAAGGCCCCGACACCCGGAGCGCCGGAGCCGGAATAACGTCCAAATACATGACCGATGTCGAAGGCGCCCAGGTTGAGGTATAAATTCATCACGCCAATGTTTTGGTCAAGCCATCCGCCTGCATCGTTCCCGGCATAAGGATCTGTATCAGGATCAAGAAAAATCACGTTTTCCGTGGCCGCAATGAGTTGTAAACGCAGGTCAATATCGCGCTCATAGACGCCGCTGACCATGTTGGTATGTTCCACAAGCGCCGACAACACGAGCGGCTTGGTACCACCGTGATCTTGCGAATATTCACCTGTGGCGGCAACGGCAAATCGATACACTTTCAATTTCAAAGGGTCCAGCAATTCGTCGCGATCTTCTGCAGCCGGCACAAAAGGACGGTCCTCCGGCGCTGCTGTCATACGCCTGACATCATTGCCGAAAACGACCGGCGGCACTCCGGGAGGGTGATTTTCTTTCGGAATATCAGCACGGTCGTACACGATATAATATTCATCCTGATTCCAGGAGTAGGGCTCCACGTACACGATGCCGAGGTCGGGCTGCATGACCATGGCCCGGAAGCCGCGGGCCGTGTAACTGAGGCGTACCGTCCGGCTGGGGTTGCTTATGGATTTACCGGCGAAAGTCCGGATATAGGGGTTTCGGGCGGCCAGTTCGGCATCCATCATGGCGGTTTCCCATACGGCAAAGGTTTCCGTGGTACCATCGGCTAAAGGAATGGCAATCCGGCAATTATGTTGCCGGGCTTCGGCTGTAAATTCCCGAGGCGCCGTTTGCAGCACGGTTTTCATCGCCGGATAATCCAGCCGGTAGGTTTTGTAACGTTCTGGAATTACGCTGCGTAAGGGCTCTTTTTCCAGGCGAATGTCGTTTTCCGGTAAGATTTGAAAAAAAGAAGCGGTTTGGGTAAATGAAGCGTGGGTTACAAAACAAAATGCAACCAGCAGGATGACATTATTTTTCATGAATTTCCATCAATTTTTAACCAATTTCCGAACGCCGGTTCCTTTTTCCTGTTGGACCGACAAGGCGTATACACCGGCAGCTAAACCGGCTAAATCAAGTTGAAGCGAAGCGGTACCAGAAGCCGCCGTCCAATGGCGAATTTGTTGCCCGGCGCTGTTGACGAGCGAAAGCCGGGCTTCCGACGACAGGGCTTCCGAAAACGCCAGTCGAACCGTTTCATTGGCCGGGTTTGGAGCAATAGAAAATGAAATGCCCGAAGCAGGCGTCCGGGTGCTTACCAGGAAGGGGTCGATCAGGAAAGTTGAGGCCACCAGGCCGCCTTCGCCGTCGGTTACGGCAAATCTAAAATCGTCCGTTCCGGCATTCAGGCCGTAATCGAAGTAACGCAACGCCCCGTTGTTGAGGTCGGTTTGGGTAAAGGTGTCGCCGGGCTTCATCTCTGCGCCGCCGTATTTTTGCAGCAGGCCGTTTTGCGGCACGGTCATCAGGGTATACGTGAGTTGGTCGGGGCCGTTATTTGCGTCATCGGTCAGCAGGAGGCTGTTTTGGATCAGGGCGTTGTCGCCCGGCGCCAGTTGTAAAACGTTGTTATTCACCAGGAAAGGCGCTTGCAGGGATACGGACGCACAGAATTCCAGTTTGAAATCGGTCAGCGTGCCGCCGGAGCCGATCACGTTGTCTTTGATGCGCAGTTTCCAATCGCCTGTCGAGTTTTCACCGATAAAAATCGCCAGGGGGTTCTGTGCGTTGTAGGCAAGGCCGTTGTTGGCTGGCGGGCAAGGAATCGCGTTGGCCGCCGCGTCGTCGAGCGCAAAATTGAAGTTGCCGTTGAAATTCCCGCATTTATCCTTGAACAACAGCACCTGGGTGCCTTGAGGGCTGATGAGCGTGGCCTGCAAGTCTTTGAAAAATTTGTGTTGGCCCTGTATTTTGGCGACGTTGACATCGCTGATAACGCCTCCTGCATTTACCGTAATGATCGACTCGATGGTCGGGGTGCCGTTGGCCGTAATATTTTTCGGCAGATCACCGGCGCTGCGCACCACGCAGCTTTCTACAACTGTCACAAAAACAAATGGTTCGGACCAGGGACCGGGGCCACATTCGTTTACAGGCCGGATGCGCCAAAAATACAGCTGCGACTTTGGCAAGAGCAGCGGAACTTTGAGTGTATCGACCAGGATATTCAGTTTGGAATACAGGATGGCGCCGGCCTCGAAAGAAGGGCTCGCGGCCAATTGTACCTCGTAGGTATCCGCATCGGGCACGCCGTTCCAGCGCAACACAACGCCCTGCGGAAGGCCGTTTTCACTATTGGCAGGCGAGTTGAGGGCGAGGGCGGAAAAGTCATTGGATACTAAAGACAGTGTTGAGACGGTGCTTTCCGACAAGTTATCCGCAGTGGCTTGAATCTCGATAGCCGTCGCGCCTTGCGGTAGTCCGGCCGGTAAATCGATGCTCCAGACAACGTCGGTACCGGGTTGGGCCGGGTTGGGGCTAAACGACACCGTAGCGCCAGCGGGAACGCCCGTGGCGCTGAAATAAATCGGGCTGTTGAAACCAAGTTGCGCGCTGGTGCTGATCGTGGTGGTGTAGTTCGCCGGCAAGCATATCTGCGCACCAAACTCGCCAGGGCAAAGCGAAAAACCGGGTTGATCCGGCGCCTGAATGCTGAAATTGGCATTGGACAGGTCAAAAAAGATATTGCCAACGGCCTCCACGCGGATGCGGCCGGTCGTTGTGGCAATGTCCGGCGCCGTTACGCAGTATTTGCCGGAATTAGGTACGCCGCCGGCCAGCGTATATGGATAGGTATAGCCGCCGTCGGTACTCAGCAGAATATTAACCAGCTGGCAATTGACCGGCGCTTTGTTCGTATTGGCCACATCCCAGGTAATCACCTGAAATTCGCCCGCCTTCCAAACCACGCTGTTATCGGGCGAAGTGACCCGGAAGGGCCCGGCATTGCCGGCTACTGTAAGCAGAATGTCATCCTGCGCTGTTGTGCCGCCGCCCACGTGGTTGTCGCGGGCCGTAACGCGAAAATTCATTGCGCGGGCCACCCCGGGCAGAGCCTCCCAAGTACTGCTTGTATTATTTACAACATCTTGAATATCAGGAAAATAACGCTGCGGAGAAAGACCGGGATTGAACGTGCGGAAAAGCGGCCCAAGGGTATTGGTCGTTTGGGGAGGCTGAGGGCCTGGGTCGGCATCCATTTGTTCCCAGCAATAACTCAGTATGTCGCCGTCCGCATCCGACCCAAGGGCCGTCAGCACAAACGGGGTGGCTTTGGGAATTGTGTAATCGGCGCCGCCATTTATCAGGGGAGCACTGTTGCCGTTTGGCGTTTTAACCGGACATCCGTCGCCGGCCCCATCGGTGATAAAGGATACAATTTCCTGCACGTTGATTCCGTGAAAATAAGCGTCGCTGTGCGGTTGCACATCGGGCGAGCAAATACCCGCGTACCCCATGATGGTGGACGCGCTACCCGGCTCCACCGAGGAGTAGGCACGTTGACAATCGTTGTTTTGGGTATGGTTGCCCGAAAACTGGTGTCCCATTTCGTGGGCAACATAGTCGATGTCGAAGGCATCGCCGATGGGGGCGTCTAAACCAGTCACACCCATCGCTTTATTGCCCGTACAAATACAGGCCAGGTTAGCGATACCGCCGCCGCCGGTACTGAACACGTGGCCCATGTCGTAAAAGGCCGAGCCGATCAGCATATTGCAGGCGGTTTTGTTTTGCCCGAGCATAATACCGCCGTCGTTGTTAGTATACGGATCATCATTGGCACTCAGGAAAATGAGCGTATCCGTATTGGCAATCAATTGGAGGGACACGGAAAATTCATTTTCAAACACGCTGTTAATGCGGTTGATGCTGGTTACCATAGCTGCAAGCGCCAGGGGTTTCGTACCGCCGTGGAACGCAGCGTACTCGCCCGTACAGGCCAGCGCCAGTCGGTAAGTTCTCAACTGCCCGTCGGTGCGCGATGCAACGGCCGGCCCGTTTGTGTAGGCCATATCCGGCGCCAGTCCCTCCGTGCTACAGAAATAAGGCTCATTGCTGCGTTTCCGGTAATCTTTTTTGAAATAAACCACGCTGTTTGCGGCATCTCCAAGGCTGTATGGGTCGATAAAGACCGGGCTATGCCGCACAGATGTGATCATGGCATGAAAACCCCAGGGTGTCTGGTCGCATTTCAGGCGGGCGCCCGGATCATCGAGGCCGTAGCCGGTAAAACACTGTATTTCCGGATAACGCGCCTGCAAATCAGCCGCCATCACCGTAGCCGGAACCAGGCGGAAACGGCTCAAAGTACCGTCGGGCATCGGCAAAGTCAGCGTTATCGCTTGTCCTGCGGAGCAGACAGATAAAACGGCCTGCAATTCATTGGCGTCAAACCGTACGGTGCGGTAGCGTTCCGGTACAATTCTGCGCTCCCCATTGCGTGGAATGCTGCTTTCGGAAACGTTGTTCCAGGTGTTTTGCGCCTGAAGCAAAACAGTACAAAGCAGCAGGGGCAGGAAAGAAATTATGCGCAGTCTCATACAGAAATTTGATTTGGCGATTATTATAGCCGGTTTAGAGGTTTAGATACGTGATTGTCGACGTATCAATGACAACGTTCCTAATTTACCGTACCACCACTTTTTTTACACCGCTACCTTTTTCATTTTGAACTGACACCGCATACACTCCTTCCGGTAAATCTGAGATGTTCAGCAAAATGGTACTCGTGCCGGAAGCAAGCGTCCACGCGCGAAGTTGCTGCCCGGCTGCATTAAAGATCAGGATGCGCGTATCCGATTCGAGCGTCTCGGAAAAAGACAAACGGATCGTTTCGTTTGCCGGGTTGGGCGACAAAGCAAATGCCAGATTGCTGAGCGGCGTTTTAGTGCCTACCGGGAACGGTTCGATGTGGAATGTGCCACTCACCATGCCGCCTTCTCCGTCGGTAACGGCAAAGCGGAAGTCGTCGTCGCCGGCATTCAGCCCATAGTCGTAATAGCGCAGTTCGTTGTTGTTGATCGCTGTCTGGTTGAATTGATCGCCTACCTTCAGCGTTGCGCCATTTCGCTGTAGTAACCCATGATCCGGTACCGTGATGAGGGTGTACGTCAGTTGATCGTCAGCGTTGTTGGCGTCATCGGTTTTCAACAGGTCCGTCGATACCGTTGCATTGCCTCCCGGGGCCAGTTGCAGGACATTGTTGTTCACGATAAACGGTCCGTTGAGCGCGGAGCTGGAGCAGAGTTGAAGTTGGAAACCGGTAAGCTGGCCACCCGAACTGACTACGTTATCTTTAACCCGGAGGGTCCAGACCCCGGTTGCATTCTCGCCGGTGATATTGCCGAGTACGCCCGATGGTTTGGTGATGGCGCTGTTGTTCGGCGGGGGGCATCCGAAAGCGCCGGCCGCCACATCATCGAAGCCGATGTTAAAATTGAAGGAGCCGGGGCATTTGTCTTTCCACAACAGTACATCCGTACCCGCCGGGCTGATTAAACGGGCTTCCAGGTCTTTAAAAAAGGTGTGGTTCCCGGCCACGCTCAGCACATTTACGTCGCTGAGGATGCCACCGTTCAGCACCGTAATTTTCGACTCTACCGTGGGCGTACCGTTGGCAGAAATAGTTTTAGGTAAGTCATTGGCCGTCAGGGTAACGCAGGTCTGCACTTTGGTCACGAAAACAAAGGGTTCCGACCAATTGGCATTGTTGCAATCGTTTACCGGACGTACGCGCCAGTAGTAGGTTTGGCCTTCATCCAGCGCTACCGCTACTTTGAACGAATCTACTGTGACGTCGAACTTGGACGCGACGATGGAGCCGGCCTCGAAAGCGGGATTGGTAGCCAGCTGAACCTCGTATAAGTCGGCATCGGGTACGCCGTTCCAGTGCAATGACGGGCCGTAGTCTATGCCCGAAGCGCCGTCGACCGGAGTCTGGAGGGCGAAGGCTGAAAAGTCGTTGCGGATGATATGGAGGCTGATCACGGAGGAAACGGCTGCTCCGCCTGCATTGCCCGATACGGTCAGGTCGAGTAAGCTTTCCGGCGTTCCGGCCAGGAAATTGACCGTAAGCGTAGAATTGTTACCAGGCAGCACCGGATTCGGGCTGAAGGTAGCCGTTGCCCCAACAGGCAAGCCACTTATACTGAGGGTAATCGGGGTACTGAAACTCAATACCGCGCTCGTGCTGACCTGGGTCGTATAAGGGTCGGGCAGGCAAACAATGTCATTCAGCGCGCCGGGGCAGAGGGTATAGCCCGCTTGCTGTGGCTGCTGAATTTTAAGGTTAGCATTGGAGATATCGAAGAAAATATTGTCGGCGGCATCCACTCGGATGCGGGCAGTCGTGGTTACGTTGGCCGGCACGACTACGCAATATTTTCCGGTATTCGGAACGCCGGATGCCAGGGTGACCGGATACGTCAGGCCCCCGTCGGTGCTCAGGCGAATATTAACGGTTTGGCAATTGACCGGCGCTTTGTCCGTATTGGCAACGTCCCAGGTAACGGTCTGAAAAGTACCCACGTCCCAAATCTGGCCGCTGGTATTGGGTGATGTAACCAAAAACGGACCTGCCTGGGCGGTCGAATTGAAATTCATCTGGGCCCATTCGACGCCGCCGCCGCCCGCATGGTTGTCTCGAACGGTCATTCGGAAGGTCAGCAGCCGGCTGATGGTGGGTAAAACTTCTGACACACTCATTTGGTTGGCGGCAAGAATATTCAGGCGTGGAAACACCCTGGTAGGGCTTGCCGTCGGTAAAAAAGAACGGAATAAAGGCGAAGTGCCCACAGGTTGTCCCAGCGGCGTAATCGGGCCTTTGTCAAATTCTTCCCAGCAATACGTCAGCGCATCGCCGTCCGGATCCGAGCCTACGCCCGTTAGCTGGAAAGGCGTGCTGATCGGAATGTAAAAACCGTTTGAAAGCGGAATCGACGCGGAAGGCTGGTTGTTACCGGTTGGAACAAGTGTGCCGCAGGTTGCGCCATCGTCTTGAGAAATGTAGTTTTTTACCTGCTCTATGGAGGCTGCGTGGTAGTATCGTTCATTGTTGTTGTTACTAACCACATCGTTGGAGCCACAAGAGCCGGCATAGCTCATAATCGTGGTGCCGCTGCCTGGTTCGTAGGCTGTTGAGGGTTCCTGTTGGGGTTCAAGATCGACCGTGCAATTGTTCCAGGTATGGGTACCCGACAACTGATGGCACAATTCGTGGGCTGCGACCAGGTAAAAATAAGCGCCTATGGGCATCGGAGCGGAAGAACCGCCCCGGCCTTTTCCGAATAATTTACATACGGAAGGCCGCTGCGCCAGCCCGATAATAGGCTCTCCGGGAATAGAGACCCCGAATACGTGTCCGACATCAAAATTAGCCGACCCGAGGGTGCCAACCATAGCGGTATGGTTCTGACTGATCCAGGTGTCTAAGTTACCGTTGTAGGGATCGGTTGCCGGGTCCAGGAAAATCATCGTGTCGTTATTTGGAATTAACTCCAAACGAACCGCAAAATCGCGTTCCTGAATGGCCACGATAAAATTGAGCGCTTCCACGATTGCGCTCATGACCAAGGGCTTGGTACCGCCGTGAAAGATGGAATATTCCGCTTTGGCGGCGATGGCGATGCGGTATTTCCGGAGCTCTACCGGCGCCAGATCCCGGTCGGCCGCAGCCTGTGGGGGCCAGAATTCCTTGCCTGCGGGCTGTTCTCCAATCGGCGCATCTTCTACCCCGCAATGGGTGCCTGGAGCAACAAAAGCATCGGCGGGTAAATCGTTCATATCATACGCCAGATAGGGCAAATCCGGGCGGTCGGCAACTACAGGGCGAATGACATTGATCGTTCCATCCATTGCAAATATATAGGCGTAAAACCCTTTGTAACCGACACCCAGGCGAACCGAAGTGCCCGATCCATCGACCGCCTCGCCGTAATAGGTCCGTATTTCGGGATATTTAGCGCCCAGTTCCGGCGCCATCACCGGCGATTCGCGCATCAAAAATTGCTGCGTTGCGCCAGCGTTTCCCGGTAGATCAAGCACGAGCGCTTGCGTGCGGGCTTGGGTTGTGAATTCCATTGGCGCTGTTTTCAAAAAAGACGCCATTGCTGTATAATCCAGTTTAAACGCGGTGAAACGCGTGGGGAGCTGTGACACAGAACCCTGTTCCGTCTGGGGTAATACATCGGTTGAAGCCGGTTTCCAAAAACTCAGGCCGTTTTGAGCAGGTAAAATACTGCTGATTCCAAGGGCCGAAAACAATAAACATAAGCGTAAAAAGCGCATAATCAAGTTATTTAACCCCTTGGCGGGGCAATGTTTAAAACGTTGCAAAAGTGAAGCTTTTGAAAGTGCCCCCGGCTTTTTTTAAGAAGTTTGCCAAAAATGGACGTTCTGATTTTGCGTTGCCTATAAAACCCGGACGATCAGTGCAATCCCAAAAACAAGCAAGAGCAGCCCGATGCCTTGTTTCATCCAGCGGATATGTTTGCCGGTCAGCCATTTACCCAGCCTTTTGGCGGCGTAGGCCTTGAAAATATCGGTCAGAATCAGCGTACCCAGCATGCCGCCGAAAAACAAGGTGGTTTCGCGGCCGCTCCAGTTATTGGGTATCACCACGGCGCTGGCAATGCCAAGCCAGAAAAAAACAGTAAACGGGTTGATCAGGTTCATTAAAAAGCCGCGCATCCAGTATCCCGGCAGTCCGAGGGTCGTCCAATGCCGCCGGGCAGTCGGTTTATCGCTTTCATGTAAAACATCGAGCAGATGCTCCGCTTCAATAAGACGGGGTGCGCGTATGGGTTTTTTCCGCCCCAACAGGCTGCCGATCCCGAATGCGACCAACAGCAATCCGCCACAGATACCGGCCCATAAGCGAAAATTTGGCAAGGCGGTCAAGGCCGACAATGTCTCTACCCCGTAACGAAGAAGCAGGACGTACAATACGTCGCCGACCCATATACCCGAGGCAACGGCGAGGCCCGCCCGGAAACCGCGCTCTATCCCCGCCTGCACAATGGCAAAAAGCAGGGGACCAACCATAAAACTCAGCGTAAAACCGAGTAAAATTCCCTGTGTGAGCATCTGTTGAAAAAAGGAACGCAAAAGTAATACGCTTGGGCGGATAACTATGTAAGAAAGTATGTTATAGATGGTTTAGAAGGTTTAGAGGGGTTTAGAATGTCGATTGTGAAAATCTTGCAATTCCGGTTCCTTCAAAACCACTTTGCTTCGACTATAAACAACCAAAATTCGATCCGGCACTTGCAATGCCGTTTTTTTATATACCTTTGCATCATCGTACTGATACATTAATACATTATGCTGCACAAAATCCTCCTGCTCGACAATTTCGATTCGTTCACCTACAACTTGGTGGATTTTTTCCGCCAATTGGGCTGCCAGGTAAAAGTATACCGCAATACAGTTGATCCTGAACAACTTGCGCAGGAAGATTTTGATTTGCTGGTCTTATCGCCCGGCCCTTCCGTGCCCCGAAACGCGGGTAACCTGATGCAGGTGATCGGCCGGTTTTACCGAAGCAAGCCCATCCTCGGCGTATGCCTGGGGCATCAGGCGCTGATCGAGTTTTTCGGCGGGACCTTAGCCAACATTGCGCCGGTGCATGGCAAGGCGGTCCCGATTCAGCACGATGGCCGGGGCATTTTCAGCGGTATCGAGCCCAACTGCAACGTAGCCCGCTATCATTCCTGGGCAGCCGACGTGTTGCCGCCCGAACTGGAAGCGAGCGCCCGGGCGGCCGATGGGACCCTCATGGCCGTACGCCATAAACAATTGCCGATCGAGGGGATCCAGTTTCATCCGGAATCGGTGTTGAGTATGAAAAACGCGGTGGGTATGCGCATGTTACGCAATGCGGTGGAGTCGGGTTTGTCGGCCGGAAACCGGATTTACCACCACATGTTCCATCAATTGCAAACCGGAGCCCTCGTGGAAGCTCCTTTATTCCGGTCTTTTCTGCAAGCGGTGGAAGACGGCCAGTTGTCGGACGATCAGAAGCAGATCTTGCTGGTATCCCTGAGCCACCGCCTGCGCAACGCGGGCGAATTGTGCTGCTTTATCGAAGCATTAAGCAGCTTTTCCACCACCCGGACCCTGAAGGATGGCGCTGAAAATTTCTCCGCAATGGAAGCGGTCGACATCTGTGGTACCGGCGGCTCCGGTTTGCCGCGCATCAATACCTCCACCTTAGCCAGCCTGCTGTTGGCGCATTGCGGCCTGCCCATCGCCAAACACGGCAACCGCGCCGCCGCAGGCCGGTTCGGAAGTTCTAATTTACTGGAGGCCTTGGGTATTCCCCTGGAATTCAAGCCGGAAACGGCACGGCGCAGCTTGCAGGAAATGAATCTTGCCTTTTTATTCGCTCCGGCTGTATACCCGGTTTTCCGTCATTTTGCGCCGGTTCGGGCTAAAATCGGAATGCCTACCGTGTTCAACGTACTGGGCCCGCTGGTAAACCCCGCCCTGCCAAAGCGCCAGTTTATCGGCGCCGCCTTTGCCGACCTCATGGACGTCATTTTTGAAACCGGCATCCGTATGGGCAAACAGCACCTTATCGTGGTGCGGGGCTGGGACGGGCTGGATGAAATTTCAGTGAGCGCCTCCACCCGCGTCCTGGAATACAAGGATGGCAAACGATCGGACTATGAACTCAACCCGGAGGATTTCGGCATCCAACGCCTGCCCTTTTCCGCCGTGAGCGCCGCAAACCCGGAGGAATGCCTCGACATTGCCCGGAACATGCTGGCGGGTAAGCCGGATACGGCGCATTATCAGTTGGTTGCCGCCAATGCCGCGTTCATTTACACCAAATTCGTTGAGCCCATGTCCTTGCCCGACGCATACCGGAAGATGGTAGCGCTCATTTTCTCCGGTGTTTTGGGAGCGGTTTTGGAAAAATATAAGGCAGTGGTCGCCGAACCAACCCCGCCGCCACGTGGTATGGCCGGTGAAATCTCCAAAGCAAGCAGAAGCGCACACTCCGCGCTACATTTGCTAAAAACGCCAGGCGCGGCAGAAAGCCCAATAAATTCGTGAAAACCCGCGTCGTCTGTGTCCGCTTGCCCAATAATTATCAAGGGGTGGCAAGTCGCAAACAATTACGTTTAAAATACACAAAATGTCGGTTCTTGATAAAATTGTTGCCCAAAAGCACCTGGAAATCAAACATTTGTACCACACGTATGCGCTGGAAGAACTGAAAAGCCGCGTCGACAAGTCTGCCGACCAACCGCGATTCTATCCAGCGCTCGCCGCCACTAAAGCCCGGCAGACGCCGTTTTTCATCGCAGAATTCAAACGAAAAAGTCCTTCGGAAGGCTGGATCAACCAAACGGCCGATTTGCCGGCTCAGGTACGCGCCTACGCGGAAGCGGGCGCCGGAGCAATTTCCATCCTGACCGATTCCGATTTTTTTGGCGGCGGCTACGCCGATCTGCAATTGGCTGCTGACACCCTCGGGCGTTTGGCCCCCACGACATACCGTCCCTTACTTTTACAAAAAGACTTCATTCTTGACCCCATCCAGTTATATGTAGCCAAGCTACACGGGGCCGATATCATCCTGCTGATCGCCGCCATCCTCGAGCCGGAACGACTTGATTTTCTGCGCCGTACGGCCGAATCCATCGGTCTCGGTGTGGTCGTGGAAGTACACGATGCTGCGGAGCTCGACGCCATCCAGCACCTGGACTTTCCGGTTTTGGGCGTCAATAATCGCGACCTGAAGACTTTTCGCACCGCCCTGAACCGGGTCAATGTACTGCGTAAACACGCCGGGGGCCGTTTTTTGATCGCCGAATCGGGCATCAAAACCTACCGCGATTTTCAGGTGGTCCGCGAGGCCGATGGCTTTCTGATCGGCGCCGGGTTGATGAGTTCGTCGTTCCAGGCGGGCAAAACAAATCAGGATATGTTGTTTACCGAAAGGTTTCGTGCCAGCGGGACCTTGTTGTTCAAAGCCTGTGGTATCCGCACTCCGGCGCTCCTGGAGCATAATGCAGCCGATTTTACGGGGATCAATTTTTCTGCGCAGAGCAAGCGCCGTTTCCCCGAGCTTTCAGCGGTTCCGAGTTTCCCGGGTGAAAAAACCGTGGCTGTTTTTTACAAAAATACCGAAGCGGAGATCCGGGATATTTTAGCGCGTTTTCCATTTTCCCTCGTACAACTCTATGCCGATGATGTGAGCCCTGCGTTTATCCGCAGCCTGAAACAGAAGGTTTTATTGGCCTGTAGGGTGCGCGAAACGACCGATCTGCAACAACTGGAAGCCTTTGCGTCAGACGTTGATCTGTTTATCCTGGACGGCGCCGTGCCTGGCAGCGGGCAACGCATCGGGGCGGCTATTCCGGCCGACTTCCCCTACCCTTTTTTATTAGCAGGCGGGTTACATGCGGACAACCTGGACCTCGTTTTGAACTATAAAAACTGCATCGGGGTAGATATCGCGTCGGGTATTGAAACGGATGGCCAAGTGGATTCAGCGAAAATGAACGTCATCAAAAACAGGTTGTCAAGCCTTTTCGTCTTTTTTACACCAACTTGAAAAATCGCCGTACTTTTGCGCACTTTCACCAATTTCTTCAACGTATGGTCGGCAATCTCACCGAAAACGGCGCCAAACTCAAGCGCATCTTTATAGAACCTAAACTACCGGAAGGCCTTTTGCCACTCAACGAGCTGGCCCACAACCTGTGGTGGTCCTGGAACCACGATGCAAGCGAGCTTTTCAAAAGCATTGATCCGCAACAATTTGAAGCGGTGAATTATAACCCGGTGGCCTTGCTCGATGAACTGAGCATCGAAAAAGCGCAGAAACTGCTCCAAAATAGTGCGTTCACCGCCAAAATGAATAAAGTGTACGCTGAGTTCCGCGATTATCTGGACAAGGCGCCGGCTAAGTCGGGACCGCAAATCGCTTACTGCTGCATGGAGTACGGTCTGCACCAAAGCATGCGCCTCTATTCCGGAGGTCTGGGTGTATTGGCCGGCGATTATCTCAAGGAAATCAGCGACCGAAACGTGAACCTGATCGCCGTGGGCCTGCTGTACCGATATGGTTATTTCCAGCAGGAAATTTCGCTGAAAGGCGAACAAATTCCTCATTTTGACCCAGCCACTTTCACGCAGCTGCCTTTAAAACCGGTGCGCGATGAGCGGGGAGAATGGATCAAAATTCACGTCAACATGACCGGTCGTACCGTGTGGGCAAAAGTATGGGAGTTGTCTGTCGGGCGCGTCTCGCTGTACCTGCTGGACACCGATATCGACGATAATTCCTGGGACGACCGCTCCATCACCCATAAATTATATGGCGGCAATTCGGAAAACCGCCTGCGCCAGGAATTATTTCTCGGCGTCGGCGGCTACAGGGCCCTCAAAGAAATCGGCCTGAAACCCGAAATTTACCACCTCAACGAAGGGCATGCTGCATTTATCGGCCTGGAACGGATGCGCGACTTCATGAAAGAAAATGGTTTTACTTACCCGGAGGCCCTCGAAGCCGTGCGCGCGACCCAGCTATTTACCACCCATACGCCGGTACCTGCAGGCCACGACACGTTTCCGGAAAGCTTGTTGCACGAATATATTTTCGAATATACGTATGCCCTCGACCTTAACTGGGAAGACTTGACAGGGCTCGGCAGAGTGGTTCAGGATGATGCGAAAGAACTGTTCAACGTGAGCAATTTAGCCATCCGGACCTCTCAGGAAGTTAATGGCGTGAGCCGCCTGCACGGGCAGGTCAGCCAAAAGATGTTCAACGAATTATACCCGGACTACAACTATGCCGAGAGCCATATTGGGTACGTCACCAATGGCGTGCATTTTTCCAGCTGGGTAGCGCGCGAGTGGCTCGATTTGTACCAGAAAACATTTGGGAAAGGCTTCTGGGAAAACCAGACCGATCATAAAATTTGGGCGAAAATCCACGAGGTGCCTGCCGGCAAAATAATGGATATTCGCCGCGAATTAAAAAAGCGCCTGCTCGACTGGGTGCGCCAAAGCCTGCGCGATGACCTCACCCGCCGCGGCGAAAACCCTCGGGCTATTTTCGAGATCATCAATGCGATCCGGGAAGACGCGCTGGTGATCGGATTTGCCCGGCGGTTTGCCACCTACAAACGGGCTACTTTGTTGTTTTCCAATGAAAAACGCCTGGCTGAAATCGTCAACAATGCCGATCGGCCGGTGGTCTTTCTGTTTGCCGGCAAAGCGCATCCTGCCGACCGCGAGGGCCAGGAATTTATCCGACTGATCTACAACACCACCAAAAACCCGGATTTCCGGGGCAAGGTTATTTTCCTGGAAAATTACAGTATGGAAATGGCCAAGTTGCTGACGCAGGGTGTCGACATCTGGCTGAACAACCCCACCCGACCGCTGGAAGCCAGCGGCACCTCCGGCATGAAGGCGGTGATGAACGGCGTCATGAATTTTTCCGTACTCGACGGCTGGTGGTGCGAAGGCTACCAGCCTGGCGCCGGCTGGGCCATTACAGATAAAGAAACCTATACCGATACGGCCCTTCAAAACGAACTGGATGCCGAAACAATTTACAATATCCTGGAAGAAGACATTGTGCCGACTTATTACGAACAGGATAAAAACGGCATCAGCGAACGTTGGGTGAGCCACATTAAAAACACCATCGCCAATATCGCGCCGGAGTTCGTGATGAAAAGGATGCTCGATGATTATCAATCGCGGTTCTATTCGAAGATATGGGCCCGAAGCCAGAAATTGAAAAAGGAGGACTATCAGGCCCTCCGCAACCTGGTGGAATGGAAAGCACGCGTTCGCCGTGCCTGGGACGGCATCGAGCTCAGCGACCTGCAAGCGCCTGATACGTTCAACCGCTCGCTTCCGCTGGGCGAACATTTCGTGGCCTCGGTAACCCTGCAATTACAGGAGTTGTCGGCAGAAGACCTCGGGGTGGAAGTCGTATTTTACAAACGCGTATCTGAAAAAGAACTGGAGTTCGTCACCACGTATCCGCTGGAGTTGAAGTCTCAAAAAGGCCACGTGGCAACCTATTCCTGCGATTTCCAGCCGCACGCGGCGGGTGTTTTCGAGTATGGTTTCCGGCTTTTTCCAAAACATCCGCTGCTGGCGCACCGTCAGGATTTCGGGTTGGTGCGGTGGTTGTGAGGGAGGGCGATAAACCCTCCTCCCATCACCACACCACAAATTCCGTCCGCCGGTTCTTCGCCCGGCCTTCGGAAGTTTCGTTGGTATCGATGGGTTTCGTTTCCCCGAAGCCTTTGAACTTCAAACGTTTAGAATCAACTCCTTTTTGTTGCAGATAGTCGAATACCGACTTGGCGCGGGCTTCCGACAACGTTTGATTGAGGGCATAACGGCTCACATTATCCGTGTGTCCGTTGATTTGAATGTGCAGCCAGGAAGATCGGCTTAAAATGGCCACCAAGCGATCGAGTTCGGTGGCCGATTCTGGGCGCAGCTCGGCGGAGCCCGTTTCGAAAAAGACGTTCCGCAGCACCACGGGTTTAGCCCCAGAAGGCATTTCAGCATCTCCGCGCGCGGAATCCGGTATAGCCTGCAAAGCCACGTCTACCACCAAGGGTTGATAAAACGTGGCTGCGCCGGTCAGGTTGAAATTTTCCGAGTGAAACAAGTATTTGTCCTTGTTTACGTATACCGCGTAATCCTTCCCGGCGGGTAAACAGGCCAGGGCAGTGCCGTCTTTTCGGGTGTTGGCGGTCACATAGGTTTGACCGGTTTGCAAGTCGATAATGTCTAATTTAGCCAGTAAACTTGCGCCGGTAGCCGCGTCCGTCACTTGTACTTTGGCGTATGTAACCGCCTGAGGGCGCGCATATTCCGGCAGATCGAAGGAATAAATATCGAACCCGCCCTGGCCGCCGGGCTGGTTGGTTACAAAATACGCTATTCTGCCATCCAAACTCACCGACATGCCGCCTTCCTCGGCTTTGGTATTGATCGGGTATCCGAGGTTTTGCGGCGTTCCCCAGGTTCCGTCGGGGTTGCGCCGGACGAAAAAGAGGTCGTTTCCGCCCATGCCCGGCAGACTGTCGGAGGTAAAATAAAGCGTCTGCCCATCCGGATGAAAGAAGGGCATGTGTTCTTTTCCGCCGGAATTGAAGGGCAGGTTTTCCGGCTTGCTCCATTTATTGCCAGGCTTACGGGTGGTTTGCCACAAATCGAGCGTGCCTTTTCCGCCCGGGCGGTCGCTGGCAAAAATGATCGTTTTGGCGTCAGCGCTGATGCTCGGTTGCGAGTCCCAGTTCGGCGAATTTATGCTTGCACTGAACGGAACGGGTTTCGACCAGCCGTTGCTTTTTTCCTGCGACCAGTATAAGTCGCAGTTTCCCTGTGCGCCGTCGTTTTGGCGGTTGCAGGCCGTAAAGACCAGCCAGGTACCGTCGGGGCTGATGGCCTGTGCGCCTTCATTGAGGTTGGTATTCACGCCATCGAGCGGTTCTGCTTTTTGCCAAACGCTGTCTTTTCGCACGCTGCGGTAAAAATTTTCATTTCTGTTTCGGAACATCCCATTACCCTCTCCATCGTCGCGGGTGAAAATGAGTTGTTCGCCGTCGGCGGTCAGGCATGGGAAATATTCGTCTTTCGGGGTATTGATACCCGTTCCAACGGATTGCAGTTTAAAAGGCACGGGGTGTTGCAGGGCATCCACCACAAAGCGGGCGCTGGCCAGCAGCCGTTTGGCCGAGGCTTTCGTTTTGGGGGCCTCCGGGTTGCTGCGCAGGTACGCTTCCAGGTGTACAACGGCCTCCGTATATTTGTCGAGGGTCCATTCGATGCGCGCCAGGTGGTAATAGGCAACCGGTGCATACGACGAATCCTGCGCCAGGGCTTCTTCGTAAACTTTTTCCGCCTTGAAGAAATCGCGCAGGTCGGTAAAATTATCTGCCAGGGCCAGCCGGGCATCGATGAATTGCGGGTCGGCTTTCAAAGCTTTTTCAAAATCGCCCTGGGCAATCGCGTATTCGCCCTGACCGGCGTTTTGACGGCCTTCGTTGAAGGCGGCGCGCGCTTTGTCGGTGGTGGTTTTTAGGGTGGTGTAGGTTTGAGCGAACGATGAGTTGAGAAAAATGGAGGAAATCAGGGCAATCAAGGTAATTGAAAGGGATATGCGCATGGAGAACGTTTTTGGGTACAACGCTTTTTCAAGTAAAATGATTACTTTTAGCCGTTGCATACCCTTAAAAATGCAAAAGGCATAGGATAACTTAAACGTATATGTGTTTTAATATTTTTCCGCGCTATCAATCGCAGCGCCGGTAAAACTTCGCCTGACGAAAAGCCTCCTCGCCATCGCGATACACCCAGTAACGGGGCGCTACAGCGATTAAACGGGTAATCAGCACTCCCTCTTCCTCCTGCCAATACCATTCTTCGACCAACTGCAGGTCGTCTAATTTTTCATAGTCCAGGCCCTTGTTCGTGATTTGGATGGTCTCCTTCCAGGTTTGCGGGTCGAAAACGGCGAGCGTATCGGCGCAGGAAAACAGACAGGCGCGTGAAGCGGGCTGCACCAATTCATCATTCAGGTCGTACAAATCCACGTTGTTGTCGTTGCGGATGCGGTCCAAAAAGCGCTCCACGACATCACCGGTCAGGTTTTTCACCTCTTCCCAGCGCTCTTCGGTCGGGCTGCAATCTTCGGTCATGTAGCGCGCGGCCCAGGTAATATCCGGCTGATCGTTGATCGATTCAGGCTGCACCACCGGCGTTGTGGGTATTTTCAACCAATAGGGCACTTTATTGCCTTCCCAGCAGGGCGCAATGGCAATCGTTTGAATATCAAAGCTGGCCGAGGCATTGTAGTACGACAGTATCTGCCGCACTTTTACTTGACTGGCCTCGAAGGGCAGGGGATTTTCGTTAAAAGAAATCTGTACGTTTTCCTCGTAGGTTTCCGGGTCGAAGGTAATGGTCGTATCCGGGTGCGAAAATTTCCGCATCGCTTCCTCGAAGGGCAGGCGGCGGGTGAGCGCCGCGTCG
>Ga0105046_10001597_pt1 | contig 35050 bp, 27 predicted proteins | sample MAT03_FD_78385 | JGI IMG/M metagenome (GOLD analysis project Ga0105046, IMG submission 78385) | Freshwater microbial communities from Lake Fryxell liftoff mats and glacier meltwater in Antarctica - MAT-03 (megahit assembly) | ecosystem: Environmental > Aquatic > Freshwater > Ice > Liftoff... | reverse complement strand
CGCATGTGCCTGAGCACCGAGGGCGACAGCGGTTTGATGATGACGTGCCTGATCGCCAACGAAATGGGGGCGCCCAAAGGCGAAGAGCGCGTTTGCTGGCGCCTGCTGACCAACCGTGAGATCAGTACCCTGGCAGAGGCCATCGAGCTCATCGATTGGTACCGCGCCCGCTGGGAGATCGAGATCTACTTTCACGTGCTCAAGAAAGGCTGCCGCGTTGAAGCGCTGCAGTGCTCGGCCATCAACGCCATCGACGCCAGCGCACTCGAGAGCCTGGAGGCGGTGGCGCACCGGCTGCGCGACGCCGGCATCCAGTTTCATCTGTCCGAGGTCAAGGGGCCGGTGATGGATCGGCTGCAACCCACCCACTTGCTGCGCGACCTGAGTGGCCGGGTTTTCCTGACACACTTCCAGGCCGTCGCCGCGCTGACGCCGGAGGTGATTGCACAGCCTGCGAGCGGCGCGACCCGTGGGGCCGTGCTGGATTGAACTTTTCTCCCCGACCCGATGGGTGAGCGCGCGCGATGTCACACAGGGCCAGACGGAGCCACCCAGGGCCATACAAGGTCGCCACCCTGCAGATGATCGCTGACTTTCTGCTGCGGCAGTTCGACGGTGCCTGGCGGGCGGACGGCGTTACCATCGCCGCATGAACACACAGAACCCTCCAACCCGGCTGTTGATCGACCGCCTGGCCGCCTGCTACACCGGCGCGGTACACGATGTGCTGCGCGGCATGGGCCACGAGAACATCGTGCTGCCGCCCGAGATCAAGGCGCTGCAGCCGGGACAGAAACTCGCCGGCCCGGTGTGGACTGTGGCCGGCCACATCGACCGCAGCAAGAGCCGCCACGACTGTCTGCTGGGCTGGTGCACCTTGCTGGCCAACGCGCCGGCAGGTCATGTGGTCGTCTGCCAGCCGCACAACCACGAGGTGGCGCTGATGGGTGAGCTTTCTGCGCAGACGCTGGCCGCGCGTGGCGTGCTCGGCTACGTGGTGGACGGCGGCTCGCGAGACACCGAGCATGTTTTGGGGCAGGGCTTTGCAGTCTTCTGTTCGTTCCTGACGCCGTCCGACATCGTGGCGCGCTGGATTCCGCACGCCTACGGCGAACCGGTCGATATCGGCGGCGTCAGCATCCGCACCGGCGACTGGCTGCTCGGTGACCGCGACGGCGTGGTCATCATCCCGGCCGAGATCGTCGAGGAGGTGGTGACCAAGACCGAAGAGGTCGTGGCTACCGAAAGCGACATGCGTCGCGCTCTGGTCTCAGGCATGGACCCCGTCGAGGCGTATCTGAAGTTCGGCAAGTTCTAGCGCCTGTTTCAAGCAGCCAAGAGGCCGGCGCTGCTCTACCTCGGCAGGGTGCTGGCACCCATCAGATAGGCGTCCACCGCCCGCGCCGCCTGGCGCCCTTCGCGGATCGCCCACACCACCAGGCTCTGGCCGCGGCGCATGTCGCCTGCGGCAAAGACCTTGGGCTGGTTGGTGGCGTAGCCGCCGTGCTCTGCGGTGTGGGCTTTGACATTGCCGCGGTTGTCGGTGTTCACGCCAAAGGCCGTGATCACTGAAGCCACGGGTGCGACAAAACCCATCGCCAGCAGCACCAGATCGGCGGGGAACTCTTTCTCGCTGCCGGGCACTTCGACCATCTTGCCGTTCTGCCATGCCACATGCACGGTCTTCAGCGCCGTGATGCGGCCCTTGTCCTTGCCTTTGCCGGGCACAAAGGCTTTGGTGGCGATGGCGAATTCGCGCTCGCAGCCTTCTTCGTGGCTGCTGCTGGTGCGCAGCTTGGTCGGCCAGTAGGGCCAGGTGAGCGGCTTGTTTTCTTCTTCGGGCGGCTGCGGCATCAACTCGAACTGCGTCACGCTGGCTGCACCATGGCGGTTGCTGGTGCCCACGCAGTCGCTGCCGGTATCGCCACCCCCAATCACGATCACATGTTTGCCTGTGGCCTTGAGCTGAGCTTTGACCTTGTCGCCGGCCACCACCTTGTTTTGCTGCGGCAAGAACTCCATGGCAAAGTGCACGCCGTCCAGATCGCGCCCGGGTACCGACAGGTCGCGGCTGATCTCGCTGCCGCCGCACAGCAGCACGGCGTCGAAGTCGGCCTGCAACGCCTGTGCGCTGACTTGCTGCTCAGCGTCGTTGGTGACTTTGCTGTCGGCGGGCCAGTCGCCCACCAGCACGCTGGTTCTGAATTCCACCCCCTCAGCCTGCATCTGCTCGATGCGGCGATCAATGTGGCTCTTCTCCATCTTGAAGTCGGGGATGCCGTAACGCAACAGCCCGCCGATGCGGCTGTTCTTCTCGAACACCGTCACCGCATGGCCCACCCGCGCCAACTGTTGTGCTGCCGCCAGGCCCGCAGGCCCGCTGCCAATCACGGCCACTCTCTTGCCCGTCTTGGTGGCAGGCGGCTGCGGTTTGACCCAGCCTTCTTGCCAGGCGCGGTCGATGATCGCGTGCTCGATGCTCTTGATGCCCACCGGGTCGTCGTTGACGTTGAGCGTGCAGGCTTCTTCGCAAGGCGCAGGGCAGATACGCCCGGTGAACTCGGGGAAGTTGTTGGTTGAATGCAGGGTCTCGATGGCCGACAACCAGTCGCCCTGGAACACCAGATCGTTGAAGTCCGGGATGATGTTGTTGACCGGGCAGCCGCTGTTGCAAAAGGGCGTGCCGCAGTCCATGCAGCGCACAACTTGCACTTTGGCCTGTTCATCAGTCAGGGGAATGACGAACTCCTTCCAGGTTTTGAGCCGCTTGGGTACTGGCTGGTAGGCCTCTTCGACGCGTTCGAACTCCAGAAATCCTGTGACCTTGCCCATGCCTGACTCTCGCTGATGTGCTCTTGACTGATTACTGAAGGGCTCTCGGGCCCTGACAGACCTCTTCCAGCCTGATCCAGCCCTGACCCTGCTTTGAGCCCGCCTTACTCGGCTGGGCTGACTGCTCGCATGGTGTTTGCGATGCTGGCAGCGGCTTTGGCTTTGCCCGTGACTGCGATCGCTTCGGCCTTGGCCGCACGCTCGGCCAGTGCGCGCTTGTACTCGTGCGGGAAGACCTTGACGAAGCGCGCCCGCGCGCCAGCCCAGCTGTCCAGCAACTCGCGCGCTCTGCGGCTGCCGGTCCAGCGGTGGTGGTCTTCGATCAGTTTGCGCAGGATCACCTCGTCGGGGGTCCCGCGGTGCCAGCCGGCTGCCGGTTCTGGCTGCTCGTCGCGCGGCAGCACTTTGTCCAGGCTCACCATGTCGTGGTTGCAACGCTTGCTGAACTGTCCGTCTTCGTCGTAGACATAAGCCACGCCGCCGCTCATGCCGGCAGCAAAGTTGCGTCCGGTCTTGCCCAGCACAACGGCGGTGCCGCCCGTCATGTATTCGCAACCATGATCGCCGGTGCCTTCAACCACGGCGCAGGCGCCCGACAGCCGAACCGCAAAACGCTCACCCGCCACGCCCAGGAAAAAGGCTTCACCGCTGGTCGCACCGTACAACGCGGTGTTGCCGATGATGATGTTCTTCGTCGCCTCGCCCCTGAAGTCGATGCTGGGCCGCACGGCAATGCGCCCGCCCGACATGCCTTTGCCGGTGTAATCGTTGGCGTCGCCGATCAGGTACAGCGTGATGCCGTTGGCTAAAAAAGCGCCAAAGCTCTGGCCGCCAGTGCCTTCCATCTGGATGTGGATGGTCTGGTCGGGCAGGCCCTCTGGGCGGCGACGGATCAATTCGCCAGAAAGCATCGCGCCCAGGCTGCGGTTGCGGTTTCTGGCTTCTTCCATGAAGTGGACTCTTTCGCCGCGCTCCAGCGCCGGCAGGCAGCGCTCGATCAACTTGATGTCCAGCGCCTTGGCCAGGCCGTGGTCCTGCACTTCCTGGTGGAAGCGCGGCACCTCGGCGGGCAGCTGCGGCAAATGAAAGATGCGCTCGAAGTTCAAGCCGCGTGCTTTCCAGTGTTCGATGCCCGGCCGGGTGTTGAGCAGGTCGGCGCGGCCGATCAGTTCGTCAAATTTGCGGATGCCCAACTGCGCCATGATCTGGCGCGCTTCTTCTGCGACGAAGAAGAAAAAGTTGACCACATGCTCAGGCTTGCCGGCAAATTTCTTGCGCAGCACCGGGTCCTGCGTGGCCACACCCACCGGGCAGGTGTTGAGGTGGCACTTGCGCATCATGATGCAGCCCTCAACCACCAGCGGCGCGGTGGCAAAGCCGAATTCGTCAGCACCCAGCAAAGCACCGATCACGACATCGCGGCCAGTCTTCATCTGGCCGTCGGCCTGCACGCGGATGCGGCTGCGCAAACGGTTCAACACCAGGGTCTGCTGCGTCTCTGCCAGGCCCAGCTCCCAGGGTGTGCCGGCGTGCTTGATGCTGGACCAGGGCGAGGCACCGGTGCCGCCGTCGTGGCCGGCAATCACCACATGGTCGGCCTTGCATTTGGCAACACCTGCGGCAATGGTGCCCACGCCGACTTCAGACACCAGCTTGACGCTGATATCGGCCCGCGGGTTGACGTTTTTCAGGTCGTGGATCAGTTGCGCCAGGTCTTCGATCGAGTAGATGTCATGGTGCGGCGGCGGGCTGATCAGCCCCACACCGGGCACACTGAAGCGCAACATGCCGATGTACTCGCTGACCTTGCCGCCTGGCAATTGGCCACCTTCGCCGGGTTTGGCGCCCTGGGCCATCTTGATCTGGATCTGGTCGGCGCTGACCAGGTATTCGGTGGTCACACCAAAGCGGCCCGAGGCCACCTGCTTGATCTTGCTGCGCAGGCTGTCGCCGGCTTGCAGCGTGTAGTCGGCTTCGATGACGCCAGCGCCGACGATCTCACTGACTTGCGTGCCCGCGACAACCGGGATGCCTTTGAGCTCATTGCGGTAGCGCGCCGGGTCTTCGCCGCCTTCGCCGGTGTTGCTCTTGCCGCCGATGCGGTTCATCGCAATGGCCAGCGTGCTGTGCGCTTCGGTGCTGATGCTGCCCAGGCTCATCGCGCCGGTGGCAAAGCGCTTGACGATGTCGGCTGCCGACTCCACTTCATCCAGCGGGATCGCTTTGACGGGGTCGACCTTGAACTCGAAGAGCCCGCGCAGTGTCATGTGGCGGCGGCTCTGGTCGTTGATGATCTGGGCGTATTCCTTGTACGTCTCCCAGCGGTTGGCGCGTGTGCTGTGCTGCAGCTTGGCGATGGCGTCCGGCGTCCACATGTGCTCTTCACCGCGTACGCGCCACGCGTACTCGCCGCCGGTATCGAGCGCGCGGGCCAATACAGGGTCGTTGCCAAAGGCGGCCTGGTGCATGCGCACGGCTTCCTCGGCCACTTCAAAGATGCCGATGCCGCCGATCTGGCTGGCAGTGCCCTTGAAGTATTTGTCCACGAAGGGTTTGTCCAGGCCGATGGCCTCGAACAATTGCGCGCCGCAGTACGACATGTAGGTGCTGACACCCATCTTCGACATGATCTTCGACAGCCCCTTGCCGACGGCCTTGATGTAGTTGGCGATGGCCTTCTCGGCACCCAACGATTCAGGCAGTGGGGCGTGCATCTCGCTCAGCGTTTCCATTGCCAGGTAAGGGTGCACCGCCTCGGCGCCATAACCCGCCAACACCGCAAAGTGATGCACCTCGCGTGCGCTGCCGGTTTCGACCACCAGTCCCGCCGTGGTGCGCAGGCCCGTGGCCACCAGATGGTGATGCACCGCTGAAAGTGCCAGCAGCGCCGGGATCGCGACGTGATGGCGATCGAGCGTGCGGTCGCTGATGATGATGATGTTGTGGCCGTCCTTCAGCGCGTCCACGGCCTCTGCGCACAGCGACGCCAGTTTCGCTTCCACACCTTCGCTGCCCCAGGCCAGCGGGTAGGTGATGTCCAGCTCATGGGTGCGGAACTTGCCCCCCGTGCGTTGCTCGATCGCCCGCAGGCGCGCCATGTCCTTGAAGTCCAGCACCGGCTGGTTGACTTCCAGCCGCATCGGCGGGTTGACGGCGTTGATGTCCAGCAGGTTGGGCTTGGGCCCGATGAAGCAGTTCAGGCTCATCACGATGGCCTCGCGGATCGGGTCGATCGGCGGGTTGGTGACTTGCGCGAAGAGCTGCTTGAAGTAGCTGTACAGCGGCTTGTTGCGGTCGGACAGCACCGCCAGCGGCGAGTCGTTGCCCATCGAGCCGGTGCCTTCTTCGCCGTTGGCCGCCATCGGCGCCATCAGGAATTTCAGGTCTTCCTGCGTGTAGCCGAAAGCTTGCTGGCGATCGAGCAGGTTCTCTCGGTAGCTGGCCGGTTGCGCCTTGGCGTCGATGGCGTCCAGCCGGATGCGCACGTTGTCGATCCACTGCTGGTACGGCCGTGCATTGGCAAACTGGTCCTTGAGCTCTTCATCGTCAATGATGCGGCCCTGCTCCAGATCGATCAGGAACATCTTGCCCGGTTGCAGCCGCCACTTCCTGAGGATGCTGCTTTCGGGCACCGGCAGCACGCCGGATTCGCTGGCCATCACCACCAGATCGGTGTCGGTGACGAGATAGCGTGCCGGGCGCAAGCCGTTGCGGTCCAGCGTGGCGCCGATCTGCTTGCCGTCGGTGAAGACCATCGCCGCCGGGCCGTCCCACGGCTCCATCATCGCCGCGTGGTACTCGTAGAAGGCACGCCGCCGCGGGTCCATCATCTCGTGGTTTTCCCAGGCCTCGGGGATCATCATCATCGCCGCGTGGGCCAGCGGGTAGCCGGCCATCGTCAGCAACTCCAGGCCGTTGTCGAAGGTGGCGGTGTCGCTCTGGTGCTCAAAGCTCAAGGGGTAAAGCTTTTGCAGGTCGTCGCCCAGCACCGGTGACTTCATCACGCCCTGGCGCGCCCGCATCCAGTTGAAGTTGCCTTTGACGGTGTTGATCTCGCCGTTGTGCGCCACCATCCGGTACGGGTGCACCAGGCGCCATTCAGGGAAGGTGTTGGTTGAAAAGCGCTGATGCACCAAAGCCAGCGCCGACACCGCACGCGGGTCTTTCAGATCCTTGAAGTACTGGCCCACCTGGTGTGCCAGCAGCAGCCCTTTGTAGATGATCGTGCGGCAGCTCATGCTGGGCACGTAGTACTCCTGGCCGTGCGTCAGGTTCAGTGACTGGATCGCGGCGCTGGCGGTCTTGCGGATCACATACAGCTTGCGCTCCAGCGCATCGGGCACGATGACATCGTTGCCGCGGCCGATGAAGATCTGCCGGATGATGGGCTCTTTGGCGCGCACCGTAGGGCTCATCGGCATGTCGCGGTCCACCGGCACATCGCGCCAGCCCAGGAGTACCTGGCGCTCGGCCTTGACCATGCGCTCGAGTTGCTGCACACAAGCCAGTTGCGAGGCTTGCTCTTTGGGCAGGAAGATCATGCCGACGCCGTACTCCCCGGGTGGCGGCAGATACACGCCTTGCTTGGCCATCTCAAAGCGCAAGTATTCGTCAGGGATCTGGATCAGGATGCCGGCGCCGTCGCCCATCAGTTTGTCGGCACCCACCGCGCCGCGGTGGTCCAGGTTGGCCAGAATCTGCAGGCCCTGGTCGATGATGCCGTGTGATTTGTGGCCCTTGATGTGGGCGACAAAACCGACGCCGCAGGCATCGTGTTCGCCGTCGCTGCGGTACAGGCCCTTTTGCGCCAGCTCGTTGACCTCTGCGCTGCTGGGCGAGCTCAGATCGGTCACTGGCGCAGCCGTGGCGGCAGGGCTGAGTGCTGGCTGCTGAGTGGAAAGGCTGGAAGGGCTGGATGGACTGGATGGGCTGGCGCTGAAAGTCATGGCTGATCCCTGAGTTCATGGCGTGCAGAAACGTGCTCTGCCACACTGCAAGGCCGAAGGTTATCGCAGTGCAGCAATGTTCACAAGATCGATTAAATAGGGTCAGAGTTATTTACCGCTGCAACTGGGAGTACGTGAGGATAAATTGGGGACAGTCTTGGATCTTCAATCTTCAATCTGGATTTGCGCCTGTCTTGTGCAAACGCGGCCTGCCGCGCTTGCGGGCCAAGGCGGGCCGGCCGGTCAGCACGGCCAGCCGCGCAGCAAATTCTGCCGAGCCTGCAGCCCAGCTGCCACTTGCCGCCTGCCGCAAGTTCTTTGCCATCGCGTCCGGCACGCCCTGCGCCAGCAGGTCGCGGTAACCCGCCTCGCGTTCAAATGGCGTGTTGCCCAGGGCCCAGAACTCGGGCGGCTGGTGCAGCCAGGGCTGCGCCGACTGGGCGCTGCGGTGCAGCGCGCTGCTGCGCAACCCGTCGTCGCCAGCGCTGTCCAGGAAAACCATGGCCTGCAAACGGGTGGCGCCCGGTTCAAGCACCGCGCATCGGTAGCGGCCATCCCACAAAGTGCCATGCCCCCCATGGCGCCGGTTGTAGGCCGCCACATAGCGCCTGCCAAGAGCTTGCATCATCCTTGTCAGCGCGACGGGATCGTCGGGCTCCAGCATCAACCAGGCTTCATGCGGCAGCAAGGCGTAGCCCTGGACCTTGACCCCGTGCTTCGACGCAGCCAACTGCAGGGCCTGCAGCATCTGTTGCCTGTCGATGGCGTCGTTGAAGGCCAGGCGCGCGCTGTGCGCGCGCTGCAGCACCAGGTGGCTGTGGCCGGCCACCGCCAAGCGGCTCAGTCGCGCCATCGCGCAGTCAATACGTCGCTGACAGTGCCGCAGACAGTGTCGCTGACATTGTTGCCAACAGTGCCGCTGACAGTACCGCTCACTGTGCTGATCACTGTGCTGAACGCTGCAGCGCGTCGGCAAAAGGTTGGCGCCCAGTCAATCGCAGGTACTCCCGCAGTGCAAAGCGGTCCGTCATGCCGGCGATGTAGTCGGCGACCGTGCGGGGCAGGGCCTGGTGTTGTCCGGAGCGCGCAGCCTGTGCATGCTCCAGCGGCATCTGCAGCGGGTCTTCGGTGTAGACCCTGAACAATTCGGTGACCACCGTCTTGGCCTGGTCCGTGACCTGTTGCACCTGCGGATGGCGGTAAAGCGCTTCGAACAAGAAGTGCTTGAGCTGTGTGGTCTGCAGCCGCATGGCTGTGCTCAGGGCGGCCAGCGGCGGCAGTGCGCGCACGGCATCGCTGTTGGTCGGTGCCAGTGCCTGCACTGCGCTTTGCGTGCAGTGCACCAGGTCGTGCACCTGCGCTGAGAGCATGCGCCGCAAGGTTTCGCCGAGCAGCCTGCGGCCCAGCAAGCCGGGGTGTTCTTGCAATGTCTGCGTTTGCCAGTGGTGCAGCAGCGGCACCTGCATGATCTGGTCTTCGTCCAGCAAACCCGAGCGCACGCCGTCGTCGATGTCATGCGCGCTGTAGGCCAGTTCGTCGGCCAGGTTGACCAGTTGTGCTTCCAGGCTGGGTTGGCTGCCGTCAATGAAGCGCTGCGCCGGGCTCTTCGGTTCTGCTGCAACCAGGCGGCGCGCATTGCGGGCAGAGCAGTGTTTGAGGATGCCCTCGCGCGTTTCGAAGCACAGGTTCAAGCCGTCGAAACTTGCGTAGCGAATCTCCAGCCTGTCGACCACCCGCAGACTTTGCAAGTTGTGCTCGAAGCCGCCGTGCTCGCGCATGCAGGCGTGCAGCGCATCCTGACCGGCGTGGCCAAATGGCGTGTGTCCCAGGTCATGCGCCAGTGCGATGGCCTCGACGAGATCCTCGTTCAACGCCAAGGCGCGCGCTGCGGAGCGCGCCAGTTGGGCCACTTCCAGCGAATGCGTCAGGCGGGTGCGGAACAGATCACCTTCATGGTTGATGAAGACCTGCGTTTTGTAGACCAGGCGCCTGAAGGCCGTGCTGTGAACGATGCGGTCGCGGTCACGTTGGTGCTCGTTGCGCGGCGGTGCGGCGGCTTCTGCGACGCGGCGACCACGGCTTTGACGCGGGTCGCAGGCCCAGGGTGCCAGAGCGTCCAGTTGCATCTTCAGCGGCGCAGTGCTGCTGCCACCGCCTGAAGGTCTGCAGCCGGTGTTGCAATGCCGGGCGCCGCTTGTGCCGGGGCTTTTTCAGACGCTTTTGCCGCCGCTTGTGCGGCCGCTTTTGCCGCCGCTTTCGCTGTCGCCTTCGCCACCTCGCTGTGCCGCTGGATCACCCGCATCACCATGTCGTCGCTGGCCGGGCGCAGGCCTGCGCGGCCGGGCGTTTCGATCACCACAAAGCGGATGGCCCCGGCTTCGGCCTTCTTGTCGAGCCGCATCAGTTGCAGCCAACGCTCGGCAGGCATCGCGGGCGCCTGGGTGGGCAGGCCGGCGGCTGCGATGATGCGCTGCATTCGCTGCGCAAAAGCCGCGTCCACCAGACCCAGCTCTGCTGACAGGTCTGCCGCCAGAACCATCCCACACGCCACCGCTTCGCCATGCAGCCACTGGCCATAGCCCAGACCGGTTTCGATGGCATGCCCAAAGGTATGGCCAAAGTTGAGAATGGCCCGCAGGCCGCTCTCGCGCTCGTCCTGGCCCACCACCTGGGCCTTGATCTCGCAGGAGCGCTGGATGGCGTGCACCAGCGCTGCGGGCTCGCGCGCCAGCAACTGCGGCAGCTGCGCTTCGATCCAGTCCAGAAACGGCATGTCCGCGATGGGCCCGTACTTGATGACTTCGGCCAGCCCTGCGCGCAACTCGCGATCTGACAGCGTGGCGAGTGTGGCCAGATCGCAGACCACCCGATGCGGCTGGTAGAAGGCGCCGATCATGTTCTTGCCCAGCGGGTGATTGATCGCGGTCTTGCCGCCCACTGAAGAGTCCACCTGCGCCAACAAGGTGGTGGGCACCTGCACAAAGGGCACACCGCGCATGTAGCTGGCGGCTGCAAAACCCGTGATGTCGCCCACCACACCACCGCCCAGCGCAAACAGCACCGTCTTGCGGTCGCAACTCTGGCCCAGCAGGTGGTCGAAGATCAGATTCAGGCTGTCCCAGTTCTTGTGTGCCTCGCCGTCGGGCAACAGCACCTGGCTGATCCGGCCGTAGTGCTGATTCAACGCGCGCCGCAGTGCAGCGCCGTAAAAACCAAAAACAGCGGGGTTGCTGACGATGACTGCGTGGCTGGCCTTGGGCAAGCCCTGCCAGGTTGCGGCTGAACCGAGCAAGTCGGCGCCGATGATGATGTCGTAATTGCCGCCCGGGGTCTGCACACGCAGCGGATGTGCAGCTGTCTGCGCTGCGGAGGTCGAAGTCATGACCGCCGAGTGTACGGTGGCCAGGATGGCGGGCAGCAGCCCCAACCAGCCTGCGCTTCTCAACCCGTCCTGGCGGCGTGGCCGGTGACCGACGAGGGCACCTGATCAGGGTGCACCAGGCCGGCCAGCTCAAGCTGCATCAACACCATGTTGATCAGGGCGGGCACCGAAGGCCGAGCTGCTTCAACGACAAAATGTGCCGTGCGGCGATACAGCGGGTCGCGCTCGCGAAACAGATCGCGCAACTTGCGCAATGGGTCTGCGACTTGCAGCAGCGGCCGGTTCTGGTCGTTGCGCAGCCGCCTGAACAGTTCTTCGGGTGTCGATCGCAGGTAGATGACATGCGAGCGCGAGTGCAGGGCGTCGCGGTTGGATGGCCGCAGCACGGCACCGCCGCCTGTAGCCAGCACCTGGCCGGTTTGACCGCTCAGCACGTCGATCACGTCCTGTTCGAGCTCTCTGAACCGCTCTTCACCCTGGGCCTCGAAAAGGGCCCGCACTGTCATGCCGGCGCGCCCTTCGATTTCCTGATCGCTGTCAACGAATCGCAGACCCAGTTGACGCGCCAGGTGCTTGGCCACCGTGGACTTGCCGCATCCGGGCATGCCCACGAGAGACAGGCTCAAGGGGACGGGCACAGCGACGGTGGCGCGGTGGCGCGCAAGACGGCGACGCTGACGGTTGTTGCCAGGCCGGCGGGCGAGGTGAAGGTGATGTTGATCACCCCGCTCGATACAGCAGGGTCGTTGAATGTGTAGCCGATGCCCACCAGAGAAGCCTCCAGTGTGTCTGGCACTCGGCTGCCGCCGGCGACAGTAACGGTCAATCCAGTGCCCAAGGTCGTTGCAGTGACCAAGGTGCCTGCAGGCATCGGGTTCAGGCGCGGAAACTGCACATAGTCCAGCAGCGGATCAAAACTGGATGGGTTGTTGAAGGGTCGCCGAATCCTGCCGGGGTTGTTGTCGGCAACGATGAACGTCAAGACACCTTCGGATCCACCGTACCAGCTGTCGCCTGCTACGACCGTATAGATGTTGGTGTCCACCACTGCAGGTCCGTCCTGCAGTCGCACTTTGCGACAACTAGCGCTCAATCTGGAGGTGTCGGCCCACAACGGGCGCGCGCTGGAGGTGGATAGAACCGTCTCGGCAGCGCGCCGCACATAGACCTGCCCCGCACCGCTCCAACGTCCATCACAGGTGCCGGGCACACTGGGGATCGAGGCGCTCAAACCCAGCAGTGGGCTGGTGGTCGGCACGCAGGTGGAAGCGTTGTTGATCTCCAGCGGAATGAACTCTTCGTCCCTGGCATCAAAGAAGCCGTCGAAGACCCGATCTTTGAAGATGTCGCCCAGATCCTGAAACGGCTCGAAGAAGTCGAAAGTGTTGTTGCCGTTGAGGTCGACGAAGGACTCTTCACCCAAGGCATAAGCCACGATCGTCACGCGGCCGTCCACCGGCCTGGGTTCTGAGGACACGAAGTTTGCAACCGTGCGTGAAATGCCGTTGGCTTGGGCGATCTGGCGAACAGCTTCAATTTGCCCGCCTTCGGTCACGAAGTTGACGGAGGTGCCCACCGGTACCGGGTTGCCGCTGCGGTCCGCAGCGATGATCTGGTAGGTGTTGGCCGTGCCGTCAATGTTGTAGCCCTCGATGTTCTTGGTGCCTTGAGAGAGAGAAAAATTCAGCTGCGAGGGCAAACCAATCGCCACACTGAGGTTGCTCGACACGGTGGCGATATCAGGAATCGCCCGTAGCCTGGCGTTGATGCGCACTGGCGTCGGCAGGGTGCCCGAATTGACCCTGGCAGTGACACGGCCCTGCGCGTTGGAGCGCAGGATCACCGGATTGGCCGATGCAGGGTTGACCGATTCGACGCCACGACCTTCCATCGTGACACCGCCAGCACCAGTTTGCAGGCGCAACTCGATGTCGAGTCCGGGCAAGGCGTTGCCGGCGGCATCGCGCGCTTCGAAGCTCACCAGCGAGGACTCCACGAAGCCAGAGCCGCGAAGGAAAATCTGCTCCGGGCTGGCACCGATGAAAGCGATGCTCGAGCCACGCGGCGCGGCAATGGGCAGCGTCAGGGTGCGAGCAGCGCCGGTAGCGGTCACGGTGGCCTGCAATTGGTCCGACACCTGCACGGCACCGCAGCCGTTGTCGCGGTATTGCATGAAGACGGTGTTGCTGGTCGCGGTGATGTCCGCCGGTGAGAGCGTGGCCTTGCCTTGCAGCACGCAAGACGAGGACACCGTGATGTTCACCGGTGAGGTCACTGACGCGCCGGTCAGCGTCAGTGTCAAGGTCGTCTGGCCATAAGCAGGCAGAGGGTTGAGGTCGGCACTGAATGCATCCAGACTGACCGCAGTAGCCTGCACCTGAAAACCGCGCATGGACTCCAGTGGGTTGCCGCTGATGCTGACCTTGGCGACCACTTCGTCAGCGCCTGCCGAGGTCGCTTGCGTTGGCGAAAGCACCACCACTGCGCGGCCTTCGGTATCTGTCAGTTGCGTCTGGACGTTGGTCTTGGCCAAGCCGCGCACGACCGAGAAAGTGACGATCTGGCCAGGTACGGCGTTGCCCTGCGCGTTTCTGACCGTGGCAGTGACGGTGGCGGGTGATGCGGCGCTGATCGAGGTGCTGGTGATGTCGAGGCCCAGAGTCGGCAAAGGCACGGGCACAACCACGCCGCCGCCTGTGCCAGCGCCACCCGTGCCACCGCCGCTGCCCCCACCGGAAAAAGCTGGTGCGCCTTCGCCGCCACCGCCGCCGCCGCAGGCGACCAGCACCAGCAGCGCCAACAAGGAAATGAGTTTCTTGATCATCGTCATGGTCGTGGTCCTGCATCGTTCAGGCGCGTATGTGGCCTGGCGAGACTTCAATCGAAGCGTGCTCTACTGGAGGTCCTGCCGGCAAGCGCCTGTCAGCGCGTGGCAGACCTGTCGGTCACGATCTTGGGTGTGATGAAGACCAGCAGTTCGGTCTTGCGTGTGCTTCTGACCCGGTTCTGGAACAGCAAGCCGATGTACGGGATGTCGCCCAGCAGCGGCACCTTGTTGATCTCGTTTTGCTCGTCCTGGGTGTAGATACCGCCGATGACCACGGTGCCGCCGTTTTCTACCAAGACCTGCGTCTGCACCTGCTTGGTGTTGATGGCTGGCCCGGCTGCGGTCAGTGCGCCGCGGCTGTCCTTGTTGATCTCCAAGTCCAGGATCACGTTGCCTTCGGGCGTGATCTGCGGTGTCACTTCCAGGCGCAAGCTGGCTTTCTTGAACTGCACCGATGTGGCGCCGCTGGAGGTGGCTTGCTGGAAGGGGATCTCTTCGCCTTGCTCGATGCGTGCTTTCTGCTGGTCGGCTGTGATGACACGCGGGCTCGAGACCACGTTGCCTTTGCCTTCGGCCTCCAGCGCCGAGATTTCCAGGTTCAGGAAGCGGTTGGCGGTGGCGCCAAACAGTGACAAGGCAAAAGTGGCTGCATTGCCGCCGCCAAAAGCCCCGGGGTTGGCAGGCAGGTTGACGAATGAGTTGTCACTGAAACTGTAGCCAGGCCCCTGCAGCGTTTGTGCGCCCACCGCGTTGTAGTTGCCGCCCACCGTGATCCGGTTGTCGCCACCCAGTCCGTAGCCTGGCGTGCCGCCTCGAATGCCGCGCAGATCCGAGCCGCCCAGCTTGATGCCCAAGGTGCGGCCGAAGCTGTCGTCGGCTTCGACGATGCGGGCTTCGATCAGCACCTGGCGCACCGGGATGTCGATCTTGGCGATCAGCGACTGGATCTCTTCGAGCTTGCTCGGCACGTCGGTGACGAACAGCTGGTTGGTGCGGGTCTCGAAGATCACGCTGCCGCGCGGTGACAGGATGCGGGTGGCTTGCCCAGAAGAGGTGTTGGTGTTGCCCAGGCTCTGGCCCGTCAGGCCCTTGGCCACCTCTTCAGACTTGGTGTAGTTGAGCTGGAAGGCCTGCGTACGGGTGGGCTCGAGTTCGGCGAGCTTCTTCTTTGATTCCAGCTCCAGCTGCTCTTTGGCCGCCAGTTCGTCCTTGGGTGCGATCCACAGCACATTGCCGTTCTTGCGCACGCCCAGGCCCTTGCTTTGCATGATGATGTCCAGCGCCTGGTCCCAGGGCACATCTTTCAAGCGCAGCGTGACGTTGCCGGTGACGGTGTCGCTCGTCACGACGTTGAAGTTGGTGAAGTCGGCAATCACCTGCAGCAGCGCCCGCACTTCGATGTTCTGGAAGTTCAGGCTGAGCTTCTCGCCCTGAAAGCCGGCACCCTGAGTCAGCTTGTTGGGGTCGACCTTGACCTGTCGCACCTCCAGCACAAACTGGTTGTCGCTTTGGTAGGCGCTGTGCTCCCAGGCCCCGGTGGGCTCGACGATCATGCGCACGCGGTCCCCGTTCTGGAACGTGGTGACGGTCTTGACCGGCGTGCCGAAGTCAGTCACATCCAGCCTGCGACGCAGCTGATCAGGCAATGTAGATCGCAAGAACTCGACCACCAGGCTTTGCCCTTGCTGGCGGATGTCCACACCGACCTGGTTGTTGGGCAGCGTCACGACGACTCGGCCGGTGTTGTCGGCACCGCGGCGGAAGTCGACATCACGCAGGGCCAGGTTGGCGTTGTTTTGCGGCGGCGCGAAGTTGCCCTGTTGCTCTGGGGCAGCCGCCAGACCGCTGCCGCTGCCGTTGTCCAGCACCAGCAACAGGGCCTTGCCTTGCAGTTGCGCGCGGTAGCTGGAAGGCGACTTCAAGTTCAGCACCAACCTTGTGCGTTCGCCACTCTGGGCCACCACCACCGAGCGCAGATTGCCCTGGTTGACCTCGACGTTGCTGCGCCCGGTGGCGTTGCCCACGCCAGGCAGATCGATCGCGATGCGCGGGGGGGTCTGCACTGAAAACCCGGCCGGGATGGCACTCAGCGCTTCGCTCAATTCGATGCGCACAACCTCGGTGCCGCCCTGTTGCGAACTGGTGATCGACTGGATCGCGTTCTGCGCCCAGGCTGCTGCCGGCGCCAGACTGGCGCAGACCAGACTGAGGGCTGCAAGGGCAGCTCGCCAGTGGAGCTGTTGGGACATGATCGAATTCTCCTGAGTGCTGCTCATCGCGCCCGCTCCTGCAACTGCAATGTGGCTGGACGTTCGATCCATTCACCTGCAGCGTCCTGCACGATCTCGCGCAGCGTGACTTCAGTCTCGCTGACCTGTGTGATGCGGCCGTAGTTTTGGCCCAGGTGGTCGCCCACCTTGACCTGGTACAGCAGACTGTTGACTTGCAACAAGGCAAACGGTTGCCCGGTTTTGCTGACACTGCCCACCATGCTCATCGCGTCCAGAGGGAAGGCCTCCAACGGCTCTTTGCGGCGATTGAGCTCGCTGGCCAAGACTGAATTCGGCTGTCTGGCCTCCAACTTGAGCGCCACGGTGAGCTTCTGGTTGCTGAAGGGCTCGACCGCCTGCAGCCCGGTGTAGGGCTGCGGGTCAAAGCGCTTGGGTGGCTGCAGCGGGGCGACATTGGGTTTGGTCTCGCGGCGCTTTTGCTCCATCCAATCGCGCAGCTCGGTCTGCTCGGCACCGCAGCCAGCCAGCAGGGCCAACACCAGCGCGGCAAGGCCCCAGCGGCTGCAGGTGCGAGCGCTCATTTCTTGGCCCCTGGTTTGGCTGTGGCGGCGCGTTGTTCAGCGATCTCGGTCTGGTCCAGATAACGGTAAGTGCGGGCCGTGGCTTCCATCATCAGGCTGCCGGTGGCGTCTTTGGCCGGGTTCGGGCTGATGCCCAGGTTGTGCAGCGTGACGATGCGCGACAGGTTGGCCACGTCGGCAGCAAAAGAGCCGATGTCGTGGTAGCGGCCACTGACGCGGATCGCGATGGGCAGCTCGGCGTAGAAATCCTTGACCTCGATCTGGCCGGGTCTGAACAATTCGAATTGCAGGCCACGACCCAGGCCTGCCTGGTTGATGTCGGACAACAGCGCATCAATCTCTGACTTGCCCGGCAGTTGTTTTTCAAGTTGCGTCACGTACTCCTGCACCTGCAGCTTTTGCTTGCGCAACTCGCTCAGGTTGACCGCCTGCTTCAAGGCGCTTTCGTAGGCCACTTTGAGCTGGGGTTCTTCCAGCCGCACCCGCTCCAGCTCTTCGGTGGCGCCTGAAATGATCAGGAACCAGCCCAGGCCTACCGCCGCTGCAGCCGCTGCCAGCCAGGCTGCCAGTTTGGGCAGCACGGGCCACTGGCCGGGCTCTTTGGCATTCAGACCACGAAACTGCGAGCTGGCACTTTCCAGCGTGCGGCTGAAATCGATGTTCACCGAAGAAGCTTTGGCCATGGTGCGCTCAAGAAGGCTTGGCTGGGGTTGCAGCCGCATTGGGCGCAGGCACTGCACCCGCAGTCGGCGCTGCTGCCTGGGGCCGCTTCAGCGTGACGCGCATCGAGAAATCGAACAAGCGCCTTTGCTCGCGGTTGATCCCTGCTGCGGTGACCGACTTGATCTCGATCAGCTCGGGCTTTTCCAGCCAGGGTGAGTTGTACAAGGTGTTGCGCAGAAACTCCGAGACGCGCTCGTTGGTTTGCGCGATGCCGGTGATGGCCACCACCTGTCCGGTCTGTTTGATGGTCGACAAATACACGCCTTCGGGTGTTTGCCTGACCAACTCGTCCAGCAGGTGCACCGGCATGTTGCGGTCGGTCTGCAGGTCTTCCACCGCTTTTTTGCGTGCGTTCAGTGCTTCGATCTCGGTGCGCAGGTTGGCGATGTCGCGGATCTGCTCTTGCAGCTTGTTGGTTTCGTCTTTCAGAAAGCTGTTGCGCGCTTCTTGCACCGAAGTCAGTTGCTGCAGCACGGTGTACCAGACGCCAACGATCAAAAAGCCGAGCAGAAAGGACGCCACCAAGGCACTGAAGAAGGCGCGTTTGCGGAGCTGCCGTTTTTCTTCGCGGTGCGGCAGCAGGTTGATCAGGATCACTGCAGGAACCTTCGCATCGCCAGACCACAAGCCGTCAGGTACGAAGGTGCTTCGCGGCGCACGCGGCTTTCACGCACGGCACTGCCCAGTTGCATGTTCTCGAACGGGTTGACGACGTTGGAAGCAAATCCAGTCAGGTCAGTCACCCGATCCTTCAGGCCCGGCAAGGTGGCCGTGCCGCCGGCCAGCATCACATAGTGCACCTTGTGGTGCGGCGTGCTGGTGAAGAAGTACTGCAAGGCGCGGCCGATCTCTTGCGACAGGCTGTCCACAAACGGCGCCAGGATCGCGCCTTCGTAGTCCTCAGGCAGGTCGCCGGAAAGCTTTTTGACCTCGGCTTCTTCAAAAGAGAAGCCGTACTGGCGCGAGATCAACTGTGTCAGCTGCGAGCCGCCAAAGGCCTGGTCGCGGTCGTACAGCATTTCGTCGTCGCGCAGCACTTTGAGGCTGGTGGTGTCGGCGCCGATTTCAAACAGCGCCACCAAAGCGTCGCGTCCACCGTTGGGCAGGCTGCCCACGACGCGGCTCATCGCCAGCCTGGAGGCATGGGACTCGATGTCCAGCACCACCGGCTTGAGTCCTGCCGCTTCGGCCAGACCCTGGCGGTCGGTGACTCTTTCTTTGCGCGACGCTGCAATCAGCACTTCGACATCACCGGCAGAAGTCGGGCTGTCGCCAATCACATAGAAGTCCAGACTCACTTCGTCGAGCGAAAAAGGAATGTACTGGTTGGCTTCGGACTCGACCTGCAGCTCCATCTCTTCTTCACGCAGCCCGGCCGGCAGCATGATCTTCTTGGTGATCACGGCCGACTGCGGCATCGCCATCACCACCTGGCGGGTCTTGCTGCCGCTCTTGCTGAGCGCGCGCTTGACGGCGGCTGCGACCTCGTCGAACTTCTCGATCGTGCCATCGGTGATCCAGCCTTTTTCGAGCGGCTCGGAAGCAAAGCGCTCCAGCACGAACTCGCCTGCCGAAGTCTTGTTCAGCTCAACCAGCTTGACGCTGGACGAACTGATGTCCAACCCGATCATCGGCGGGTGCTTGGCTCCGAACAAGGCGTCCAAAAGGCCCATGTGGTCTTACCCCCGAGTCGAGGGGTCTGGCTGCGACAGCAACATTCCAGGCCCTCCGGGCTTGTTAATAAGTTACTTCAATGCTAGCAGTAAAGTATTTGAACAAGAAGGGAAAAGCCGGGCGTTTACCTGCTTGCTCACAGCCTGAACCTGGACCGTAGAACAGGTATATCGGCACTGCTGTTGGCCCACGTGAACGGTGACTGTGCAAACTTCACAACCTGTGCACGGCAGACCGTGGCGGATGTCACGCTCACCGAGGTTGTGGTCTGCTGAGCCCAGGATGCGGGCTTGCCAAGCACTGCTGTCTATACTTTGGCTGCTGCAAATTTGTTGTCTTCGTTTCGCGCCACGCGATCAAGCCGGCACGGACCTCTGCACCCGCCATGACCTTGATCTCACAACATGACCACGCGTGACGACGCTTCTGCTGCGGGCGCCGAGCCGTCCCGACCCGGCCGGCCCCGTCGCGTCGGTGGCCTGGGCGGCCGGCTGGCGCCGGTCGCGGGCTGGGCGCTGGGCCTGTCGCTGGCGGGCCTGCTGACATTGCTGCTGTTGATCGGCGTGGCCCTGGCCGTAGCCTACCCGCAGCTGCCGGCCATCAGCAGCATGACCGACTACCGGCCCAAGCTGCCGCTGCGCGTGTTTTCTGCTGACGGTGTGCTGTTGGGCGAATTTGGCGAAGAGCGGCGCAACTTTGTGCCCATCGCCCAGATTCCGCAGCTGATGAAGGATGCCGTGCTGGCCGCCGAAGACACGCGCTTTTATCAGCATGGCGGCGTGGATTACAAGGGCATCCTGCGCGCAGCGCTGGAGAACATCCGCGATGCACGCAGTCAGGGTGCTTCGACGATCACGATGCAGGTGGCGCGCAACTTTTACCTGTCGACGGAAAAGACCTTCACGCGCAAGATCTACGAGATCCTGCTGGCGCTGAAGATGGAGAGCAAGCTCAGCAAAGATCAGATCCTGGAGCTGTACATGAACCAGATCTTTCTGGGTCAACGCTCCAACGGCTTTGCTTCAGCGGCCGACACCTATTTCGGCAAACCTCTGCGCGAGCTGACCGTGGCTGAAGCCGCGATGCTGGCTGGCCTGCCCAAGGCGCCTTCGGCTTACAACCCTTTCTCCAACCCCCGGCGCGCCACCGTGCGCCAGCGCTACGTCATCGAGCGCATGTTCACCAACGGTTTCATCACCGAGGCGCAGCACGAAGAAGCCTTGAAGCAAGAGTTGCGCTACCGGACCCAGTTCGACACTGCCGTGCACGCAGAATTTGTGGCCGAGATGGCGCGTCAACTGGTCTTCAAACAATATGGCGAAGAGACCTATTCGCGAGGGCTCAACGTCTATCTGACAGTGGATTCCGGCAATCAGCTGGTGGCTTACAAAGCGCTGCGCAAGGGCCTGATGGACTTTGAGCTGCGCCAGGTCTATCGCGGGCCCGAGGCCTATGTGGATCTGCCGGCCGATCGCAGCTTGCTGGACGCGCGGGTCGCCGAGGCGCTGTCTGATCACCCGGCCAGCGACGAGTTGCTGTCCGCAGTGGTGCTGGAGGCGACGCCGCGCCAGGTGGTGGCGATGTTGCAGTCTGGCGACCAGGTGACCATCAAGGGAGCGGGCTTGCGGCCTGTCGAGTCGGGCCTGGCTGCCAACGCGGTCCCCAAGAAGCAGATCAGACCAGGCGCTGTGGTGCGAGTCATGCGGATGGACAAAGGCGACTGGACCTTGACCCAGTTGCCGGAAGTGGAAGGCGCGCTGGTGGCGATGGACCCGCGCAGTGGCGAGATCCATTCGTTGGTCGGCGGCTTCGACTTTGGCAAGAACAAGTTCAACCGCGTCACCCAGGCCTGGCGGCAGCCGGGCTCCAGCTTCAAGCCGTTCATCTATTCGGCGGCGCTCGAAAAGGGCTTCACGGCTGCCACCGTGGTCAATGACGCCCCATTGTTCTTCAGCGCAGAGAAAACCGGCAGCCAGCCTTGGGAGCCCAAGAATTACGACGGCAAGTTCGACGGGCCGATGAACCTGAAGACGGGTTTGGCCAAGTCCAAGAACATGGTCTCGATCCGTGTGCTGCAGTCCACCGGGCCGGAGTTCGCACAACAGTGGATCGGCCAGTTCGGCTTTGACCCCGACAAGCACCCGGCCTATCTGACGATGGCGCTGGGCGCAGGATCAGTGACACCGATGCAGATGGTGGGCGCCTACAGCGTGTTTGCCAACGGTGGTTATCGCGTCAAACCGATGTTGATCCGGCGCGTGACCGACAACAAGGGCAAGGTGCTGCTGGAAGCCAAGCCGCCACCTCTGGACGAATCCATGCGTGTGCTGCCTGCGCGCAATGCCTTCGTGATGGATACGCTGCTGCAAGAGGTGACGCGCAGCGGCACGGCAGCCCGTGCCCAGGCTGTGCTCAAGCGCAGCGACATCTACGGCAAGACAGGCACCACCAACGACTCGATGGACGCCTGGTTTGCGGGTTTTCACCCCACCTTGGCCGCAGTGGTGTGGATTGGCTATGACAACCCGCGCAAGCTGGGGGACCGTGAAACGGGGGGCGGCCTGTCCTTGCCGGTCTGGCTGGCCTTGATGCAGCATGCTCTGCGTGGTGTACCGGTGCAAGAGCCCGTGCCGCCCGAAGGCCTGATCGAAGAAGGCGGCAACTGGGTCTATCAGGAATATGCGCGCGGCGGCGGGGTTGCCAGCGTCGGCCTCGAAGAGCTGTTGCCCAGGCCGCCCAGCGAGCAAGAGCGAAGCAGCATCCTGGACTTGTTCAGGCGCTGAGTTTCAGAACTTCAAGGCGCAGCCGCCTTGGGCGCTGGCTTGTGCTGACAGGTTGTGCCAGAACTCGGTGCCGTCGCGGGTGTCCATCCACTGGCCATCGTGCCAACGGTAGTGGTAGCCGCCAGCGCGCGCCGCCAGCCAGACCTCGTGCAGCGGCGGCTGGGTGTTGACGATGATCTTGCTGCCATCGGGGAAACTCAACTCCAGCAGGCCACCGGTGCGCATCGGGTCCAGATCGATCTGGTCGCTGTCCAGCCAGCGATCGGCGGTGGCTTCAATTTTTGCCAGCAAGGCGCTGCTGCGCTGTTCGTATTCGGCGTCGCTGAGCCCGCTGGGCTGGGGCGGGGCGATGTGTGCTGGGGGGGGGGTGGATGCAGTGGTCGCGCTCATAGAATCGGGCCCATGGCTGAAGAATCAAAAAACAGTGTAGCTGGCTACCCCATCTGGGGCGCCGCCGTGGGCCTTTTGCTGCTTGTGGCCTTGTCCGGCTGTGGGCAAAAAGGCAACCTGGTGTTGCCGACACCCACGGCCGCCACCCACCAGCAAGCGGCTTCTGCGCCGTCTGCAGCACAAAAATGAACTTGCCTGGCGCCCCTTATCTGGCCTACTTGCCCACTGCTCCCTTGCCTGCACCCGCCGCAGACGCAGCGTCCGGCCGCAGGCTGTGTCTCGAAGGCCACGACCTGCACACGCTGGCCAGCACCCACGGCACGCCGCTTTTTGTGTACTCGCGCCAGGCGATGTTGGGCGCCTTGCAGGCCTACCAGCGGGCACTGGCCGGCCGCAAGCACCTGATCTGCTATGCGATGAAGGCCAACCCCAGCCTGGCCGTGCTGCAGACCTTTGCCCAGGCAGGCTGCGGCTTTGACATCGTTTCCGGGGGCGAACTGGTGCGCGTCATCGCGGCGGGGGGCGACCCTGCCAAGGTGGTGTTTTCAGGCGTGGGCAAGACGCGCCACGAGATGCGCCAGGCGCTGCAGGCCGGCGTGCGCTGTTTCAACGTCGAAAGCCTGGGCGAGCTGGATGTCTTGAACGAAGTGGCGCTGTCGACGGGCCGCCAGGCGCCTGTCAGCCTGCGTGTCAATCCAGACGTGGACGCCGGCACCCACCCCTACATCTCGACCGGGCTCAAAGCCAACAAGTTTGGTGTGGCGCATCAGCAAGCGTTGGCCGCTTACCGGCACGCGGCAGCCTTGCCAGGCTTGCGGGTGGTCGGCATCGACTGCCACATCGGCTCTCAAATCACCCAGATCGAGCCTTATCTCGACGCGGCAGACCGGCTGTTTGATCTGGTCGAAGCGGTGGAGGCGGCCGGCATTCCCATCGCGCATGTGGATTTTGGCGGTGGCTGGGGCATCCACTACAGCGATGCAGCCCCGCCTTCAGCCGGCGCACTGGTGCAGCAATTGCTGGCCCGGGCGGACGCCCGCGGGCATGGCCAGAGAGAAATCCTGTTCGAGCCTGGCCGCTCGCTGGTCGGCAATGCTGGCGTGCTGTTGACTGAAGTGCTGTACCTCAAACCCGGTGCTGCTGAAGAAGGCGGCAAGAACTTCTGCATCGTCGACGCCGCGATGAACGATCTGATGCGGCCGGCGCTGTACCAAGCCTGGATGGCCATCGAGCCTTGCAGGCCGCGCGCGGCTGAGCCCGTGGTGTGGGATGTGGTCGGGCCGGTGTGTGAGTCAGGTGATTGGCTGGGTCGTGACCGCACGCTGGCTTTGGCAACGGGCGATGTGCTGGCCATACTCTCGGCAGGCGCCTACGGCATGAGCATGGCCAGCAACTACAACACCCGCGCCAGGGCTGCTGAGTTGATGCTGGACGGCCAGGAGGTGCATGTGATCAGGCAGCGTGAGGACGTGCAGGCATTGTTTGCAGCCGATCGGCTGCTGCCGACGGGCTGATCAATCCCGCCCTTCTTCAACAGCGTGGCAGGCCACTTCGACGCCACGCAGTTGCATCAAGTTCGGCCGCTCTTGTCTGCAGCGCGCTTGCGCCAGCGGGCAGCGGGGATGGAAGGCGCAGCCGCTGGGTGGGTTCAGTGGGTTGGGCACTTCACCCTGCACAGGCGTGCGGGCGCGGCCTGTCATGTGGATGTCCGGCACGGCGTCCAGCAGCATCCGCGTGTAGGGGTGCAACGGGCGGCTGAAGAGCTGCTGCTTGTCGGCGACCTCGACCAGGCGGCCCAGATACATCACACCCACCCGATCGGCCACATGGCGCACCACGGCCAGGTTGTGTGAGATGAACAGGTAGGTCAGGCCGCGGCTGCGCTGCAGCGCTTTCATGATGTTGAGCACCTGCGCCTGCACCGAGACATCCAGCGCCGAGGTGGGCTCATCGCAGACCAGAAACTCCGGCTCGGTGGCGAGCGCGCGGGCAATCGAGATGCGTTGGCGTTGGCCGCCCGAGAACTGGTGCGGAAATTTCTCGCTGTCGGCGGCAGCCAGCCCCACCGATTCGAGCAACTCACCGACCCGGGCCTGCAGCGAGGGCAGGTCTTGGCACAAGCCGTGCTCGCGCAAAGGCTCGCCGATGATGTCCAGCACTTTCCAGCGTGGGTTCAGGCTGGCGAAGGGGTCTTGAAAGATCATCTGCATGCGCCGGCGCAGCGCGCGCAGGTTGGCCGCAGAGGTGCTGCCATCGGTGGCCTGGCCGTCAAAGTGCACGCTGCCCCGCGTGGGTGCGTACAAGCCCACCAGCAACCTGGCCACGGTGCTCTTGCCGCAGCCGGATTCGCCCACCAGTGCCAGCGTGCTGCCTTTGGGGATGCTGAAGCTCAGACCATCGACCGCATGCACGAACTGGCGCGGCCGGCGCTCGACCACGCGGTTCAGCCAGGGGGCTGATACATCGAAGGTCTTGCACAGATCCTTGACTTCGACCAGCGGCCTTGCGGGCTTTGCTGGTACCAGCGACGCCGGAGGTGATGGTGTCACTTCAGGCATGGTCACACAGGGGTTTGAGCGCTTTGCGGCACCAGCCAGCAGGCCGCCCGGGTAGCGCCTGCAGGCATCAGCTCGGGGCGCTGCTGCGTGCAGCGTGGCAGCACCTGCGGGCAGCGTGGGTTGAAGGCGCAACCTGCGGGGATGGCGTTCAGCCGTGGCATCGCGCCATCGATCTGCAGCAGTTCTTCGCGGTCTTCGTCCATCGCCGGGATCGAGCCCATCAGGCCCCGGGTATACGGGTGGCTGGGGCTGTGGATGACGTCGCTGACGGGCCCGATCTCCACCACCCGGCCAGCGTACAGCACCGCCACCTGGTCGCAGGTTTCTGCAATCACGCCCATGTCGTGGGTCACCAGCATCATGGCGGCGCCATGGTCCTTGCACAGGCCTCTGAGCAGGCGGATGATCTGTGCCTGAATCGACACGTCCAGCGCCGTGGTGGGCTCGTCGGCCACGATCAGTTGTGGTTCGGCCGCCAACGCCAGTGCGATCACCACGCGCTGACGCATGCCGCCGCTGAACTGGTGCGGGTACTGGTCCAGCCGCGCCTCAGGGGCCGGGATGCCGGTTTCTTGCAGCAGCTTCAGCGCCCGCTGGCGGGCTTCCTCCGCGCCTACCTTCAGATGGGTCTGGATGGTTTCCACCAATTGGCGGCCTACGGTGTACAGCGGGTTCAGCGAGGTCAACGGGTCTTGGAAGATGGCGCCGATCCTGCGCCCGCGGATGGCACGCATCTGCTCGTAAGGCAGGTTGTCGATGCGCTGGCCCTGCAGCAGGATCTGCCCGCCGGCGATGCGGCCGGGTGGCTCCAGCAACCCGATGATCGCTGCACCCGTCAACGATTTTCCGGCGCCAGACTCGCCCACCACACCGAGTATTTCACCGGCCTGGATACTGAAAGAAATGTCGTCCAGCGCCAGCAACGTGCCGCGGCGGCTGGGGAACTCGACCCGCAGATTCCTGACTTCGAGCAAGGCGGTCATGCTCAGGCTTTCAGCGCAGCCGGGGGTTGAGTGCATCACGCAGCCAATCGCCCAGCAGGTTCACGCTCAGCGCGATCAACACCAGCATCAGCCCCGGGAAGACCGTGATCCACCATTCGCCTGAAAACAGAAAGTCGTTGCCGACCCGGATCAAGGTGCCCAAAGAAGGCGAGGTGGGCGGCACGCCGACGCCCAGAAACGACAAGGTGGCTTCGGTCAGGATGGCTGCTGCCACCTGGATCGTGGCGAGCACCAGCACCGGGCCCATCACGTTGGGCAACACGTGCTTGAACATGATGCGCAGCGGCGCCACACCGACCACACGCGCCGCCTGTACATACTCTTTGTTGCGTTCGACCAGCGTCGAGCCGCGCACCGTGCGCGCGTACTGCACCCAGCCGCTGAGCGAGATGGCCACGATCAGCACGCCAAAGGCCAGGCGTTCGTCGGCTTGCGGGAAGATCGCCCGGCCGACACCGTCGATCAGCAGCGCGACCAGGATCGAAGGGAAGGACAGCATCACGTCGCACACGCGCATGATGAAGGCGTCGGTCTTGCCGCCCACAAAGCCCGACAGCAGGCCCAGGCCCACGCCCACCACCAAAGAGACGGCCACCGACGCCAGACCCACCAGCAATGAAATGCGGGCGCCATAGAACAACGCCGACAGCAGGTCACGCCCTTGGTCGTCGGTGCCCAACAGGTACTTGCTGCTGCCCCCTTCCAGCCAGGCCGGCGGCAGCCTGGCGTCGGACAGGTTCAGCGAGGCCAGATCGAAAGGGTTGTGCGGCGAAACCCAGGGCGCGAACAGCGAGCAGAACAGGCACAGCGCCGCGATCACCGCAGCCACGATGGCCATCGGCGAGCTTTTGAAGCTGAACCAGATGTCGCTGTCAAGGAAGCGTGCGATCGCCGAGGGCGCTGCGGTGGAAGTAACGCTAGGGGCGGGAGTCATGGGCAGATGACGTTGGGCAGGTGTCTTGCGAAGGTGTCGTGTTGTGGGCAGGGGGGCAGGGTCAGGTGCAGCAGCAGCGGGCTTCAGTGCCCGCCGGCAGGGTTTTCTATGCGCAAGCGCGGGTCCACCGCGAAGTACAGCAAGTCCACCACCAGGTTGACGATGACGAAGATCAGCGCAATCAGGCACAGGTAGGCCGCCATCACCGGCACGTCGGCAAACTGCACCGCCTGGATGAACAGGAAGCCCATGCCGGGCCACTGAAACACGGTCTCGGTGATGATGGCAAAGGCGATCAGCGAGCCCAGTTGCAGGCCGGTGATCGTGATCACCGGCACCAGCGTGTTTTTCAGCGCATGGCCGAAGTACACGGCGCGATCCGGCAACCCGCGGGCGCGTGCGAACTTGACGTAGTCGGTGCGCAGCACCTCCAACATTTCTGCGCGCACCAGCCGCAGGATCAGCGCCAGTTGAAACACCGACAGCGTCACGGCGGGCAGCACCAGATGCTTCCAGCCGTCCACGGTCAGCAAGCCGGTGGTCCAACCGCCCAGTGTGACGACATCACCGCGGCCGAAGCTGGGCAGCCATTTGAGCGTCACCGAAAACAGCAGGATCAGCAGGATGCCGATCAGGAAGGTCGGCAAAGACACGCCCAGCAAAGACAGCGTCATCACCAGCTGCGAGCCAAAGCGGCCGCGCCGCAAGGCCGCGTAGACGCCCAAGGGCACGCCAACCACCAGCGCGATCACCGCAGCCGCCAGCGACAACTCCAGCGTGGCCGGAAAGCGCTCTGCGATCAATGTCGACACCTTGCGCCCCTGGCGCAGGCTGAGCCCAAACTCACCCTGCACGGCATTGCCGACAAACTTGGCAAACTGCACCGGAAAGGGCTGGTCCAGCCCCAGATCCTGACGCAGCGATTCACGCTGCTCTTGCGTCGCATCCTGCCCCAGCAGGCTGCTGACTGGGTCGCCGACATACTGGAACAGCATGAAAGCGATGAAGGCCACCGACAGCATCACGATGGCGGCTTGGGCCAGGCGGCGGAGGATGAAAGCAAACATGAGCTGCTGCGGCCTGGGGAACCGGGGGAGGGATCTGGCGGTGGACGGCGCAAGAAAGGTGCCAGCGCTGGGCGCTGGGCGCTGCGCAAACCCTGCATGATGCGCTGCAGCCCGACCCAAGACAAAGGTAAAGACCCGGGGTCGGGGTGTATAAAAATGTGGTTGCCCTGCTTGTTGCCCTGCTTGTAGGTTGACCCCGAGAGGCACTGTCAGTGCAGCTCGACCTCGCCAAACCAAGACATCGCTGAAGATCGGGTGTTGTCGCTGTCGCTCATCAAGGCCACCGACTTCAGTGCGCCGGGTTCTTCTCCAAAGGCCAGGCGGAAGTCGGCGGCCAGATCACGCTTGTGGTCGCGCCATTGCCGCAGATGTTGCGGGCCGGAATCGACGACGATCTTGCGCACGCGGTCGCTGCGTGGGTTGACGATGACGCTGCCCACAGGGGCCGTGGCGTCCCAGACATACATCAGCGTGGCGTAGGGCGGTGCTTCGCCCGTCAGTGCTTCGGCCAGATCGAACATCAGCCGCGTGCGACCGGACAACGACTTCAGGTCCCCGTCAAAGCCAAGAACCACGCGTGCCGGTGCGTCTTCGCGCGCGATGTCTGCCACGTTGCCATTTTCGACCAGGTCTTTGACCCACCAGGAAAAGTGCAGCTCACCTGAAACCTGGCGCACTGGATCGACCTTGCGGCGCCACAGGCTGGCGGACTGCGTGGAGCTTGCAGCCCAGGCCCCGCGGCCGTCCTTTTTCTCCCAGCGATAGAGCGTGCTCGTCTTGCCAGGGATCGCAAGCGCATGCCAGCCTGGCAAAGGACGCGCGATGCCGTCTGGTGCAGCAGCCGCAGCATCCGTCGTGCCAACGGCATGTGTGTCGCCCAGACCCGCAGTGCCTGCACAAGCCCCCAGCAACACCGCAGCGCAACCCACCAGCACAGCGAAGAGCAGACGGTGGCTTCGGAAGAACGGCAGCTGTGCGTGTTTCATGGCGGGTTCGACTGCATCCAGAATGAAAAAAAGCCGCCTTTCGGCGGCTTCTCGGACCTGACTTCGACACAGGCTTGAATCAAGCCCGCGCGTCGAAATCAGAAGGTGTGACGAACGCCGAACTCGTAGCCGGTCGACTTCTCGCCAGCGCGGAAGCCGGCAGTGCGACCACCACCGATGACATAAGAAGCACCGCTTTCGTTGCTGATTTGCGCTGCAGTAGCGTACAGAGCGGTGCGCTTTGACAGGTCGTACTGGTAGCCGATGGCGATCTGGTCTGCATCGCGGCTGTTGAGAGCACCCTTTCCGTCAGACATGACGTAGCTGACCTTCAAGGTGCTGGCACCAAAACCCATCGTGCCACCGACCAGGAAATGGTCGATCTTGCCGGTAGAGCCACCATCGCCGCGGTTGTACTGCAACATCAGCGTGGCGGTACCGAATTTCATCGAACCACCGATGTTGTAGCGCTCCCAGTCGTTGTCGCCGGCACCGACGTTGGTGTTGGTCTTGCCGTATGACACAGCGATGTTGATCGGACCGGCGGCGTAACCGAAGCGGGCGCCAACGTGGTCATTGCTGAAAAGGCTCTCGTCGATGGCCACTTGCACTTGGCCGTACAAGCCACCCATCGCGGGCAGGAGGTAGCCGACGGTGTTGTTGGCGCGAACCAAGGCGCCGGAGCCGTTCAGGGTGGTGAAGGTGTTGACCGAACTGCCGACACCGTTGGTGCCGAACGGATCAAAAATGGTGTGGTTCCAGAAGTCTGGCGTGTAGTCACGGCCCAGACGAATTTCACCAAAACCACCCATCAGGCTGAGGGTGGAGCGACGCTGCCAAGTCTGGCCAGCAGGGGTGCCGGTGTCAGGGTTGATGGCGCCTTCCATCCAGAAGCCGGCGCGCATGCCGCCGCCGAGGTCTTCAACACCGCGCAGGCCGATACGGCTGGAAGCGATGCCGTCCTGGCTCAGGGTAGTCTCGGCGCCAGTATTGCCGTTTTCGACGTTACGGACGTTTGCGTCAACAACACCAAACAGCGTGACCGACGATTGGGAGGAAGCCACACCAGCAAACGCAGTCAGCGTTGCCAGGGCGAGCAGTGATCTTTTCATTGCGACTATCTCCTAGGTTGAACAAGAGGTCCGGATCGGGGATGACACCCCGGCGAGGGGTTGATCAGGCCAACCTCCTCATCGGAAGTTGTCGCTATTGCACCAGACCGCCCGCTGGATTGCCAAGGTTTGGCCTTCAAAAGCAGCTTGCCTGTTGTCAGGTAACAACGAGTCGGGCCCAATCAGAGAGCCTGAGTCGAATCCGCTATTCTAGTTCCCATGAATTTCAGCGACCGTTTGATCACAAGTTTGGACAATGCACTGCGCACTTTGGCTGCGCCGGCGCAGGCTTCGCGAAGCAATCCCGGTGTGGGGGTCGAGTCGGCCGAGCTCAGTGGGGATGACAAGAAGCTCGCAGGCGCGCTGATGCGCGTCAACCATGTCGGCGAGGTCTGCGCGCAGGCTTTGTACGAAGCGCAAGCACTCAGCGCCGATTCCGAGCCCTTGCGTCGATCTCTGCGCGCAGCAGCACGCGAAGAGACCGACCACCTGGCCTGGACCGAAGAGCGCCTGCGTGAACTGGGCGCTCGCCCCAGCCTGCTCAATCCGCTCTGGTACGCCGGGGCCTTCGGTATGGGTTTGCTGGCCGGTCGGCTGGGCCCGGCCACCAGCCTGGGTTTTGTGGTCGAGACCGAGCACCAGGTGGAAGCCCACCTGGCTGGACACCTGGACCGCTTGCCGGCGCACGACGCACGATCGCGCGCCATCGTCCAGGCCATGCAAGCCGATGAGCGGCGCCATGCGGATGCGGCGCTGGATGCGGGTGGTGTTGCGCTGCCGCTGCCTGCGCGTTTGTTGATGAAGGCCGTTGCCAAGATCATGACAACGACAGCGCACAGGATCTGATCTGGCTGGCTGTGCGTTCAAGCATCAAATCTTGGCGATTTCCACCACCTCAAAGCCCGTGCTGATTTCCGCGCTCCTGGCCAACATCAGCGTGGCAGAGCAGTAGCGCTCGTGTGACAGCTGGATCGCGCGCTCGACCGCCGCAGCCGGCAACCCGCGGCCACTGACCGTGAAGTGCATGTGGATGCGCGTGAAGACCTTGGGATCGGTCTCTGCCCGTTCAGCGCTGAGTTTGACGGTGCAGCCCTCTACAGTGTGACGCCCGCGCTTCAGGATCAGCACCACGTCGTAGGCGGTGCAACCGCCTGCGCCCGCCAGCAAGGTCTCCATCGGGCGTGGCGCCAGGTTGCGCCCGCCGCCGTCGGGCGCCCCGTCCATGGTCAGCAAATGCCCGCTGCCGGTTTCGGCCACCATCGCCATGCCGGCGCTGGGGATCCAGTTGATGGTGCATTCCATGGTGCATCGTCCTTTTTTTGCGCCCTTTCGGTGCGCGTGTGGTGAATTGGAGTCGCCTCTCTACCGATGACGCACAGCGACATATTGCGGTGCAGCATTGCAGTGATAGACTGCCCCGCAGAGAGCTTGAAAAACAGTCGTCGAGACAGCGCTTGAGGTGCAGTCGACAGGCCAGCAGGTGGGCCGGCAGGTGGGCCGGCAAGCAGACGGTCATTTCAAGCTCTGCCGATTGTCTCCTCCACCTCCATCAATGGTGGATTCAGCCCGGGGCTCCCAAGGCTCCGGGCCTTTTTTTGGCTGCGCCTTATCATCGGCGCCCCATCGGACAACGGCCCTGCCAGGGCGAACGCGCCCCCTATGCCCGCAGGCCGCAAGACCACAACGCAGATCGCTGATCAGGAACTCACCGAGCAGGCAACGGGTGCAGCGGCGCCCAAATCGGCGTTGAAGACCGGAGGCGCAGCAGCGCGCAACCTCGTGGCCAAGCCGACTCACCCGGCAGATGCCGATCAGCGACCTGCGGCACTGCTTGCTCGCACCCTGACGCCAAGCGCCAAGCGCATCGCGGGCCACTACCTGCAGCGCATCCTGTGCGCCCAGGTCTATGACGTGGCACGTGAGACCGCACTGGACGCTGCGCCCAATCTGTCGCGTCGCCTGGGCAACCAGATTTTGCTCAAGCGTGAAGACCAGCAACCGGTGTTCAGCTTCAAGCTGCGGGGCGCCTTCAACAAGATGGTGCATCTGCCCCAGGCTGCGCGCGACAAAGGCGTGATCTGTGCCTCGGCGGGCAACCATGCGCAGGGCGTAGCACTGGCCGCCAAGCGGCTGCGCTGCAGGGCCGTGGTGGTGATGCCGGTGACCACGCCCAAGCTCAAGGTCGATGCGGTCAAGGCCCTGGGCGGCGAGGTGCACCTGCACGGCGACAGCTATTCGGACGCCCATGCCTACGCGCTGCAACTGCAGCAGGCCGAAGACCTGAGCTTTGTGCACCCCTTCGATGACCCCGATGTCATTGCCGGCCAGGGCACGGTGGCGATGGAGATCCTGCGCCAGCACCAGGGCCCGCTGGACGCCGTGTTCGTGGCCATCGGCGGCGGCGGATTGATCTCGGGGGTGGCGTCCTACATCAAGGCGGTGCGGCCCGATGTCAGGGTCATCGGCGTGCAGACCAACGACTCCGATGCCATGCTGCAGTCGGTGCGCAAGGGCAAGCGTGTCGTGTTGCCCGAGGTGGGCCTGTTTTCTGACGGCACGGCGGTCAAGCAGGTCGGGCAAGAGACCTTCAAGGTCGCGCGCGCCCTGGTTGACGACTACGTCAGTGTCGATACCGATGCGGTCTGCGCTGCCATCAAGGATGTCTTTCACGACACGCGCAGCGTACTGGAGCCCGCGGGTGCATTGGGCGTGGCCGGGCTCAAGCGATACGCACAACTGCATGGCCTCAAAGGCCAGACCTGGGTGGCCATCACTTGCGGCGCCAACATGAACTTCGACCGCTTGCGCTTTGTCGCCGAGCGCACCGAATTCGGCGAGCAGCGCGAGGCGCTGTTCGCCGTCACGATCCCCGAAGAGCGTGGTTCGTTCAAGCGCTTTTGCGGTCTGATCGGGCCGCGCTCAGTCACTGAATTCAACTACCGCATCTCTGACCAGCAACAAGCCCACGTCTTCGTCGGCGTCTCGATCCAGAGCCGACAGGAAGCGCAGCGTTTGACGCGCCAGTTCATCAAGCAGGGCTTTGCCAGCGTCGACCTCAGCGATGACGAGTTGGCCAAGGAGCATGTGCGGCACATGGTGGGCGGGCGCAGTGAACTGGCGCAGCACGAGCGCTTGTTTCGCTTTCAGTTTCCTGAGCGCCCCGGGGCCTTGATGCGCTTTCTGGCCGCGATGCACCCGGGATGGAACATCAGCCTGTTCCACTACCGCAACCAGGGTGCCGACTATGGCCGCATCCTGGTCGGCATCCAGGTGGGCGCTGACGACGGCCCGGCTTTTGATCTTTTTTTGGCTGGTCTGGCTTACCCTTTTGTCGAAGAAACCGGCAACCCGGTCTACAGGCTCTTTTTGCGCTGAGAGGCTGAGAGTCTTTCGATCATGCCCACTCATCACGCCAAAAGACGCCCGCTCGTCGTTGCAAATGCGCGCCATAGCCCGAGACCCGGCGCCTGAAGGCACGGTCGCCCGGATGGGCAGTGTCAGTTGTGGTGCAACCCGCCCCGGCTTACCTGAGGTTACAGACGCAGCCGCGGGCCGCATACGTTCGGGTATACGTTCGGGCAGCCGGGGTCGATACACTGCGAGACCATGGTTACCAATCGATCGCTGGTCTCGCCGACCTCGCACCCTGCGCTGGAGAGGGCCTTGCGCGACAAGCTGATGCGTCGCGCCGAGAAGGGTGGCTCTCTGGGCGAGCTCGAATCGCTGGCCATCCGCCTGGGCCTGATGCAAGGGTCGCTGAAGCCGCGTTTGCGCAACCCACAGCTGCTGCTGTTTGCCGCTGACCACGGACTGGCCGTGGACGGCATCCACGACCGCCACGGCCACAGCACAGAGCAGCAGGTGCACATGCTGCTGAGCAACCAGTTGCCGCTGACCGTTTTTGCGCGCGCGCAGGGCATCCAGACGCTGGTGGTGGACTGCGGCATGGCGGTCAATCTGCCGCCGCACGAACGGCTGCTCAGCCGCAAGATCGCCTATGGCACGCGCAACGCCAGAGTCTCGGCTGCGATGACCATGGAGCAGGCGCATGCTGCTATGCGCGCGGGCATGGAAATGGGCGACCAGCTGGTCGGCAACGTCACCATCCTGGCCGGGCTGGGTGTCGGATCACATGAAAGCGCAGCGCTGCTGCTGGCGCGCCTGACCGACACTCCTGTGCGCGATCTGGTGGTCACCGGCCCGCACATGGACAGCGACGAGCTGGCACATCTGATGGTGGTCCTGCAAGGTGCTCAGGGCCGCCACCGTGGCCTCAGCGAGCCGATCGAAGTGCTCGCTGCGCTGGGTGGCTTCGAGGTCGCCGTCATGGTGGGCGTGATTCTGATGGCCGCCAGCAAGCGGCATCTGCTGATGGTCGACGGATTGCCGGCCTGCGCTGCGTTGATGCTGGCTGCGCGCGTGGCCCAACCTGTGACCGACTACTGCCTGTTCTGTCGCAGCCATGGCCACCGCGGGCTGGACCAGGCGTTAAACCTGTTTCGCGCTTCGGCGCTGCTTGAGCTGGGCATGGAAAGCACCGACGGCACAGGCGCCACGCTGGCCTGGCCGCTGGTTCACAGCGCCGCTGCCTTGCTGACCGAAGTGGCCGATGGTGAAGACCCGGGCCCGACACGACCGGACGAACTGGGGCACAGCAGTGACAAGCTCAGCTCGCCACCATCGGAGCGCATGCCGCTGTCGATGGCAGCGGGTTCGGCAGCGTCGTTGCAGTCGCGTCAGTATTCCGGGCCAGGTTCGGGTTCGGGTTCGGGTTCGGGTGCGTCGGCTCCCACAGCTCAACCCGACTCCGGCCGCGGATCAGTGCGCGGGGCTTTTCAGGATTCGATCCGCCAGCCTTGGGGCACCGATGCAGGCGATTCGCGTTGAGGCAAGTGCTGCTCAGAGGCTGAGAGTTTTTCGAGCGTGACCGAGCAGCGCGTCAAAAGGCGTCCGATCTAGGCGCAAAGCACAGCCATAGCTCGGGCTATGGCGCGCATTTGCAACGACGAGCGGGCGTCTT
>Ga0105046_10001591_pt1 | contig 35084 bp, 30 predicted proteins | sample MAT03_FD_78385 | JGI IMG/M metagenome (GOLD analysis project Ga0105046, IMG submission 78385) | Freshwater microbial communities from Lake Fryxell liftoff mats and glacier meltwater in Antarctica - MAT-03 (megahit assembly) | ecosystem: Environmental > Aquatic > Freshwater > Ice > Liftoff... | reverse complement strand
TATTACCAAGGATGGTTCCCTCGCAGGACCTAATATACTGGAACATATAGTGGATACTGTATTGCAGTTTGAAGGAGATCGTCAACATGCATACAGGATATTACGCACCCTTAAAAACCGATTTGGTTCAACTGACGAGTTGGGTATTTATGAAATGCAAGGTGGTGGATTACGAGAGGTTTCCAATCCATCTGAATTATTGCTTTCTCATCGTGAAGATTTATTGAGCGGGAGTTGTGTGAGTGCTACTTTGGAAGGTATGCGACCCATCCTAATTGAAACACAAGCATTGGTAAGTTCCGCAATTTTTGGCACTCCACAACGAAGTAGCACAGGCTTTGATACCAAACGATTGCATATGCTGCTTGCCGTTTTAGAAAAGCGTTGTGGGATATTCTTCGGGCAGAAAGATGTGTTTTTGAATATGGCAGGGGGAATTAAAGTTACGGATCCGGCGGTCGATCTGAGCATTGTAAGCGCTTTGATATCATCACTTCATGACGTTCCTGTGTCGCATGATGTTTGTTTTGCTGGGGAAGTAGGACTCAATGGGGAAGTCCGAACTGTCAGCAGAATCGAACAAAGAATACAGGAAGCCGATCGATTGGGGTTTCAACATATCTTTTTGAGTAAAAACAACTTAAAGGGCATAAAGCTTGACCGGTATTCCATTGTTATCCATCCTATCAGCCGCATTACTGAGCTGGCCGAATCACTGTTCGCTTAACCGACCAAAAATTTCTTTGCTTCGAATTCATATACAATAGTTGGTGGTTGTACATAAAAGCCCAAACTTTGTGGATTATCAAATAACGAGAATGTCAACTACTATTAAATTTGGAACCGATGGATGGCGCGCCATCATTGCTCAAGAATATACCCTTGAAAATCTTGCTCGTGTTGCACAAGCCTCTGTCTTGTGGCTGAAGGCCCAAAATGGCCTGCCTCAGAGCATTGTAATAGGCCATGATACCAGGTTTGGTGGAAAGCTATTTGCAGAAACTACTGCCAGAATCGTTGCGTCCAATGGTATAAAAGTATTCATTGCCGAAAAGTTTGTATCAACACCAATGGTTTCTTTGGGTGTCGTAAAATGCAATGCAGGATTAGGAATCGTTATTACTGCCAGTCACAATCCACCTGAATACAATGGATTTAAGTTGAAGTCTTACTTGGGAGGGCCAATGGTTCAAAATCAAATCAACGAAGTGGAGGCTTTGATCCCTCAAGCGCATAGGCTTCCTGATGAGTCTTTTGAGCATTTCATGTCAATAGGTCTTATCGAAAATATTGATCTAGAAAAAATGTACTTGGATCACGCCACTGCTTCATTCGACTTGGACGCAATGAAGAAACTTTCTACCCATCTCGCTTACGACGCAATGTATGGAGCTGGACAAAATGCTGTTCGATCTCTTTTTCCGGACGCTTATTTGCTCCATTGTGACGACAATCCAGGATTTCACGGACAAGCTCCTGAACCCATTCACAGGAACTTGCTTGAATTGAGTAATGTCATAAAGTCTGATGCCTCGCTCACATTTGGACTGGCCAATGATGGTGATGCAGATAGAATTGGTATGTATGATGAAGATGGCAATTTTGTTGACAGCCATCACCTTTTATTATTGTTGCTTTGGTATCTACATGCCTTTAAAGGAATGACTGGCAAGGTTGTTATTACCTTTTCTGTCACAGATAAAATGAAAAAACTTGCTGAACATTTTGGGCTGGATTTCGAAGTTACTAAGATTGGATTCAAATACATAGCTGAAATAATGTCCCATTCTGATGTACTTGTGGGAGGAGAAGAAAGTGGAGGATTGGCTGTCAAAGGTCATATTCCTGAACGGGATGGTGTATGGATAGGCTTGCTGATTATGGAATTTATGGCCAAAACTGGAAAGTCGCTCAAAGCACTCATCCAAGAGCTTTATGCTATTGTTGGTTCCTTTGCCTTTGATAGATATGATTTACACCTTGACAATGACTTAAAAGAAAGGATTATCTCAAATTGTAAGAACGGTTTGTATAAACAATTGGGGCAATACCCCTTGCTGAGAATGGAAGATCTCGACGGCTACAAGTTCTACATTGATGACAATTCATGGGTCATGATCAGGCCATCAGGTACTGAACCCTTGTTGAGGGTTTATGCCCAAGCTGAAAATCATGAAAAGGTGATTCAAATATTGGAAGCCACCAAAAATGCGCTTCTGAACTAAAGTTAAAAGACTACTAAAAGCCTAGCTTAACTCCTTGGTTTTTGGACCTTATTTTCGGAATCAATTTGAAGGCCTTGATAAGCTAGATTTTGTGTTTTGCCGTTTTATCCTTTGGGCGCTGTCTTTGATATTGCTTTATATCAGAATTTTAGTTTTGATCCGCCCAAATACGGAATTTAGAAACCCTTTCACGAGCTATGATTACATCCTCTGTCTTGCCAGCTCCAAATGAAAGTGATATTTTCAACCTACTGTTTAAGTAAGGCATTGCTTGTTTTATGCTATTGTAGCGCACCAAAAAACTTCTATTCAAACGGAAATACTGCTTTGGATCCAATGATGTTTCTAGTTTTTCCATTGTAAATTCTATAGGTAATTTCTTCCCTTCCTTATCTACCAAATAAACGATTTTGTTATCTGCTTGAAAATGGCTGATGTCTTTATCCTCTACAAAATAAATTTTACGACCAATTTTGGACATGAATCGTTTTTTGTAGCTTGGCCCCTTCATCGTTTTAACAAGGTCGAATAAGGTCAAACTGTTCTCCTCTTTGGCCGGGAGCATTTTCTTTAGTTTCTCCATTGCCGAAAATAGTGAGTCTATACCAATGGGCTTTATCAGATAATCGATACTCATTTGTTTGAATGCCTGCAAAGCATACTGATCATAAGCTGTGGTAAAAATTATTGGCTTTTGATAGCTTATTTCATGAAAAATATCAAAACATATTCCATCAGATAATTGAATATCCATAAATATCACATCGGGATGTGGCATGGTCAACAAGTAATGAACGGAATCTGAAACAGAATATAAGTGTTCAACAATTTGAATGTTGGGATCGTACTGATTCAGTAAGAACATAAGGCGCTCTGCGGCTAGTTTTTCATCTTCAATTATCACGACTTTCATGGACATAATCTTTGATTTTTGCCAATGGCAGCTTTACAATAAATTCATTCTCGTTTTCTGTTACCAGTATTTCTTTATTCAATATCAATTTATATCGCTGTGCAATGTTAGCCAATCCTATACCAGTTGCCTTTTCTTGGGTTGATCTGCGGAGTTGTTTATTGTTTACGACTTCAAGACAATTGTCCTGTGTACTTCTAATCGTAATAAAAAGAGGTTTTGCCGGAGAGGTCGTATTGTGTTTTATTGAATTCTCTACCAATAATTGAAGTGCCGCAGGAATAATGTGAAATTGTTTGTGGCTCTGTGAAATTTCCCAATCAAAGTGAATCGAATCTGGAAACCGTTGTTTCAAAAGGTACATATAGGAGTCTAAAAATTCTATCTCCTTGCTCAATGTGATCAATTGTTTGTCATGATTCTCAAGAAGCGTTCGATAGACTCTTGAAAATGCTTCAATAAACTTATTGGCCAAGGCGGGCTGTTGTTTGAGCACCAAACTTGACAATACATTGAGATTGTTGAATAAAAAGTGGGGATTGAGTTGGGATTGTATGCTTTGCAATTGTGCTTGAACTCCCGCCCTTTTAAGTTCCTGTGTAGCGAACTCCTGAATTTTAAACTGATTCATATAATAAAAAACAGCGTTCAGCAAATGAAACAATAAGACAACCAAATAATTATAGGTTAATATAAGCTTCAAGGGATTGTGCATGTCCTTGTTACTTTGAAGTACTATTTCATGAAAAAAACTTACGATTACTATTGAGCTAAAAGTTGTAATCATCAAACATGCAAACAACAGCATTATCTTCCGTTTCATGTCCCAAGGTTGAGGAATCCAACGCCTCATAAGCGGATAAGTCCAACGTCCCGTTTCCCAAGCCATTAAAGTAACCAAGAGTATCACCAAGAAATCATAATACCAGATATTCTCTAAGCCAAAATAAAAATAGACATCACACACCAATGTACTGATATAGGTGTAGAGGGCTAGAAACAATATGATTAAGTATCTATACTTGTGGGAAAAGAACATAAAAACTTAACAACTATTAACAAATAATTGTTCGTTGGCAAAAGATATTTAATCTAAACGCAAGTCTTCAACTGGCACTCCTGGAAACTCTGAAGCCTTATATGTAAATTGTGCTGCAGGAATTGCAGTGTTGGTTATTTGTTTTTTCATGTCCAGTATAATCCGTACTCCGTCTTTATAAAAAGCTTTAACTGATTTGATATTATTGCTTCCTTTTTCAACCGCAATCCTGATTTTGAAAAAATCTGTTCTACGGTTCACGGGCTTAAATTCTATTTCATGACAAAGTATTCCGTCATGCTTGCCTTGACCAGTCAAAGCATGAATAAAATCTTTGCTCTCGTATATTTTTAATAGTTGTTTGGGTGCAATGGAAGCCATAGCTCCTCCACTTTTTGCATCATTTATCTGTATTTCATTGTTTTTCTTGATGTAGGTCCATGTGACACTTCCGTCAGAGAATGTTACAACTTGAGGTAGGCTTACCCGGTATTTTTTTCCTGCTTGGGCCATTGTACCAGCCTCAATTTTTGACTTTTGTTCTGGCACTTCAGTGGTCATAACAAAGTCCATCTGAAGGGTTTTAAAAGCATTGTATTTTGTCTTCACCTTTGTCAATATTGCCGTGGCAGCAGGGTCATTCTTTTCGGTTTGTGCGTTTGCGTTAACCAATGATAAAAGACCAACGAATATGAGTAATACTTTCATTTAAAAACTTTGAATTATTAATAGGACGTTTTTTGCGTCTAAAATGTTTGTTAGCAATGAGTTAATAATTATTCTCCCTAATCTTTGGCCCAAAAAGACCAAAAGTAAGCAATCATGGCAGTGGCTCTCGCTGTTTCGAGAGATGCTTCTACCATAAATGCACAAATACTACAGATGATTATCAGGAACAGGCCATAATTATGATTTTGAAAAGCATAATTAATGCTCCAAAAAAGAACAAAGGAGAATATCAACAAGCCTATTATTCCGCTGGATGCGGCTGTATGCAAAAATTGATTGTGTGGTTGCTTGGCTTCCTTGATCTCCGGGAATTGTATTCTATAACTTTCTTTTACTACATCGTCCATATCTCCTGGGCCGACACCAAACAGCGGGTTTTTCTTAAAAATATCCCAACCGACCAAATAGGAAACGAAGCGTCCACCATCAGAATAATCCGAAACATTACCAGCCTTCAATTGACTCATATCCCATTTGGTGTAGTACCATTTACTCTTCAAGCTTTCAATATTTTGAACGGCTATAATTGGAAACAAGATCAGTGAAATGAACACCAATCCTTTGATGTGCCATGAAATTTCACGCCATTTCAACAGATATATGCTTACCAATCCTATGTAAAGAATCAATAAGCCGGAACGAACTGCGATAAAATGCAGGGCTATAGCCAACAAGACAGACCCAACTGTTATGAAGCTATCCTTTAATCGAATGCCCTCCCACAAACCTACAATCGACATCATACCTATAAATTGGGCGAATCGAACATGGTCTTGCATCGGAGTTTGAATGGAACTTCCTGCCACAACTCTCTGAATAAAAAATGCATGATCCCACCAACTATTTATTAAAACCCCAAATGTGTAGCCTACACATATCGCAAGGATACACTTTAATATATACGGTTTCCAAAACTTAACTTCTGAGGGTAAATAATAAAATATAACCGGCATGGCCAGCAGAGGAAGTCTAATTCTAAATCTCGAAAGCCAATGGCTTGCATTTTCAGAATTCCAAAACCCGATTAGGGTAATAAAAAAAATCACTACCAAACTCAATAAGGCAGGATTGATTCGACTTAGCTGATCTAGCCAAGATCTCCATCCAAATTCAGCTATTTTGTCTCTGAAAATAACCAGTATCAAGGCAACGTAAGTCAATAAAACAACACTTGTTCCATACTTGGTAAAGAGCAACATACCGGCAAAAAACACTGCCAATACAAAATGAATTATGCACAAAAGCTTTACAGATAGCCATGGTTTCGTACTGTTTAATCTTATCATTGTCAACCACAAATGTACCGCTCAAACGTCAAATTGTGCTTGTGTGTTGTATTAGGCATATCTTTACATTCTCAATTGTACTTATGGATATTTTTGCAAATATTGCTATACTAAAAGAAGAGATTGCTCAATACAGCATCCAAACTGCTGATGAATTGGAACAATTCCGAATCAAATACCTCGGCTCTAAGAATATTATCAAGCCCTTATTTAATGAAATGAGGAATGTTCCGAATGAAAGAAAGAAGGAATTTGGTCAGGTTCTGAACGATCTCAAAACTTCAGCTGAAGAAAAATTTTCAACCATTCAGGAGAGCCTGTCGGACGGACCAAATGTTGAAAATTCAGGTATTGACCTTACTGCGCCAGGATTTCCGTACCCTTTGGGTTCAAGGCACCCGATTTCATTGGCCATGAATAGAATCATCAATATCTTTGCCCGTGTTGGTTTTGTAATAGCCGAAGATCGTGAAATTGAAGATGACTGGCATAATTTCTCAGCATTAAATACTCCTGATGATCACCCCGCCAGGGATATGCAGGATACCTTTTATCTGCAAAACAGCACTGAAATGCTATTGCGTACGCATACCTCCAGTGTGCAGACTCGCATTATGACTACCACTCAACCGCCTATTAGGATCATTGCGCCTGGGAGGGTGTACCGCAATGAAACCATCTCTTCCCGTTCCCATTGTCAATTCCATCAAGTTGAAGGATTGTATATTGATAAAAAAGTGTCCTTTGCGGACATGAAGCAAACTTTGATGTTCTTTGCGCGTGAAATGTATGGACCTGATACCAAGATTCGACTGCGTCCATCATATTTCCCCTTTACAGAGCCCAGCGCTGAAATGGATGTTTACTGGGGTTTAAAGGATGAAACTGATTACCGTATTACCAAAGGAACTGGTTGGTTGGAAGTTTTGGGTTGTGGTATGGTTGATCCTGCTGTATTAGAAAATTGCAACATAGATCCTGCGCAGTATTCGGGTTATGCCTTTGGGATGGGAATTGAGCGTCAGGCAATGTTGCTTCACCGAATCGGCGATATCCGCAATTTCTTTGAAAATGACACCCGTTTTCTCAAACAATTTACTAGCGTTCATTAATCCATCATCATGAAACCTGCACTTTTGAAGGGAACCAGAGATTTTGGCCCTAAAGAATTATTGAAGCGTGAATTCATTTTCAACATCATAAGAGAATGCTTTAGTCTTTTCGGCTATGCTCCTTTAGAAACCCCAGCAATGGAATCCATGGCTACGCTAACTGGAAAATATGGTGAAGAGGGAGACAGATTGTTGTTTAGGATTTTAAATAATGGCGATTTTTTGGCAGATGTTCCTGATGAACACCTTAAAGCAAAAGACTCAAAATTGGTCTCTGCTGCTATCGTCAAACGTGGCCTCAGATACGATCTCACTGTACCATTTGCGCGATATGTAGTAATGAATCAAACAGATATCTCTTTTCCTTTCAAGCGATATCAGATTCAACCTGTCTGGAGAGCTGATCGTCCCCAAAAAGGAAGATACCAAGAGTTTTATCAGTGTGATGCAGATGTTGTAGGGAGTGACAGCCTTTGGTATGAAGCAGAATTATTAGCAATTTATGCACGTGTTTTTAGTGTATTGAAGTTGCCTGTCATCATCAAATACAACAACAGAAAGATACTTCAGGGACTTGCCGAAGCTGCAGGGGTTGCAGACAGATTTCAAGTCATGACCAATTTGATTGATAAAATAGATAAAAAGGGTATAGATGGTGTCATAAAAGAAATGACCTCCTCTGGTTTTCCAGATAGTGCCATTGCCTATTTGAGTAATACCTTAAAATCTGTCAACAGCCTTGACGAATTGAAACTGGTGATGAGATCTGATATTGGCATGAAAGGTATTGAAGAATTGGCTGCCGTAGAAGAAGGTCTCAAAACAAGTTTGTTGGATCCTGACGCTGCCGTGCAGGTTAAATTTGACATAACACTGGCTCGTGGATTGGGTTACTATACTGGTTTCATCTGTGAAGTAGTTGCTGGCGGAGATGTTCAAATGGGTAGTATTGGCGGAGGCGGTAGATATGATAATCTCACAGGCGTTTTTGGCTTGCCAAATGTGTCGGGTGTTGGTATCAGTTTTGGTGCTGAACGCATATATGATGTAATGGAAGAATTAGGCTTATGGCCAAAAGATCTGGAAACCACATTGCAAGTGATGATTCTGACAATGGATACGGAATCATTTGTGACAGGTACAAAAATCTTGGCATTACTCCGAAACGTGGGAATTAATTCGGATATTTATCCTTCACCGGTAAAATTCCAAAAACAAATTAAGTACGCCAATGACAAAAAAGTCCCGTACGTAATTGTAATTGGACCTGAGGAAATTGCCGCCAATAAATATGCTTTAAAAAACATGCGCGCAGGGACACAGGTCAGTAAAAGTATCGATGAGTTGATCGGTTTTAAATATGCCTAGGCTTACTTCTCGAAGCAATACATACAGCTGATCAGGACACTTTGGCTTGTTCTAGTCTGTTGATTGCCACTTATTAAAACATTATTCCTATATTGGATTAAAATTAATGACATGAAATCTCTTAGCATCTTGTTTCTTTTGACTATACTCATGTTTAGCGATTGTAAAAACATGCACAAAAAACCTTACATTCAGATAGCGTCTGATTTTGTTGAGGTACATTTTGAACGCCCGATGTCAAAGGCAGAGCTAGACAAATTGAAAGTTGATTTGGCAGCCGTGAATGTGAAAATCGTATATACGGACATGAAATATGACGGTGATTTACTGAATTTTTTATCCTTTACTGTCGAACACAATGGTCAGGTTGGCTCAAGCAGCTCTTATTTCACGCAACATAACCCTTGGGGCTTTTTGATCGATAGTCGCAATGGACAAACAGCTCGCTTACTTGTAGGCGAAATCGTGAAACAATAAAAACCAATCTGCTGTCCGCCTTATATCAATTACTCCACTCCAAGGTATACAGATTAATTGCATTATGGTTCTGAAATCACTTGAAGGAGCTTGCAATATTTGGATCTATCGTTAATGCCACTGCTCTGAATTTCTCTCCCTCAGCTCCTTGTCCTGCATCTGTCATGATTTTAAACATTGCATAATTGGATTTTGGATCAGTATCATCAACAGACATGATCGCCTTCTGCATAAATTTTGCAGCATTGTTGTAATACTGCTTCTCTTTATAGAAAACATTCCAAGCCAAGTCATAGTAGAAATCACGCATTTTTGTTTGATCCACACCGGGTGTTTTGTCCAAATATTCCAGATATTGGTCAATGTAAGTGATTGTGGTTCTTCTTGATAAGATTTGTTTGAAGCCTGCAAGCAAATTATCCAAATTTCGATCCAAGGCATAGTTAGACCCTAACACTCCAGAATACATCTGCATGGCACTAAAATAATCTGGATATATTTCAAGAGATTTCTTGATGTATTTATTTATATCCGTTAACAATGCTTTTTGCTTGACTGGGTCCTTTTCTTTTTGAAATTGTTCAAACAAAGCCGTTGCCATAAAACAATTGGCTCGAGCGCTGTTGTGAGATGTCTTAATTGCCGCTGTGTTCAAAGACAACTTATCCTTCCATGCTGGCACCCTTGCAATTGTTTTGGCACTTAAAGCCAATGCTGCTATTGATAACAAGGCAATGGCCAATGGTTTAGACTTTGGCATCACGTACGTTAAAAGCGCCCAAGCAGCTGCAACACAAAAGCCAATGGAAGAGATATAAACAAATCGTTCATTCATAAACGTACCTACTGGAAATACAATATTGCTTACAATGGATATGGTAAACAGATAAAACAATATTGCAAATGCAGGTATTGATTTTGATTTGATGTTCCTAAGTGCAAAAACACCTAAGCCAACATGGATTAAAAGTGATAAAATGCTCCAGATATTCGTCCAGCCAACCTTAGGAATTGCATAAGGATAATAATCGTGGGTCAAAGGATGAGGAAAAAGCTGTAGTTTTAAATAAACAATCAAGGTGTAAAAAATCGTTGCTAGCTTCTGACCAACATTCATTTCAACAAATGGATTGTTCATCAAATCCGTTATTTTTTCACCATTACTCAGGAAATATCCTATTACTGAATAACGAATCATTAGGTAAACAACTGTTGCTACAACCAGCGGAATCATCACTTTTGTATAATCGGAGGCTTCTGCTTTGTGTGCAATAAATACCGCTAAGGGTATAACTGCCAAGAAGGTAATGGCGTTTTCCTTGGATAATAATCCCAGAAAAAACATGACTCCACTTAATATCAGTGATAAGTTGTCTCGCTTAGCTAAATATTTAAAGGTGAAATATAAACTTCCCAATGCGCCCATTAAGGTCATGATTTCATCCCTTCCCTTTACATTGGCAACAACTTCACTATGGATAGGATGCGCGATAAACAATAAACTGGCAATAAATGGAATATTTAAAAAAGCGTTGTCATCAGATTTCAATGGAAATAAAAGTAGCAATATTCGATAGAGCAATATTCCTGACAGGGCATACAACAGTACATTCATCAAGTGACTCATGAATGGATTCAGTCCCCACATTTGGTGTTCGATGGCAAAAGTCACGATCGAAAGTGGACGATAACGAGCGCCAACAACCAAGTTTTTTTGCTCGCCAAAATAACCTTGCATACTCTCCGTTGACATGATTTTGCCAATACCCGCTATACCTTGTTTGGTAAAATCATTTTTGGTAATCACAATTTGATCATCCAAAACATAATCAAACTTGACCGTGTAGATGTAAAGACCTACACCCAAAGCAAAAATGATTGCAATCTGTTGCCAATATTTTGTCCAATAGCCTGATTCCCATGTATAGGGCTTGCTGAACGTTTGTTTTTTCGAGCTGCTTGGCTTAGGTACAGGGATATTGCGTTTACTCATCTTCTTTCGAAATTACATTAATAGTAAAAAACTCTTGAACTTTACGGCAAAATTGATAAATAGTTCACATTTATGATAGAAGGAATAATGAATTTTCAATTTATTTGTGTTCATTTTATGAAATTTTCTCTTTCCTTTTTGTTTGACATATACGGATAGAAACATCTGTTTTTCATCATCTTCTGTTCATTAATCTACGGGCATATTCGGAATTTCTGGGTAGCGCCTTCATTAAGATGGCGTGCAAGGCGGCCCAACTCAAGGAGCCCAACAATACACCATAAGCAATGAGCGCGGGATAATGCAATCCCAACAAATGATCAAAAAGGAAAGCATCAATCATACTAATTGCTCCAAATATCATGATGGTTATGCTTACAAACCACCATACCCTAGTAACTCTCTTCAACCAACTTAACATTACTGCTCTTGCAGCGTCTTCCCCTTGCTGGCTCAATGCATACTTTACAAAACGATATGAAAAATACATATATAGGTTAAACATTAGACCAAATGAGCCAAATTCCAACGCAGAATAGTACTGAGAATAAGCACCATTCCACAGACTGATTTTAATTGCTATTGGGCTTAAAAAAGCAAAGAAATAAAAACTCAAATGACTCAGTGGAAGGATAAAATGTTTAAGATCTTTCCATGAATTTGCCTCGCCATTATACAACTCGCATTTTACAAAAATGAAGTACAAAGGACCCAACCACAAGCCAAAATGCAAGGGAAGAAACAATAAGCTAGGCCAATTCAATAACGGAACAGCTAAACTAGTAAACCACCACAACACAGTACTCCATGCAGCAATAAAAAATAGTGCGTACCACAAGTCAACTGCAGACCATTGCTTGGTTTTATAGATGAAACCAACAAGAACCACCAAAGAATAAATCAATATGCCAATCGAAACAAACAAAAAAACCAATGTTCTCCATTCCTGAGCTTTAAGCCACCCATACATTTGAAGAAGTGCATCCATTTTTTATTTCTTTGCTTGTATCTGAAAGCTGGTTGGCTTTAACTTTACAACTATTGACTTGCTGGTGGGTGTTTGACTCTTATCAGCAAAGCTATTGATTGGGACCAAAACATTTGTTTCAGGAAAATATGCTCCCAAACTTCCTTGGGGAATTGAGTACGCAACAAGCTTGAAGTAGCTCGCTACGCGGGTCTTTTGATCATCTTTTTGAACTATATCAACCCAGTCTCCTTCTTGCATCCCTAGTTTTTGAATATCTTGCCCATTGATCAATACAACTCTTCTTGCATTGAGGATGCCGCGGTATCGATCATCCATTCCATAAATTGTGGTATTAAACTGGTCATGTGTACGGATAGTCATGAGGATAAACTCATCATCCTTTACTTTGATCGTTGAATTCTTATTAATCGTAAATCTCGCCTTTCCTGTAGTTGTTTTATATTGGCCTTCCCTAGCACCGTTGGGGAGATAAAAACCTCCATCATTTCGCACTCTTTTGTTGTAATCTTGAAAGCCTGGTATGGATGCTTCAATCAGTTCTCTGATTTTATCGTAGTCTTTGATCAAATTTAGCCAATCAATCCCTTTTTCAGTACCTATAACTTCATTGGCCAAATGTGCTACAATGGCTGGTTCACTCATACAATATTGTGATGCCGGTTCAATTCTGCCTCTGCTACTTGACACGATACCCATACTGTTCTCAACACTTACAAATTGGGGACCAGCTTCCTGTATATCTATTTCAGTTCTTCCTAAGGCTGGCAATATCAAGGCTTCTTTGCCGGCTATAATGTGGCTTCGGTTGAGCTTGGTGGATATTTGTACTGTTAAATTGCAGTTTTGCAAAGCCTCTGCTGTAAATTCGGTATCTGGTGTTGCCGATAGAAAATTTCCACCCATTCCTATGAATACCTTCACTTTGCCTGAATGCATAGCTTCTATTGATTCAATGGTATCAAATCCGTGAACTTGTGGTGGCGTGAAATGGAAAACTTTAGCAAGACTATCTAAAAATCCTTGGCTGGGCTTTTCGTAGATGCCCATGGTGCGATCTCCTTGAACATTGCTATGTCCACGAACAGGGCAGGTTCCTGCTCCTGGCTTTCCAATGGCACCACGTATCAAAAGCAGATTTACTAATTCCTGAATATTATCAACAGCGTTTTTGTGCTGGGTTAGTCCCATTGCCCAACATGCAATCATCTTAGGCCTTGCCGCAATAAGTTCAACTGCTTCCATTACCTGATTGTGGGTGATGCCACAAAGATCAAGTTGTTCTAGATAATTGTATGCTTCTAAGTCTTTTTTGAATTCTTCATATCCATCTGTTGACGCTGTTATGAAATCCTGATCAACAATACTTCTTGGATTATTTTGTTCCTTTTTTAGCAATTGAATCAAAATTGCTTTAAAAAGGGCCACATCGCTATTGACCTTTACTTGAAGGAAAAGATCGCATAATGAAGTGGCTGATCCGAGCAGATCTGCTACATGTTGAGGGTTCTTGAAAGCTGTGAGACCTGCTTCTGGCAATGGGTTAATGCTAATTATCTTTGCGCCATTCTTTTTTGCCTTTTGCAGCGCAGACAACATTCGTGGATGGTTGGTCCCGGGATTCTGTCCAACAATTACAATCAGATCTGTTATATAAAAATCCTCCAAGGTCACACTGCCCTTACCTATGCCTGTTGTATAGTTTAATGCAACTCCACTTGATTCATGACACATATTGGAGCAATCGGGCAAATTATTGGTTCCATACATTCGAACAAATAACTGATACAAGAAAGCAGCTTCATTACTGGTTCTTCCAGAGGTATAAAAGGTGGCTTCATCAGGGGAGCTAAGACTTTTAAGGTGCTTACCAATTATGGAATAGGCTTCATTCCACGATATTTCACAATAATGGTCACTTCCGGGAGGCAAATACATTGGGTGCGTAATTCTGCCGCTTTTGCCTATTTTGTAATCCGTCCACTCGCTCATTTCACTCAAAGAGTATTTGCTAAAAAATGCTGGAGTTACCCTTGCCTCCGTCGCTTCCTCCGCAATGGCTTTTACGCCGTTTTCACAATATTCTCCTATTTTTGAACGGTGATCATCAGGGTCCGGCCAAGCGCAACCTGGGCAATCAAAACCTCCCATTTGATTGATACTGAACAGGGTTTTTACACAATTTCCCAATGACATTTGTCCAACAGCATGTTCCAAGGAATGGTAAACTGCTGGCCATCCTGCAGCGTAGCTTTTCATTGATTTTAAGCTGATTTTTTCAACTTCAGGAGGTGGCACGGCATATCTTTTAAACACAGGCATTTGCTTGTTTTTTATTCAGTAATATCTAAAGCTAATGGATTGGGATAAGCGTCCTTGTCTTCATCTACATCTCTCATCTTCAAACATTGAAAATCTTTTTCGATAATCACATGAAGTGGAACCAATCCATAAGCACCATTCTCGATACCCGTCTGATCGGAATTAGCCCATTCTTGAGCCTGATTTGTTGGTATGGTGACTGTAATAGTATTGTTATCAAAGCTTGCAAAAATCTGATTAACACTATCAGTTTCTATTCGATAAGTTAATTCGGCAAGGGAACCAAACTCTACGACTTCTTCAACTGAACCCTCATTCGTCAATTGCTTTACCTCCAGTTGAGTCAATCGCAAACGGATGGTGTTTCCTCTAATTCTTAATTTCATGCTTCATAAATACGGGATAAATATACATTCATTCTGAATAAAATCAATCCCTACTTAAAAACACCATGCAACCACATATTGCAACTTTGACATTTGAGCTTGAAAAACAGCTGATTTGGAGTACTATTCTCCTGTAAATACAGCGCTTATGTAGGCTCTGTTCATTCTTGCAATATTCTCAAGCGAGATCTCTTTGGGACATTCAGCTTCACAAGCACCGATGTTTGTGCAATTTCCAAAACCTTCAGCATCCATTTGTTGAACCATATTAAAGGCTCTCCTTGAGGCCTCTGCTTCACCCTGAGGCAATTGATTGAGGTGAGAGACTTTGGCTGCCGTAAACAACATTGCGGAACCATTAGGGCAAGCGGCTACGCAAGCACCACAGCCAATGCATGCGGCTGCATCCATTGCTTTCTCCGCCTTGTGCTTCTCTACTGGCATATTATTCGCATCAGTGGCTTGTCCAGTATTCACACTGATATATCCACCTGAGGCAATGATCCTGTCAAAAGAACTTCTGTCTACTGCTAAATCTTTTACTATTGGGAATGAGCCACTGCGGAATGGTTCTATGTAAATTGTATCATCCTCCTTGAAATTGCGCATGTAGAGTTGACAAGTAGTTGTTCCTTTCAATGGTCCGTGAGGACGGCCATTAATTACCATGCTACACATCCCGCATATTCCCTCTCGACAATCGTGGTCAAAAGCAACTGGATCCCCACCACCTGTGATAATATCATCATTTAGTACATCAATCATTTCAAGAAATGACATATTCGGGTTCGCATCCTTTACTGTATAGTTTTCAAACTTGCCCGATGTGCTCGCATTATTCTGTCTCCAGATTTTTAAATTGATTTTCATATTACTTTATATTTAGTAATTTGATTAAGCATAGCTTCTTACCTGAAGCTTAATATTTTCGTATTCCAACATTTCTTTGTGCAGAATTGGGTCTTTATCTGTATATTCCCATGCTGCTACGTAGGAATAATCATCATCATTTCGTTTGGCTTCACCATTTTCTTCATATTCCGTTCGGAAGTGACCTCCACAAGATTCCTTTCTGTCTAGTGCATCAACAACCATCAGCTCGCCCAATTCAATGAAGTCGGCAACACGCATTGCCTTGTCCAATTCAGGATTAAATTCGTTGATTTTGCCTGGAACTATGACATTGGCATAAAAATCTTCACGCAAGTCTTGAATCATTTTTCTCGCTTTAATCAAGCCAGCTTCATCTCTTGCCATTCCACAATAATCCCACATGATTAATCCAAGCTTTTTGTGAAATTGTTCGACGGTGTGGGTGCCCTTGTTTGCCAAAAAGTGGTGCATTCTGTTATTAACGCTTTGCTCCGCTTCTGCAAATTCAGCAGAATCAGTAGGTATGGTTCCTGTGAATATTTCGTTCGATAAATAATTGCCTATTGTATAAGGTATCACAAAATACCCATCAGCCAAGCCTTGCATCAATGCTGATGCTCCAAGTCTGTTGGCACCGTGGTCACTGAAGTTAGCTTCTCCTAATGAATACAAACCCGGGATGTTGGTCATCAATTCATAATCAACCCATAGGCCACCCATTGTATAGTGAACGGCAGGATATATTCTCATAGGTTGCTTCAAAGGATCTTCGCCAGTAATGTTTTGATACATTGGGAACAATTCACCATAACGTGCCTTAACTACATCTATACCCAATCTTTGAACCGCCGCACCAAAATCCAAATAGACAGCTAGGCCCGTTTGACCTACTCCTCGCCCTTCGTCGCATACTTCCTTAGCGGCTCTGGATGAAATATCACGCGGACTCAAATTACCAAATGATGGGTATTTACGCTCCAAGTAATAATCTCTGTCTTCCTCCGCTATTTCATTGGGGTGCTTCTTACAATCCTCCTTTCGCTTTGGCACCCACACACGGCCATCATTTCTGAGAGATTCGCTCATTAGGGTTAACTTACTTTGATATTCACCCGTAACAGGAATACAGGTTGGGTGAATTTGCGTGAAACAAGGGTTTGCGAATAACGCTCCTCTTTTATGTGCTTTCCATGCAGCGGTAACGTTGCTACCCATTGCATTGGTAGAAAGGTAGAATACGTTACCATATCCTCCTGAACACAGCAAAACAGCATGTGCAGAATGTCTTTCAAGCTCTCCAGTTATGAGGTTTTTGGCTATTATTCCTCTTGCCTTACCATCGATAGTAACGACGTCTTGCATTTCATGTCTTGAATACATTTTGACATTGCCTAAATGAATCTGTCTTTCTAATGCCTGATAAGCTCCCAATAATAACTGCTGACCTGTTTGACCCCTTGCATAAAAGGTTCTACTTACTTGAGCTCCACCAAAAGATCGGTTATCCAACAATCCGCCATATTCTCTGGCAAAAGGGACGCCCTGAGCCACACATTGATCGATTATATTTCGGCTGACATCAGCCAATCTGTAAACATTGGCTTCTCTTGACCTAAAATCGCCCCCTTTGATGGTATCATAAAATAAACGGTAAACAGAGTCTCCGTCATTTTTGTAGTTCTTGGCAGCATTAATGCCTCCTTGTGCAGCTATTGAGTGGGCTCGGCGTGGACTGTCTTGAAAGCAAAAGGCCTTAACACTGTAACCCAACTCTGCCAAACTCGCCGCAGCAGACGCTCCAGCTAAGCCCGTTCCTACTACTATGATATCTAGTTTACGTTTATTGGCTGGGTTGACCAATTTTGCATTTTGCTTATAGTTGTTCCACTTTTCAGCCAAAGGGCCTGTTGGAATTTTACTGTTTAGTTTGCTACTCATTTTTCTTGCTTTGTAAAATTAACGAGTGAAATAAAATATTATCGGAATTGCCGCAAATCCCAAAGGAATCAATATACCATATGCTTTGCCTATCCACTCAATTATTGGTGTGTACTTAGGGTGATTTACTCCTAATGATTGAAAAGAAGAACCAAACCCGTGCAACAAATGGAAAGCCAACGCAATCATACTCAAAACATAAATTACAATAACAAATGGCTCTTTGAATTCAGTTGCTACTTGTTGGTACATGTCTTTGACTTGATAATCCAAGCCAGGGTAGGATATCATTGGTAATTCATCGGTGAACTTCATGATGTACCAAAAATCTTTCATGTGAATAAAAAGAAAAATTAAAACCAAAGTTCCCAGCCAAGCCATATTTCTTGCGGAATAAGACGATGTTTTTGTGCTTAGGATAGCATATCGGCCACCACCGCCTGCAGCGCTTTTGTTCTGCTTCCAAAGCAATAATCCTTGGATAGCATGCAATAATATCGTGGCATACAATCCATAAGAGATCGTTTTGATCAAAGGGTTGTGTGTCATGAAATAGGTATATATATTGAATGCCTGGCCACCATCATTGGCCAACAACTGGAAATTACCTATTAAATGTACCAGCAGAAACAGGATCAAAAAAATACCTGTTAAACTCATTATAAGCTTTTTACCTATAGATGAAGTGAGAAATGTACTCAACCAATTCATGTACTCCGTTATTTTTGTGACACAAAAGTATCTGATTATAACATTAAAACCATATTCTAAACAGATTCCAATAGCTTTGGTTTTTTATTTAGAATAAGTCTAAGCACAAAACAATAAGAATACAAGAATGACAAAAGGAGTAGATTTTAAAAATTATCTGGATAGATTCGAAACTGTGGCTCTTCCATTTACCATTGATGAGAGTAATTATAGCATATTGAACGAACGCAATGAGCCTCTTCCCGATATTGTTGCCTCCATGTTTATGACAAGGTTGGGCGAAGATGAGGATGTAGCTGAATATGTTCCTTTTTTTAGGCTTGATGATCACGAGGATGTTTTAGTTTTAGTTCTTTGGCGGGCTGGATTGTTGAGATATGATTATTTGATTTGCACCTATGACAAAAATGGCGGAATCATTGATCAATCCATTATTGCTTCCAGTTTTTATACCTCTGAATCTACTACCAAATCCATTGCAAGGTTTGAAGAAGACGGTTTAATATACAGTATTTCAGCAACTACCGATAATGATAATCCCAACAATTTTGACACCAGCATGAGCAAATCCAGTATCTTTGAAGTATTGCCAAATGGGCAGATTCAACAAACAAAAAATAATGTCTAAGAATAAAAGCAGCAAATTAAGCTCAAAAGACCTTCGCGTCGAGATTATAAAAGTTCAAAACTTATTTCCGGGTAAAGTCCTTTCTGCAGGATTTATCAAAAAACACCTCAATATTGACAACAATAAAGAGTCCATTCGCTATGCACAAGAAAAAATAGCAGAAGGCACTCCAATGGTCGAACCGACTGTAGAAAAACACGAAACCCATTCAAGTCATTTTATCAAAGGCAAGGTAGATATGACCAAAAGGGGCGATGCATTTATTATTTGTGAGGATTATCCTGAAGATATCTTTGTGCAAGGTCGTCGCTTAAGAGGAGCAATGGACAATGATATTGTTGAAGTTCGATTGTCCTCTTCTACCAGATCCAAAAGACCCGAAGGTGAAGTAATCAATGTATTAGAAAGAGGACTTAAAAAAATATTGGGCACGCTTTACTTTAGAAATGGCGTCTACAGCATAAAATGTGATTATATAGATTTACCTTTTCCCGTTGTCGTGAATCCCGATCAACTCAATGGGGCTAAACACAAAGAAAGAGTAATAGCCGAAATCATTGAATGGCCTGAAAAACATCAAAAAATAATTTCAGCTCGAATCACAGGCGTTTTAGGAGAAACAGGGAGTATTGATCTTGCTATGACTACCATTTTGGTTGATAATGGCTTTGATATTTCATTCCCGGAAGAGGCTGTAATAGAAACGGAAAAAATGAGCGACAAAATATCAGCTGCTGAACTAAAAGAAAGGCGTGATATGAGAGATGTGCTTACATTTACGATTGATCCAGAAGATGCAAAGGATTTTGACGATGCCATTTCTTATGAGAAGCTTGAGAACGATCAGATAAGAATAGGAATTCATATTGCAGACGTTGCCCACTACGTTCAACCTAATACAGCATTGGATAAAGAGGCATATTTGAGAAGCACAAGTGTTTACCTTACTGACCGGGTTTGCCCTATGCTTCCAGAAAAAATTAGCAATGAATTATGTTCTCTTCGACCCAATGAGGACAAAAGAACCTTTTCGGCAGTTTTTACATTTGATTCGACCTTCAAAATTATTGAACGATGGTTTGGCCGTTCACTGATTCACTCTGACCGTCGTTTTACCTACGAGGAAGCACAAGTGCTTTTAGACAATCCTGAAGGTTCTTGGGGTGAAGTATTACAAGAAGTAGACAAAATTGCCTTGCAACTTCGTAAAAAGCGATTCCAACACGGAGCAATCGCCTTTGAAACCGAAGAGGTGCGTTACAAATTCAATGCGGAGGGAATGCCCGTTTCTGCTTTTGTCAAATCACGACAGGAAGCCAACATGCTTATTGAGGATTTGATGCTATTAGCCAACCGAGAAGTTGCTTCATATATTGCCAGAAAAAGCCGAACTCTTGAAATCCCTTTTGTTTACAGGATTCATGATCAACCTTCCGTTGAAAAATTGGCCGATCTTGCCCTGTTCGCCAAAGATTTGGGTTTTGAATTCAACATGACAAGTCCTAAGGCAATTATTTCATCCTATAATCATTTGGCCGAACAATCACAGAAGAATGAACATCTAAAAATGCTTCAACCTCTTGCTATTCGCACTATGGCTAAGGCGGTCTATTCTACTGTCAATATCGGACATTATGGTCTTGGCTTTCAATTTTACTGCCATTTCACCTCACCCATTCGCAGATATTCTGATGTGCTTACACATCGCATTTTGTTTGATAATCTAAAAGGGAGTAATCGTGTTCCCAAAGAAGAATTAGAACAAAGATGCAAACACATTTCAACCATGGAACGCAAGGCCGTGGTAGCCGAAAGAGAGTCAACCAAATACACTTCCGCTGTTTATATGAACGAGAAAGTTGGACAAATTTTTGAAGGCCATATTTCTGGAATAATTGAACGGGGAATATTTGTGTTGTTGGATGATAGCCTTGCTGAAGGACTAATAGAGTATGATAGCTTGTATGAAAAATTTGATGTGGCTCCACATAGACTAACCGTAACTGGACGAAGAACCAACATAACCTATAGAATGGGAGATCCTGTTTTAGTAAAAATCATGAAAGTGGATATAGAAACGCGTGAAATAGATATGGTCTTGGTTGACAAAGAAGGAAAACTTATGTAAATGGTGTGAACCAACCTGCTACTGATGGCAAATACTTTTGTGACCTATGCGTATAATGGTCAGTTAGCTTGTTGTCAGTTAGCATTATGGAAAGCGATAATATTGAGTTGGCGCATAACCTTTCTTAAATGCTACTTCATGGTTGCGACCAATAGAACTGGATATGCTCGATTTTTGGCTTTTCAATTGATAAACATTACAGAAGTAATTCGTAAAAATGACTCTGTTTTTTTCTTCATCTTAACTCATCGAGCATTTCGAAAAGAATTATTTGGCAGGTTTTGCTTTAATCATGCTTTCTGTTTTGGTTGTTTCTAAAGAATGGTGATTATCTCATTAGGTTAATATCCCCGCTGAACAATCTCTTAGTGCCATCAGTATATTCCAACTCAACATAATAGACGAAAACACCAGCATTTGAGTAAACTCCGCCCACCTTTCCATCCCATCCTTGTGAGGGATCATTGATGGCAATTTCAGTTCGTTCGTAAACCAGTCCACCCCATCGATTGAATACCTGAACCCTGGGAATATTTGTAATTTCTTTGGGATCCCCATATACAAACCAGTTGTCATGTAGTCCATCTCCGTTGGGTGAAAATGCATTTGGTATATAGACTCCGAAATCTTTAATAACCCAGATTCTGATGTCATCAAATGCGGCACATCCATTGATATCTTTGACTGATAATCTATACACCTTTGATTCCGTTCCTGTAACTATTGGATACAGACAGTCGGCACAACTTAAATAATCGCCAATATTCCAACTCGCCGTGACTATTTGCTGATCTGGTACATTCAATATAGGGACTATTGGATACAGCGCCCCATATTCAACCGTTACATCAAATGGTAGTTCTACCTTTAGCTCTTGAGCTTGCGGCATTTGGGTAACGAGTTCTAAGGAACATCCGTTTGCATCTACTATCTGTATGGTATAACTATTGGGATTTAAATTCACAAAACTGGGATTGTTTTGGTATGCTCCTTGATTCAACTTGTAACTAAAAGGTGATTGTCCACCTACAATATCTACCACAGTAATTGTTCCCAACGAATTACATCCTGGGGGAACTATATCTAATTGTGCATCACTTGGCACGTTGTCATTTATTTCAACATCTACTGAATCTGTGGCAGAACATCCATTTTGAATAGAAGTCACAGTCATTACATATGTGCCTGCCTTGTCAACGGTCACATTTACATTTGTTGAAGAGGAGGTAATATTTCCATTGGCGCTCGTCCAGATTATTAGACTATTAAGATTGGTTGTGGTGCCTGAAAGGTTTAATTCTATTTCATTACAATCCAGAACTTCATCTGGTCCTGCAGATACAAACGGCGGCAAAGTATCAGAAGAAACAATCAATTGTTCGATTGATTGGCATCCATTGGCAGCATCAGTAATTGTAACGAAATAAGCTCCAGGTTCTGTCACAAGGACAGATGCAATGTTATTTGAAGATACAATATTTCCATCAATTGTGGTCCAAATGTAGGACCAGCCGGACAGAATAGGACTGAGTTCAAGGGCTATTTGTTTTATTATACAAGTCAACAGATCTGGCAAAACCGATTGAGTATTGGGCGCGACTGTGTCAATAAAAATTTGGACTTGGTCTGTTTGTTTGCAACCTGTTAATGGATCGGCAACCAACAAAGTATAAATGCCTGCTTGGCTTACTTGTGGATTTAAACTATTGGCATTTTGTATGTTTTGACCAGCATTGCCTGACCAACTGATATCAACATTGCCGCCTGAATAGGAAAATCCCCCTTGGATAGAAACAGTCATCTTTGTGCAAGTAATTGTTTCATCTAGACCAGCATCCACTATTGGGAGCTCGCCGTTTAATAGAATTTCCTGGGTGAATAATTCGGTGCATCCATTCGTGGTATTTGTAACAATAACTGAATAGAATCCTGGAGCATTGACAAACAATGTCGACTGATTATTAGGATTATTAACTGTACCTCCTGATTTAGACCACAGGTATGTGTAGATTACTGTCGTGTTTACAGGTTCAATTTTGATGGTAGTATTGGGAGATTGACAATCAATGATTGTGGTGCCCGAAAAAATTGCTTGTGGTTTTTCTTTGTCTTCATTTACTGTAACAGCATCAGTTGACGTGCAACCATTTTGGTTGTTTGTTATTGTTAATGTGTACAATCCAGGAGCTGAAACCAGAGGATCAGGAATGTTATTATTCCCAATGATTATACCATTGCTAGTGGACCACACCAAATTGAATTGATTGCCCGTAGAGCTTCCACTTCCATCGAGATTCATTTGTTGATTAATACAGGTCAGCAGCTTGATTGATCCTGCATCTGCAGTTGGTGCCAGAGTATCAATAACCACTATAGATATATCTGTCGATTCACATCCATCATCCGAGTCAACTACCAATAAGGTATAAGAACCAGAGGTTGTAATGTTTATATTTTGACTCAGTCCTATAGTATCTCCTAATGCGTTGGTCCAGATATAACTGATATTAGTGCCTTGTGATGTGTTTGGACCAGATAATATTACACTTTGTATATCGCAAGTCAATTGCTGATCGGGGCCCGCATCAGAAATAGGAAAGTTGGCATCTTGAAAAATAAAAACAGAATCTTTGGCGGAGCATCCATTCCCAATATTTGTAACATTAAGTGCATACCATCCTCCTTTTGCAACGGTAGGAAATAATGTGTTTGCTCCTGATAAAATGTTCCCACCAATACTTGTCCATAAAATTAAACTCAATGAATCTGGTAAATTTTTGATTCCCAATAAATCTGTTTGTGTATCAATACATGTCAGAGTATCTATATTCCCAGCATCAATTATTGGCAATACTTTGTCCTCCGAAACAAGGTAAGATGTTTGAGAAGAGCAACCATCAATTGTGTTTGTAACTATCAGGCTATAAGTTCCTGACTGATTTATCAAAACTGTTAACTTTGAAAGATCAGACACAAAATTGCCATCCAAAGTATTCCATGCAAAAATAAAATTGCTACCTTGATCTGAATTCTCACCACTTAGCATCAAAGTATCGGTTGAACATTTTAGAACTGCGTCGCCCTCAATGATTACTTTTGGCGCAGAAGGATCTGCCTTAACTACTAAAGTATCTGTGTAGGAACAACCATTGAGATCGTTGATGACTGTCATAAAATATGTGCCTGCGCCTGAAACGTAGGGATTCAGCTTCTTTTCTAGCGAATCAATCATGCCATTGGTAGTGGTCCACAAAATTTGATAATTTGATAATGGATTACTTACCGAACCCTCTAACCGAATTTGTTTTATTGCGCAAGTAATAACTGTGTCCAATCCAGCATTGATCTCTGGCTTGTTTGTATCTGTAGTAACCACCGTTGATGTTGTTTTGCTGCAAATAATATTTCCATCATTGTAGGTTATAGTTAATGTATATGTTCCGGGAGCGCCTGCGAAAATTGAAACATTGTCATTAGGACCTATTATTTTACCATTTATGGTGGTCCATAAGTACTTGATCTCCGCGCCAGATGAGGAGTTGGATCCATCCAAATCTATCACTGTATCCTTGCAGGTCAGGAATTCGGGAGTTTCAATCAATGCCTCCAGTTCAGGCACGAACAAAGACAGGTTCACGGTGCTGTCACATCCCTTCCAGGAATCCAAAACAACTTGATAGTCCCCATCAGCAGAGAAGCTTTGACCGCCTACTGATACTGTCTGACCTTCACAAATGCTTAGGTTTAAGTTCGTTTCTTTTTGTGGATTCATCTTTATTGTCACCTCGTCTTCTTTGAGACAAGCTTGTTGGATTACAATATCATCTATGACAAAGTCATTACCAAAACCAATACCTGTTGATTCACTAAAGCAAACAGTTATAGAACTGGAACCTCCCGTATTGAATAGATATTCTAGTTTTTCCCATTGGCAGGTGTTCGAACTTCCGTCATACGAACCAATTATCGTTCCATTAACACTAACCTGAAGATTGGCTGGGGCGGTCGGAAATACTGTTGCTGTCCAAAAACTAAAAAGATAATACGTGTTTGTAAAAACCGGAATGGTCTGACACCAAATATTAGCTCCTGCTGTTGTACTTCCATCAACTAGCAACATGTTGCCGCTACCTGAAGTATGGTCGCCGCAAGGTGCAAACCCCGAATTAAAAAGTTGAGGGTTATTGGTGACTGTTATTGCACCCGGGCCAAAACCTCCAGGCACAGGAAAATAAGTGTACTCGGTAGTAAAACTATTAAATCCATTCTCAAAGCTGCCATTGATAACCGGCAAAAAAGTGTTGGTTCTGCAAATGGTAGTAAGCTTAAAAGTTGTGTTTTGATCCACAAATACCGTTGGATTCAGAATTTCGGGATCACTCAAATCAGTCTCAGGCGTCCAATTAACCCTTACTACTTCGCCAGTTGCGGTACCATTCAATTGAACATTCTCTCCTGGTTCACATATTTCCTGATCCATTCCTGCTGACATATCACAATTGCAGGTTTGTGAATAACCAAAATTTGCAGAAAATAGGGCCACCAAAAGCGCTCCTAAGTATTTATTTGTCATTTGCTTTCTTTAGTTAATACTTCCATAAAATTTAAACATTTATACTTCAATGATTACCTTTGATCACTATTTGCTGTTTACATCACTCAAATATAACAAAAATGAAAAAAATCTGGATATTGATTTTAGCTGTTCTTGCAATATGGGCAGTTTTCAGCTACAACAGCCTCGTAAAAAATTCAGCCAATGTATCAAAAACTTTCGCTGCAGTAGAAAGTGCATACCAACGCCGAACTGATTTGATTCCAAATTTGGTAAACACTGTAAAGGGTGTAGCAAACTTTGAACAGAAAACATTAACTGACGTAATCAATGCCAGAGCATCTGCCACTCAGACCAAATTAGACCCGAGCAATATGACTCAGGAGGATATGGACAAATTTCAACAAGCTCAATCAGGAGTTGGTGGCGCATTGGGCAGACTGCTTGTAGTGGCTGAAAACTATCCTGTCCTCAAGGCGACAGATAGCTTTAGAGACCTACAAGTGCAATTAGAAGGAACAGAAAACAGGATCAAAGTAGAAAGAGATAATTATAGCAGCGCAGCAGCTGACTTCAACGCAAAGATTAAAAGCTTTCCAACTATTTTGTTCAACATGCTTTTCCGCTTCAAAGAAACTCCTGTGTTTAAGTCAGAAGCTGGTGCGGACAAAGTTCCTACGGTTACATTCTAATGTTAATACTGAATGCTGAACAATCAGAATCTATAAGAGAGGCCATCACCGAAGCAGAGCTTAAAACTTCAGGAGAAATTCGTGTTTTTGTTGAGTCTACATGTCCAGCAGATACTGAATTACGGGCTTGGGAATGTTTTCATCAAATGGGTATGTTTAATACCGGCCTGCGGAATGCTTGCTTGATATATGCTGCTCTTGAAAGTCAAGTATTTTGTATCATTGGCGATGAAGGAATCCACACATTGGTGGGCCAAGATTTTTGGGACGCTGCTAAAAATAAAATGAAGGCTTGTTTTTCACATGGAGATATTGTCGGCGGGATTACTTCAGGGATTCATGAAGTTGGTTTAGCATTAAAATCTTATTTTCCATTATCAGATAATGATCAAAATGAACTATCGAACGATGTGGTCTTTGGAAAATAAGTTGTTGAAGCTTTTTATTGTATGTTTGTTTTTAGGCGGTGGCGTATTATCATTTCACGCTCAAAGCTTTCCTAAAAAAGAAAAAAAACTTGTTTACGATGGTGCCTCCATTTTAACTGCCGATCAAGAACAACAACTTGAATACAAGGCGAGAATATTTTACGACAGTTCAGCTGTACAGATAGCTATTGTTACAATCAGCAGCTTAGAGGGATATGATCCAAATGATTATGCCCAAAAGCTTGGAGAGTTTTGGGGCGTTGGGCAATCAGGGACAAACAGTGGTGTGATCCTTTTAGTGGCACCAAATGACCGAAAAGTCAGCATTCAGACTGGGCGCGGGTTAGAAGCAACTCTTCCAGATATAATTACCCAAAGAATTATACAAAATTACATTCTACCTGCTTTCCGGCTTGGTGACTACTACACAGGTATTGATCGTGGCGTTGACAACATCATCCTATATTCATCAGGGGAATTTGAAGCTCCTAAAAATGGTAAAGGCGCTGGTTGGATTGTCCTAATAGTTTTCATTTGCATGCTTTTGATGATTTTTTTCATGGCAATATACAACAATAAAAGAGGTGGTGGTCGCCAAATAATAACCAATAATGGTGGTGATAGTTGGTGGACGGGAGGAACCTATGGCGGCGGCGGCTGGGGAGGTGGATTTAGTGGTGGCAGCAGCGGCGGGGGCTTTGGTGGTTTTGGTGGTGGTAGTTTTGGTGGTGGTGGCTCAAGTGGTAGTTGGTAGAAAATTTTAACAAAACATTGTACTTTTATAACAATCTGGCGTCAATATTAATGACCAATGTAAATATTTTATTAAATAGTGGCAACATTTATGCTCTTTCTTGTATTTAAAGATAACCTTAGTTAAATTTGCACTATCCCGACTTACCATGTACGACATTATACTTAGTTTTGTAACTGCCTTCACATTAACATACTTTGCTATTCCTTCTATCATAAGAGTGGCCTTAGCAAAGAATTTGTGTGATCCACCCAAAGATCGTGGTTCCCATCACAGGTCTATTCCTACTCTTGGAGGTTTGGCAATTTTCGCTGGCACTTTGTTTTCTATTATATTTTGGACGCCCTTCAATGATTTTGGGGAGATGCAATACATTGTCTGCGCTTTCATTATCATCTTTTTAATTGGAGCAAAGGATGATATCATACCAATGGCCCCAAATAAAAAGCTTATTGGACAGCTGTTCGCATGTTTGATTCTTGTTTTTAAAAGCAAGGTTTCCATTTCTGGTTTGTTTGGTATATTGGGTATTTATGCGCTTCCAATTTGGGCCAGTGCGTTATTTAGTGTCTTTATTATCTTAGTAATAATCAATGCTTTTAATTTAATTGATGGTATTAACGGTCTTTCTGCCACAATTGGAATATTAATCACAACCTCCTTGGGTTCATGGTTTCTTTTGGTGCACCATAATGAGTTGGCCATAATTGCTTTTTCCCTTGCAGGCGCGCTTATTGCATTTTTGAACTACAATTTTACGCCTGCTAGAATATTTATGGGAGACACTGGCAGCATGTTAGTCGGATTAACCTGTGCCACTTTGGTTGTTAAATTCATTGAATACCACAATATCAATCCCAACGGACCTTATTCTTTTAAAGCGGCCCCAGCAATTGGTATGGGATTATTGATCTTGCCTCTATTTGATACCTTAAGGGTTTTTGTCAAAAGAAGTTTAGCTGGCAGATCACCGTTTGATGCAGATAGAAATCATATTCACCATATGTTGATTGATTTGGGTTTATCCCATATGCAAGCTACTGGTATCTTGCTTCTAGCCAATATCTTCTTTGTGATAATGGTAGCAACACTCCAAGATTTAGGAAACATGGTCGCAATATCAATAATGTTGTTGGTAGCAACATTGATGACTTCCCTGTTGTTCTATTTCTACAACAAACAAATGACAGCAGAAGAACTCGTTTCAACTACAAAAAAAGAAGATTCCTACTTGGTGGAACAATAATCCTTGAGAGAAGATACAATTCTTGTCCTCTCCCTTAACCTGAAAGTATTACTTTTGTGTTCAATATAAAAACTCAATGGGTATTCTAAAAATTGGGATTACGCTTGGCGACCTGAATGGTATAGGTCCTGAGGTAACGATAAAAGCCTTGACATTTACGAGCGGTCTTAAGTTTGCTCCAATTATTTATGCTTCGAATAAAGCATTGGCGTTTTACAATAACTATTTCAATCTTGAAAAGTTGAACTACAACATCATCCAAGAGCCGAATGAAGCCAAAGCCAATACTATTAACGTTATCAATTGTTGGCAAGAAGAGATTGTAATTACTCCTGGCCAAAAAACAGACATTTCAGGACGTTGCGCTGTTTTAGCTTTAAAAAAGATGATGGAGGATGCTCAGGCAAAAAAACTTGATGCGGTCGTAACTGGACCCATTAATAAAGAAGCCGTTTTCTCGAATGACTTCCCTTACAGGGGACACACTGAATATTTTGCTGCTTTGTTTAATCAAAAACCTTTAATGCTACTTGTAGATGACGGTTTGCGAATAGGTGTGGTGACTGGACATATTCCATTGTCAGAGGTAGCTAGTAAAATTACCAAAGCTCAAATTTTGGAAACAATAAAGATTTTCCAGAAAAGCTTGATTCTGGATTTCGGAATTGATGCACCTAAAATAGCAATACTGGGCCTAAACCCACATGCAGGTGATAGTGGAGTTATAGGGGAGGATGAGAATACCAAAATTATTCCTGCTATTCGCGAAGCTATGAACCAAAAAATATTTTGTTTTGGGCCATATCCTGCCGATGGATTTTTTGGTTCAAAGGAATTTATGAAATTTGACGGAGTACTTGCAATGTATCACGATCAAGGTTTGATTCCTTTTAAAACACTTGCTTTTGAAACTGGCGTCAACTTCAGCGCCGGATTACCTATAGTAAGAACCTCTCCCGATCATGGAACTGCTTACGATATTGTGGGACATGATGTAGCAAACAGTAGCAGTATGCTTCATGCTATCAGAATGGCCTATGACATAGTCAGATACCGTCAGGAGTTTGCTGAGGATCATGCTAATCCTTTAGTGAAAAAAGAAAGGAACTTTGAAGACGAAATTGTTAGGGACGAACAGTAATTACTCGTTAGGTGCTATCAAGTATTGCCCTTTATAATAGTCTGGCAAAGTGACTACTAGGTCTTCGATATTCGACTGAACTTGTTTTTCTTTTTGTTTCTTAATGAAATTAAAAGTTTGATACACGCACCACGCAAGTGATTGCTCGTCTTCAGATATTTCATCAAAAACATTCAGACTGTATTTTTCTATGAGATCAATCAGGGATTTATCATAAGTCGCCGCCGTTGCATATCCGCATTGCTTTAGTCCAGAAGCCCAGCCTTTGTAATCATCACCCCTCAGTTGAAATAATCTCTTATACCTTGCATTGCCCACAAGAAAATCGCTATGATCAAAGTATGACTCTTGCACGCTGGCATAACTTCTGAAGCAGCTTGGTACCAAATTACCTAAAGTATCCAAATCATCGTCCAGTCTGTAAAATACTTTTCCGAGCCAATTGTCCTTGCACTTAATTCCAAAGTGATTCATGGCACTATCTGCAAGAACTCCCATTCCTGAATTTGACTCAAGAATTCCTTGTGCCAATGTGATACTTGCAGGAATATTATATTTTACCTGATTGTGTACAGCAAATAAATGATATTGTTGGATGTAGTTGGTAACTCTGTTTTGTACCGATTGAGCTTGAGTTGTGGACACAGTCCAAATAAGCATTGAAACAATTATGATTGCCTGTTTCATTTTATATTGTTGTTTATTAATGAATTATGAATATAATATACTTGTATATTAATTCTTTGTTGCATCTGTTTTTAGAAATTTGCATGTATTTCTTTTTTTTTAATGTTCTAACGATTGCTTTGAGGTAATTTTGCTTTATGAAAATGAATAGAACGGTTCTCTTTTTTGTTTTGGTGTTATCCGTCCTCTTAGTGGATCAAACTAGCAAATTTTGGGTTAAAACAAATATGGAATATGGCGACCAGTTTTCTGTTTTGGGTTTAGATTGGGCTTATATTCATTTTGTTGAGAACAATGGTATGGCCTTTGGCTTTAGTTTGGGTGATGGTTTGGGCAAATTGTTTCTCAGCATATTCAGAATTTTGGCTGTTGGTGTTTTGGTTTACTATATTTTTAAATTTATAAAAGAAGAAGCCCCAAGATTATTGGTTGCAAGTTTTTCTTTGATATTGGCTGGAGCTGTTGGCAATATTTTGGATAGTGCCTTTTATGGTTTGCTATTCTCTGAAACACCTTACCATGGTGGCATTGCGGAATTCCTGCCACAAAATGGTGGTTATGCACCTTTCTTATATGGTAAAGTTGTAGATATGCTTTATTTCCCTTTGGTTGAAGGCAACTACCCCAATTGGTTTCCTTGGGTTGGTGGTGAGCACTTTGCATTCTTTAGACCAGTTTTCAATGTGGCTGATGCTGCAATATCTACTGGAATAGGTTTTATTCTGGTGTTTCAGCGAAGATTCTTTAAGTAAAGTCTACGCTTTGAGCTTGGATTTCTTTTCTATGCTCTCTACATAATTCCTAACTGCCACTACTGTATTGGCAATACAATCATAGTTGAGGTTATAATAGATGAATTTTCCGTTCCTTGTTGTTTCCAAAACTCCTGCTTCGCGCATTATTTTCAAATGCTGTGATGTGATGGATTGCTCTAGTTTGAGATTGTTATAAATCTTGTTGACATTGATTCTGCCACTTTGATCGATAAACTCAATTATCTTCAAGCGAAGGGGGTGTGCAAGTGCGCGTAATATCTCACTTGACACGAACAGCTTTTGGCTGTCTATGTTGACTCTGTTGTTTTTCATGGTTGTTAGATATTTGGTCTCCAAGTATCCTATTGCAAAGTTGATTAATTTTATTCAAATATGCAAATTATAATAATAAAAAATGCTGAGTACCAATGGGTTCTCAGCATTCTTGTTTTAATAACTTTTATTATAGTATAATAAAAGTTAAGATGTATTCCATTCTCATTCTATGATTTAGAATGTCTTTGACTATCCTGCCAGCTCTTCAACCAGTCTGGAAATTTGTGTCAATCTTTCTTTGTCAATAAAATAATAAATGAATTTTCCGTTTCTGTCTGTTGTAACAACACCCGCTCGGCGCAAAATTGCCAAGTGCTGTGAGGCTACAGATTGCTCCAATCGTAACTTGATGTAAATGTCCGTTACGGTCAAGCTATCGGATTCTTCCAAAAGGTCAATGATACTTTGTCTTAATTTATGATTAACTGCTCTAAGCACCAACACGGCCTTACGCAACTCGGCATAATCCAATTCTATATCTGCCTTGCCCTTTTTTAGTATTATTATTTCGTTCTTTTGCTTTCCCATATTTGTGATGTTTGATGCATTATTGATGCTTCAGTATGTATTACCAAAATTGTACCAAAATAACACATTAGCCTTTTTTTATATTTATATACTTGCTGATTATCACGCTAAAATACAGCAATTTTTATTGATATTATTGAATATTAATATAATATTTTTTTCTACTTATCTTTTGCTTTCGTAATATTGGGTGGCTTAATGTAATATGGTATAGCTTGATGGATATCAATAAATACTAGGCTTTGGTGTTTTTTTGTAACTGTTGGGACCATATATCTTGCTTCCGGTATGTATCCGGTATCAATTAATGAAAATTTTTCTACAACTTCCTGTTCAAGCTTGCCAAAGAAATCTCCATTTATCACACAATTATTCAGATCATTTACTTCAAACCAATTTCTATTTATCGTTGCAAATTCTGGTGTTGGCAAAAACCCTTTTGTTTTATTGTAAATTGAACAGAACGCATCCGACCTCCGCGCATCTACCAAAACAACATGTGTATCAATATATGGAAATTCCAAAACACTTAATTCGGTTAAGTATTCAAATGTGCTTGTGTTAATTAATGGCATCTTCAATGCAAAGCACAATCCCTTAGCAACCGTAAGACCCAAACGCAGACCCGTGTAGGAACCAGGGCCAACATTAACTGCTATGGCCTTCAGTTGCGTTAGTTTAATACTGCTCGCTCGCATAAGATCTTGTATCGCAACCGTTATTTTGGAGGAGGCATCTCCTTCTTCCAAATTAATTTGTTCACCTATAATAATACCATCAGCCGTTAAACAAACTGACGCTTTTTGAATAGTGGTTTCAATACAGAGGATTATGTCTTCTTTCATTGGCTGGCTATACGATTCGCTCAGATAACTTATAGATGGTAGGATTTGTGGGAACTGCATCAAGAACAAGACACATTGTTTGTAAATTCAACAAATACATGCCATCTTTAACATCCTCTGAAACATAGATCATTTCCGTTATGGTTCTATTGCTGTATTGTTCTGTGGGATAGTTCCACCAAACTTTATGGCCGGCCATTTCCCCGTCATCCTCCTCCCGATCTACAGAAGGCAAGTCAATTAACAAGTGTTCGATTCCTATTTCACGAAAGGCAAAAAGCAATTCCTTATCAATATAAGGCGGATTGTTTCCTGAATAATCACGAGTTAACTTGCTGCTGTCGTTAGGTATCGTCCTGAGGATCAATGCTTCAATCCCTTTATGTATTTCACTAATATTGCAAGCCATATCATTCAAAACGCTATCTCCGTTAACCTGCTTTAGTGGTTTAACTGTGATAACTTGAGCAACGAAGTGGTGCTTCTTCAAAATATTGTATATGGGAATCTCCGCAGCACTTATATGCCCTAGGCTTTCAGTATGCGTTCCATTTCCATGTGGGTTTATTTTCACGTTCATGAAATTTACTGGCGCTCCCGCTTGAACACTTCCAATAAAATCACCTGATCGAAAGGGTTGTATATCTATGTCTGGGGCAAAGAAACAATTAGGATGTTCTCCTGGCTTAATCGGTATCCCCAATTGTATTGGCTCCTCCAAATTTGCTTCCCATTTTCTGTCTTGAAATAATATTTCAACTTTCATAAAATCAATTTCTAATGTCTTTTCCCCAGTCCAGTTTCTTTCTGATGGTCTGCATAAATCCTGTTTCATTGATTTGCACTATTTTTGCTTTAAAACTGCATTTTTTGATGGCAATTTCATGGGATGCAGTAATTGTTGAAAATCTGGAATCCAATGTGCAAAGGAAATTCTCTGCTCTCCCTTCAACATCAAAAGACAAAACACTATTGTCTGATATAACAATTGGCCTGACACTCAAATTATGTGGTGCCACTGGTGTAATAATGAAACAACCAGAATCAGGAAAAACTATTGGCCCGCCACAACTGAGTGAATATCCAGTTGAACCCGTTGGAGTGCTTATGATCAATCCGTCTGCCCAATAGGAATTTAGAAAATCACCATTGATATAAGTATTTATCCTTACCATTGATGAAGTGTCGCGCTTCAGAATTGTACAATCATTTAATGCAAAGTTGACACCATCGAATAATGGATAATTTGATTCCAATTCCAACATCGTACGCTCTTCAATTGTAAATTTACCCAATAACAGAGCTTCAATAGATTCCGATAATTGATTGAATTCAACACTTGCCAAGAATCCTAATCTTCCTAAATTCAATCCCAATATTGGAATTTCTCTGTCCCGTATTTCGGTAATTGCAGACAACATGGTTCCATCTCCTCCTAATGTCAGCATAAAATCTATCTTCTTTGTTCGCAGGTCCTCATAACCATTAAAAATATCAACATCGCCTTCAAGATATATAGCTTCTTTGATTTGATGGTAGAAACTACGGTGGACACTTGTTCTGATTTTATGTTTGGCCAGTTGATCAAAGAGCAACTGGACTTTGTCCTTTTCTTCTTCTTTATAAATCTTGCTGAAAATGACTACATGCATCAGAAAGTAAAGTTAATGTGTAAAAATAAGTCTTTTTCGCCTAAGCGGTTTATGCTATATTCAAGCTGTATCATTTTATCATAAAATGCTACAATTTCAAGCCCAATTCCTCCACCTGGCAGCATTTTGTCATTCAGTTCACTTTTAAACCTTTGGGCCGATGATTGCACATATCCAAGATCAAAATTAGCAGTCAAATACATCTGAACACTTGGTTTTGCCAAAGCTTTAATTGGTGACAACTTTGTTAAGTTCCATTGCTTGTCATGAAATTTGTATTGCACGCTGGTTTTTGACAAACCGTAAAAATCACCATCTATCAGGTAATATTCATATCCCCGAATATAAT
>Ga0105046_10001590_pt1 | contig 35084 bp, 22 predicted proteins | sample MAT03_FD_78385 | JGI IMG/M metagenome (GOLD analysis project Ga0105046, IMG submission 78385) | Freshwater microbial communities from Lake Fryxell liftoff mats and glacier meltwater in Antarctica - MAT-03 (megahit assembly) | ecosystem: Environmental > Aquatic > Freshwater > Ice > Liftoff... | reverse complement strand
TGACGCCGACACCCTTCAGCATCGTGCGGCGGGACAGGTGCTTCTGCGATAGGTACATTGCAACTCCGCTATCTGGCGATCGGGCGATCGGTGGTGGTGTCGGCGGGCTCGAGCTTGCCCATGCGGAAGGGCGCGCTCGTGGCGATGCCGACGACGAACGACGAGATCTTGTAGTTGTTCTTGGCGGCGTCGCGAATGATGGCGCGCACCACCGGCATGTCGTAGCTTTCCACGCGGCGGCCGAGCGCGTAGGTCATGAGGTGCTCGGTGAAGCTGAGCAGGAACGCGTCCTGATGCTTGAGCAGCGCTGCGCGCAGCCCCGCCGGACCGTCCATCGGCGTGCCGTCGTAGAGCTGGCCCACGGCATCCACCGGCACCAGGCTGTCTTTCGCGCGCCACTTGCCGGTGATGTCGAAGTTCTCGAGCGCCAGGCCGAGCGGGTCGATCACCTTGTGGCACGACTGGCACGCGGGATTGGCACGATGCTGCTCCATGCGCTCGCGCACTGACAGCAGCCGGCCGCCGGCGCTGCCCTTTGTGTCTTCGAGCGCAGGCACGTTCGGGGGCGGGGCCGGGGGCGGCGAGGCCAGCAGCACTTCCATCACCCACTTGCCGCGATTCACGGGCGAGGTGCGGTCGGCAAACGACGTGGCGAGCAGCACCGAGCCGTGCCCCAGGATGCCGCGCCGATAGTCGGGCACGGTCACGCGCTGGTACCCGTCGCCCGTGATGTTGGGGATGCCGTAGTGCTTAGCCACGCGTTCGTTGACGAACGAGTAGTCGGCCGACAGCAGGTCGAGGATGCTCCGGTCTTCGCGCACGAGGCTGTCGAAGAAGAGCTCGGTTTCGCGCACGAGCGCGGTCGACAGGTAGGTATCCCAGCTGGGCGCGAAGTGATAGTCAGGGCGCACCTTCTCGACGTCCTGAAGGCGCAGCCACTGATGGGCGAAGCGCGTCGAGAGGGCCTCTGACCGCCGGTCCGCCAGCAGACGGCGGGTCTCCGTGGTGAGTCCGGCCGGCGTGGCGAGCCGGGCCGACGCCTTCACCAGCGCCTCATCGGGCACCGCGCCCCACAGGAAGAACGAGAGCCGCGACGCCATGTCGCCGCCCGACAGCGCGAAGGTCTGGCCTGGCTTGGCGGCGGTGGGGGCCTGCTCGAGACGGAACAAGAACCGCGGGCTGGCCAGGATCGCCTGCAGCGCCGTGCGCACGCCCGACTCGAAGTCGCCGCCGTCGGCGCGGCCCTGGTCGTAGAAGCGCAGCAGCCCCTGCACCTCGTCGGCGCCGAGCGCGCCACGATAGGCCTGCGTCGCCAGCCTGGTGATGGCGGCCACGGCGCAGGGCGTCTCTTCCGCCGTGGTCGTGGGCCGGCACGAGAACACCTTGCGCCGGCTCACCGTGTCGGACACGCCCGTCACCGAGTGCGGTCCGGTGATGGCCAAGTCGCGCAGGTGCACGAGGGCGGTCACGCCGAAGACCTCGCCGATGTTGGTGTCGGCGAGGGTGTGCTCGATCGGCATCACGAGGTCGTCGACCGGCCCGTCGAAGCGATTGATGAAGGCAGCCGCCACGCGGTGCGGGCCGGCCTTCACGTAGACCGGCTTCGTGAACAGGTTCATGCCGAGTTCGTCCGCTTCGTCCATCCGCGGATTGACGTCGAGCAGCGCCACGCGCTCCCCGTCGATCGAGACCTCGACCTGTTCGCCCGCGTAGGGGCCGCCGTAGAGCTGCCCGGTGGGCCCGGCGTGCATCATCATGCGGAAGCTGTAGTCGCCGTCGGCGGGGAACACGTGCGTGACCGCCATGCCGCCGCGAGTGCCGAGCGGCGCGCCGTCCACGTGCCGGTGCTGCGAGGCCGTGCGCGAGGTCTTGTAGGTGGTGGCGCTGGCCGTGGCGGTGCGGTCGCCCACCGCCAGCCGGCTGATCTGGCTGGCCGCGCGCAAGTAGCCCTCGAGCAGCGTGGGCGAGATACGCTGCGCATCCGCCACGTTGTCGAAGCCGTGCGAGATGGTGTCGGCAGCGAGAAACGCCGTGACGTCGACATCCAGGCTGAGCAGGTCCTTGATGGCGCGGGCGTACTCGGCGCGATTGAGCCGCTGCGACGGCCGGAAGCCCGGGTTGGGATTGGCCGACGCGAACTCGTCCATGCGGCCTTCGAGCGCCGTCGTGAGCGACTCGAGCGTGCCGGCATCTGGGCGCTTGGATCCGGCCGGCGGCATCATGCCGGCGCGCAGCTTGCGGATCATCTTTTCGACGACCTCGGCGCGCTCGTGCGAGCGCATCGCGTCGAAGCCGGCGAGCGACAGGCCACCCGCCTTCGCGCGTTCGCTGTGGCAGGTGGCGCAGTACGTCGACACGAGCTCGCTCTGTTTGGCGGCAGACAGCGTCTGCAGGTCGGCAGGTTGATGCGACGGCGCGGGCGTGGGCACGGCCCGCCGCGCACCAGGCGCCTGTTCGGCCAGGGCCGACAGGCCCACGGTGCCGACGATGACGGCGATGACGGCGATGACGGCCAGATACCGCGGACGATTCAGCATGACACGCACTTGTGGTTGTTCTTCACGCCGAGTGACGCCAGGTAGGCGATGGTGTCGGGGAACGGCTGCACGCGCTGCACCGGGCCGTTGGCCAGATCAATCGTGGTCTGGCCGGCCCGGTTCACGCGGGTCACGTCGGCGCCCTTCGCCACCAGGTACTTGATCATCTCGGTGTCGCCGCGCGAGGCCGCGTGGTGAATCACGGTGTTGCCTTCGTAGTCGACAGCGTTCACGTCCACTTCAATCTCTTCGACCAGGTACTTCACGGCCGGCATCATGCCGGCGGGCGCGAACACGTGCGAGTTGCCAGCGAACCCCTTGCCGTAGCCCACGCCCGCCACCGCCTGCAGGGGCGGAATGCCCGGGCCGCCCACGGGCACGGTCGCCAGGTTCGAGGTGTCGCGGAGTTCGCCGAGGCCGTCGAGGCCGCGCGCGCGCTCGGCCGGCCGCACGCTCGGAATCTGCGGGTCGGCGCCGCGCGCCACGAGCAGCCGCATCGCCTCCACGTCGCTGGCATAGGCGGCGCGCCAGAACGGCGTCGCGCCCACTTCGTCCACACCCGACTGATCGAAGTTGTAGCTCGAGTACCACACCTTGCGCGAGAGCCGCGCGTTTGGGTCAGCCCCCTGGTCGAGCAGCGCGCGCATCAGGTCGAGGTAGGTCGTCTGCTGCTGCAGATAGGACCGGGGTTGCGGATACGCAGCCTTTGGCGCCCACTGCACGTTGAGCGTGGCATAGAGCGGCGCGGCGCCGGCACGGCTCATGAGGTTGGGATTGGCGCCGTGCTCCAGGAAGTACTTCGCCAGGTCGAAGTGGCCGTTGAGCGTGGCGATCAGGAGGGGCGTCGTCTGGTCACCGGGGCTTGGCACATTCACGTCGGCGCCGTGCGCGACCAGAGCGTGCGCGGCGGCGGTGGCGCCCTGCCGGGCAGCGAAGTGCAGCGCCGACAGGCCGCCCTGGGCGCCAATCAGTTCGTTGTAGCGGAACGGCCGCGTCGCACCGGGCACGTCGGTGGCGCTCGGGCCAGCGGCCGGCCGCGCAGGGACAGGCGCAGCCGCCGGCGTCGCCGCCGTTTCGGGCGGGCGGCCCTCGCCGTCACTCATCGTGAGCGCCGCCAGGTCGACCACCTTGGAGGTGGCGCCGGCCTTCGCACCACGGTCGAGCAGCAGCGTCACCACCTCGGCCCGGTCGTAGGCGGCCGCAAACATCAGCGGCGTCTGTCCGTGCGCCTGCTCGGCGGCATTGACGTCGGCCTTCGCGTCGAGCAGCACCGCCACGGCGGCGGCGTTGCCGGCCTGCGCCGCGAGCATCAACGACGTCGCGCCGGTCGTGGTCGGCGCATTCACGTCAGCGCCGCGCTCGAGCAGCGCCTTGACGACCCCGGCAAAGCCGCCCTGGCTGGCCACATGGAGCGGCGTGAAACGGCCCAGCCGGCTGGTGGCCCGCACGTTGGCTCCCGCGTAGAGCAGCACCTCGGTGAGTTCGGGGTCGCCGTAGGTGGCCGCCCAGTGCAACGCCGTCATGCCGTCGCCCTGGGCGCCGTTGACGTCGCCACCGGCGCGCACCAGGGTGCGCACACTCGCGGCATCGCGGCGCATGGCCGCGTCAGCCACCGGCGCGGTGCCCGAGGCGCGCACGCCCCCGCCGAGGCCGGCCACGAGCGCGGCGCTCGCCAGCAGATACGGCAGCCAGTTCCGCGTCGTCATCGCCGCTCCGCCAGAGCCGCAACCGTCGACTCGACGGCGCGGTTCAATTCGAGGGCACTCGTGCTGTCGCCAAAGGCCGGTGTCTCGACGCCCACAGCCTGCAGCGCGCTCAGCATGGCGTTGGCCATGGGCGTGCCGTCGGCCGCCTTCACGTGCAGGTTACCCTTGAGCCGCCCGCCCGCGTGACCCGCCAGGAACAGCGGGCAGCGCTTGTGGTTGTGCATGTTCGAGTTGCCCATGGCCGAGCCGTAGACAATCAGGCTGTTGTCGAGCATGGTGCCGTCGCCGTCGGGTGTGTTCTTCAGCCGCTCGAGCAGGTGCGGCACCAGCCCCACGTGATACGTGTTGATCTTCTGGAAGTCCTTGATCCGGTCTTCGCGTTCCTGATGATGCGAGGCGGTGTGGAAGGCGCTGGTCGAGCCGCTCGGCCCGAACACGCGATTCGACACGTCGCGGCTCATCTTGAAGGCGAACACGCGCGTCACGTCAGAGGCAAACGCCACCGCCTGCAGATCGAACATCAGCTTCACATGCTCGTCGTAGGCGTCGGGCACCCCCACCGGCGCGCCCGGCAGTTCGCGCGCCTCGCCGCTGGTGTTGGCGGATTCCACCTTCTGGATGCGCCGCTCGATTTCGCGCACGTCGTCGAGATAGTCGGCCAGGCGCGCGCGATCGGCCACGCCGAGGCGGCCTTTCAGCTCGCCCACCGACTCGGCCACGAAGTCGAGAATGCTCTTGTCGTCGCGGCGGCGGGCCTTGCGCGCTTCGGGCGTAGTACCCACGCCGAACAGCTGATCGAACACGGCGCGCGGGTCACGAATCATCGGCAGCGGCTCGGTCGGCGACGCCCAGCTGATCGAGTCGGTGTAGACGCACGAGTAGTTGTAGGAGCAGCCACCGGCCTGATCGACGTTCTCGATGCACAGCTGCATGGAAGGAATCGGCGTGTCCTGCCCGAACTGGCGCGCGAAGATCTGGTCGAACGAGGTGCCTGCGAACACATCGGAGCCCTGCGTCTGCTTGGGCTTCGACTGCGTAAGGAACACCGCCGCCGAGCGGAAGTGGTCGGCGCCGATCTCGGGCGCGCTGAACGCTTCGGCGTTGCGGCAGTCGGTGTTGCTGACGATGGTGAGGTGCTGACGGTAGGGCTCGAGCGCCGCCATCGCCGTACCCGACAGGTCGTAGGCCGAGCCGGTCACGGCCGGCGCCCACAGGTTCGTCTTGGCGCCGAAGGTGGTGCTGCCGGCGGCGCCGTGCACCATCTCGATGGCGATGAGCCGCAGCTTCTTGTCGGCCACCACGGCATACGCCGTGCGCGCCGGCAGCATCGCATCGAGGAACGGCAGGGCGATCGTCGCCCCCAGCCCCTTCAGTGCGGTCCGTCGAGACAAGTGCGTCTTCGTCAAGAACATCCGAACCTCACTGTCTATCCATGGTCGTGACCGGGGCGGCCAGGCGAACGACGCTCTTCTGGAACTGTGCGCTGGCCACGATGCCGTGCACGAACGCCGAGATCTTGTAGTCGTGCCTGGCGGCCTGGCGGATCACCGCGCGCACCGCCGGCATGTCCGACGCATCGACCCGGCGGCCAAGCGCGTAGGTCATGAGGTGCTCGGTGAAGCTGAGCAGGAACGCGTCCTTGTGCCCCACGAGCGCAGCCCGCAGGCCCGCTTCCCCGACCATGCGCGTGCCGTCGTAGAGGTCGCCCACGGCATCCACCGGCACGCCGTTGTCCTTGATCCGGTAGCGGCCAGTGGCGTCGAAGTGCTCGAGCGCCAGCCCCAGCGGGTCGATCACCTTGTGGCACGACTGGCACGCCGGGTTCTTGCGGTGCACTTCCATGCGCTCGCGCACCGACAGCACCTTGCCGTCGCTCGTGCCCTTGGTGTCTTCGAGCGCCGGCACGTTGGGCGGCGGGGCCGGCGGCGGCGAGCCGAGCAGCACTTCCATGATCCACTTGCCGCGCTGCACGGGTGAGGTGCGGTCGGCTATCGAGGTGAGCGTGAGCACGCTGCCATGCCCCAGGATGCCGCGGCGCTGCTCGGGCAAGGCCACGCGGCGAAACTGCGGGCCGTTCACGCCCGCCAAGCCGTAGTGCCGCGCCACCCGGTCGTTGACGAAGGTGTAGTCGGCCGTCAGCAGGTCGAGCACGCTGCGATCGTCGCGCACGAGGCTGGCGACGAAGAGCTCGGTTTCCTTCTGCAGGGCCTGCGACAGCGTGCGATCGAAATAGGGAAACAGAATCGGGTCCGGCGACACGTCGTCGAGATCCTGCAACCGCAGCCACTGCGAGGCAAAGCGCGTCGCCAGCGCGTCCGAGCGCGGGTCGGCGAGCAGGCGCGTCACCTGCGTCTCGAGTTGCAGCGGGGTCGCGAGCTTGCCCTGCGTGGCGACGGTCAGCAACACCGGGTCGGGGCCCGCGGCCCACAGGAAGAACGAGAGCCGCGAGGCCAGCTCCACCTCGGCCAGGCGATAGGGCTGGCCGGGCTTGACGGTGGCCGGGGTGTTCTCGAGCCGGAACAGGAACTGCGGACTCGCAAGCACGGCCTCCACCGCCTTGGTCACGCCCACCTCGAAGGTGCGATCGCGGCGGCCCGTGCCGTAGAACGCCATCAGGCGCGTGACCTCGCGCTCGGTCGGCGCGCGCCGGAACGCCCGCGCCGCCAGCCCCTCCACGATCGACGTGGCGCACGCCGCTTCGTCAGCCACCGTGGTTGGACGGCAGGTGAAAATCTTGCGCCGGCTGGCCGTGTCCGACATGCCGGTGACCTTGTGCGGGCCAACCACTGCCAGGTTGCGCAAGTGCGGCAGGGTCGTGATGCCGACCGCGATGCCGATTTCGGTGTCGGCCATGGTGTGCTCGATGGGCGCCACCAGGTCGTTGACCGGTCCTTCGAAGCGCTGCAGGAAGGCCGCCGTGATGCGCTGCGGGCCGGCCTGCACGTGCACCGACGGCGTCTTGAGCGACAGACTCGACGTGGTCTCGTTCATGCGCGGGTCGATATCGAAGAGCGTCACGCGCTCGCCGTTGATCGACACCTCGATCTGCTCGCCGGTGGCCGTGTTGCCGAAGAGGATGCCGAGCGGCTCGGCGAAGAAATCGAGACGGAACACGTAGTCGCCGTCGGCCGGGAACGTATGCATCGTCGAGATGCCGCCGCGCGTGCCGAGGGGCGCGCCGTCGGCGCGAGCCAACTGCGACGCGGTCTTCGGCAGGCGGTAGGTGGATTCACCGGCCACGCTGTCGGGATCGCCGACGGCCAGTGCCGTGACCCGGCTGGCCGCGCGCAGATACCCTTCCATCAGCGTCGGCGAGAAGGTCTGGGCGTCGGCCACGTTGTCGAAGCCGTGACTGATGGTATCGGGCGGCAGGAGCGGCGTCACGTCCACGTCGACGCCGAGCAGGTCCTGCACCGCGCGCTGGTACTCGGCGCGGTTCAGCCGCTGGAACGGACGCCAGCCGGGATTGGGATTGACGGCGGCATGCTCGTCCATGCGCGCTTCGAGCGCCACGGTGAGCTCGTCGAGCGACCCCGCGGGCGGACGCTTGGCGCCAGCGGGCGGCATCATGCCGGCGCGCAGCTTGCGCAGCATCTTCTCGACCACGTCCGGCGACTCGGCCGCGCGCATCGCGCTGAAGCCGGCCAGTGACAGACCGCCGGCCTTTGCGCGATCGCTGTGGCACGTGCCGCAGTAGGTGGCGACGAGCTCGGTCTGCGCCGCCGAGCTCATGGCCGGAGCCACACTGGCGACGGGGCGCGTGGCTGGCCGGCGCGGCGTCGATCGCACCGGGGCCGGCGCCGACGCACCGGGCCGCTCCGGGGCGGCAGCGCGAGGCGCGGCGGTGCGCGGCGCGGCCGCCTGCTCGTGGCGTGCACCGCCTGCCGCCGACAGCACTGCCAGCGGAAGACCCACTGCCGCGGCCGCAAGCACCGCCGTCGCGTTCCGATACATCCAGTGCCTCCGGAATCCGGGACCCGAGCCCCGCCTAGAGAGCCGCGGTCGTGTCGCCGGCCGCGTTCAGATTCATCGCGGCCGTGCTGTCGCCAAACGACGTCATGTCGTTCAACCCGAGCAGGTGCGCCATGCTCAGCATCACGTTGGCCATCGGCGTGCCGTCGGCGGCCTTGATGTGCATGTTGCCCTTGAGTTCGCCGCCGGCATGGCCGGCCAGGAACAGCGGGCAGCGCTTGTGGTTGTGCACATTCGAGTTGCCCATCGGCGACCCGTAGAGCACCAGCGTGTTGTCGAGCAGGTTGCGTTCGCCGTCGGGCGTGTTCTTCAGCTTGTTCAAGAAGTACGGCAGCATCCCGACGTGGTAGGTGTTGATCTTCTGGAAGTCCTTGATGCGGTCTTCGCGATCCTGATGGTGTGAGGCCGAGTGGAACGCGGTCTTCACGCCGCTGTCGGCGAACACCCGGTTGCTGGCATCGCGGCCCAGCTTGAACGAAAACACGCGCGTGATGTCGCTGGCGAAGGCAATCGCCTGCAAGTCGAACATCAGCTTGATGTGCTCTTCGAACGAGTCGGGCACGCCCACCGGCGCCCCGGGCAGCGCGCGCTCGTCGCCACTCCGGTTGAAGCTCTCGGTCTTCTGGATGCGCCGCTCGATCTCGCGCACGTCCTCGAGGTAGTCGCCGAGCCGGGCCTGGTCGGCCGCGCCCAAGTCGCGCTTCAGGCGGGCGATGTCCGCGGTGATCCAGTCGAGGATGCTCTGGTCTTCCGTGCGCCGCTCGGCCCGCGCCTGCGCCGTGGCACCCACGCCGAAGAGCTGGTCGAAGGCCACGCGCGGATCGCGAATCATCGGCATCGGCTCGGTCGGCGAGGCCCAGCTGATGGTGTCGGTGTAGACGCACGAGTAGCCATAGGAGCAGCCGCCGGCCGCGTCGACGTTCTCGATGCAGAACTGCATCGACGGAATCGGCGTCTCCTGGCCGAACTTGCGGGCGTAGAGCTGATCGAGCGACGTGCCGACATGCACATCGGAGCTCTGCGTCTGCTTGGGATGCTCCTGGGTGAGGAACACGGCGCTCGAGCGGAAGTGATCGCCGCCGATTTCCGGCAGCTCGAACGCCTCGGCGTTCTTCACGTCGGTGTTGCTGACGATCGTGAGGTAGTCGCGCAGCGGGTCGAGCGGCATCAGCGAGGACGGCGACAGGTCGAAGGCCTTACCCGCCGCCGCCGGCGCCCACATGTTCTGCTTGATGCCGATGGCGGTGCTGCCGGCCGACCCGTGCACCATCTCGATGCAGGCCAGCCGCACCTTCCCCGCCGCCGTCTTGGCGAGCGCGGTGCGCGCCGGCACCATCGCCTCGAGGAACGGCAGCGCGATGGTGGCGCCCAGGCCGCGCAAGGCGGACCGTCTCGACACGTGCTTCTGAGTGATGAACATGCTCGGCTCGCTCCTCTATCGGTCCATGGTCGTCATCGTTGCCGAGGGCGCCATCTGACTCTTCTGGAATGCCTGACTGGCCACGACGCCCTGCACGAACGCCGACACCTTGTAGTGCTGGGCCGCAGCGTCCCTGATGATCTGGCGCACCGTGGGGATGTCGTAGGACTCCACGCGCCGGCCGATGGCGTACGTCATGAGACGCTCGGTGAAGCTCAGCAGGAACGCGTCCTGATGCTTGAGCAGGGCGGCGCGCAGTCCGGCCGGACCGCTCATCCTGGTGCCGTCGTAGAGATCGCCGACGGCGTCGACCGGCACTTCGTTGTCCTTGATGCGCCAGGCACCGGTGACGTCGAAGTTCTCGAGCGCCAGGCCGAGCGGGTCGATCACTTTGTGGCACGACTGGCAGGCCGGATTGGCGCGGTGCTGTTCCATGCGCTCGCGCACCGACAGCGTGCGGCCCCCGGCCGTGTCCCTGGTCTGGTCCAGCGTGGGCACGTTGGGCGGCGGTGGCGGCGGCGGCGAGCCGAGCAGCACTTCCATGATCCACTTGCCGCGCAGCACGGGCGAGGTGCGGTCGGCAATCGAGGTGAGCGCCAGCACACTGCCGTGGCCGAGAATGCCGCGCCGGTTGGGACTAGTGACCGCCACGCGGCGGAAGGCCTCGCCCGTGACGTTAGGAATGCCGTAGTGAATGGCGACGCGTTCGTTGACGAAGGTGTAGTCGCTGTCGAGCAGGTCGAGCACGCTGCGATCCTCGCGCACCAGGCTGTCGACGAAGAGCTCGGTCTCGCGCCGCAAGCCGGCGGCCAGCGTGTCGTCGTAGTCCGGATACTGCAGGTAGTCCGGAATCATCTTGTCCAGGTCCTGCAGGCGCAGCCACTGGGCGGCAAAGCGCGTGGCCAGGGCTTCCGACCGCGGGTCGGCCAGCATCCGGCTCACCTGCTTGCGCAGCGCCAGCGGCGTGCGGAACGACCCCGCCGCGGAGGCCTCGAGCAGTTCGGCGTCGGGCACGCTGCCCCACAGGAAGAACGACAGGCGCGACGCCACGTCGTGGTCGTTGATGCGGTAGGTCTGGCCGGCGCGCACGGTGGCCGGCACTTCCTCGAGCCGGAACACGAAGCGGGGGCTCGCCAGGATGGCCTGCAGGGCGAAGCGGATGGCCTGCTCGAAGTCGCCCTTCGTGCGGCCCTGCTGATAGAAGCCCATCAGCACGTCGAGGTCGGCCGGCGAGGTCGGACCGCGGAAGGCGCGCGCGGCGAGCCCCTTCAGGACGTCGCTGGCGCACGGCGCTTCTTCGGCGGCGGTGGTCGGCCGGCAGGTGAAGACGAGGCGGCGGCTGACGGTGTCGGACACCCCCGTCACTTCGAACGGGCCGTTCACCGTCATGTCGCGCAGGTGCGGCATCAGGGTCACGCCGAAGCTCATGCTCACGTCGGCCAGCGTGTTCTCGACCGGGATCAGGAGGTCGTTGATGGGCGCTTCGAACTTCTGCACGAACGCCGCCGACACGCGGTGCGGACCGGCTTTCACCGAGATGCGCGCCGTCTTCGGATCGAGGCTGTTCTTCGGATCCGATTCGCTCATGCGCTGGTTCAGCCGGATCAGCGCCACGCGCTCGCCGTCGATCGCGACGTCGATCTCTTCCTCGATCTCCATCACGCTGAGCGTGCTGCGGCCGTAGAGCCCGCCGAGCGGCTCGTTGTGCAGGTTGACGCCGATCACGTACTCGCCGTCGGCCGGGAAGATGTGCGTCACCGAGATGCCGCCGCGCGTGCCCATGGGCGCGCCGTCGATGTGGCGCATCTGCGACATGGTGCGGCCCACCTTGTAGGTCGCGGCGCTGGCCGAGGCATCGCGATCGCCCACCGCCAGCCGGCTGATCTGGCTGGCCGCGCGCAGGTAGCCTTCGAGCACGGTCGGTGACAGCCCCTGCACGTCGGCCACGTTGTCGAAACCGGCGCTGAGCGTGTCGGGCGGCAGGAACGCAGCGATGTCGACGTCGATGCCGAGCAGCGCCTTGACGGCGCGGGTGTACTCCGCGCGGTTGAGCCGCTGGAAGGGGCGCCAGCCGGGATTGGGATTGATGGCCGCATGTTCGTCCATGCGCGACTCGAGCGCCGTCGTGAGCGCAGCGAGGGTGGCGGCATCGGGGCGCTTCGCGCCCGCCGGCGGCATCATGCCGGCGCGCAGCTTGCGGATGATCTTCTCGACCACCTCTGGCTGTTCCTGCGCGCGCATCGCGTTCCAGTTCGCCAGCGAGAGGCCGCCGGCCTTGGCGCGATCGCTGTGGCAGCCGGCGCAGTAGGTCGACACCAGCTCGGTCTGGCTGGCTGCCGTGAACGTCGGGGGGGCGGGCACGTGCGCGGCCACTGGCTTAGGTGCCGCCGGCACGGCGCGCGCCGGTGCCTTGGCCGCCGTGGCCTTGACCGTCGCCGCGGCGGTGGCCGTCGGCCGTGCCGTGGTGGCGGTGTGCGCGGCGACCGACAGCCCGAGCACGGTGACGAGCGCCGCGCCGCCGAGCAGTGTCGAACGTGAAGTCGTCATACCCATGGCCGTGACCGCCAGTGCGCGTCGCGCGCTAACACGATACGCATTTGTGGTGATTCCTGGCGCCCAGCTTCTCGAGCAGCTCGAGCGCTTCGGCATAGGGTTGCGTGCGCTGCACCGGGCCGTTGGCCATGTCGGCCGTGGACTGCCCTTCGCGGTTCACGCGCGTCACGTCGGCGCCTTTCGACACCAGGTAGCCGATCATCGCCACGTCGCCGCGCGCCGCCGCCTGGTGCAGCGCGGTATTGCCTTCGTGGTCGGCCGCGTTCACGTCCGCGCCCACTTCCTCGACCAGGAACTTCACGGCGGCCATCATGCCGCTCGGGGCGTAGCGATGCGAGTTGGCGGCGAAGCCCTCGCCGTAGCCCACGCCCGCCGCCGCCTGCAGCGCGGTCACGCCGGGCCCGCCGACCGGCAGTGGCGGCAAGGCCGACACATCGCCGCTCTCGCGCTCGCCGGCGTCACCCACGCGGGGACGTCCAGCCGGCTTGGCGGTCGGGAGGACGGGATCGGCGCCGTACTTCAAGAGGAGCTTCATGGCGTCGATGTCCGAGGCATACGCCGCCCGCCAGAAGGCGGTGGCGCCAATCTCGTCCACGCCGGAGAGGTCGAAGTTGTAGCCCGAATACCACACCTTGAAGCGCAGCCGGGCGTTGGGGTCGGCGCCCTTGTCGAGCAGCGCCCTCATAGTGCCGAGGTAGGTAGCCTTCTGCTGCAGATAGGAGCGCGGCTGCGGATAGAGCGCCTTGGGCGCCCACTGCACGTTCACTACGCCGTAGAGCGGCGCCACGCCGTTGTCGGCGACCAGGTTCGGATTCGCGCCCTGGTCGAGCAGGTGTAGCGCGATATCGAAGTGGCCATTGGCAATCGCCAGCACGAGCGGGCTGCTCTTGTCGCCGGCACTCACCTGGTTCACGTCGGCGCCGGCGCCGAGCAGCACGTCGACCGCCTCCATCGAGCCCTGGCGCACGGCGAACAGGAGCGGGGTGAGGCCGCCCTGCCAGCCGACCAGCTCGTTGTAGCGGAACTGCCGGTCGACGCCGGCCTTGCCCACGGCGGGACCGCGCCGGCCGCCACCTCCGCCGCCCGCCTGGGCCTGGGCCGCCGCGGCCGGAGCTGCGGCCGCCGCGGGGGACGTGCCGGCATTCGGTTCCGGGGCCGCAGCACCCGCGGCGGGTGTGGTCGGCGCGGGCGGGGTCTGCTGACGGAAGAACTCTTCTTCGGGCGACTTGAGCACGGCGACGTTGACGACCTTGGTCGTGGCCTTCACATTGGCGCCCGCCGCCACCAGCACCCTCATCACCTCGACGCGCGAGAACGCCGCCGCAAACATCAGCGGCGTTTGCTGCATCGCCGACTCCTTGGCCTCGAGGTCGGAGCCCGCGGCCAGCAGGGCCTGGACGGCCTCGGCGTTGCCCGACGCGGCTGCCAGCATCAGGGGCGTGGTGCCGGTGGAGGTGGCCGCCTTCGCGTCGGCGCCGGCCTTGAGCAGCACCTGCACCACTGGCGCGTTGCCGTTGCGCGCCGCCACCACGAGCGGCGTGTTGCTGCCGAGACGCGTCGTGGCCTTCACGTTGGCGCCAGCGTAGACCAGCATCTGCGCCAGTTCGGCGTCGTTCTTCATGGCCGCCCAATGCAGCCCGGTCATGCCGTCACCTTGCGCGGCGTTCACATCGCCGCCCTGCTGCAGCAGCGCCTTCACGGTCGCCCGGTCGCCCTGCATGGCGGCATCGGCCACCGGCGCCTGCGCTTGCGCCGCCACCATCGCCGAGGCGAGCACGCCGGCGACGAGGCCGGCCGCCATTCCACGCAGGTTCCACCCACCGTACATCCGAAGTCGCATCGCAGGTCTCCTACAGAGCCGCCGTCTGGTCGGGCGCGGCGTTCAGGTCCATCACACCCGTGCTGTCGCCGAACGTCGTGGTGTCGGTGAGGCCGAGCAGGTGCATGGCGCTCAGCAGCGGATTGGCCATCGGCGTGCCGTCGGCCGCCTTGATGTGCAGGCCGCCCTTGAGCTGACCGCCGGCGTGGCCGGCGAAGATCAGCGGGCAGCGCTTGTGGTTGTGCACGTTCGAGTTGCCCATCGGCGACCCGTAGATGACCAGCGTGTTGTCGAGCAGGCTGCGCTCGCCGTCGGGCGTGTTCTTCAGCTTGTTCAGGAAGTACGGCAGCTGCGCCACGTGGTAGGTGTTGATCTTCTGGAAGTCGCGGATGCGATCTTCGCGGTCCTGGTGATGCGAGGCCGGGTGGAAGCCGGAGGTGACGCCGCTCTCGGGATACGCGCGGCTCGAGCCGTCGCGGCCCAGCTTGAACGAGAACACCCGCGTGATGTCGCTGGCAAAGGCCACCGCCTGCAGGTCGAACATGAGGCGCACGTGCTCGGCAAACGCGTCGGGCACGCCCACCGGCGCGCCGGGCAGCTCGCGCGGGTCGCCGCTCGAATTCGACGCCTCGACCTTCTGGATACGCCGCTCGATTTCGCGCACGTCGTCGAGGTACTCACCCAGGCGCGCGCGGTCGGCCGGACCCAGGTCGCCGCGCAGCCTGGCCACTTCGGCGGTGATGAAGTCGAGAATGCTCTTGTCGCGCTTGCGCCGCGCCGCGCGCTCGGCCGGAGTGCTGCCCACGCCGAACAACTGGTCGAAGGCCGCGCGCGGATCGCGAATCATCGGCAGCGGTTCCTTGGGCGATGCCCAGCTCACCGTGTCGGTGTAGACGCACGAGTAGCCGTAGGCGCAGCCGCCGGCCTGGTCGATGCTCTCGATGCACAACTGCATCGACGGGATGGGCGTGTCGTTGCCGATCTTCTGCGCGTAGAACTGATCGAGTGACGTGCCGGCCACCACGTCCGAGCCCTGCGTCTGCTTCGGGTGGCTCTGGGTGAGGAACACCGCGCTCGAGCGGAAGTGGTCGCCGCCGATTTCCGGCAGCTCGAACGCCTCGGCGTTGCGCACGTCGGTGTTGCTCACGATGGTGAGGTGGTCGCGCAGCGACTCGAGCGGCGCCAGGCTGCTCGGCGACAGATCGAACGCGCGGCCGGTCGAAGCCGGCGCCCACATGTGCTTCTGGATGCCGATGGCGGTGCTGCCGGCCGAGCCGTGCACCATCTCGATCGCCGCCAGGCGCACCTTGTTGGCGGCGGTCTGCGCCAGCGCCGTGCGCGCCGGCACCATCGCCTCGAGGAACGGCAGCGCGACGGTGACACCGAGACCCTTCAGCGCGGTGCGGCGTGAGAGGTGCTTTTGCGTGATGAACATGACTGGTTCGCCCGTTGTCTTTCTATCTGTCTGCCGTCGAGCCTTCCGTGCCTTCAACGCGACTCATGCGGAACGCCGAGGAGTTCACGACCCCGAGGATGAACGCCGACATCTTGTAGTCGTGCTTGCTGGCGTCGCGAGTCACGCGCCGCACGGTGGGCATGTCGTAAGGCTGCAGGCGCCGGCCGAGCGCGTAGGTCATGAGCCGCTCGGTGAAACTCAGCAGGAACGCGTCCTGGTGCTTGAGCAGCGCGTCGCGCAGGCCGGCGGGACCGCTCATCTGGGTGCCGTCGTACAACTCGCCGACGGCGTCGACTGGCACTTCGTTGTCCTTGATGCGCCACTTGCCCGTGACGTCGAAGTTCTCGAGCGCCAGGCCGAGCGGGTCGATCACCTTGTGGCACGACATGCACGCGGGGTTGGCGCGGTGCTGCTCCATGCGCTCGCGCACCGACAGGAGCTTCCCGCCCAGCGCACCACCGGTCTCTTCGAGCGCGGGCACGTTCGGGGGCGGGGCTGGCGGCGGCGAGCCGAGCAGCACTTCCATCACCCACTTGCCGCGCTGTACGGGGGAGGTGCGGTCGGCCACCGACGTGAGCAGCAGCACGCTGCCCTTGCCGAGGATGCCGCGGCGCTCGTCAGGCACCTGCACGCGGCGGAACTCGGCGCCCATCACGTTGGGGATGCCGTAGTGGCGGGCCAGCCGCTCGTTCACGAACGAGTAGTCGGCGCGCAGCAGGTCGAGCGCGCTGCGGTCTTCGCGCACCAGGCTGTCGAAGAAGAGCTCGGTCTCGCGCACCAGGTTGGCGGCGAGGGTGTAATCCCAGTGGGGGAAGAGCAGCGCGTCGGGGCGGATCTTCTCGACGTCCTGCAGGCGCAGCCACTGCCCCGCAAAGCGCGTCGCGAGCGACTCGGAGCGCGGGTCGGCGAGCATCCGCCGCACCTGCGTGTCAACGGCCGCGGCGCTGCGCAGGCCGCCGGTCGTGGCCGCCTTGACGAGCACGGGATCGGGACCGGCGCCCCACAGGAAGAACGAAAGTCGCGACGCCAGGTCGAGGTCGGCCACCTGGAAGGTCTGGCCGACGCGCGCGCTGGCGGGCGGCTGCTCGAGCCGGAACACGAAGCGCGGGCTGGCCAGCAGCGCCTCGAGCGCGGCCTGGATGCCGGCTTCGAAGTCGGCGCCGGTGCGGCCCTGCTCGTAGAACCCGAGCAGGGTCTGCACGTCGCTGGCCGACGCGGGCTCGCGGTAGGCCTCGGAGGCCAGACGCTTCAGGATCTCGGTGGCGCAGGGCGCTTCTTCGGGCTGCGTGGTCGGCCGGCACGAGAAGACGCGGCGGCGGCTCACGGTGTCCGACACGCCGGTGACGCTGAACGGCCCGCTGATGCTGAAGTCGCGCACGTGCGGCAGTGTGGTGATGCCGAAGCCGCTGCCGATCTGCGAATCGGCCAGGGTGTAGTCCTGCGGCGCCAGGAGGTCGTCGACCGGCGCTTCGAACTGGCGCAGGAAGGCCGCCGACACGCGCTGCGGGCCGGCCTTCACGTGCACCTTCGGGGATTGCAGGTTCATCCCGTTCGCATCCTGCTCGCTCATGCGCGGGTTGATGTCGAGCACGGCGACGCGCTGGCCGTTGATCGAGAGCTCGATTTTCTCGCCGCGCACGATGCTGCCATAGAGCTCCCCGGTGGGAATCGAATGCAGCATCACGCGGAAGCTGTATTCGCCGTCGGCCGGGAAGACGTGCACGAGTGACACCCCGCCGCGCGTGCCCACCGGCGCGCCGTCGATGTGCGCCATCTGCGACTGCGTGCGCGGCACCTTGTAGGTGGCTTCAGTCGGCGTCGAGTTGGGATCGCCGAGCGCGAGCGTGCTGATGCGGCCGGCGGCGCGCAGATAGCCTTCCATCAGCGCGGGCGAGAAGCCCTGCGCGTCGGCCACGTTGTCGAAGCCGTTGCTGAGCGTGTCGGGCGGCAGGAACGACGACACGTCGAGGTCGAGGCCCAGCAGGGTCTTGACGGCCGTGGCGTACTCGGCGCGATTCAGGCGCTGAAACGGCCGCCAGCCCGGATTCGGGTTCACCGACGCCAGCTCGTCCATCCGCGATTCGAGGGCGGCCGTGAGCGATTCGATCGCGGCCGCATCGGGACGCTTCGACCCTGCCGGCGGCATCATGCCGGCGCGCAGCTTGCGGATCATCTTCTCGGTGACCTCGGGCTGCTCCTGCGCCTTCATGGCGTTGAAATTCGCGAGTGAGAGGCCGCCGGCCTTGCCGCGTTCGCTGTGGCAAGTGGCGCAGTAGGTGGTGACGAGTTCGGTCTGCAGCGCGGCGGTGAGGCCGCTCGGCGCAACGCCGTGCGACGGCGCGGCGACGGGCGCAGCGCGACGAGGCGAGGAGGAGGAAGCGGGGGCGGAGGCAGCCGCGCGAGCGACCGGCAGCGCGGGGGTCGTCGCGCGCTGCTCGCCGTGCACGAGCGCGACCAAACCAGCGCCGAGCAGGGTGGTGGCCAGGACGAACGCGAATTGCCTCATGACTGCCCTCCCTCGCATGACGCTAAGTGTCTGATTCCACACACCAACACAGGCTCAGTATACGGCTGAATCAGGCACGTGCAGGCACCCCCTGACGCACTTTGTAGTCTTGCCCTGTCTCCCTTTGTCTCGGGGTCTGGCACGGAGACAACTGGACGTGTGGCGTATCCTGCCATCGTCGCAGAACGTCCTAATTCGCGAGGTCCAACGACGATGCAATTTTCGAAACTGTTCGGCACTGGCGATCCCGATCTGGCGCACTTTCCGAACCCCGCCGTGGACGTCGCTCCCGCGGCCGCAACGCCGGCCGTGGCGGTGCTCGCCGGCGGGTGCTTCTGGTGCACCGAGGCAGTGTTCCTGCCGCTCGACGGCGTGCAGTCGGTCGTCTCCGGATACATCGGCGGCGCGCCAGACACCGCCAACTATCAGGCCGTGTGCAGCGGCACGACCGGCCATGCCGAGGCCATCCAGATCACGTTCGCCCCCGCCGCCATCAGCTTCGGGCAACTGCTGAAGGTGTTCTTCGCGGTGGCCCACGACCCGACCCAGCTGAACCGTCAGGGCGGCGACCGTGGCACCCAGTACCGCTCGGCCATCTTCCCGGCCGACGCCGAACAGCGGACCGTGGCCGAGGCCTACATCGGCCAGTTGAACGCCGCCGGCGCCTATCCCTCGCCGGTCGTCACCACGGTGGAGGACGCCCGCCCATTCTTCCCCGCCGAGACGTATCACCAGAACTTCGCGGCGCGCAATCCCGCGCAGCCCTACGTGGCCGCAGTGGCTCTGCCCAAAGTGGACAAGCTGGAGCGCTATTTCGGCGACAAGTTGAAGCGTAGCTAGCCGCGCCTCCGGCCCAGACCGGACCGGCCAGTCCAGGCCCAGACGCCGCTCGATCCCGCTCGAACGCGGCGAGGATCGCCGGCAGGTCGGCCACGGGGCGGTCGCCGATCTCGACGATCCGGTCGCCCACCTTCACGCCCGTCAGCTCGGCGTCGGAGCCGGCCGCGAATACGGGCCGCGCTCGCTGGCCCACCACCTCGTGTCGTGGCCGCCGGCTGTCTACGGGCGAAAGGTCAGCGAGGCGCGCGCGGCGAATCGGACGTATTCTGACCGGGCCGGCGCAGCGCGCCAAGCCTCTTTCCCTCTCCCGCCCGTGACCCCATCCTCCCGCGTCCGCCCCCTGCTTGCGACCCTGGGCCTGCTCGTCGGCGCATGGGCCGGCGCGGTGTGGCTCACCGGCGGCGTGGCGTTCACCGTGGCCGGACTGCGCGTGTCGTCGCGCAGCACCGTGCGTCCGGCGGTGCTCGCGGCGGTGCTCGCGGCCAGCGCACTGTGGGGCTGGTCGACGGACCATCGCCGCCGTTATCTGGCCGCCGTGCGGCAGCGCGGCGATCGGCTGGCGCCGTGGGCCGCGGCGCTCGTCGCCCTGGCGCTCGCGCTGACCTCTGCCGCGTTCGGTGGACACGTGGCCGGGGCGTCCGATGCGAGCGGCTATGTCAGCCAGTCGCGTCTCTGGGCGGCGGGCCGCGTGCGCGTGCCCGCACCGGCCCTGACCGCCGACCGGTGGCCCGATCGCGGATGGCTCGTGGCGCCGCTCGGCTACGCGCCCTCGCATGTCGAGGGGGAACTCGGCCCGACGTACGCGCCGGGACTGCCGTGGTTGATGGCGGTCGGCGCCGCCGTGGCCGGCGAGGCCGGGCGCTATCTGTGGACGCCGCTCTTCGCCGGACTGCTCGCGTGGGGCACGTTCCTGCTCGCGCAGCGGGCCGCTCCGCCGCTCGTGGCGTTCGCCGCGGCGGCGCTCGTCGCCACGAGTCCACCGGTGCTCTTTGCCGCGATGCAGACGATGAGCGATGTGCCCGCGGCGGCGCTGTGGCTCGGCGCGCTGCTGCTGCTGGGTTCGCCGCGCGCCAGCGCGCCGCTGCTCTCGGGCACGCTCGCCGCACTGGCGCTCGTGGTGCGGCCCAATCTGGTGCTTGTGGCAGGCGTGATGTGGCTGACCGGCCCCGTCGCCGGGCCGGCCGGCTCGACGCGCGCGCGTGGGCAACGGGCGGTGCTGTGGGCGGCGCCAGTCGCGATTGGGGCGGGCGCCATCGCCGTCGTCAACAGCATGCTGTGGGGGTCGCCGGCCGCCTCGGGCTACGGTGCCAACGCCGACCTGTTCCAAGCGGCGCACGTGCCGCACAATCTGGCGAACCTGTGGCGCTGGACGGTTCAGACACACGGCTACTGGTGTGTGCTGGCACTGCTCGCGCTCCCCTGGACGCTTGGGACGCAGGATCGGCGCCGTGCCTGGCCCGCCGCCGCACTCGTGGCCACCGTGGCCCTCAGCTATCTCGTGTATGCCGTGTTCGTGGAGTGGTGGTATCTCCGCTTCTATCTGCCGGCGTGGCCGGTGCTGGCCGCAACGGCCGCAACGGCCGCCTGGCGGCTGCTAGCCCGATGGACGCCGGACGGCGCCGCACTCATCGTTGTCGCGGTCGCGCTGGCCCACGGCATCACCGGTGTGAGAGACGCGGCCGCGGTCGGGGCCTTCGAGCTGTGGACGTCGGAGCAGCGGTATGCCGCGGTGGCTGAATTCGTGCGCGATGCCGCGCCCGCGAACGCCGTCGTGCTGACCGTGCAGCATAGCGGCGCCGTGGCCTACTACGCTAGGCGCACCATCGGCCGCTGGGACGTACTGCCCGCTGACGCGCTCGACGCGTTCTGCGTACGACTCGCCGCGGCTGGCCGCGACACCTGGCTGGTCGTGGACGACTGGGAGGAGCCGCCGTTCCGGCAGCGGTTCGCCGGCGCAGTGCGCGGACGGCTCGACTGGGCGCCCGTGGGCGAAGCGCGCGTGGGTCCAACGCGCGTGCGGGTCTACGACCTCACCACGCCGACCCGTGCCGTGGGTCCGGCGCTCATTCCCGTGACGACGTCGCTGTCGTGGCCGTGGACGCGCATTCACGCCCCCGGCACGGCGAAGTAAGATCGCGCCTGTGACGCGCGCTCGTTCCACGCTCATCGCCCTGCTCGCCTGTGTCACCGTGGCGGTGGCCGGGTGGGCCTCGCGCGCGGCGCTCGACGAAGTCGTCGCCGGAGGCTCGCGGCAGCGCATTGCCCTCGTGCCGTCGTGGCAGCCGCTCGTGGCGTTCCTGGCACTGGCGGCGCTCGGCGCCCTGGGCTTGGCGGTGCTCGTGTCGCGCCTGCGCCGTCGTGACGGCGGCGTCGCGCGCGTGGGCACGCTGGTCTTGCCGGTGTTCGGCCTGCTGACGTTGGTGGTGCCGTACCTGCCGGTGGCACCCGATTGGTGGCCGGCCCTGCAGCTGCTGGCCGGACCGGGCCTGTGGATCGTGTGGGCGCTCGTCGCCGCGCAGATGGCGTGGGTGCTGTGGCCGTCGATCGCGCCCCGCCTCACGTGGTTCACGGGCCGGAGCCTGCGCGCGCATACCGCGGCGATCTGGATCGTGGCGGCCGGCGCCGCCACGGTGGGCGCGGCGCGCCTCACGCATACCTCGCTCTTTCCGTCCGGCGACGAGCCGCACTACCTCGTGCTGGCGCAGAGCCTGTGGCGCGACGGCGATCTGCAGATCGAGAACAACCACACGCGCGGCGACTACCGCGAGTACTACGCGCGCGACCTCGAGCCGCACTTCCTCACGCGCGGCAGCGACGGCGAGATCTACTCGGTGCATCCCGTGGGCATGCCCGTGCTGATCACGCCCGTGGTCGCCGCGGGCGGCTACACCCTGGTCGTGGCCTTCTTCATTGCCATGGCGGCCACGGCGGCCACCGTGACCTGGCGCTGGACCGTGGCGACCACCGGCGCGCCTGGCGCGGCCACGCTCGCCTGGGCTGCGATCGTGTTCTCGGCCCCTTTCCTGATCAACGCCGTCACGATCTATCCGGAGGTGCCGGCAGCACTCGTCGCGGCAGGAGCGGTCACGATGGCGTTGCGCCCCACGCCCGACCGCCGGCCCTGGCACGACGTGGCGGTGAGCACGCTGGCGGCGCTGCTGCCATGGCTCAGCACCAAATACGCGCCGATGTCGGCGGCGATTGTCGCCGTGGCCTGGGCGCGCGTGTGGTGGCCGATGCACGCGAGCGAACGGCCCGACCGCACCCTGGCGTCACTGGTGCGGCTGGGCGGTCCCTACAGCGCCATCCTCGCGGGCTGGTTCGCCTTCTTCTACGCCTACTGGGGCACGCTCCTGCCGAGCGCGCCCTACGGCAGCATGGTGCAGACGAAGCTGGCCAACACCATCTTCGGCGTGCCAGGGCTCCTCTTCGACCAGGAGTACGGGCTCCTGGCCTACGCCCCCGCCTACGTGCTGGCGGGGTTTGGCCTGTGGACCATGACGCGACGCGCCGGCGCGCTGCGCCGCCTGGCCCTGGAAGTGGCACTCGTCGTGGCCGCGCTCACGTTCACCGTGGGCGCGTTCCGCATCTGGTGGGGCGGATCGGCGGCGCCGGGACGGCCGATGACGTCGGGCCTGCTGCTCTTGATGCTGCCCATGGCCGTGCAGATTGGATCGGCGGCCACCGCACCGGCGCGCCGCGCCGCGCAACACGGACTGATCTGGCTGGGAGCGGCACTCTGCGGCGTGTTGATCTTCGCGCAGGACGGCCTGCTCGTGGCCAATGGACGCGACGGCACGTCGTCGCTGCTCGAATGGCTCTCGCCCCGCTGGCCCATCTGGCGCCTGGCGCCCACCTTCATCGCCCATGAAGCCCCACGCGCGCTCGCCGACGTGGCCGTGTGGCTGAGCGCCGTGGCCCTGGGCTCGTGGGCCTTGGGCCGCCTGCGCCCGACCTCGCGCGGCGCGGCGTCGCTCGCCGCCCTGGCCGGCACCGCCGTTGTGATCCTGGCCGGGGCAGTGGGCATGCGCGCACTGCCGGCCTCGCCGACCCCGCTGCCCGACGTCGATCTCACGGCCCGGCCGCGGCTGGCGCTGCTCGACTCGTTCGACCGGGTGAGCCGTCCGCTCGCGGTGCGCTATGCGCCGTTCCGGTTGACCGGCGCCACCGACGTGGAAGACAGCCTGGCGGTCGCTGTCGCGGCCGGCCAACGCACCGACCCGCAAGCCGTGCGCGTGCTGCACAACGGCCGCTTCTCGCTGCCGGCGGGCCGCTACCGCGCGATCGCCCAATGGGCGTCGCGCTTCTCGCTGCCGGCGCGCGCCGGGGCGACGATGGGCCTGCAGGTGGGCCGCATCGGCGACCCGCTCCGCTCGTGGCCGGTCATACCCACGCCCGGCGGTACGTGGCAGCAGGAGTTCGCGCTGCCCGTCGACGTCGGCTTCGTCGCCTTCCGTGGATCCACGGAGCTCGAGCGATCGATCGCCAGCCTGCGCATCGAGGCCCTCGACGTGGTCGATGCCGGCGAGCGTACTGCCACGCCGCAGGTGCTGGCGGCGGCGGCCTATGGCCCGCTCGTGGTGCTGTTCCACGACGGCGCGCTCTATCCGGAACCCGGCGGCTTCTGGACCACGGGCGAGCGCCTGGCGCGCATGACCGTGTCGTGCGACGGCGGCTGCGCCCGCGGGGTCGTGCTGCGCGTGCACAGCGGAGCGCGCCCGAATCACCTGCGCCTGACCTCGCACGGCTGGAGCCAGGACGTGGACCTGGTCGGGAATCAGCCGGTCGACGTCACCGTGCCACCCCCATCGACTGGCCAAGTCATCGAGTTCGCTGCAACCACGAGCACCGGGTTCGTGCCCTCAGACGTGGACCCGGCCATCCGCGACCGCCGCTATCTGGGAGCGTGGATCGAACCCAGGATGCCCGCCGAGGAGCCCCGTTGATGTCGATTGCCGATCTTCGCAGAGACTACCGCGCCCGCGCCCTGTCGGAAGGCGACGCGCATCCCGACCCGATCGTGCAGTTCCGCCAGTGGCTCGACGAGGCCGTGCAGGTCGAGCTGCTCGATGCCACCGCCATGACGCTGGCCACCGCCTCGCCCGAGGGCCTGCCCGGCGCGCGCATCGTGCTGCTCAAGGACGTGGGCGCCGATGGCTTCGTGTTCTTCACCAACTACGAGAGCGCCAAGGCGGCACACCTCGAGGCCAACCCGCGCGCGTGCCTGGTGTTCTTCTGGGCCGCGCTCGAACGGCAGGTGCGCGTCACGGGCACGGTGGCACGCGTGGACGGCGCGCACAGCGACGCCTACTTCGCCTCGCGCCCGATCGACAGCCAGGTCGGCGCCTGGGCCTCGCCCCAGAGCCGGGCGATTTCGGGTCGCGAGGTGCTCGAACGCGCAATGGCGGAGGCCACCGCGCGCTTCGCCGGCCGCGTCGTGCCGCGCCCGGCGCACTGGGGCGGCTATGCCGTGACGCCCGACGCGATCGAGTTCTGGCAGGGCCGTCCCAACCGCCTGCACGACCGCCTGCGCTACCGCCGCGCCGGCGCGACGTGGTCGATCGATCGCCTCGCCCCGTAGTTGTCATGACGGTGTAACGGGGCCTGTCACCGTTACTACCAGCGCACGACACCGTCGCCGACGCGCACGGCCGCGCCGCCGACGTGCACGCGGGTGATCGCATCGGGACCCGTCGCATCGACGCGCGCGAACAGCCGGCTCGGGCGGCCCATCTTCACGCCCTGGACGCTCACGATGTCCCGGCGCGACGCCATCGGCACGACACCGTGGCGTAGCAGATACGCCGCGAGCGGCCCGGTGGCCCCGCCCGTGGCCGGGTCCTCGACGACGCCTGCCTCGGGCGCGAACATGCGCGCATAGACCGTGGCGCCGTCGTCGCCCGGCTCCGCGCTGAACACGAACAGCCCGATGTGCGCGCTGCCGAACGCGCTCGGCAGCGCGCGCACGGCGCGATCGTCGGGAACGCACGCATCCACTGCCGCGCGGGTCGCCAGCGGGACGTAGAAGAACGCCGCCCCGCACGAACCCTCGACGACCTGCAGATGTGTCGCGTGCCATGCCGCCCGGTCCGCCCGCAGCGCGTCGACCACCGCCTCGCCGGGCACGGGCGCCGCCCTGAATTCCGGCGTGCCCTGATCCATCCACGCCCGCGCCAGCCCGTCGTCCCGCCACTCGAGCGCCACCGGCGTGGGCCCGACGTTCAGCTCGAACACCCAGCGCGCGCGTCCCGCCGCGATGACGCCGCTATCGACGAGGGCGAACGTCGTGCCGATGGTGGGATGACCGGCCATCGGCATCTCGCGCCCGGGCGTGAAAATACGCAGGCGCGCGTCGGTGCCTGGCGTCTCGGCCGGGAGCACGAACGTGCTCTCTGCGAAGTTCATTTCGTTGGCGAGCACCTGCATCTCGGCCGTGGACAGGCCGCGGGCGTCGGGGAAGACGGCCAGTTGATTGCCTTCGAAGGGACGCGACGTGAAGACGTCGTAGTGCACGTAGGCGGCTGCGGGCATCGCGGGATTCTACCAAGGCGGCGACCGCGCAGCCGTGCACTACAATCGCCCCGCATGCTCCACCGCCTTCCGTCCGCACGGTGGCTCATGGCCCTTGGCGCCGCTGCGTGGTTGCCTGCCGCCAGCGCGACGTCGACCGGGGCGCAAACGCTCACCATCGTGGCCCCGGCCGCACCGGGCGGCGGTTGGGATCAAACCGCACGGGCCATGCAGCGCGCCCTGCACGACCTCGATCCACACGCGGCGGTGCAGGTCGAGAACGTGCCCGGCGCCGCAGGCACGGTGGGCCTGGCCCGCTTCGTCAGCGCCGAGCGCGGGCGTCCCGACGCGCTGCTGGTCATCGGCCTGGTCATGGTCAGTGGCATCGCCATGAACGGATCGGCCGTGTCGCTCGCCGACGTCACGCCGATTGCGCGGCTCACCGGCGAACACGAAGTGATCGTCGTGCCGGCGGATTCCCCGCACCGCACCTTGCAGGATCTCGTCGCCACGTTGCGGCGCGCGCCCCAGAGCGTGTCGTGGGGCGGCGGATCGGCCGGCGGCACCGACGACCTGCTGGCGCGCCTGCTGGCCGAAGCCGTGGGCGTGCCGCCCGCCGCCGTGAACTACGTGGCGTTTTCGGGCGGCGGTGAAGCGCTGGCCGCGGTGCTCGGCGGACAGGTGACGGCCGGCGTGAGTGGCTACGGCGAGTTCGCACAGTCGATCGCCACCGGCCAGCTGCGCGCACTCGCCACCTCGGCGCCGGCCCGCGAGCCCGGCCTCGACGCGCCGACGCTGCGTGAAGCCGGCGTGCCGCTCGACCTGGCCAACTGGCGCGGCGTGGTGGCCCCGCCCGGCATCAGCGCGGCGGAACAGAACGCCCTCACCGCGCGGGTGCGGGCCATGGTCGCCAGCCACGCCTGGAAGGAAACGCTGCGCCGCACCGGCTGGAGCGACCTCTATAGCGACGGTCCGGCTTTCCGGCAGTTCCTGCTCGCCGAACAATCACGCGTGATGGCGGTGATCGCGCGGCTCCAGGCCGGGCGGGCCGCGACCCCCAGTGGCGTCACCCCGACCTCGGGCACCGCGCCCGCCGTGGCCGTGACGCTGGCGGCCGGTCTCGCCGCGCTGCTCGTCTGGCAGCGGCGTGGGCCCGGACGCGTGACGCCCGCGCCGTCGACCCCGCTCTCGCGCTCGCCTGGGGGATCCAGTCGGGTTGCGGCGATTGCCGCGGCGTGTCTGGCGCAGGCCGTGCTGATGCCGCTCGTGGGCTTCGTACCTGCGGCCGCGACCGTGTTCACGACCGGCGCCTACGCGCTGGGCAGCACCCGGCTGCGGCGCGACGCCGTCATCGGCGTGGCCGTGGCCGGAGCCCTGGCACTGCTCTTCGGCGCGGGCCTCCACGTGCCGCTGCCCATGGGCGCGTGGCTGCCGTGAACGCGTTCGCCGCCCTGGCCGAGGGCTTCCAGCTCGCACTCGCGCCCGCCAATCTGGGCTGGGGGCTGCTCGGCGTCACGCTCGGCACGGCTGTGGGCGTGCTACCCGGCATCGGCCCCGCCCTCACGGTGGCGCTGCTGCTGCCGGCCACCTACGGCCTCGACCCGACCGCCGCGTTCATCATGTTCGCCGGCATCTACTACGGCGGGATGTACGGCGGCTCGACCACCTCAATTCTGCTGAACACGCCGGGCGAGAGCGCCACGATCGTGACCGCCCTCGAGGGCCACCAGATGGCCAAGCGTGGCCGGGCCGGGGCGGCCCTTGCCACGGCGGCCATCGGCAGCTTCGTGGCCGGCACGCTCGGCACGATTGCCCTCACGGTGAGCGCGCCGGCGATGGCGCGCGTGGCCATCGCCTTCGGGCCGGCCGACTACTTCGCGCTCATCGTGCTGGCGTTCGTGGCCACGGCGTCGCTGCTCGGCTCATCGCGGACCGCTGGCCTGCTCAGTCTTGCCGTGGGCGTGGTGCTGGGGCTCATCGGCATCGATCGCCTGAGCGGCGACGCGCGGCTCACCTTCGGCATGCCGTATCTGCTCGACGGCCTCGACCCCACGATTGTCGCCATCGGTCTGTTCGCCGTGGGCGAAACGCTGACGCTTGCGGCAGCCCCACCCGGCGCTTCCCACGTGTTGCCGCTCGAACGCACGCGCTGGATGAGCAAGAGCGACTGGGCGCGTTCGTGGAAGCCGTGGCTGCGCGGCACGCTCATCGGCTTCCCCCTCGGCGCGCTGCCGGCCGGCGGCGCGGAGTTGCCTACGCTCCTGTCGTATGCGGTCGAGAAGCGACTCACGAAGCACCCGGAAGAATTCGGCCACGGCGCCATCGAAGGCGTGGCCGGGCCCGAAGCCGCCAACAACGCCTCGGCCGCCGGCACGCTGGTGCCGCTGCTCACGCTCGGCCTGCCCGCGTCGGCGACCGCCGCCGTGCTGCTCGCGGCGTTCCAGCAGTTCGGCCTTCAGGCGGGGCCGCTGCTCTTCCAGAACGAGCCGCAGTTCGTGTGGACGCTGCTCGCCAGCCTTTATGTGGGCAACGTGCTCCTGCTGCTGCTCAACCTGCCGCTCGTGCGGCTCTGGGTGCTGCTGCTGCGCATTCCGGCGCCGCAGCTCTACGCCGGCATTCTGGTCGTGGCCACCGTGGGCGCGTGGAGCGTGCACCGCTCGGCCGGCGATGTCGTAGCGCTCACCGCCATCGGCCTCATCGGCTACGCCCTGCGCCGCGCGGATTGCCCATTGGCGCCGGTGATGATCGGCGTGATGCTCGGGCCCGCCGCCGACATGCACCTGCGGCGCGCATTGGCCGTAGCCGACGGCGATTGGTCAGTGCTCCTGCGGCGGCCGCTGGCGGGAGGCCTGCTGCTCACCGCGGCACTCGTGGTGGCGGGACCGACCCTGTGGACGCGCCTGCGCCGGGACCGTTGGGACGCGCCCCGCGTCCAATAGCCAGCGTTACACTTACCCCCAGAGCCGCGACCGCACGCCGCGGCGCCTCCAGTCCACGAGTTCTGCATGTCCACTGCGTCTGCCCCACTCATCGTCGCGCTCACCGGCGCCACTGGCATCGTCTACGGCGTGCGCGTGCTCGAACGGCTGCGCGAGGCGGGCGTGAGCGCGCATCTCGTCATGAGCAAGTGGGCGATCCAGACGATGCTGCAGGAAACCGACTACACGGTGGAAGGCGTAAAGCGCCTGGCCACCGAGGTGCACAGCCCTGACGACTTCGGCGCGTCGATCTCGAGCGGGTCGTTCGTGACCCGGGGCATGGTGGTGGCGCCGTGCAGCATGCGCACGCTGGCGGCGGTCTCGACCGGCAGCGGCACCACCCTCATCCATCGTGCCGCCGACGTGGTGCTGAAGGAACGCCGCAAGCTGGTGCTCGTGCCGCGCGAAGCGCCCCTCAGCGACATCCATCTGGAGCACATGCTCCGGTTGTCGCGCATGGGCGCCGTGATCTTCCCGCCCGTGCCCGCGTTCTACCAACGCCCGGTGACGGTGGACGACATCGTGAATCAGACCGTGATGCGCGTGCTCGACCAGTTCGGCGTGCATCTCGACGGCGCCGAACGCTGGACTGGCCGCCACGCCCCCTCCTCTCCGACCGCCACGTCGGTGGTCACCCCGGCCCGCGACTGACCGGCCGCTCCACGTGGGGCACGGTGGTTTACACTCGGCGGATGGTCATTCGCCTCGCGTCCGCTACTGCCCTGCTCGTGGCCCTTGCCGCCTGTTCGTCGAAGCCCGAGGTGCCCGCTTCCGTGACGACCGCGCCAGCGGCCACCACCGCGCCATCAGGACGCAAGTACCTGCTCGAGCGCGTCGACGACGCTTCGGTCGTGCAACTCTACGCCGACGGCTTCACGCAGTTGCCCCTCAACGAGAAGCAACTCGTCTACCACCTCACGCAGGCGGCCATTGCCGGACGCGACATCTACTGGGACCAGCGCTACGTGCACGGCCTGGCGATGCGCGGCGTGCTCGAGCAGATCCTCACGCACAGCGCCGGCATCGACGCGGCCACGCTCACCGGGATCACGCGCTACACCAAGCTCGTCTGGATCAACTCGGGCCCCTACAACAACCTCACGGCCCGCAAGTTCGTGCTCACCGTTACACCCGAGGCGTTTGCCGCCGCGGCCGCGCAGGCGGCGAAGAACGGCGCCGTGTTCGCTACGAATTCGGGTGAATCCCTCGACGCGATGCTGACGCGCATGCGGCCGCTGTTCTTCGACCCGAAGGTCGATCCGATGGTGACGCAGAAGACTCCGGACGCCGGCCAGGACGTGCTGCAGGCCAGCTCGAACAACCTCTACTCGGGCGTGTCCACGGCGGATCTGGAGGGCTTCACCGAGAAGCACGGACTCAACTCGCGGCTGGTGAAGCAGAACGGGACGCTGGTCGAAGAGGTCTACAAGGTGGGCGGCCGCTACGACGCGCCAATCCGCGCCATCATCGGCCACCTCGAAGCCGCGCAGCCCTTCGCCACGCCCACCATGCGTGAGGCGCTCGTGAAGCTGGTGCAGTGGTATCGCACGGGCGACGACGCCGACCGCAAGGCCTACGACATCGCGTGGGTGAACGACAAGAACTCGCCGGTCGACACGATCAACGGCTTCGTCGAGGTCTACCTCGACGCGCGCGGCGTGAAGGGCTCGTGGGAGGCGCTGGTCTACTACGTGAACCGACAGAAGACGGTGGACATCGAGAAGCTGGCCACGAACGCCCAGTGGTTCGAGGACCGCATGCCGTGGGCGCCCGAGTTCCGCAAGGCCGGCGTGAAGGGCATCACCGCCACGGCGATTGACGTGGTGATTGAAACCGGCGACTCCGGCCCGATCACGCCGGTGGGCATCAATCTACCCAACGACCAGAGGGTGCGCGAGGAGCACGGCAGCAAGTCGGTATCGCTGTCGAACGTGACCGAGGCCTACGACAAGTCGACGGTGCCGGCCCTGCGCCAGGAATTCGCGTGGGCGCCCGAGGAAGTGACGCGCGCCAATAAATGGAGCGCGTTTGCCGGTGAGTTGCACACCAACATGCACGAGGTGATCGGCCACGCCTCGGGCAAGGTGTCCGACAAGGTGGGCGGCAATCCGGCCACGGTGCTCAAGGAGCACTACTCGGCGCTCGAAGAAGGGCGCGCCGATCTCGTCGGCCTCTATTTCCTGGCCGACCCGAAACTGGCCGAGCTCGGCATCTTCAAGGCCGAGGATCAGGCCGAGATCGTGCAGGCCGAGTACGAGAGCTACACCAAGAACGCGCTGCTGCAACTGCGCCGGGTGCGTCAGGGCACCCAGATCGAAGAAGACCACATGCGCAACCGCCAGATGATCGTGCGGTGGCTGATGGCCAACACCAAGGCCATCGACGTGCGGCAGCGCGACGGCAAGACGTTCTACGTGATGACCGACGCCAAGGCCTTCCGCGAGGGCGTGGGCCGGCTGCTGGGCGAGGTGCAGCGCATCAAGGCGGTGGGCGACTACGCCGCGGCCAAGGCGCTGTTCGAGACCCACGGCGTGCACTTCGATCCGAAGCTGCGCGACGAAGTGGTGGCGCGCGTGGACACGCTGCAGTTGCCGTCGTACTCCGGCTTCGTGATGCCGAAGCTCACCGCCGTCACCGGTGCCAATGGCGCCATCACCGATGTGACCATCTCGTACCCGCAGGATCTGACGACGCAGATGCTTGAGTTCTCGAAGGCCTCGGCCGGGCTCAAGTAGCATGGCTGCCCGCCCGTATCGGGCCGGCCAGTCGGTGGAAGACCACTGCCGGTCGTGCCACGAAGATCGCATCCACACGGTGGTGGTCGTGGATGCGGAGCAGCAGCCGCTGCGCGTCACGTGCGACTTCTGCGGCAGCGAACACAACTTCCGCGGCGGCGGACGCACCGTCGTGCCGCCCCTGCCCCTAATGAGCAAGCGTGAACTCGCGGCGCCCTCCATGAGCGAAGCGTCGCAGCCGGACAACCTCGAAGCGCTCCTGCGCCGCGTCATCCGCGAAGAATCCGGCCTCACCCCGGTGGCACCAGCCGAGAAGTGGCGCGGCGGCCATCTGGTGCTGAGGTCCGGCAAGCCCGGCGTGCAGGAGAAGAGCGTGCCGATCGAGACCTTCTTCCACAAGATCGTGATGCTGCGCAATCGCCTGCGCACCCTCGAGCAGCAGGTCAACGGGTCGGATCTGCCCGACGACCAGAAGGTGAAGCTGCAGAGTTACATCACCGGCTGCTACGGCTCGCTCACGAGCTTCAACATCCTCTTTGCCGACGACGACGACCGCTTCGTCGGCGCCGCCAGCGACTAGGGGTCTGACCCCGATGGCACGGATCCTCCGCAGTTTCCATGCCAGAGGGGTCAGACCCCTGTTCGTCTCCGTGGCCCTGGCCGCGCTCGCGCTGGTGCCACACGCGATGATGCACGGACAGTCGCGGCTCCGGGCGCGGGCACTCGGCGTGCCGTTCACCGGCACGCCCGGACCGCTCAACGCCGTCACCGACGTGGCTGGCGTGGAGGTGGGCCACGCCACCCTGGTGCGCGGCGAAGGCGCGCTCGTCGTGGGCCAGGGCCCGGTGCGTACCGGCGTCACCGCGGTGCTGCCACGAGGCAAGCGCTGGGCGCCGGTGTTTGCCGGATGGTTCGCGGGCAACGGCTTCGGCGAGATGACCGGCGCGCCCTGGGTCGTCGAAGGCGGCGTACTCGGCGGCCCCGTGATGATCACCGGCACCTACTCGGTCGGTGCCGTCCGCGACGCGGTGAACAGCTGGTTCCACGAATCGCTGAGGCAGGAGATTCCCTGGCATCAGCCGGTCGTCGGCGAAACCTCGGATGCGTTCTTGAACGACGGACAAGGGCAGCACGTGACGAAGGCTCACGTGTTCGCGGCGCTCGATGGCGCCCGGGCCGGCGCGGTGACTGAAGGCAACGTGGGTGGCGGCACCGGCATGGTGGCGCACGGCTTCAAGGGCGGCATCGGCACGTCGAGCCGCGTCACCGGAGGTCATACCGTGGGCGTGCTCGTGCAGGCCAACTACGGCACGCGCGAGAGTCTCACGATTGCGGGCGTGCCGGTGGGCCGCGAGATCACGGGCGCGGAGCGCCGACGCACGCCGGCTTCGCCGGCCGACCGCGACGGCTCGATCATCGTGGTCGTGGCGACCGATGCGCCGCTCCTGCCGCATCAGCTGGAGCGCCTCGCGCGCCGCGTGCCCATGGGCATTGCGCGGCTGGGCGGCACGGCGTCGAACAGCTCGGGCGACATCTTCATCGCGTTCTCCACCGCCAACCCTGGCGCGGCCGCCGAGACCGGCGCCACGGCCCTCACCTGGCTGCCGAACGGAGACCTGACCCCGCTCTTCGACGCCACGGTGGAGGCCACGGAAGAAGCGATTGTGAACGCGCTGGTCGCGGCCGACACCATGACCGGCGTGAACGGCAACACCGCCTACGCGCTGCCGCTCGACCAGATGCAAGCGCTGCTGAAGAAGTACGGGCGGCTCGCACCGTAGGGCTACCGTGCTCGACGGCCGCCAAGACCTAGCAGGCCGGTCTTTCGCCGGATGGCGCTCACCAGGCTGCCGCGACGGCCGTAGCGCAGGGCCACGAACGGCGCGTACGGGTGCACGCCGACCGCCATCGCAAGAGCGGCAACGGGACGGAACACGAGCGCGCGCAGCCCCGCCAGCCACGACACGCCGAAGCGGTAGCGGTTGACATCGCGCTCCCCGGACAGCGCGGCGCTCGCCAGGGCCCGATCACGGAATCCCGGCTGCTCGCGCATCGCAGCGGCACACGCGTCGTGCTCCGGACTCGCGCTGGCCAGGTAGCTGCCGTCGCGGGCACTCGACGGCACCGCCAGGACGGTGGCGCGCGGGTGGAACCGCAGGCGGGCGCCCGACGTCCAGGCGCGGAAGAGCCACTCTTGCGACGGCGACACGAACAGATCGCGCGCCGATCGCCACGGACCGACCCGCGCAGCCAGCTCGCGCGTGAGCACCCACGCCGAGGCGAACACGAACACGCGGGGGTCGTAGTCGTCGCCGAACGGCACACCGCTCAGGCGGAACCGCGCGTCATCGGAGACGCGGCCACCGGCCGCGGGCAAGGCCACGAGCAGCGGCGACCATACCAGATCGGCCCGTTCCGACTCGAGGTGCGCCAGCGCGCGCTCGAGGTGATCCGGGAAGTACATGTCGTCGTGGTTCAGGAACGCCACGTAGCGCCCGCGCGCGCGCCGCACGCCCTCGTTGTTCGGCGCCGACTGCTCGCCCACGTTCTCTGGCAGGTTGACGAAGGTGATGCGCGCGTCGTCGAACCCTCGCACCACCGCGTCGGTGCCGTCGCTGCAACCGTCGCCGACGACGATGAGTTCCCAATCCGCGATCGTCGAGCGGCGCACGCTCTCGATGGCGTGGGCCAGCAGACGCGCGCGATTGTAGGTGGCGATGACGATCGAGACGCGGGGGGACGGCACCATACGCAAGGGGGCGGGCGCGAACGACGGCAGACGCTCAGCATACAATCGATGGCGCATCCATGAGCGTGCCGCGCATCGCGATTCTCGGCGCCGGCATCATGGGCACCTCAACGGCGCTGTTCCTCGCACGCGGCGGCGCGCGCGTCACGCTCTTCGACGCCGCACCGGTGCCCCTCGCCGGCGCGAGCCGGTGGAACGAAGGCAAGATCCATCTGGGATATTTGTATGCCGCTGATCCAAGCCTGCACACCGCCGAGCGGCTCCTGCCCGGGGGCTTGGCATTCAGGCGACTGATCGAGACGCTGGTCAGCAGCCCGATCGACCAGGCGCTCTCGGAGGCTGACGAACTCTACCTCGTGCACCGAGACTCGGTGGTCGACGCCGACGCCGCCGGCCGCTACTACGAGACCGTCACGGCCTTGGCCGCCGCGCATCCCGAGGCCAGCAGCTATCTGACGCCGGTGAACGGCGCGCGCGTGCAGCGCTTGACGCAGGCTGAGCTCGGGGCGATGTGTGACACAACGCAAATCACCGCCGGATTCCGGGTGGCCGAGCGGTCCGTCTCCACCGGCTGGATCGCCGACCGGCTGGTGCAGGCACTGGCCGCGGAGCCACTGATCGAGCTGCGCATGGACGCACGCGTGACTGGCGTGGCGACTGGTCCGCACGGCCTGCGCGGTCCGCTGAGCGTCCGCCTGGGCGCGGGCACGGAGGGACCGTTCGCTGCGGTCGTCAACGCTTTGTGGGAGGGCCGCCTGGCGGTTGACGCGTCCCTTGGCCTCGCCCCGCCCGCTCTGTGGAGCCATCGCTACCGCGTGTCGGTGTTCCTGCGTACGACGCGCCCGGTCACGGTGCCGAGCGCCGTCATCGCAACGGGTCCGTTCGGCGACGCCAAGAACTACAACGGCCGCGACCTCTACCTGTCGTGGTACCCGGCGGGGTTGCTCGCCGAAGGTCACGGCGTGGCACCACCCTCGCTGCCAACGCTCGACGACGCGGCTCACGCGCAGCTGGCCGACGACGTGCTCGCGCGGCTTGGCACGGTGCTGCCGTGGGTGACATCGCTGGCGTCACTGACCAGAACGCGACGCATCGCCGGGGGCTGGGTCTACGCCGAGGGCCGCGGGCCGCTCGACGACGCCCGGTCCACGCTGCACCGCCGCGACCGCATCGGCATCAAGCGCGAGGGTCGATACGTGTCGGTGGACACTGGCAAGTACTCGATCGCGCCGTGGCTGGCCCGCACCATCGCCGATGACCTACTGTGACCGCCCAGTGACCGGCGATGGCCCCGGCTGTTACG